>Ga0180436_10000388_pt1 | contig 46134 bp, 30 predicted proteins | sample SS_ome_2_FD_132434 | JGI IMG/M metagenome (GOLD analysis project Ga0180436, IMG submission 132434) | Hypersaline lake sediment archaeal communities from the Salton Sea, California, USA - SS_3_S_2 metaG | ecosystem: Environmental > Aquatic > Non-marine Saline and Alkaline > Hypersaline >...
GAGGAGGGTTGTGAAGCGGAGGGAGAGGGATTCGAACCCCCGGTGGGCTTGCACCCACAGTTGTTTTCAAGACAACCGCCTTCGTCCACTCGGCCATCCCTCCTTATTTAAAGGTTCTCCGAGCGGAGAGATTTTACCATAGCTGAAACTGTGAGGCAATGCAACAGCCCTTTATTCCCCTTGACTGAACTATCCCTGGGGGCTACAATGTTCCTCTGCGGATGGCTCTGTTTTTTGAGCCTTTCATCCGCTGTTTTTTTTGTATTTTTTAGCAACACACGTTTATGTTTGAGCAGCTGACCAACCGCCTGGATGAAATATTCCACAACTTGCGTCGCCGGGGAAAACTCTCTGAAAGCGACGTCGACAGCGCAATGCGTGAGATCCGCCTGGCCTTGCTGGACGCGGATGTTCATTACGGCGTAGTTCGGGAATTTGTGTCCCGGGTGAAAGAAAGAGCAGTTGGGCAGGAAGTTTCCAAGGCACTCAATCCAGGGCAGCAGGTTGTCAAAGTTGTCCATGAGGAATTGATCGCCACCCTGGGAGAACCAGCACCTCTCAATCAATCACCTACCTCCCCCCTGGTGATTTTGCTGGCTGGTTTACAGGGTTCTGGAAAAACCACTGCAGCTGGAAAACTCGGACGGTTATTAAAGAAACGTGGAGAACAGGTACTGCTTGTTGCGGCCGACCCCTACCGGCCAGCAGCCGTAGATCAGCTTCAGACTCTCGGAGAAGGTTTATCCATTCCGGTTCTGTCTGATCTGAGCCTGAACCCCGCCCAGCTAGCACAGAAAGCACGCAATGAGGCGGAAGAAACAGGAAGCACAGTGATCATCCTGGACACGGCTGGACGATCCCAAATTGATGAAAGCTTGATGGTCGAGCTCGGCTCAATCCGGGATGCAGCAAATCCAGATGAGATCCTGTTGGTTGTAGATGCCATGATCGGACAGGAAGCGGTAAATATCGCCAAGGGATTCAGCGATGCAGTCCCTGTCACCGGTTTGATCATGAGCAAAATGGATGGCGATGCCCGAGGCGGCTCAGCTATCTCGATCCGTTCAGTGACGGGTGTGCCAATTAAGTTTCTGGGAACTGGTGAGAGCCTGGATGCCCTGGAAAGCTATGACCCCTCTCGATTGGCATCCCGAATTCTGGGTATGGGAGATGTGATCGGCCTGATTGAACGAGCAGAGGAAAGTATCGATCTGGAAACTGCTCAACAACAGACCGAAAGATTATTGTCCGGGGAATTCACCCTGGAAGACTTTTCCAACCAGATATCCCAGGTTTTGAAAATGGGACCGATCGGAAAGATTTTGGGCATGATGCCTGGTGAGTTTGGTAAAATGTCCCAATCGATAGACCCCCGGGAGGCGGAGAAACGGGTGAAGGCAACCCAGGCGATCATATACTCTATGACACCTGAGGAAAGGCAGAACCCAAAAATTCTGAACGCCAGCCGGAGAAAACGCATTGCAGCTGGATCCGGTACACAGGTTTATGATGTGAATCAACTGATTAAACAGTATCGGGATGCAAGGAAGATGTTCAAGGACCTTAAGAAATCAGGGCTGAGGAATCTGCCTGGATTTTCTTAACAATATGGTTTTTTAATGTATAATAGTCTCCGCTGTGCCAAGCGCACAGTGGAATATGTTGGAGAAAACTTAAGGAGTACAAGTTATGGTTCGAATTAGACTGCGCCGTGCTGGTGGAAAAGGTCAGCCCACACATCGTCTTGTGGCTGCCGATAGAGAAGCCCCCCGCGATGGCCGATTCATAGAAATTTTGGGAGATTACAACCCCAGGACTGAACCCGCTACAATTCGGGTGAAAGAAGATCGGATTTATTACTGGCTGAGTGTAGGCGCCCAGCCTTCAGATTCTGTAAAACAGATCTTCCGCACCATTGGCCTGATGGACCGCTACCAGCGTTTCAAAGATGGTGAAGATGTAGAGGTTCTGGTTGCAGAAGGCAAACAGATCGAAAACGAACGCAATCAGGATCCCCGAACTCGTCGGGATGACCTGATCGCAGCCAGGAAACCGAAGAAAAAAGAAGAACCGGTTGAAGAAGTGGTGGAAGAAGCCGCCGCCGAAGCTGAAGAAGTAGTGGAAGAAGCTGCTCCAGAGGCAGAAGAGGTAGTGGAAGAAGTCGCTGCTGAGGTAGAAGAAGAGGTAGAAGCTGCTCCTGAAGCAGAAGAAGTGGCGGAAGAGATACCTGAGGAAGAACCCGAAGCGGAAGAAGAAGCCGCTGCAGAAGAAGATGAAGTAGTGGAAGAAACCCCAGAGGAAGAACCCGCTGCTGAAGAGGTTGAGACCGAACCGGAACCAGAAACCGAGCCGGAACCTGAACCAGAACCAGAGCCTGAACCAGAGCCGGAAGTAGAAGCGGAACCGGCAGCAGAAGTCAAGATCACTGACGCTGCCAAGAAAATTGCTGAAGAAGCCGGAATTGACATTTCGACAGTCGAAGGAACTGGAAAAGACGGCGCAATCCTGAAGTCTGATATCACCAAGTTGATCAAGGATTAACTGGCGTACAGGAATAAGATTCCTTCAGACTTGTTTGCGGAGGTTTACATTGATCGATCTAATCACATATATTGCGCGTTCACTTGTTGAAGATCCTACGCAGGTGAAGGTGTCTCATCAGCGACATCGAGATAGTATCAATTTCCAACTGGAAGTTGCTCGTGAGGACATGGGCCGGGTCATTGGCAAAAGTGGCAGGGTAGCTAATGCCATCAGAACATTGCTGAATGTGCCTGCTTCAGGAATTGGTAAGAAAGTGAATCTGGATATTGTAGAACCACAATGACCTCAAATCAGAACTCAAATACCAGCACAGGTTCGTCCCCTTCGGATGAACCTGTGTTTGTCCTTATTGGGAAGTTTCGACGACCTCATGGCATACGGGGGGAGATCCGCATGACTGTGCTGACTGATTTTCCCGAATTGATCTCTCCTGGACAGGTTATCTATGCGGGGGAAAGATACCGGGCCTATACAGTAAAGGATATCCGTTGGCATGGAGGGGACATGCTGGTGTCTCTCAAAGAATTGCCGGACCGCACAGCTGTTGAAATCTTCCGCAACATTATGGTATATATGAAAAGTAAGGATATGCCAGAATTGCCGGAGGGAGAGTACTTCGCTCACCAGCTGGTTGGCATGGAAGTTTACACGGATGAGGGAGAAAAGCTGGGGAAACTAAAAGAGATTCTCATCACTGGTGCGAATGATGTTTACCTGGTGGAATCACCAGAAGGCAAGGAATTGCTTCTTCCCGCTATTGAGGATGTAGTGCTTGATATCGATCAGGATAAATTCCGGATTCTGGTGCATATCATCCCGGGTTTGCTGGATTATTAGGTTGAGTTTTCAGGGGGAATTAAGGAGTGCTGGCAGATCTTATCAGGATTGTTCCTTTTCATTTAATCGTTGGTTGTAATTTGTGTTTGTAGTAATACTCTCTTGACATGGATTAAAAAATTATGGTATTCTGAGCGCGGCTTGGGATAATGAGTCTTTTCAGGTAGTATCTTGGGGGCAATGATGGAAGATCAAACCAAATATTGGGTTGGGTTTAACCTTGTCAGAGGAATCGGTCCGGTCCGCCTGGAAAAACTATTGGCCCATTTCGGAGATATTAGTTCTGCCTGGAAAGCCAGATCATATCAGCTTGCTGCGGCAGGACTGAACGAAAAACTAACACAACAGATGGTCCAGATCAGGGATGGAATCGATCTTGATCACCTTGTTGAAAAGATTCGGAACACCGGCATCAAGGTTTATTATTGGGATCACCCGAATTATCCTGAGCGCTTGCGCCTGATCCCCCAATCGCCTTTTGTGATCTACATACACGGGGAATTGGTTGAAGAAGATATCTGGGGGGTTGCTATTGTGGGTACCCGGAGATTCAGTGATTATGGACGGCAGATCACCGCGGACCTGGCCCGGGTGCTGGCTGGGTATGGCATCACTGTGGTCAGCGGACTGGCGCGAGGGATTGATGGAATTGCTCATCAGGCAGCACTGGATGCGGGGGGGCGGACCCTGGCTGTCCTGGGAAGCGGGATAGACCAAATCTATCCACCGGAACATAAAAAGCTGGCAGAGCGGATTGTTAATAAGGGAGCGCTTATCAGCGATTACCCGCCAGGGACTCCACCTGATGGATCTAATTTCCCGCCAAGGAACAGGATCATATCAGGTATATCCAAAATTATTGTCGTGATTGAGGCAGGAAAGAAAAGCGGTGCTCTGATAACAGCCGGTTATGCAGCCGAACAGGGAAAAGAGGTGTTTGCAGTTCCAGGCAAAATCACCTCACCTGGAAGTAAAGGTGCGAATTTATTGATCAAGCAGGGTGCGCATCCATTGCTCTCTGTACAGGATGTGCTAGATCAGTTGAATATGAAATTGGTCTCTGAACAGCGAACAGTTCAAAAGACCCTACCAAGCGATCCCCGGGAAGCGCTCTTGTTCCAGGCGGTAGGAGATGAACCCCAGCACGTAGATGATATTAGCACACTGGTCAGCCTGCCAATTGAAGAAGTGACTTCTACCCTGGCATTGATGGAACTCAAGGGTATGGTTAGAAAAACGTTCGGAATGAAATATGTGGCAGTTCGGGATATGATGTTAGACTATCGTAGTAAGATCAACCTGAACAAAGAAGGAAGTTGACATGATTGAGAATTTTTATGCTGTTATCATGGCAGGCGGCGGCGGTACCAGATTATGGCCCTTGTCGCGGCAGAGTCGCCCCAAACAAATGTTGAAATTAGGACAGGAGAAAACCTTGTTTCAGGTAGCTGTTGATCGGCTGAAAGGCCTGTTGCCTCCTGAAAGGATTCTGGTTGTGACAGTGGAAGACCAGGCCCCCGGGCTCCAGGTACAATGCCCGGAGATTCCCGCAGAGAATTTTCTTTTGGAAACAATGCCGCGGGGAACGGCTTCTGTTGTTGGTTATGCAGCGGTAGTTTTGAATAAGAAGGATCCGAATTCTGTGATGGCTGTCTTGACAGCTGACCATATCATTGGTAATTTAAAGCTTTTCCACCAGATCTTGCAGGCATCTGATCAGGTTGCTGGTGAGAACTACCTGGTTACTCTGGGTATCACACCGACTTTCCCGGCAACGGGATATGGATATACCCGCCAGGGTGATGTGCTTGGAAAGTATCTGGAACTGGATGTTTACAAGGTCCAGGAATTTACTGAGAAACCAGAACTGCCTGAAGCAGAAAGGATGTATAAGAGTGGGGAGTATGCCTGGAATTCAGGCATGTTCATCTGGCGGACAGATGTGATATTAAAGGAAATTGCCCAGCAGATGCCTGAGCTTTCTTCACAGCTATCTCTTATAAAGGAAGCTTGGGGAACAGCAGAGCAAGAACAGACTATACGGAAGATTTGGCCAGAGATCAAGCCACAAACGATAGATTTTGGCATTATGGAAAACGCGGAGAAAGTAGCAGTAATCCCGGCCCAGGATTTGGAATGGAATGATGTTGGAAGCTGGGAAGCGATCTTTGACTTATTACCCAAAGACGCGCAGGGCAACATAATCAATGAAATTGAGCATATTGCTCTGGAAACAAAAGACACATTGGTGTATGGAGAGAAATCTTCCCGGGTGGTGGTAACGATTGGAGCGGAAGATTTGATTATTGTAGATACTGGTGATATCTTATTGGTTTGCAAACGCGACCAGGCTCAAGATGTTCGCCAGGTAGTGAAAAGGCTCAAGGAAGACGGTCGAACAGACCTGATTTGATTAAGATCCTTTTTTTGGAGGTTGGTTTTGGAAGCTTATTGTGTGAAGTGTAAAGAAAAACGAGAGATGGTTTCTGCTGAAGCAGTATTCACAAAGACCGGTACACCTGCTACCAGTGGTGTCTGTTCGGTTTGCGGAACAAAAATGTTCCGGATGGGTAAAACAGAAGCCCACAAAGGGATGACGCCTCCGGAAAATACTAAGAGGAAAGCAAAAGAACCCAAACCCCGCAAAGGGAAATTGGTCATTGTCGAATCACCCGCCAAAGCCCGGACAATAGGGCGATATCTGGGTGATGAATATAAAGTTGTCGCTTCATTTGGACATGTCAGGGATCTTTTGAAATCCAAACTGTCGATCGATATTGATGATAATTTTGAACCTACCTACCGCGTCCCGAATGATAAGAGAAAGATCGTTAAGGAAATCAAAAAATTGGGAGCGGAGGCAGAAGAGATCTTTCTTGCTACCGATTTGGACCGGGAAGGGGAAGCCATCGCCTGGCATTTAATTGAAGCTGCAGAGCTGGAACCTGAGCTCACTAAGAGGGTCGTTTTCACTGAGATTACCCGGGCAGCTATTGAACAGGCCTTTGAACAGCCTGAGACCCTGGATATGAAACTGGTCAATGCCCAACAAGGCAGGAGGATCGTGGATCGGCTGGTTGGATTCCAGATCAGTCCTATTCTGTGGGAAAAAGTGCGGGGAGGACTTACAGCTGGCCGGGTGCAGTCTGTTTCTTTGAGATTGATCGTTGACCGTGAAAGGGAAATTGAAGCTTTTGTTCCAGACGAATATTGGACAGTTGCTGCAGAGCTCAGCCCGGAAACCGCTGAAAATGAGGAAACATTTCAGGCAAACCTGACTCATATTGATGGTAAAAAATTACAGATTGGTTCTCAAACTGAATTAGACCCGATCATCACTGATCTGGAAAAAGCGCATTTCGAAGCGAGAAAGATCCGCCGTGGTACGCGGGAAAGGAAACCTTACCCACCATTTATCACGACTACTATGCAGCAGGACGCTGCCCGCCAGCTTGGTTTTTCTGCCAAGAAGACAATGGCTGTTTCTCAGCAGTTGTATCAGGGTATTGATGTTGGCAACGGTGGTGAAACAGGTTTGATAACCTATATGAGAACGGATTCCACTAATGTATCCGATTCTGCCCAGCAAAGTGCTCGCACTTTTGTTCAAAAGAATTATGGTGACGATTATATTCCTGACAAGATACCTCAATATGCTACCAAAGCAAAACGGGCCCAGGAAGCGCATGAAGCTATTCGTCCCACTTCAATTGGCAGGACACCGAAGTCCATCAAGAGTTATTTAAAGAATGATCAGTACAGGCTGTATAAATTGATCTGGAAACGCTTCCTGGCTTCACAAATGTCCTCTGCTGTATATGATACGCTGAGCGTAATTGTTGGCGCAGATGGAACTGAACATGCATATGTTTTCCGGGCTTCTGGTTCAAGGATCAAATTCCCGGGCTTCCTAAAAGTTTATGATCGCAGCAACGGGAAGAATTCCCAAGCTGAAAAAGACCTGGAGAGCATACCAGAAAGTCTGGTAGAAGGACAAACTCAACGCCTTATTCGCCTGCTTCCAGATCAGCATTTTACAAAACCGCCAGCCCGATTCTCAGAGGCTTCTCTGGTTCGTACTCTGGAAGAAAACGGTATCGGCCGGCCTTCCACATACGCGCCAATTATGGGAAAGCTGGTGGATCGAGGGTATGTTGTAAAAGATGGCAGGCGCCTGATCCCGACCGAAACCGGATTCATTGTGAATGACCTGGTATCAGAATATTTCTCATCAATTGTTGACGTTGGGTTTACAGCAGAGATGGAACGGGAATTGGATCGAGTAGCTTCTGGAGAAGAGAAGTGGCAGGAAAGCGTAAGAGAGTTTTATGGGCCATTTTCTGACCAGCTGGAATATGCCAGAGCTGAAATGCCTAAAATCGAACCCAAATATATCCCGGTAGGACGGCAGTGCCCCGAATGCGGTGGTGAGTTAGTCCAGCGTTTTGGGCGCTATGGGCTTTATATTGGCTGCTCCAACAGACCAGATTGCAAGCATACAGAACGATGGGTGGAACGCATCGGCGTGACCTGTCCTAAGGATGGCGGTGACCTCATCGAACGAAAGACTAAAAAAGGAAGAATATTTTACGGCTGTGAAAACTACCCAGATTGTGATTTTTCGTCCTGGAAGAAACCGCTTCCAATTCCATGCCCAAATTGTGGGGGATTGTTGGTGCAGGCTAATAAAAAACACGCTCAATGCATTGATTGTTCCCTGGAATTTGATCGGAAAGAACTGAAAGAAAAGCCCGAGTAAATCAAATCAACACCAAGAAAGAAAAAATCAACGGCGGAATTTATTTCCGCCGTTTTTTTAATCAGATCGATCATTATTGGAAATAAAAAAAATTGACTATATTTTGGCATGGACCTTGCATCTATAGGGGTGAGGTTTCAGAGGGTGAGGGAGCATTGCAGGATTACCATCTCTCGTCTACAATAGGGTTATCTGGCCTCCAGTTGCTTCAACTTTCATTAACCAATGGAGATTGATTATGGATACAGTACGAGACAGCATAAATAAAGGAATCAACAGCCCTCCGATCATGGCAGCAGTTGGTGTCGTAGTCGGAATCATCTTGGGATTGGTTTGGGCATACCTGATCAGCCCAGTTCAGTTCATTGATGGCAATATCGAACAGCTGCGTGATGACCTGAAGGTCGAATACTTGCGCATGGCGATCGATTCCTATGCCTTGAACCAGGACGCGTCGCTGGCTGAATCAAGATATAACCAGTTGGGAGAAAAATCATCCAATTACCTTTCGGATATCGAATTCAATCCCTCTGATCAACTGATCAGCGATATTGATTCATTCCGGGACGTGGTGGAAATGACTTCTCCGCTAGATGTGCTGGAAGATACCGTCCCTGTTATTGATGAAGAACCTTCTGGTAATAATCTACTTAAATGGGCTTTGCTGGTCACCGTAGTACTGGCAGGGGCCCTGGTAGCTCGTTATTTTCTGGCCAGGCGCGCGCAAGGTGGAGGAATAGCACCAAAATCCGCTTCAAGCATGGCGCAGGAAATCACTGCCAAGATCGATTCGCCAGAGTATGATGGCAAAGGCGAAGCGCCACCAATGCACCAATTTGTCACAACCTATGTGCTGGGTGATAATTTATTTGATGATTCCTTCAGTATTGAATCAGCAGCAGGTGAATTCCTCGGCGAATGTGGCGTGGGTATCTCAGAAGCTATTGGTGTAGGTGAGCCGAAACGCGTGACCGCTTTTGAAGTCTGGTTATTCGATCAGAACGATATCAAGACTGTTACTAAAGTCCTGATGAGTGGACATGCTTTTTATGATGATGCAATCCGATCTGAACTTGAAAAGAAGGGCGAGCCTGTCCTCGCAGATCCTGGTGTGGAATTCGTTCTCAATACCAATAATCTGCAGGTGATTGGGCGGGTGATGGATATGGGCTATGGCGAAGGTCCGCTTCCTGAAGAGAGCTTCTTTGAGAGGCTTTCCATCGAGCTTTCCGTTTGGCCAAACGATGGTGCCGCAGAAGCAGAAGCCTTTGAATTTGATGAGTTCTAAGAATAATAAAAAATAAAAAGACTCCCGGATATTGCTAATTCCGGGAGTCTTTTTATTTAATCTGCTTGGATCTATCACTGGATTTCCAGAATCTTCAGCGAGTATTCTCCATCTGGTGTTTTGACCGTAACGACATCTCCAACTTCTTTGTCGATCATAGCTTTGCCAATTGGGGAAACGTGGGAGATTCTATTTTCTACTGGGTCTGCTTCCTTGCTGCCTACAAGGAAATAGGTCTCAGCTGGAAAATCCTCTTCCTGAACTGTAACTTTACAGCCTACATTGACTTTTTCCTGGCATTTACTGTTTTCTTCCACGATTATGGCGTAGTCAAGCGTATACTTGATTTCCAGTATTTTTCCTTCCAGGAAACCCTGATCTTCTTTGGCTTTGTGATAATCCGCATTTTCAGACAGATCACCCATTTCAATGGCTGACTTCAATCGGGCAGCGATCTCTTTTCTTTTTGGCCCTTCCAGTTCTTCTAATTCAGCCTGCAGTTTCTCTTTACCTTCTTTGGTTAAATAGATCTTTTCTCTGTCCTGCATATTTCATTCCTTATATACGGGTAATTAAGGCCTTCGGGTCGGGTCGAATAGTTTCTGATGCTCTTCAATCGCAAAACGGTCTGTCATGCCGGCTATATAATCGCAGATCGCCCGCTGCAATCCTTTTTTCTCGATCCCGGCCTGAATATGTTCTGGAAGCATCAACGGTTCTTTTTCATAGGCTGAGAATAGCGCGCTGATGATCCTTTCTGCCTTGACTTGCATACGTATGACACGGTGGTTCTTATACAGATTCTTGAACAGGAAATCTTTTAATTCCCGGTTGTTCTTTTGCATCTCATCGCTGAAGCAGATCACATTATGAGGAAGCTGCTGCAGTTCTTCAACCGAGCTGACCCTGCTGTCTTTGATCTTTTTATCAGTGCTTTCAATCAGATCCCTGACCTCGATACCGATCATCCTGCGAATGATTCGTTTCCTGTCCAGCTCATTTAGATCTTTGCCATCCCAGCCAACACTTTCTATGAGCAGCTTCCAGATCTCAAGATCTTGTAATTGAGATGTTGAGATCAACCCAGACCGTAAACCATCGTCCAGATCGTGGGCTGAATAAGCCAGCTCATCTGCTGCGTTGGCTATCTGGGCTTCGAGATGCCCCCGAAGTTCAGGGTCGAAATCTTCAGCGTCTGAGATATCGTATTCTGTTTCGTGTTTTACTATGCCTTCCCTGGTTTCCCAGGTCAGGTTAAGGCCGGGGAAATTCTCAAATCGGTTTTCCAATTTGGTGACGATCCGCAAGGATTGTTTATTATGGTCAAACCCTCCCTGTCCTTCCATGAGTTTATTCAAGATGCTTTCACCGGAATGGCCGAAAGGTGAATGACCCAGGTCATGAGCAAGGCAGATCGCCTCTTCCAATACTTCATTTGCACCCAGGGCCAGCGCAACTGTCCGACCAATCTGAGCTACCTCAAGCGTATGGGTCAACCGGGTCCGGTAATAATCCCCTTCGGTATTGAGGAATACTTGAGTTTTGTACTCCAGCCTTCGGAATGCTGTTGTATGCAATATCCTATCCCGATCGCGTTGAAATGCTGTTCTGTATTTGGGCTTTTCGTCCGGATACTCTCGTCCTTTGCTGTTCTTGCTCCTGATTCCATAAGGAGCCAGACAATGATCTTCCATTTCTTCGCGTTTTTCTCGTTTGATTGCCATGTTTTCCTCAATTTCCCAGGGTGATAAAGCAAGACTAGTTTAATTCAGGCTTATATGACTGTCAACATCAACCTAAACAGAGCTTTCGATCTCATCACTCAATTGGATGATCTCGTTCAGGTATTCCAGTAATTTCTGATGAGCTTGTTGATTCTTCTCGTTTTCTGAGCGAACGAATCTTGTATAAGGTGTGATCGTATCTCTAATTTCCTGCAAGCTCCGGTCAATCTCGTGACTGAAATGTTCTGTAAGGGATTGCGTGAGTTGATCCCTCATGGTTTTGACTTTCTGACGCATTTCTTTTTTTGCGTTTCTGCGTCTGGTGGGGATGATAAAAAGTCCCAGGGCAGCCATGACGCCTGCCAGCAGAATGCCTGTCACATCAGTTGCCATTGTGGTTGCCAGGATAGTAACCAGGGTTCCCAGTCCAACCGCGCCGGCGCTGATTGCGGCCGTAGCGGCAACAGCATTTTGGGAACGGCGTGCAATCTCATCCGCTTCGAGTGTTTTATCGTAGCTATCTATTACCCGGTTAGCTTCATCCCGAATACTGGTGATCAGCCTTTCGCGATCGTATATGAAATTTCCGATATCTCCAACCATCCTGCCCTTATGTTTCTGACGGCCTTCATCGATATGGTTTGTGATCGCCTGCCACTGTCTTAAATTGGAATCCACCAGCCAGTCTATGATCGCCGTAACCTTGGATTCCACCAGATTGGGCACATTTGCGATCACCTGGTCTTCATATATTTGCTGAATCTTGTCTTTTTTCATCAGATCAGGGATGCGAGCCAGCCTGATATATTCTGTAAAAAAATCCTCTCCGCGCTGCTCCATCTCCAACAGGATCTTGACGATGTCTGAGATCCGCAGATCAAAGCTATCCATCATGTCTTTCTGGAAAGCATCGAGCTGCTCTTCGACATCTTTGATCAGGGACAGGTCGCCTTTCAGCAATTTCACCCGCTCTTCAAAGAATTCCGCGTATTGGCTGGAAAGGCGCTTGCCAACACCCAGGGGGTTCATTAGCTTGAGTTTCAGGCGGCTTTCCTGGTCCAGAGTTTCCAGGATGTAATTTTCCAGGGCTTCAAAGCGGCTATCAGCCCACAGGGAAGGTTCACCCGTTTTTGCTTTCAGGGCCTGTTGGGCACTGACCGGGAAGATCTCCGGATCGGCCTTGAGTATCTTTTTGGCATTTTCTGCTACAAAAGATTGGATCTCTTCCAGCGACTCAGGGGTCTGCAGGATATCGATCTTGTTGATGACCAGGACAACTTTCTTTCCCCAGGATTGGATCTGCTTCAGGAAGAGACGCTCACTTTCTGTATAAGGGCGGTCTGCCGATGTAACAAAAAGGATCAGATCTGAACGTGGGATGAAAAGGGAGGTGATCTCCTCATGTTCGCGAACGATCGCGTTGGTTCCTGGGGTATCAACGATGCTGATTTCCTTCAAGTAATCCGAATCCAGGGTCAGGCTCTCAACATTTTCAGAGAGAGCTTTCTTACCTGTCTCTTTTCCATAGCGCAGGATATTCACCTTTGTTGTCGTAGGGGTAACACCCTCTTCCAAGAGGTTTTCTCCTATCAGGGCATTGATAAAGGCGCTTTTACCGGCATTAAATTCTCCAACAACAACCAGCAGGAAGAAATCATCCAGCTGCTGGATGGAATCCATCAGAGCTTTCTGGTCTTTTTCAGCCGCGTCATACTCTACCAGAGTGATTTGGATCTGGTTGAGTAGTTCACGTTCCCTACCGAGGAGGTCTTTTTGGTTTTTAGTTAGAATATCCATTCATCCTCATTCTTCTGAATGTGTCTATCCATTATAACTGATAGGGTATTTGGATTTCTTTACTTGTGGGGGAATTAACAAAGTGCCTATGGAGTGAGGAGAGTACCCAAATCCTGACCGGAGAGCGCATCAGAAATATTACCGGCTTTTTCTCCCGAGAAGATCAGGCAGTCTAAGCCGGGGATATCTTCAACCAGATTTAGCATTTGTCTGACTTTATCCGCCATACCGCCGGTGACGTCTGTTGCTTGTGATTGGCTGACAGCATCGTCAAGAATGTCCCGATCCGAAGGCTGGATCTTGTCGAATAGGGATGTGCATTTCGGGAAATCGCGCCAGACACCCGGATCGCGGCCGGCCAGTAAGATCCGCCCAGGTTCAAGCTTCCTTGCCAAATGTACAAATAGATCTTCAGTCGACAGGATCGTACCACCTATACTGGAATCAAAGACTACATCTCCATAAACGACAGGCAAAAGGCCCTTATCCAACGCGGATATGAGGGGTGCCAGATCCCAGGATGTGATCTTTCTGTTTGTTGCGGTGACTGATGCCGACGGCGGGAATACTAGAGGGGAAAGGCCAACTTCCCTACAGGAATTAATCACCAGGTGGTTGAGCGATGCTGCATCGTACCAGACCTCAGCAAAGCCCAGCCAATCCTCTTTGCTAATAACTCCATCCCGGGTTTTGTGTTCTTTACCAGAATAATGCCCAAATGAACCTGATCCATGTCCGAGAAGGATCTGCAGGGATGGGTTATGTTCATGAGCAGATCTGATCTCTTCTCCAACTCGCCTGATAATATCGATCCGTGCAGTGCGAGGAGAATTCTTGTCAGTGATCAAGGATCCACCGAGCTTAAGAAAGATAAGCCCGGTTTCTTTGCTGCCTTTGTTCATGGTATTTATTGTAGCAGGGCTAATAGGTAGGTCAAGAGAGCGAAAAAGGGCCGGAGTTTCCTCAGGCCCTTTTTGTGATAGAAAATATCAGTTTGATCAGCTCCAGAATACTGGCCAAATCAATCTGACAACGGTGTCGAGAATGATACCGATAAGGAACAAGCCGCCGAAGCGCCGTGTGTGATGAAAAGCGGCTGCGACATAATAATTCGGCCAGACATCCGGGAAGCCTTCAGGTTTCTCGTCCGGTTTAGGATTGGCAAGTATAGGCCAAATCTCAACCAATGTCGGGATTGCCAGCAACGTCAGCAGCATGACCGGGGTGAAGAACTTGATCAGGATCAGGTAGATCACGATCAGGTAAGCCACAATCAAGAGGGCAGTCATCGTCCAGCGGGCAAGAGTTTCTCCCAGGACAACCGGCAGTGTGTGGATCTTCAGTTCTTTATCCTGGCCAAGTTTGTCAATGTGTTTTCCAAAGAGCATGGATGTCACACCAACGCCGTGGGGCAGGCTGGCCAGGGCGATGGTCCAATCCCAGGGAAGCCCGGTGATAACGTAATACCCCCCGGCAACCATCAAGGGTCCCCAGACCAGGAAAACAGTCAGTTCTCCCAGGGCAATATATTTCAGCGGGTAGGTATAAAAAAGCACAAAAAGCGCTCCCACACCCATCAGGATCCAGGTGCCTTCGCCACGCATGATCCCCAGAGCGATACCGCAGGCGGCGGCGATCGCGCCAGTAATGGCAGCATAGGTCAGGATCTCTTTTTTCGTCATCAACCCGTGAAGCAGGGGATGAGGTCCGTATTGAGCTCGATAATAATTATCCTCATCTACACCTTTGATATAGTCAGTGTAGTCATTAAGGAAGTTATTGGTCCCGTGGGCCAGGTATAGACCAATAGTGACCAGTACCCAGCGTAAGAAATCGAATTCACCTACCCGGAAGGCAAAAATTCCAGCGATCGCAGCTGACATGAAGGTAGTAACCAATACGGCTGCCCGGGTTGCGATAAGCCAGCGAGAGATCAGGTCAAGTTCGTCCCATTCTTCTTTGCTGATCTTGGGAATGATCTGCAAGGCCTTGCGCCACATAGAAAAATTCATACTGATAATCTCCTTAACAATAAATTTTCCCCCATATCATACCACAGGGATACATTCCAATTAAAAGACCAGAATATGATTGTGCTCGAGGGTTAAATGGGGGTTTAGTTGTAAGGTGCCCGGCTTGTTACATGGGTGATCTGGGTAGATTTCGCGCCTTTTTTCATCATTTCCTTGCTGATATCATCGTTTTCTGATTCGATGAGCGCAATGATATGACCGCCAAGTCCTCCGCCTGACAGTTTGGCTCCCAGCGCACCCATCTCCCTGGCAGCCAGGACTAACCGGTCCAGCTCAGTTGTAGAGACCCCGATTTCCTGAAGAAGCTCATGGTTCTCGTTCATCAGATCTCCCAGGCGATCCGTGTCTCCTCCTCCAATGATCCTTTTTGCTTTGTTGGTTATATCACCAATTCTTGTAAAGATCTGATTATATCGATCGGGTTCCCTCTGCCATCTTTCTCGAACCCCATCCACAGCCTCCCTGGTATTGCCGGGAAAACCGGAATATACAACTAAGACAGAGAATTCCTCACCAATTTCGAGGAATTCAAATGGATCCCCTTTCCGATAATAAACTGGTTTTTGATGTGAAATAACTGTGTTATCTATCCCTGACGGGGTGCCATGATGGATCTTTTCGACCACATAGGCAAAGTCTGATACCTGTTCATCGCTGAGTCGTTTTCCCAAAAAGGCTGAAAAAGCCCGGATGAGGGATACAGAAATGGCCGCGCTTGAACCCAGACCAGAAGAGGGGGGAATTTCAGAAGTGACCAGGATCGTACAGGAGGGAACTTGTTTGAGGTCTTCTTCGCCAATGACCACCTGGATAGCAGCCCGCAGCGGGTGGTTTGGCTCAAGCTGGTCTACTGATGAAGAAAGAGATATATCCGGAGCTTCAATTATTATTTCTCCAGGTTTTCCCTGAATACGCGCGCTGACAATCACTTTGGCCTGAGCAGTTGAGACTGGGATTGCTATAGCCGGCTCTCCATAAACTACGGCATGTTCGCCAAAGAGAATGATCTTACCAGGAGATGTAGCTGAAAAAGCAGGCATATCTTAGAAGAGGTAGAAAACTAGCATGACACCTGCTGACCAAAGCAATATAGCCGCCTGAAGAGGTCTGTCAGACATGGCGATATCTTCCGGCGCACCCCCTTCCCCGGCCTGGATCAGGTAGAGATATCGAAAGATGCCGTAAAGAACAAAAGGAATCGTCAGCATCATCGAGTGATTGTCTGGTAGGTTGGGCGCGGAGAAAGTATATAAACTGTACGAAACAATTGTAGTTCCGGAAACGATGTTTATAAGCTGGTCAAGCAATTCAATCGTATACCCTTCAAGAACTGGACGGACTTTTCCTCCATTAGCGTACTGTAGCACTAGTTCTGCTCGTCGTTTGCCGAGACCAATAAAGAGTGCAAACAAAGACGTTACTACATATAACCAGGGTGAGAAACGCTTAACATCGATCAGTGTTGTTCCAGAGATGACCCGCAGCAGGTAAAAAGATGCCAGAACGAGCACATCGATCAAAGGTATGTGTTTGAGTTTGGCTGAATACAGCAGATTAAGGACAAAATACACCAGGCAGATTGCCAGAAATGCCGGATCCAGCAGGAATGCTAGCGGGAAGGCAATTACCAGCAGAGTGATGGCTGCTGCCCAGGCTGTTCTTATCGGCAGCTTTCCAGAAGCGATAGGGCGGTCTTTCTTTGTGGGATGCTGTTTATCGGAATCACTGTCTGCTATATCATTAAAGATATAAACCGCACTGGCTATCAGGCTGAATAAGGCTGCTCCTGCCAGGGTAGTCAGGAAGGCATTCTGGTTCAGCAGTTTGCGATCAAATACCAGGGCTGTGAAAACGAAGACGTTTTTTGCCCATTGCTTGGGACGCATGGTTTTCAACATCGCTCTAATCATATGGGAATAATAGCATGAATCAATGAGGAGAGGGAGGGAACCATTAAGTCCTGTGCAGGAGTGTTAAAATAGGTATATGGCAAAAAAGCAGAGAATTGATCAGGCACTGGTCAGCCAGGGACTGGCTAAAGACCTTGATGAAGCCAACAGGCTGGTCATGGCCGGGAAAGTCCAATATTTGAGCCAGCAGATTTTCAAATCTGCTCAGACTATTATCGACCCGGAGGGGATATCTATTACCCCGGAACAGCATTTTGTCTCCAGGGGTGGGGAGAAACTGCAGGCGGCATTTGATCTGTTCCCACTTGAAGTGGAAGGGCTGGTCTGTGCGGATATTGGGGCTTCTTCTGGTGGATTTACAGATTGTCTGCTCCAGCAAGGCGCTGCCAGGATCTATGCAATCGATGTTGGATACGGCCTGCTGGAATGGAAACTGCGCAATGATCCCAGGGTTCAGGTAATGGAACGCACGAACGCCAGGAATTTAGCTGAGCTTCCAGAAAGGATCGATTTCTTTTCTGCTGATGTGTCGTTCATCTCCCTGAAAAGGATCTTGAAACCAGCTTCCGGATGGTTCAAAGAGGGAGGGGGACATGCTGTGATCTTGATCAAACCCCAGTTTGAGGCCACCAAGGAGGAATCAGCCCGGGGGGAAGGTGTGATTCGGGATCCACAGATACATCAGCGGGTCCTGCAGGAAATTCTTGGTTTTGCGGTTGAAAGCGGCTATAAACCGGAAGGCTTGATTCGATCACCGATCCAGGGACCCGCCGGAAATATCGAGTTTCTTGCCTTGCTGAGCTTTGATAATCTAAAAGCACCTGCAGCTGATATTCAGAAATTGATCGCAGATATATTCAAATAACAGGACTGGTCAATGGGTAGTCACCAGCCTCCGATGATTAAACGGAACAGCATGTTTTATCGCTTTTCCCTTTATGGCTTCCTGAAGAATCTCAGGTTCTTTGACCCGTTTATCCTGTTGATCTTTCGCTCCTATGGCTTATCGTACTTGCAGATAGGGATCCTTTACTCCATTCGTGATATTGCAACCAACTTCTTAGAACTACCAACAGGACTGTTGGCCGATTCGTTTGGAAGAAGACGAGCCATGGTTTCGGCTTTCATTTCATATATTATCTCCTTTGTGATCCTGTATTCTTTGAGTGATTTCGGCTTTTTGGCGGCGGCCATGGTGTTTTTTGCCTTTGGAGAAGCTTTCAGAACGGGCACGCATAAAGCCTTGATACTGGAATACTTAAAGATCAATAACCTCAATGATTTGAAGGTCGCTTATTATGGTCTAACGCGAAGTGCTTCTCAGCTGGGTTCTGCCTTGAATGCATTGATCGCAGCCGGCCTGGTCTTTTATACCGGCAGCTATCGGATCATGTTCCTGGCATCAACAATTCCGTATACACTGGACTTGATCAACCTTGCCACCTATCCCCGGGAATTGGATGGTGAGATCACTCGGGTCAAGGGAAAGGAGATATGGTCTCGATTTGATTCAACGCTGAAGGGTTTCTTTCAAACAATGAAGGATGGGAACGCTCAAAAAGTGATTTTGAACAGTGCCAGCTTTACAGCAATATTTAAATCAACCAAGGATTATTTACAGCCTATGATATCCGGCCTGGCATTATCACTGCTGCTCTTTACTGCCCTGGAAGAGGGCCGCAGGGAAGCACTATTGATCGGCCTGATATATTTTGTGATCTATTTGTTGACGAGCCTGGCTTCCAGGCGAGCATACCAATTCAGCAGTCGTTTCAAAAATCTGCCAAGGGCAGTGAACATCACTTACCTAGCCGGTATAGGTTTGTTGGTCACTGCTGGGACTATGGTAGTGTTGGGGCTGGAGCTGGTTGCCGTGATCTGTTTTATTGGAATATTCTTGTTGAATAATATCCGCCGTCCGATCAATATTGGGATAATTAGCGATCAGATATCATCCCGGGTGATGGCTTCTGGTTTATCCACTGAAACTTTAATGACAACCATGTTTTCTGCTCTTTTTGCACCCCTGTTAGGCTTTTTGGTTGACACTTTTGGATTGGGGTATGGTGTTTTGGGGATGGGATTGGTGATGGTGTTGTTATTTCTCGCAGTCAGGGTGGGGGATGTTGAAGATCAACTGCCAGAAAACTGATCACCCCCCAGGCCTTCTCATCGGGTATACTAGCCCTGTTTATGGATATTAATAAAATTCGCAACTTTTCAATCATAGCCCATATTGACCACGGTAAATCCACCCTTGCGGATCGACTGCTGCAGATCACGGATACTGTCTCTGAGCGCGATATGGCAGATCAGGTTCTGGACAACATGGATCTGGAGCGTGAAAAAGGGGTCACCATCAAAGCGTCTGCTGTTCGGATGCGCTATGAATCCCTGGATGGGCAGGAATATGAATTGAATCTGATCGATACTCCCGGCCATGTCGATTTCGGGTATGAGGTCTCGAGAGCCTTGGAGGCTTGTGAAGGGGCTCTGCTGGTGGTAGATGCAGCGCAGGGAATGGAAGCTCAAACCATTGCAAATATGTACGCTGCCCTGGAAGCCGACCTGGAAATCATACCCATTATCAACAAGATCGATCTTCCAGCGGCCAGGCCTGATGAGATTGCCAGTGATGTCAGCGCTTTATTGGGCACTCCTCCTGAGAAGATCCTGCGCATCTCAGCCAAGGAAGGGGAGAATATCCAGCCAGTATTGGAAAAGATCATTCAGGATGTGCCAGCTCCAACCCACAATCCAGATGCGGCATTGAAAGCCCTTATATTTGATTCCCATTACAATTCATTTAAAGGCGTGATCGCTTATATCCGGGTGTTCGATGGAACGATCACTAGTAAGGATATCCTGCGATTGATGGCCGCGGGGAAAGATCTCGAACCATTTGAAATTGGAGTATTTTCTCCTGGGATGACTCCGGTTGATGTGATTTACCCTGGGGAAGTAGGGTATATTGCAACCGGGCTGAAATCAGTTAATGATTGCCGGGTCGGTGATACGATCACTTTTGCTAAAAACCCTGCACTGGAACCCCTGCCTGGTTATAAGCAGGCCAAACCGATGGTATTTGCCGGGTTCTTCCCGGTAGATAATGAAGCTTATGGCAGCTTGAGGGATGCCTTGGAAAAATTGCAGCTGAATGACGCTGCCCTGGTATTTGAACCTGAATCCTCGCAGGCTTTGAACCTTGGTTTCAGGTGTGGATTCCTGGGCATGTTCCATATGGAGATTATTCAGGAAAGGCTAGAACGGGAATATAATCTAGATATCATAGCGACTGCTCCTTCCGTAAAATATCGGGTGGTGATGCGGGATGGATCGATATTGGAGATCGATTCCCCGGCTGAATTACCGGAGAAAAGCCAATATGAAGAGATCCAGGAACCGTGGATGGATTTGCAGATCTACCTGCCGCTTGAGTATTATGGGTCAGTGATGGAATTGGTCACTATGAGGCGTGGAACGTATGTCAGCCAGCAGTACCCGAGCCCTGAACGGGTCCAGCTGAATTTCCAGATACCGCTTTCGGAAATGATCGTGGACTTCTTTGACTACTTGAAATCTGTATCGCGGGGTTATGCCTCAATGGATTATTCCTTTGCTGATTATCGGAGCGAGAAACTGGTTAAGTTGGATATTTTGGTCAATGGCGAGCCTGTAGATGGCATGGCTTCCATTGTTCATAAAGATAAAGCTCAACGTAAGGGAAAGATACTTGTTGGGCGTTTGAAGGAGTTGATCCCCCGCCAGCACTTTGCTGTGCCAATCCAGGCTTCAGCGGGAGGGAAGATCATTGCTCGAGCCGATGTTAAAGCACTCCGGAAAGATGTCACGGCAAAACTTTATGGTGGTGATGTGACCAGGAAACGAAAACTGCTGGAGAATCAGAAAGAAGGCCGCAAGCGGTTGAAGCGGGTTGGGAATGTAGATATTCCCCAGGATGCCTTTATGGCTGTCTTGAGGTTAGAAGATGATTGAAAATAAAAAGACAGGGACTCAGTTAAAATTCATCATCGGAATCGCGGTAAGCCTGGGTGCGCTGGCTGTCCTGATCGTTCTCATCGATGGAAAACAAGTAGCAGCCGCTTTCAAGCAAGTCAATATTCTAGCAGTAGCCCCACTGGGATTGTTGCTGGTTTTGGCCTTGCTAGGACGGGCTTTTGCATGGAGAGTTATCCTAAAGGAAAAAGTCTCTCTTCTTCAGTCTTTCCTTATCATTAACGCTGGTTATCTTGTAAATTCCATCTTTCCATTCCGGCTAGGAGAGCTTGCCAGGGTGTTTCTTTTGCTTCCAGCAGGATTAAACTTCTGGAATGCAGTACCGACAATCGCAGTAGAACGGATTTTTGATCTGGGTTTTGCGCTCAGTTTGTTTTTTATCGGCCTGCCATTTGCTCTCGATTTTTCACAAAATGTCTACTCTGTTTATCTGCTGGCGGGTTTGGTAGTGCTGGGCATTGCTGTTTTGATCCTGCTAGTGAGGAATAAAGATAAGGTATATCTCTGGCTGGATAATCTAAATTTTTTGGGGGATAGAAATAAATCCAGATTGATCGAATTGGTCCGTTCAATTGTCTCCAGCCTGGAAACACTTTCTGATCCTGTTGAATTTACAAAAATCTTCTTTGGGATGGGTATCAGTTGGGGGATATCACTGGTTTTTCAATATCTTTTGTTGAAAGCCTTTATTCCGGAAGCAAGTTTCATTATGGCTGTGTTTGCCATCGGGGCAGTCGCATTAGGAATCACTATCCCATCTTCCCCAGGTAATATTGGATTATATGAAGCAAGTATCACCCTTGCTTTAATGGCGTTTGGGATAGATCGCTCAATTGCTTTCAGCTACGCTTTGACAAGTCATGTGATCAACCTTATAGTAACGACAATCTTTGGATCGTTTGGTCTGGTACGGGAAGGGTACAGTTTGCGAGATGTTTGGAGGTTCAGCAAACAACATAAAGAGGACGGTGAATTATGAATAGACCAACCCTAATCACTGGTGGAGCCGGTTTTATCGGGACCAATTACGCCGCGCGTCTAATCGAGAGGGGTGAACATCCCACTATCTTTGATAATCTGTCACGGGAAGGCACGCCGGGGAATATCCAGTGGCTTCGAGATACTTACGGTGAGGATTCGTTTGAGATGATTGAAGGGGATGTCAGGGATTTTGATGCCGTATCCTCAGCCATCCAGGGAGCGGAATTGGTTTTGCATTTGGCTGCCCAGGTTGCTGTTACTACTTCTGTGATTGACCCCAGGACCGATTTTGAGATTAACGCCCTCGGTACATTGAATGTCTTGGAAGCGGCCAGGCAATCTTCTCAAAAACCGATTCTTATATATTCATCCACTAATAAGGTTTATGGAGACATGGAGGGTGTTCAAGTGGCTGAAGGGGAGAACAGCTACTATTTTCCCGATCACCCTGCCGGGATATCAGAATCCCAATTAATGGATTTCCATTCACCTTATGGGTGTTCCAAAGGCACAGGAGATCAATACGTCAGGGACTATCACCGCATTTTTGGACTTCCGACTGTTGTCTTCCGCCAGAGCTGCATTTATGGCCAGCATCAGTTCGGGATAGAAGATCAGGGTTGGGTGGCATGGTTTGTGATTGCGGCAGTGACCGGAAAACCCATTAGTATTTACGGCGACGGCAAACAAGTAAGGGATCTGCTCTTTGTCGATGACCTCTTGTCTGCCTATGATCTGGCAGCCAAGAACATTGATAAGACCGCGGGACAAATATATAATATTGGGGGCGGTCAAGAGAATACACTCTCGATCTGGAAGGAATTTGGCCCGTTGCTGGAAAAAGAACTCGGTCAGGATATCCCGGTAGCATGGGAACCCTGGAGACCGGGAGATCAGAAGGTTTTTATCGCTGATATCAGCAAAGCTTCCCGTGATCTTGGCTGGAAGCCGAAGGTTGGCGTTGAATTGGGTATCCAGAAGCTATTCGAGTGGGTACGAGCCAACCGGGATCTTTTTTAAGATTTTCTCTGGAATAGTTCAACACTAGTGGATTGATTGTCATGAAAATTCTTACTGTTCTCACATATTATCGGCCTCATACCAGCGGGCTAACGATTTATGTGGAACGCCTGACGAAATCCCTTGTTAAGTTAGGGCATGAAGTGACGGTCTTGACTTCTCAGTATGATGAGAGCTTACCAAGAGAAGAAATTCAGGATGGCGTTAGAATCATACGCGCCCCGGTTTTATTTCGGATAAGCAAGGGTGTGATCATGCCAACTTTCGGCTGGCTGGCCTGGAAACTTGTCTCAAAGCATGATGTTGTCCATCTGCATCTCCCCCAATTTGATGCAGCCGGCGTTGCTTTGCGGGGACGAATCCTCAAAAAACCAACTTTGATCACCTATCACTGTGATCTGCTTCTTCCCAAATCCTTCTTCAACAGGATTATCAATGCAGTGGTGCATTTTATGAATTATCTAGCCGGGATGATTGCAGATAGGATTGGTGCCTATACTGATGATTTTGCGGCTCATTCTCCTTTCTTACAGCGCTTCAAGGAGAAAGTGCGGGTGATTCTGCCCCCTGTAGTCATGCCAGCGGCATCGACTGAGGCTATCAAAGTCTATATCAGTGAGACCAACCCCGCAGGTAATTCGCCGGTGATCGGTATGGCTACCCGCTTTGCTACAGAAAAAGGAGTAGAGATCCTGATCAATGCCTTACCAATAGTGATGGAATCTTTCCCGAATGCTATGGTGCTGTATGCTGGCCAATATCAGGATGTGATGGGGGAAAATGCATATTTCCAGAAATTATTACCAAGCATCCAGTCATACCAGGAAAAAGGCCAATGGCGTTTCCTGGGAATCTTAAAACCGGAAGAGATGACACTTTTCTATAACAGCCTTGATGTACTGGTTGTCCCTAGCTTAAATTCCACAGAAACCTTTGGACTGGTACAGATTGAAGCCATGCTGCAGGGTACGCCTTCGATCGCGTCGAATCTTCCGGGTGTGAGAGTGCCACCGCAGTTGACCGGGATGGGCGAGGTGGTGCCGATTGGAGATGCCGCAGCTCTGGGAGAAGCGATCGTAAAAATCGTCGAGCATCCAGATAAATATCAAGGATCTCAGGAAGAGATCAAGAACACTTTTGATCCATTGGTGAATGCAGCTGCTTATGAAAAGATCTATATAGAATTAATCAAGGATCTGATTTGAGAGATTATCTGACAGCCCATCTAGGGGACCTTCCTTATTTCCGGGCCTTGCTGCGAGCGGTGGAGGCTCGTTTTTATGAGGATATCACCCTGCCGGGACCGGTATTGGACCTGGGCTGTGGGGATGGCCATTTTGCGAGTCTGGCTTTTCAGGAACCGCTGGATGTGGGTTTGGATCCCTGGTGGGGACCAATCCAGGAAGCAGGGATCAGGTTATCTTATAAACATCTGGTCTGCGCGGAAGGTGACAAAATGCCTTACCCAGCGGAATATTTTTCCAGTGCAGTCAGCAACTCTGTCCTGGAGCATATCTCAGACCTAGACCCAGTCATAAAAGAAACAGCCCGGGTGCTGAAACCTGGAGCCCCCTTTATTTTCTGTGTTCCAAATCATCGTTTTTTGGCTACTTTGTCGGTCAGCAATGGATTGGACAAGATCAAGTTAGGAGGATTAGCAGATCTCTACAGGGGATTTTTCAATCGTATCTCACGGCATTATAATTGTGATTCTCAAGAGATATGGAAAGAGAGGCTGGAGAGATTTGGTTTTGTGATCGAGGATTCCTGGGATTATTTCCCTCCAGAGGCTTTGCATGTCCTGGAATGGGGACATTATTTCGGAGTCCCATCCTGGGTATCAAAGCTTATCTTTGGGCGTTGGATCTTGGCCCCCACTCGCTGGAATCTATTCCTGACCGATCACCTGGTCAGGCCTCACTATGATCGTGATCCCAAGTGCCCGGATGGTGTATATTCCTTTTATATTGCTAGACGGATCGGATGATCTGATTTATTCTGAGAGCAGGTATATATGCAAGAACCAAGTGTCCTTGATTATGTTATAGAAAAACTGACATTCTGGCGCAAAGGCAATCTGGAAATTCCTCCTGCAGAGCAGAAACCGGAATTGGATGAATCACTTCTGTCTAAAGGAACTTCAGAAAAAGGCCTCTGGAAAAAATTCCTGGTTTTCTTACCGGGGTTGTTCGCGATCATTGCCCAGATTTTCGGTGAGCCTGCAAACCGCTCAGCATCTTTATTGATTTTCTTTTATGCAGCTGCCGGAACAGGATTGCTGCTGTTGATCATTTTTAAAGACTGGGAAATTGATACATTGCTTCCAGACGAAGGAGAAGCGAGCGAGTTCACTGTGCGCTGGATTCCATTCCTGGTCGGCATTGCATTATCCGTCCTGGCTTTCTTCTTTTTCACCGGGAATATATTTAACTTTATTAATGTCTTCCTTTGGGTGGCCGGATTCGGTTTGATCTGGTGGTCCCTCCGAACCCCGACAAATTGGTTGAAAAAGATCAAGTCAGCTTGGAGTAAATTCATTACTGATGGTTTCAAGATCACGCCCTGGATGGTCCTCGTCGCAGGCGTGTTTCTGGTGGCAGGATTCTACAGATTTTATCTCCTGAACCAGGTTCCTCCAGAGATGTTCAGTGATCATGCAGAAAAATTGATCGATGTCACGGATGTTCTGAGGGGGAACAACTTCATATTCTTCCCCCGCAACACAGGACGGGAAGCATTTCAGATGTATCTCACTGCCGCTATGGCGAGGATCTTTGGGACTGGAATTTCCTTCCTGAGCCTCAAATTAGGCACATGCCTGGCAGGTTTGTTATCCCTTCCATTTATCTATTTGCTTGGAAAGGAGATCAAGAGCAAGGAAGTCGGTCTCCTGGCGATGTTCTTCGCAGGCATCGCATATTGGCCGAATGTGATCTCCCGAGTGGCTTTACGATTTGCCCTTTACCCTGCTTTTGTGGCGCCTACGATCTATTTCTTGATCCGTGGAATCAAAAGAAAAAAATGGAATGATTTCTTGTTTGCCGGACTCTTCTTGGGTATCGGCCTGCATGGTTACAGCCCCTTTAGGATAGTTCCTTTTGCAGTGATCTTGGTCCTGCTGGTCTATTTTCTTCACACAAAGTCAAAGGAAAATCGCCGCCTGGCAGTGATAGCCCTGCTCATAGTGGGCCTGGTTTCCTTGATCGTGTTCTTGCCACTAGGACGGTTTGCTACAACAAACTATTCCACGTTCGCTTATCGGATGCAAACCCGGATGTCGGATGTAGAAACGGCTTTGCCAGGCTCAGCTCTGTCCATATTCCTTTCAAATTTATGGAAATCTCTGATTATGTTCCAGTGGGATAATGGCCAGATTTGGGTTCACTCTGTCCCCGGCCGCCCGGCGTTAGGTGTGATATCAGCAGCCATGTTTACTCTTGGTGTGATCCTTCTTGCGATCCGATATATTAAGAAGCGCCACTGGGTGGATCTGGCTCTGCTGTTATCGATCCCTCTGTTCATGCTTCCATCAATCCTATCAATCGCTTTCCCTGATGAGAATCCGTCCCTGAACCGCTCAGGCGGCGCAGTTATCCCGGTTTTTATCATCATAGCCATCGCAATTGAGAACCTGGTGATCAATTTTCGAGCAAGTATTCCCGGAAAAGCGGGGAAATGGATCTCCACTGGCATTGTGCTTATCCTGGCCGTCTTCAGTATGCAAACCAATGCCAGGCTGGTCTTTGTGGATTATTATCAGCAGTTCAAATCCAAGGCCTGGAATACCTCAGAGATCGGAGCTGTTATCGAAGAATTTGCGGAAACGATTGGTGATGTGGATCATGCCTGGGTGGTTCCCTACCCACATTGGGTGGATACACGCCTGGTGGGAATCCATGCTATTGACCAGGTCCGCGATTTTGCTCTCTGGCAAAAAGAAATCCATGGTACAGAGATGGCCGATACTCCTAAACTGTACATTTTCAAACCGGAGGATGAGGACACTTATCAGATCCTGCAGGATTTATACCCGGAAGGTATTATAGACAGGTATGAATCTGAAGTTGAAGGTCGTGATTTCATGCTTTATTATGTGCTGCGGTAAAACTGCAGCGGCAAAAATATGGATATAAACACAAAAACTGATTTGAATCGCTGGTTGACAGCATTCTTGCTGATCCTTATCCTGGCAGCCGGCGCATATTTACGTTTTGTCGGCCTGGATTGGGATGAGGAACAGCACCTCCATCCCGATGAGCGTTTCCTGACCATGGTTGAAACTAATGTGGTACCGGTTGATTCGTTTTCTGATTTCTTCAACACTTCCCAATCAACCTTGAATCCAAATAACCAGGGACATAGTTTCTTTGTATACGGAACACTGCCCATTTTCATGGTCAGGTATGTGGCGGAATTGGTAGGGTCAACCGGGTATGGAAATGTCTATCTGGTTGGCAGGTCGATGTCTGCGGTCATGGACTTATTGGTGGTGGTTTTGGTTTTCTTCATTGGTACTCGCCTCTTTAATCGGAAGATCGGGCTCCTGGGATCTGCTTTTTCGGCTTTTGCGGTCCTTCAGATCCAGCAGTCCCATTTCTTTACAGTGGATACATTTACTACCTTTTTCACTTTGTTGGCGGTCTATTTTGCGGTTGAAGTGGTCACAACGAAGAAGAACCGTGTCGATCTGGTTTCTTATCTGTTTTTCGGTGTGGCTTTGGGAATGGCAGTTGCCTCAAAAATCAATGCTGCCCCTGTCGCTATCACCCTCCCATTAGCTGCTCTTGTTTATTGGTTAAGACTTGATGATGAGAATAAGGACCAGCAGATACCCAAGATCTTCTTTTTCCTGGTTTTGGCAGCACTGACCAGTTTGGTGACATTCCGCATCTGTCAGCCTTATGCATTTAATGGGCCTGGTTTCTTCAATTTTGGTCTGAACGAAACCTGGGTCTCAGCTTTGAGATCACTCCAGGCTCAAACTTCCGGAGATGTGGATTGGCCTCCAGCCTTGCAGTGGGCCAGGCGTCCGATCTGGTTCTCCCTCAAGAATATGGTGATCTGGGGTCTGGGAATCCCATTTGGCTTGCTGGCCTGGTCTGGTTTTGTCTGGATGGGGTGGAAGATCTTATCCAAGCGAGCCTGGAAACCCCAATTGGTGATTTGGGTTTGGACCGGGCTGTATTTCACCTGGCAGTCCATGCAGGGGAACCCAACCATGCGTTACCAACTTCCTATTTATCCACTGCTGGCTGTTTTTGCTGCCTGGGTCTTAATAGAAGCCTGGAAAGATGTTAAAGATGGAAAGTTGAAAATTGGCCGCTGGAGCCCTTCTCAAGACTTATTACGGTCTCTTGTTATATCCATCGGAGTGATTGCCTTATTATTCACTGCAGGCTGGGCATATGCCTTTTCACGGATCTATACCGATCCTCAGCCCAGAGTGGCAGCGACACGCTGGATCTTTGAGAATATTCCGGGCGCAGCCACTTTGATTGTGGAAGGGGAAGAGGAAAGCCACCAACAGCTGCTGCCTTATCAGCAAGGATCTGTCATCCAGGGAAATTTTATTTGGCTGACAAGTTTTAGTTCAAAATTCGATGGGCAGATCAAATCCGTGTATTTCCCTGATGTGATTAACCACAACCCTTCAGTTGCACCGCTAACTTTAAAGGTGATGATAAACGATCCCTATGGAGAGAATCTTGTAGAAGAAACCGGCATATTCGACTTCCAGGAGGGGGTGTCATCAGGCTCGATAACTTTTAATGAACCGGTTTCTGTCACTGCTGGAGAAGTATACCAATTCTCTGTGTCAGTCCTGACTCCCGCCGGAGCAATCAGCTTCCAGGGGGCTGGAATAGCGAATGAGACAACCTGGGATGATGGTATTCCTTTGCGGATGGATGGCTATGATCCCTTTGGTGGTATCTATCGGGGTGGCCTCAATTTTGAAATGTATTGGGATGATAATCCGGAAAAACTGGACCGTTTTATTTACACCCTGAACCAGTCGGATTACATAATGATCACTTCCAGCCGGCAGTGGGCTACAACTACCAGGGTTCCGGAAAGATATCCTCTTTCCTCTGAATATTACCGCCAATTGATGGGTTGCCCTGTTGACCTCAGTATTGAAGATTGTTATAACCAGGCCCGCCCTGGTGATTATCAAGGGGCCTTGGGATTTGAACTGATTCAAACTTTCCAGAATGATCCCACAATCGGGCCGATTGTGATCAATGACCAGCCGGCGGAAGAGGCTTTTACTGTATATGATCACCCTAAGGTATTCATTTTCCAAAAAATGGATGATTTTTCCCTCAGCCGAGCAGCCAATATCCTCTCAGCCGTGGATTTGAGCAAGGTGATCCATGTCACGCCAAAACAAGCTGATAGCCATCCGGGAAATTTGCTGCTGCCCCTTGATCGACTGACTGAGCAGCGGGAAGGTGGCACCTGGAGTGATTTCTTTGATTATGATTCCATCCAGAATAAATATCAATTCGTAGGGATGGTGTATTGGTACGCTGCTGTATTCCTGCTCGGCTTGCTGGTATACCCGCTGCTGCGCCTGGTCTTTCCAGGATTAACTGATAAGGGCTACCCTCTGGCTCGAACCTTTGGGCTCCTGCTGCTCTCCTATCTGGTTTGGCTTGCTGGGTCTATTGGAGTCCCTTTCTTGAGGGGCACCATTTTGGCTGTGTTATTCCTGATAGCCTGTGCTGGTTTGTATGCGGGTTACCGCCAGCGGGAAGATCTGCTTGAAGAATGGAAGGGAGCCAAGAGGTATTATCTGGCTGTGGAGATCATTGCTCTGGCACTCTTCGTGATGGCCATCATGATCCGCTTTGGAAATCCTGATCTGTGGCATCCCTGGAAAGGCGGCGAAAGGCCGATGGATTTCTCATATTTCAATGCGGTCTTAAAGAGCACGACATTCCCCCCTTATGATCCCTGGTTTGCGGGGGGCTATATCAATTATTATTACTACGGATTCGTTTTTGTTGGCGTTTTGACCAAGTTTCTAGGCATCGTTCCTGCATTTGCTTATAATCTGATCCTTCCCACTTTGTTCATGACCCTCGGATTGGGAGCTTTTTCAATTGCCTGGAATCTGCTGGACGGAAATCCATCTGAACATAACCTCCGGGATAAGCCATATCTTGCTGGCGGCTCTGGTGTTTTGGGGTTGGCAATTTTCGGAAATCTGGGAGTGATCCAGATGGTGTTAAGGGGCCTGCAGCGGTTGGCGTCAGCAGGAGTGAATGTTACTGATGGTAATTTCTTCCAGCGCTTTAAATGGACCTTGTTGGGAATTGTCCAGCTCTTTAATTCGGCGTCGCTGCATTACAGGCTGGATGAATGGTATTGGAATCCGAGCCGTGTGATCAGCGCTGAACATGGAGGCCCGATCACAGAATTCCCATTTTTTACATTCCTGTATGGGGATCCCCATGCCCATTTCATATCCCTACCATTAACTGTTCTGGCATTGGCCTGGGTTCTGTCGATCGTTAAGTCGGCCGGCCAGAAGGGAATTAAAAAGTATAGTTTAGGGAATTTGATCGGAGTGACCCTGGTGGGTGGATTAGCCGTTGGGGTGCTGCGTCCGACAAATACCTGGGATTTCTTTCCCTATCTGGCTTTGGGTGCTGCCGCCCTTATCTATGCCTGGTGGCAGGATAGCAAACAGGAAGGATACAACTGGGTTCAACCCGCGCTGCGTTTGATGTTATTCCTTGGTTTTGCTTTTGTTACTTTCCAACCCTACGATAATTGGTACGGAGAAGGCTATACAAGTATCAAACCCTGGTTTGGATCACATACACCACTGAGAGAATATTTAACGCATTGGGGATTCTATCTGCTGATCCTTGTCAGCTGGATGTTCGCTGAAACAGTGGATTGGATGGCAAAAACCCCGGTATCAGCCCTCAACGAATTGAAGAAATGCAAAGAGTTGATCATTGCGGGCTTGTTGATCATGGTAGTGATCATAGTCAGTTTTGGTGTCACCCTCGAGAATGATATTTCTGTGGGTGGTTTCACCCTTATTGGCGGTGGTGTCCATATCATCTGGTTTGTCCTCCCTCTCATGGTTTGGGCTCTGATTTTGTTGTTCCGTCCCGGGCAGAACCTGATGAAAGGAGTTGTTCTATTCCTTATCGGTACCAGTCTGGCGATTACACTGATGGTCGAGATAGTCTATGTGGAAGGGGATATCGGCAGGATGAACACGGTATTCAAGTTTTACCTTCAAGCCTGGAGCTTGATGACAGTAAGTGCCGCTGCTGCTCTCTATTGGCTGATCCCCCTGACGAAGGACTGGAAGGCACCGGTTCGGATCACATGGCGAGTTGTGTTCTTGATCTTGCTTTCCGGGGCAGCGCTTTACCCGATACTGGGCGGCGTGGCAAAAGTAAAGGATCGGATGGTAATGGAAGCCCCCCATACGCTGGACGGAATGGACTATATGAAGTACGCCACCTATCACGATCTGGACACTGCTATGGATCTCTCCCAGGATTATGAAGCGATCCGCTGGATTCAAGATAATATTCAGGGTTCACCTGTTATCGTGGAAGCTAACCAGGTTGAATACCATTGGGCCACACGGTACACTGTATATACAGGATTACCTGGAGTTGTGGGCTGGAATTGGCACCAGCGCCAGCAGAGGACAATAACACCTCATGACTGGATCTTTTCCAGGGTCGAGGACGTGAATGTCTTTTATGATACGGCTGATTTGGACGCCGCCAGAGATTTCCTTGAGGAATATCAGGTCAGCTATATCATTGTCGGCCAGCTGGAGCGGGCAAAATATCTTCCTGAAGGTATAGATAAATTCGACCAGGGCCTTGGTGATCTCTGGAAAGTGGTCTATCAAAGTCAGGATACGACAATATATCAAACGATATCAGAAGCTGAGTAGGAAATAATATGCTTGATCTCATAGCCTGGTATATACTTGTCACCGCCCTGGGATGGGTAGTATTTCCGCTGTTATTCCATCTGCTCCCTGGCATCCCGGGCCGCGGCTTTACATTCTCGAAGATATTTGGGCTGTTAATCTGGGGTTATTTGTACTGGATTCTGGGGCGGCTCGGATTTACTGCCAATAATTTGGCTGGCCTGGTTTTTACTTTGCTGTTGGTGATTGGAATCTGCCTGGTGGTTCTTCGCGAGAAAGGGTCCACAGATATTCTGGAATGGGTTCGATCAAACCGGCGATTGATCACGGTTACGGAACTGCTCTTCTTGGTGACTTTCGCGGGATGGGCATTGATCCGATCGTTAAACCCGGAGATCCTTGGAACAGAAAAACCGATGGAGCTGGCTTTTATCAATGCCATCCTTTATTCTGAAACCCTGCCCCCCAATGATCCCTGGCTGTCCGGTTATGCGATTTCATATTATTACTTTGGTTATGTTCTGGTAGCCATGCTGGCCAAGTTTGCAGGTACTCTTGGCAGTATTGCTTTCAACCTGGGAGTGTCGCTGACTTTTGGATTGGCAGCAGTGGGATCTTACGGAGTTTTATTTAACTTGCTGGCATTGAGAACGAGGAATAATGACACTCAGCTCATGCCAGCCTTATTAGGACCGTTCTTTACCCTGATCCTCAGCAACTGGGAAGGATTCCTTCATTTTCTTCATTCAAGAGGCCTGTTCTGGCAAGGAGTAGCTGAAGGGAAAACTTCGCCTTTCTGGAACTGGCTGGATATCCAGAACCTGGTTAATTCACCCACGGGTGATTCGTTTGGCCACTGGTGGTGGTGGCGCGCATCCCGGGTGATACAAGATTATGATTTTTCCGGTTTTGGAAGAGAGGTGATCAGCGAGTTTCCATTTTTCTCTTTCTTACTGTCCGACCTCCATCCTCATGTATTGTCGATTCCGTATGTTTTCCTGATCCTGGGGTTTGGCCTGGCCTTGTACCTGCGTCCCAAAGAGAGATCTTTCCGCTGGGCTACCCTGGTGCCAATAGATATCTCTCCGTTTTTCTTCCTGGTTCTGGCCTGGATGGCAGGAGGAATGGCTTTCCTGAACACCTGGAACTTTCCCATGTATGTTGGCATCCTGGCTGGAGCTTATGTTTTGCGCAATCAACGGGAGCGTGAATCCTGGGGTGCTGTTGATATGATCAGGGATTTCCTTTTCTTCGGCGCGACGCTGGGGCTGACAGGCGGTGTGCTGTATCTTCCCTGGTACCTTGGTTTCGCTTCCCAGGCAGGAGGCTTGATCCCGAATGTTTTATATATCACCAAGGGAAATCAATTCTGGGTCATGTTCGGCCCATTGCTGATTCCAATTTTTGCCTGGCTGATAGCGGCCTGGAAGAAGCAAGAACCCAGGGGAAACCCGTCCTCGGGCCTGATAGTGACCGCTATTTTGGTTGGTGGTTTGTTCGCTTTGATGATGCTCATGGTTGGAGCGATGGGTTGGTTTCCATTTAGTAGAAATGGATCTGAGGCTTTGCCCCAATTTTTAAGCATGGTGGGCGCACTGGATTTAAAACAGGCTCTGGTAGAGGGTTTAAGGCGGCGAATAATATGGCCGGGAACATTACTGACTCTGATTGCCCTTTCTTTCCTGACCTGGGGACTGATCTTTCACAAGAAGTCTGGCCAAAAGGGAGAGAAGCTTTCATCCGGCAGTTCCTCCAATGTATTTGTGTTGATTTTGATTGTCGCTGGTGGAGCACTGGTTCTCTTCCCGGAATTCATATATCTATTGGATCTTTTTGGTTACCGCATTAACACAATCTTCAAGTTCTATTACCAGGCCTGGTTATTATGGAGTATTGCTGCTGCTTATGGTACTGTCAGATTAATCCAATCACTAAAAACTCCCTGGCGGTATATAGTTATTAGTGGTTTGACTCTGTCTATCTTGATGGGTATGTTTTATCCGGTCCTCGGCTTGCAGTCCAAGACCAATAACTTTAACAGGGAGGCCGGATTGTCCCTGGATGGAGCCTATCTTTATCCGGAGTCTGACCTCGCTGCTGTTGAGTGGCTCAGGAATCAGCCCAGTGGAGTCATTGCCGAAGCAGCTGGTGAAAGTTATTCGGCTGCCCACTCACGGCTGGCAACATATACTGGGAATACAACCATCCTGGGATGGGATTTCCATGAGATCCAGTGGAGAGGTAATGGGGAGCAGGTCAACCCCCGAAAAGAAGATCTGGCTGTGCTTTATTGCACACACCAGTGGGCGGTTGCCAAGAATCTGCTGGAAAAATATAACGTTCTTTACCTGGCACTTGGTGACGTTGAATATTCCAAATATCCCGCCGGCAGCGATCACTGCCCGAACGGATTGAATGCTGATAAGTTCTTCATGCATCTCCAACCCGTATTTCAAAATGAACGCCTGACGATCTTCCAGGTACCACCTGCCTCAGCTGAGTAGATAGAAGAAATTAACTATAGCGATTCAACCGGATTGGAAAGTATGGATAAAGAAACCAGGATTACGAGAGAAACACTTATTTACGGTCTGATCTTTTTGGCAGCCTTATTTCTGCGGCTTGCCGTGTTGGGCAGGTCTCCCCTGGTAGAATCTGAAGCTGGCTGGGCATTCCAAAGCTGGCAGATCCATTTGGGAGAACCAGTTGTGATGGGATCACAGGTTGGATACCTGTCATTTTCGGAAGTATTGTTCTCATTATTTGGTGGAAGTGATTTTCTGGCTCGTTTTTGGCCAGCACTGGTGGGAAGCTTGATCGTTTTCGTACCCTGTTTGTTAAAAAGGCACCTGGGCCAAATTCCAGCCCTGATTCTGGCTGGCGGGTTGGCTTTTGATCCAGCCCTGGTGTCCGTCTCCCGCATTGCGGCTGGTCCGATGCCTGCTCTTGTGTTTTTATTATTATCAGCAGCTGCCTTCTATACAGGCAAATGGAATTGGGTGGCAATCACGCTCGGATTGGGATTATTATCAGGGCCTGCTTTTTGGTTGGGTAACTTGGTGTTGGTTCTCACAGGAGTCCTGAGCAGTTTGCTGGGAATATTCGACCTTCGTAAATATGTTCAAAATCGAGTTTCATTGATTCAGGAACAAAAAGGCCAGATACAAAATATCCTGAACACTATCCTGATCCCATTGATATTATTTATATTGATCAGTACCTTTTTCTTACAGAATTTCCAGGGATTGAGTGCCTGGGCAGGATCTCTGCCTGAATTTATCGGAAACTTGATCTACATCGGAGATTTTCAGGCTATACGCTTGTTGATCAATCTGGTGGTTAGCAATCCATTGATATTGATCTTTGGCATCGCGGGATTTTTCCTGTCCTGGAAAAAAGGCGATCAGGTTGGAAAGGTTTTTTCAATCTGGTTTGGACTATCCTTGCTGATTTTATTGATCATCCCAGGCCGCCAAGTTGTGGATCTGATCTGGTTAGTATTCCCTCTTTGGGTTGTGACTGCCAGGGAAATCAATAGAATCTATTCTCTGGCAGAAAATTCCTGGGCAATTTTTGGCCTCGTTGTGTTAGTAAGTGTCTTGTTCGTTCTGAACTGGCTGACTTTCACCGGCATGGTCTTTCAGATCGGCAATCCACAGGCTGTGTTGCTGCAGATCGGGTTATTGTTTGCATCAATATTCCTGGTTTTGATTGCATTCGCTATCGTCTCAGGTGGATCAACCATGCGGCTCTGGTTAATGCCCGCTGAAGAATGGCGAGCTCCAATAAAGGGATTATCCCTTGGTGTGTCCGGAATGTTGATTATTTACATGCTTTCCGCGTTGGTCCAGGGAAGTTATCTTCGCCAATCTGACCCCCGCTCGATGTGGTCTGATGGATCAGGTGCAGGACAGACCAGGTTGCTGAAGGATTCTATATATGATGCCAGTATCACCTATGCTGGACGTGGAGATGCCATCCAGGGCGTAGTACTTGGTTCCTGGGATTCTCTGCGCTGGGAGCTCCGCAATCTGAAAGGGATTGAATTTCAGGAATCATTGGATCCGGAAGAACTTCCTCCGCTTATCATCACTTCCGAGATTGATAGTTATCTGGTAAATCAGGAAATGTACCGCGGCCAGGATTTCATTCTGGAAACTCACCCGGGATGGGAAGGAATTCTTCCGCTTGATTGGATCAGCTGGGTTGCATTTCGATCCGGAGCAATAGAAAAAGAGGATATAATCCTCTGGATTCGAAATGACATATTTTCTGGATATTAAGTCACGACAGTATAATTAGATCAACGTACATAAGAGGAATATGGAATATCCAAATACCATTGCCATTGACGGACCTGCCGCTTCGGGGAAAACCACTATTGCCAATAAGTTGGCAAAAAAATGGGGTTACTTATTCTTTGATACTGGTGTTATGTATCGGGCAGTCACCTGGCTGGCCCTTCACAAAGATATATCAACCAAGGATGAAGTCCTTATCACTGATCTGGCGGCCAGTATCAAGATCGATGTAGCGCCTCCTTCAAAGGATGACGGAAGAGAATACGATGTGATCGCCGATGGGATAGATGTTACCTGGAAAATCAGAAAGAAAAAGGTGGACTCTCGGGTTTCTCGTGTGTCTGCTTATCCCGGAGTGAGAAAAGCGCTAACCGAACAACAACGTCGGATCGGGATGGTTGGTAAAGTGATCATGGTTGGCAGGGATATTGGAACTGTTGTCCTGCCAGAAGCTGATTTGAAGATCTACCTGGACGCTTCCGTTGAAGAACGGGCTGACCGTAGATTAAAACAACGCCTGGACCGAGGGGAAAATGTAGATCGTTCTAAGATCCTTAAGAAGTTAAAAAAACGAGATAGTATTGATTCCACCAGGGAAGTCGCTCCGTTACGAGCGGCTGAGGATGCTGTTGTAATTAATACAGACAATTTGAGTATCCCTGAGGTTGTATCCAGGATCGAAGAAATAGCCCTGGAAGTAGCGAGGGAATAATATGGCTGAACGGTATCACGTACCTATTTGGACAAAGATCAACAGAAGATTCCTGCGGGTTTTCTTCAGAACCTTTTTTCGCCTGCTTGGAAAAGTTGAATTAATTGGCATGGAGAATATTCCCGATCATAATAAATACGTTGCGATATTCAATCATGTGTCACTTGTTGAGGTTCCATTTATCGCTGCTTTTTGGCCAACAATCCTTGAGATCATTGGGGCTGCTGCTGTCTGGAGCCGCCCGGGTGTGTCCATTGTTGTGAAAATGTGGTCAGGTGTCCGTGTAAAGAGAACGGAGTTCGATAGAGATGTATTTAAACAAGTGATGCAGGTCTTTGAAGCTGGCCGTCCCTTGATGATCTCTCCAGAAGGCACTCGATCTCATACCCCGGGATTAGCTCGCGGGAAACCAGGTGTTTCATATATCATCGATAAAATGGATGTGGTCGTCCTGCCGGTGGCCGTGGTGGGCAACACAATGGATTTCATCAAAAAAGGGTTCAGGGGAAAACGCCCCCCAATACAGCTGATCGTTGGTGAACCCTTCAAGCTGCCACCTATAGATGGGCGCGGAGAGGAACGTCGGCAAAAACGCCAGCAAAATACCGATTTCAGCATGGCTCGCTTGGCTGCCCTGCTGCCCGAATCTTACCGTGGTGTGTATCAAGAATATGAAAAGATCCTGGCAGGAGAGCCGGTGATTTTCCCAGAACCGGAGGATTGATTTGCACCTTCCAGAAATCTTAGGGGGAAACTAGAGGGGTGAACCATGCTATAATCGAGTATGGATTTCAACCAGCTGCGAACGACACAATCCAGGAAATGATGCCCTTCATTCTTACCCTATTTAATGCCCCTGCATATCTGATCTGGCCCTCAAACAGGCTGGGAATTGCGGCGTTAATAGTCATGTTGTCTGGATTGGTGTATGCAAATTGGCATTGGCGTGGCTACCAGCGGGAAATGAAAGAACAGCAGTGGTTTTTATTTGGAATATTGTTGACCCTGGCACCAATCACAGCTCTTCTGTTAGGAGTTCGTTTGCCGGAATGGGGGGCAATACCGCTTCCGAATATGTCTCTCGAGCCAACTGGGGGCGCCTTGATGATCCTGGCCGCAATCCCGGCTTTAATCGCTGGATGGATCCTGGGTCCTCCCAGTGCCTCCATGATCGGGTTTATCTCCGGGATATGTCTGGCTTATTGGGATACTCATTCGCCATTTACTGTCATCGAGTTCACATTCTTCGCAATGCTGGTGTCGGTTGCAATCCGTCAGCGTTACAGGACTGCGATATTCAGTATCTTAAGGAGGCCGTTCCTGGCCAGCCTGTTGATTGCCGTTTTCCATTCCCTGGTGAATATCACGGGCGCTTATTTCTGGGCTTCCGGATCCGTTGTTGAGAACCTTGATTTTGCGATCTCAAATGCCCGAACGGGAGTGGTAGCTGTGGCAGCAAGCTTTGCCATCGCTGGTCTGATCATGGAATTTGCATTGGTGGCTTTCCCCCGAGCGGATGGGATCAAGGCAAAATTAAAACCCTCGCCTTCTGAAAGCAGTATAAAAGTCCGCTTTCTCCAGTATGTGGTCTCATTGACTTTAGTACTGGTGCTGGTTTTATTGCTCGTGAACTGGTTTGTGGCTGGAAGATCAGCGGAGAAGATGGTCCAATCCCAGTTGGAAAATATCGCCAGAACGACCACGAATAAGATCCCATTCTTTTTCAATACAGGGCAGAGCTTGATCAGTCAATACGCCTCAGATCTCTCGGTAGATTTTTCTACCCCGGAGGATCTGGAAGAAGTGCTGCAGAAGAGTTTCCGGGCAATCCCTTTCTTCTCTCAGTTCTATATATTTGACGCAAATTCTGATTTGATCAATGCTTATCCTGATCGAAATACTGAAAATCAGAACTTTTCCCCAGAATTTCAAGTTGGACTTGGATCGGCATTGAATGGTGTGCCAGTTCAGGTATATGTGTCTCCCCCCACTGGTATTGGGAATAAAACATTGATCACCTTCATGGGGAGTATTTCAGCACCTGAAGGAGAAACCTCCGGTGTACTGGTTGGATTGGTTGACCTGGAATCGAATCCCTTTACGCAGCCAATTCTCAGCGACCTTAAAGGCATCAACGAACTGGGTGGTGTTGGGTATTTGTTGGATGAACAAGGCCGGGTCCTATATTCATCGGAGGAGAATCTCTTTGGGGTTTTCTTCCCAAGTTTTGACCTGCGTCATGAAGAAGTGTTTTCAAAACAGACCACTGCAGATGGCATTCGCCAGCTGGTTTATATTCGATCTGCCCTGGGACGACCCTGGACAGTGATGTTGACCATCCCTGCAGTTAATGCGCAGCAATTGGCTCTCGATCTGGCAGCCCCCTTATCTGGCGTGGTGCTCTTAATCGCCTTGATCACCATGGCTGGGATGTATTTCGGGTTAAGCTCGGTAGCGGATTCGCTGCATGTCTTGACAGAGGAAGCAGATCGGATCACAAAAGGAGAACTGGACCATCCCTTACGAATGACACCACGAGTAGACGAAGTCGGTCAACTGCGGCGGGCATTTGAAAAGATGCGCCGGAGTTTGAAGAACCGCATGGTTGAACTAAATCGTTTGCTTACTGTCAGCCAGGGCGTGGCATCCTCTTTGGAGATGGGAGACGCTGTTGACACAATTTTGTCCTCAGCCCTTGAAATTGGGGCATGTTCAGCCCGAATTGTTCTGGATGCGGATGTCCTTCCAGAAGGATTATCTGAAGGCGCAGAAATTACCAGCATTGGCCAGGGGGAAGATTCTGAGGCATTTGCATACCTCGACCCCCAGATTCTGGAAATTGCACGCAATCGATCTCCGGTTATGCTTTCGAACCCTGCCAGAATGCCGCTGTTAGATCTAGATGAAGATGACCCAGTCCCCGGAGCGATCCTGATCGTCGCCCTTCAACATGAACAGGGATATTATGGTGCGATATGGCTGGCATACCTTGAGCCGCACACGTTCATCGATAGTGAAGTCCGCTATATCGTTACCCTGGCTGGACAGGCGGCCCTGGCTGCCACGAATTCTTCCTTGTTTGGAAAAGCTGAGATTGGTAGAAAACGCCTGGCTGCAATTCTCGCTTCTACACCCGACCCCATAATGGTTCTTGACCATCAGGATAAACTGCTCCTGACTAATCCGGTTGCCGCTGAGCTGCTTGGAATAAATCATGATTTTGGGATTGGAGAATCCATTGAAGGTCTTACAGATCAACAAGAATTGGTTGAGCTTCTGGACGGCGATCCAGGAGGGAGATCGGCCAAAGAGGTTAAACTGAAAGATGGCCGGGTATTCCTGGCCACAGCTTCTCCTGTGATATCAGGAGAACACCAATTAGGAAGGGTCTGTGTGTTGAGAGATATCTCCCAGCTTAAGGAAATGGACGAACTGAAATCCGATTTTGTGGCTACTGTCAGCCATGACCTGCGCTCTCCGTTGACCTTAATGAGGGGCTACGCCACCATGTTAGAGATGGTAGGTGAACTGAATGACCAGCAGCAGAACTATGTCCATAAGATCATAACAGGTGTGGAGAGCATGTCTCACCTAGTGCAAAATCTGCTTGATCTGGGAAGGATCGAGGCAGAAGTAGGTCTGAAGCTTGATATGATCTCCGCTCCTGATATTGTCTCCGAAGTAGCGGATTCATTTAAGATCAGGGCTTCCCAGAAGAAGATCAGGATACATGTATCACCACCAAACCAGACCATTCCTTTTATTTCTGCTGACAAGGCGCTGCTTCAGCAGGCCTTGAGGAACCTGGTCGACAACGCGATCAATTTCAATCAACAAGGCGGAAATGTCTGGATCCGCTATAGATTGGAAGACGGCAAGATCATCTTTGAGATTGAGGACAATGGGATTGGCATTTCCCCGGTGGACCAACAGCGCTTGTTTGAGAAATTTTACAGGGTCGAAAGCCGGGAAAAGGATAAACAAGACGGAACCGGGTTAGGTTTAGCTATCGTCAAGTCCATTGCCGAGAGGCATGGGGGTGATGCTTGGATAAAAAGTGAGCTGGGAGCGGGAAGCACATTCACATTGGCTATTCCTGTTCGCCAGCCAGAAAAGAAGATCAAACCATAAAATCATGGAAAGAAGCTGCAGATTGTGGTAGACTGATGCTGCAGTGATTATATGGGGGATTCCGGGGGAGGTCGGGGCGGGTGGAAAACCCTCCGGAAAACAAGAAAGTCCTCTTGACTGAGCTCCTTCCAACCTGTATAATAGCTAGTTGCATGTTAAATATCAATCCCCTCACATGATGCGAGCGCTAAAGAGCGTCCTCTCTTGCGCTTGCTTTTGTGCGTGCTGGTATATAAACATCTGTTCTAACTGGCGGTGCCATTTATTGGACACAAACAGAGCTCACAATTAATTATCTCGAAGGTTTCGTTTGACTGATTGCTCAATGGAGATTTCAGTCAGGGATAAGTGTGATTATTGAGTGAAACAGATATGATTTTTTTACTGGTGAGGGTTGCAGCGTTAAGCGGTTGAGAGCGCGATCATACAGGAGGTTTTCGAGTGAAAACTAAGGGGTTACAAAAACTTCGAATCGGGTTAGCTTCACCAGAAATCATCCGCAGTTGGTCATACGGGGAAGTCCTGGAGCCAGAAACCATCAATTACCGGCGTTTGCGCCCGGAAAAAGATGGTCTTTTCTGCGAAGCTATCTTTGGTCCTACCAGGGACTACCAATGTCATTGTGGAAAATATAAGAATATTCGTTATAAAGGTATCGTTTGCGACAAATGCGGTGTTGAGGTTACCCGTTCTGCGGTTCGCCGAGAGCGCATGGGGCATATCGAACTGGCAGCCCCGGTTGCGCATCTGTGGTTTTCTCGCCGGATACCTTCAATCCTGGGTCGTTTGCTTGATATGTCGCGCCGTGACCTGGATCGAGTCTTGTATTTTGCCCAGTACATTGTTACCTATGTTGATGAAGAAGCCCGAAAACGGGCGCTGGAACAGCTTGATACCCGCTTTACCTCTGGAGAAGGAGAGGTGGGGGAAGATTTCAGTGAAGGTATCAAAACCAAAGAGGTTGAAAGGGAAGAACGCCTTAAAGCGCTGGAAGACCAGCAAAGTGAAGTCGAGAACCGTTATGACGAGCAAATCGCAACAGACCTGGAACCTGTTATCAAGCAGGGTCAGCGTCTGGAAAAGACACTTCAAGACAGTGTGGATGAAGCTGCAAAAGCTGACATGATCTTCCCGGAGACAGATGTTGTGATCGTCAAGAAGGGAGAGAAGATCAGTACTGCTCATATTGCCAACATCCAGGATGTTGTTAAGGAGCGCCTAACAGAGATTGAAGAAAGCCTAAAAGAAGCCAAGGAAAATGAACTGGAACACATCAAACTGGATGTGGCCAGGGTCCGGGCTGAAACTACTCAGGAGATCACTCAACTTAGAGATAATCTGGATCTGGCGATCGATTCTGCCCAATCTGAATATAAGCGGCTCAGAGAAGAGCTGTTGAACTTGCAGCCTCTGACATTCCTTGGCGAAGCAGAGTACCGTGAGCTGAGATCACGCTGGGGACAGGTATTTCAGGCTGAAATGGGCGCCGAAGCGTTTTATGATATTCTCAAACGCCTTGATCTGACTGCGCTTTCGAAGGAACTTTGGAACGAGATCAAAACAACTGGGAGCAAGCAAAAACGTAAAAAGGCCATCAAACGATTGAAGGTTGTGGACGCTTTCCAAAATACAGAAAATCAGCCCGAGTGGATGATTCTGACTGTGCTTCCCGTGATCCCTCCAGATTTGCGCCCGATGGTGCAGCTTGATGGTGGGCGTTTTGCCACCTCGGATCTGAATGACCTTTACCGCAGAGTGATCAATCGTAATAACCGGTTGAAACGGCTTCTGGAACTTGGTGCGCCGGACGTAATTGTCCGCAATGAAAAACGCATGCTCCAGGAAGCAGTAGACTCATTGATCGATAACTCTCAGCGCGGAAAAGCACTTTCCCGACGCGGCCGCAGGGAACTAAAGTCCCTCAGCGATATGCTGAAAGGAAAGAAAGGACGCTTCCGCAGGAACTTGCTTGGTAAACGCGTGGATTATTCTGGCAGGTCCGTGATCGTGTCTGGCCCCAAGCTGGAAATGTCCCAATGCGGCCTGCCGAAGAAGATGGCGCTGGAGCTGTATCGGCCATTTGTGATCTCTATTCTAGAAAAACGAGGTTTTGCGACCAATGTCAAAGGCGCAAAACGATTAATTGAACGTAATCGACCTGAAGTATGGGAAGCTCTGGATGAGGCTATCAAGAGCCGCCCGGTTCTTCTCAATCGCGCTCCAACACTTCACCGTCTGGGTATTCAGGCCTTTGAACCACAGTTGATCGAGGGCAGCGCAATTCAGCTCCATCCCCTGGTATGTTCTGCATTCAATGCAGACTTCGACGGTGATCAGATGGCTGTTCATGTTCCACTCTCCCAAAAAGCTGTGACAGAAGCCCGGGAGCTGATGCTTTCCACCAAGAACTTGCTGAAACCAGCCAATGGTGAACCGATTATTGCGCCTTCCAAAGACATGGTTTTAGGTGTGTTCTTCCTGACCCGGGAAGACGAACGCCCTTATCCTGGAGATGGCCGAATATTCTCATCCATGATCGAAGTTGAGACAGCATACTTGCTTGGCCAGGTGAAAGTCCCAACCAAGATCAAACTCCTGGCGGAAACCTGGTACGACGAAGATGGTGAAAGGATGTCTGCCCCGGAAGAACGAGTGCTCGAAACTACTGTGGGCCGGACGATTTTCAACCTGGCACTTCCTTATGAAGTCCAGTTCATGAACTGGGCGCTTGTGAAGGGAGACGTAAAAGACCTGATCTCGGAAATTTACGAATATTGTGATAATGAAACTACAACCTGGGCAGCTGATAGTATCAAAGACCTGGGGTTTGAGTTTGCTACAAAATCTGGCTACTCAATTGCAGTGGCTGATCTACAGATTCCACCTGAGAAGGAAGAGATTGTTGCTGATGCTTTTGAAAAAGTCGGCTCGGTTGAGCGAAGTTTCCGACGCGGTTTGTTGACCTCCCAGGAAAAAGATGATCGAGTTATTGATATCTGGCAGAATACCACTTCGGTGGTGGGTGATGCGGTGAAAGCCAACATGGACGCTCATGGAAACATGGCTGTGATGGCCCTTTCTGGAGCGACCAAAGGCGGCTTTGGACCGGTTTCTCAGCTGGCAGGTATGCGTGGTTTGATGGCTGATCCATCCGGTCAGATCATTCCTGTCCCCATCCGATCCAGTTTCCGTGAAGGCTTGACTGCACTTGAATATTTCATTTCCAGTCACGGTGCCCGGAAAGGTCTGGCGGATACTGCTCTGAGAACAGCCGACGCTGGTTATTTGACCAGACGACTGGTTGATGTATCTCAGGACGCAATCATCAATGATGAAGATTGTGGAACAGATAATTGTATTGTTTTGGAGCGTTCAGAGGATGTAGCCGGACAGACACTGCAGGATAGGGTTTTCAGCCGGGTTCTGGCAGACCATGTTGTTGATCAGGAAACTGGCGAAGTCCTTGTTGAAAAGAATACACTGGTGTCTCGGGAGATCGCTCGATTGATTCAAAGATCCAATGTTGAGAGAGTAAAGGTATTCTCTCCATTGACCTGCTCCCTTGAATATGGTTTATGCGCCAAGTGTTACGGCCTTGATCTTGGACGAGGAGAACCTGTCCAGAAAGGTGCAACAGTTGGTATTGTTGCCGCCCAATCCATCGGTGAGCCTGGTACACAGCTGACGCTGCGGACCTTCCATACCGGTGGTGTTGCAGCAGCCAGTGATATTACAACGGGTTTGCCCAGGGTTGAAGAATTATTTGAAGCCAGAAAAGCTCCAAAGGGTGAAGCTGTCTTAACAGAGATCGCTGGTAAGGTAAGCATTGAGAAATCAGACCGCTACAGTGATATGCGGGTGGTCCGGGTCACTCATAGTGAAATGGTCAGTGACGCATATGATCTTGAGAAGAGCTGGAGAAAACGTGTCAAAGACGAAGATAAAGTTGAAGAGGGTGATGTGATCGCATCCCTGGATGCAGATAATAAACTCCTGGCCAGGAATTCCGGTCGGGTTCGCATTGAAGGGAGAACGATCATCGTATCCTATGAAGTGAAAGAAGAAAAGTATTATGAGATCCCCAGCAATGCCCGCCTGGCAGTAGAAGATGGTGAAATGGTCGAACCTGCCCAGCGCTTGACTGAAGGATCACTGAACACCCATGATATCCTGCGCATAAGTGGGCGAGACGCCTGTCAGAAATATATGCTTTCCGAAGTCCAGAAAGTGTATCGGTCACAGGGACAGAATATCCACGATAAACACTTTGAGATCGTGATCGCAAAGATGATGTCCAGGGTGAATGTAACGGATTCTGGGGGCTCAGATACCTTGCCAAGGGAATTGGCCAACAGAATGGGAGTGATCCAGGAGAACGAAGAACTGCTCCAGGAAGGCAAACAACCATTGAAATATGACGACGTACTGCTGGGTATTACCAAGGCAGCTTTGAATACAGATTCTTTCCTGTCAGCTGCTTCATTCCAGCACACGATCAAGATCCTCACTCAGGCTGCAGTCAATCGGGATGAAGATCCTCTCTTTGGGCTGAAGGAAAATGTGATCATTGGTAAACTGATTCCTGCTGGAACTGGTTTTCAGCGCGGACCTTTTGCACCTGAAGATGAATTGACTGAAGGTGAGGAAGGTGCTGAACTGGAAGCTGTAGAAGGCGATATCGACCTGAATGAGATCAGCGAGGATACTGTAATTGAGGATCTGGAAAAAGACGAAGTTGAAGAAGAGTAAAAAGTCGTTAGATTAAAGACCAAGGATATGGTTTCCTGAATGGGAACCATATCCTTTTTTTTAAAACCACATCCCCTTTTGGTGTAAGTTGAAAATTAGGGGATGTTTTTTTCATCAGCCCAACGGCTGAACCCGTGGGCTGGTATCAGGAAACCTCGCCATGCGAGGTTGTTAAGAAACCTTTAGAATCGATGTAGTCCCTGCAAGAGGGACTTGAAGTAATCAGCCCACGAATTTATTCGCCGGGCGTTAAGAATGAAAAACATACCGTTGGTCGCCCAACAGCTGAACCCGTGGGCTGATATCAGGAAACCTCGCTAAACGAGGTTAGAATCGCAGACTTCTCTAACGAGTTGAAATAAGTCCCTGCAAGAGGGACTTGAAGTAATCAGCCCACGAATTTATTCGCCGGGC
>Ga0180436_10000390_pt1 | contig 46049 bp, 40 predicted proteins | sample SS_ome_2_FD_132434 | JGI IMG/M metagenome (GOLD analysis project Ga0180436, IMG submission 132434) | Hypersaline lake sediment archaeal communities from the Salton Sea, California, USA - SS_3_S_2 metaG | ecosystem: Environmental > Aquatic > Non-marine Saline and Alkaline > Hypersaline >...
CGCGCCCGTAGGTGATGCCGCGCCTGTGCGCGATGCCGCGCCCGCGGCATCAGCCGTGCTCGTCACGCCAGTACCGATGTCGATGACCTGCACGCTTTCCTCGAAGGCGGGGAGGTAGGCGGCGAGTGCGCCGTCGGGTCGGACACAGAGGCTGCGGCCATCAAAGATGAGCTCATCGTTCCCGCCGACCTGATTGACCAGGACGACCGGGCAGCCGTGTCGCTTCGCGTGGCTCGACATCAGGTGGTAGCGGACCGCATCCTTCCCCGCATAGAACGGCGACGCGGACAGGTTGATGAGAACGGAGGCGCCCTGCGCGGCGAGCTCCGCGACCGGGTCGGCGCCGTAGATGCTCGTGCGCCAGAGCGAGGGGTCGTTCCAGGCGTCCTCGCAGATCGTGACTCCGAGCCGCCGACCGTTGAGCTCGATGACCTCCGACGAGACCGCCGGATCGAAGTAGCGTGCCTCATCGAACACGTCGTAGGTCGGAAGCAGCGTCTTGTGCACGGTTGCCTGAACTGTGCCGGAGCGAACGAGCACCGCGGAGTTGTGAAGCCCCTTCCCGATGATCGTCCCGGTACGGCGTATCGTGCCGACGAGAATGGCGGTCCGAGGATACCGTGCTGAGATGCCCTCGAGCCGGTCGAGCGCGTGCTCAGCCGCGTCGATGAACCAGTCGCGCTCGAGAAGGTCCTGCGGCGGGTACCCGGTGAGGAAGAGCTCCGGGAGCACCATCAACTCGGGAGAGGCCACGGCCGAGGACTCAAGGGCCTGCTCGATCTTCGCGAGATTCCCGAAGAAGTCTCCGACGGTTGGGTTGAGCTGGGCGATGGCGATACGCATCTGTCAAGCCTCCTCGAGCAGGCTGATCGGACCGGGCGGCCAGAGCGTACCCGGGGGCACCGGGATGCGCTCTGCATGTCGACTGCCCATCATACCGCCCCCGGAGTGACGGTTCCAGCAGGAACGGGCCCATGTACGCGGGTTTCCCGCGTCACCACACCGGACGCCGGTCACACAGACGGTGGCACATGTCTTGCATTCTACCGGGGTAAGAGGGTGCATCCTTGCGATTCCTGAAGGGGGAACCAGTCATGAGTAACGGTCCCGTGTCCGGTCGCGGCCGGACGGTGTTCGCGCGGAGACGCCGGAGCGTCTTTCGGGAGCTTCTCGCCTCCATGATCTCGTTCGGTATCGGTGTCGGGATCCTCTTCCCGCCGTTCGCGTCGTGGACACTCGGGTCGTCCGAGGCGATGTCGGTGCGCTTCTTCGCGATGTGTCTTGGCGCCGGTCTGACGGTCGGCGCAGCGAACTTCATGCTCTTCCGGATCTTCGTGACGCGGGAGATGCGCAGGGTCGTCGATGGAATGACCCACATCAACGAGTCGGTGGCGCATGCGGAGGGGACGGGGGGTGAGTGTGCCGACGACTGCATGCTGCCGGTGCTGAGCGATGATCTCATCGGTGAGATGGCGACCGCGTTCAACGGGATGGCGGAGGCGATCGGCCGCCGCATCTCGGTCGAGAGCACAACGCGCGCGCTGCTGACCGAGCTCTCCGGCACGATGGACCTCGAACTCGTGACCGAAAAGATCCTCAAGGGACTCGCCGGCATCTGCGGCGCCAACGCCGGCGTGCTCTATGCCGACACCGGTTCCCGCATGGAGCTCATGCAGACCTTCGGCATCGATGTTACGGACAAGCTCCCGCACGTTCTCGATGCGACCCAGGGACTGACGAGTCGCGCGCTCTCGACCGGCAATCCACTTCATATCGTACCGGAGCGTGACGGGTTCTCGTGGTTCAACACCTCCACGCCCTTCGGAGGGATGAGACCGAAGTCGATCGGGCTGGTGCCGCTCATGGCGGAGCAGCGGGTCGTCGGCCTCGTCGCGCTTTCCTGCGCGAAGGGGGAGCTCGATGGCGACCAGAAGGCGCTGCTCGAGACGATGCGCAAGCAGTCGGCTCCGTATCTGGCGACCGCCATCATGCACCGCAAGGTTGAGGACCTCGCAGCGATCGACGAGCTGACGCGTCTGCTCAATCGGCGCTTCGGCATGAGAAGGCTGAGCGAGGAGTTCTCTCGCTCCGTGCGGCACGGCGTGCCGGTGAGCGTCATGATGATCGACATCGACAGGTTCAAGGGTTTCAACGACACATTCGGACACGACGCGGGCGACGCGGTGCTGGTCGCGGTGAGCCGTGTCATCGAGGACAGCATACGCTCCGGCGACGTGGCCTTCCGCTACGGCGGCGAGGAGCTCGTGGTCGTGACGCCGGGGATGGGCCTGAACGACGCGGCGGCGATGGCCGAGCGCGTGCGCAGACTGATCGCAAGCACGAAGGTCAAGTGGGGCGGCCAGCCGCTCTCCGTCACCGTCAGCGTCGGTGCGGCCTCGTGGCCGGTCGTGAGAGCCTCGACGCCGGAGGAACTCGTCTCGTTCGCCGACATGGCGATGTATCAGGCGAAGCACGGCGGCAGGAACCGCGTGGCTCTCAATGACGGCGAGCATGTCATCGAGACATCCGCCGTTCAGACGAGCGCCCTGGAGAAGAACCAGACCAGCGCGAGGTCGACACCGAAACGAGAGCGCAGGAGTCCGCCGAAGCGTTCACCGAAGAACTCGCCCGGGAAGCCGTCGGGCAGCGCGGACGGAGACGGCGGGAAGCGGAAGCAGCCGCCGAGGCGGACGGACGGGAGAAAGCCCGAGCGTCGGAGCGACACGCCGGAGAGTCGCAGGGACAGGCCGGAAAGTCGCAGGGATAGGCCGGAGAGTCGCAGGGACAGGCCGGAGGGTCGCACTGACAGGCCGGCGAAGGGCGACTAGGTCGAGCGGTCGAGGCGCGGCTGATGGTAGGGCCGGCTACTCGACATCGCGGCGGCGCTTCCCGAGGAGGATGATGTTCCTGAGCTCCTCGGGGTTGCGCGCCTTCGCCCACCGCTCGTCGAAGTCCGGTGCCTGACTGATCTGGGCGATGTGCATGAGCGCGCGAAGGTGGTAATTGCGCTCGTCGCGCGATCCCATCAGGACGAAGACAGCGTGGACCGGCGGCATCTCATCGTCAAACGAGATCCCGGGCTTGGACCGAGCGAGCAGGATACTGAAGACACCCTCCCCATCGACGACGATGTGGGGGATGGCAAGGCCGGGGCGGAGCGCTGTTGTCGACTCCGCCTCTCTTCGTTTCAGAAGCTCGAAAATGTCGTCCGCCGCCATGTTGAGCTGGATCCCCAGGATCTTCGAGATTCGCTCGAAGAACGCGATGACTCCCTCCGCCTGATCGATATCGATGACCGTGCTCGCTTTGATGAGCGAGTCGAACCGGTCCTCGACGATGCTGTCCCTCTCCTGAAGGATGCCGCGGAGTTCGGTCTCGAGCGTCGACGTTCCGAGTTCGCGTGACGTGATACGCTGGACGACCTGGATGAGAGCCGAGTCGCGCGTCTCGTGGATTCCAGCGTACAGGAAGTACCAGAGCAGGCTCACAAGGAAGAAGCCCCCCGCGATGGCGAGCGGGATGGTCCCCATCTCAACTAGCAGGAACGCATAGACCAGGATCGCGGCCACCTGCACCCACGGATAGAGCGGCGAGCGGAATGTCGGTCGGTAGCCCTGAATCCGGCTCTCGCGCATTATGATGACCGAGACGTTCACGAGGAGAAACAGGAGGATCATCATGGTCGACGCCGTCTTGACCAGCGTCTCGAGGTCGAGGAAGGCGATAACCGAGACCATGAAGATACCGGTGAGGAGAATGGCGATGTGAGGTGTGCCGTATCGCTTGTTGACCCGCCCGAGAACCGAGGGGAGGAGGCGGTCGCGGCTCATCGCCATCGGTGTTCGCGAGGCCGAGAGGATGCCCGCATTGCCCGTCGTCGAGAACGCGATGAGGGCGGCGATGGTGAGAATGATCAGCCCCGGAGCGCCGGCGACAGCCGAGGCCGCCGTCGAGAGCGGCGTGTGCAGTCCGGAAAGCGTGCCGGCATCAAGAACACCGACGGTCGTGAACACGGCGAGCACGTACAGGGTCGTAACGACCCCGAAGGCGAGGAACATCGCGAGCGGGACATTGTGTCCCGGGTTCTTCACCTCCTCGGCCACACCGGCGATCTTCGTGAGGCCTCCGAACGAGACGAACACGAGTCCGGCGGTTGCGAAGAGCGCGCCGCTGCCTTTGGTCATGAACGGCGCGAACCGCGTGACGTCGACCTGCGGGAGGCCGACCGTGAGGTAGTAGGCGATGGTGGCAAGCAGCCCGACGACCAGAACGGACTGAAATCGACCGGCGTGTCGCGCGCCGACGAGGTTGATGAGCACGAATATGACGCAGAGTCCGCCGGCGATCGCCTTGATCTGCCAGATAGAGATGTCGGGGAAGAGGAGTGCGGCGAACGATCCCATTCCCACGAGAGCGAACGCCGACTTGAGCGACAGAGAGAGCCAGGAGGCCATTCCACCGATGGTCCCGAACGCAGCCCCCAGGCTTCGCTCGATGTAGAAGTAGGTTCCGCCCGCCTTGGGCATGGCAGTGGCGAGCTCGGCCTTGCTCAGAAGCGTCGGGATGATGAGCACGCCTGCGAGGAGGTACGCCAGAACCGCGGCGGGTCCCGCCTTCGCAAACGCGATGCCGGGCAGCACGAACAGCCCGGAGCTGATCATCGCTCCGCTCGCGATACAGAAGACGTCGAGCAGTGTGAGCTCACGCCGGAGTTTCGACACCTCTCGCGCCTCCGTTCGCTAGCGTTCCTTCAGCGCGCCGCCGATGACGCCGCCGACCATTCCGAAGATGCCGAAATAGAGCTGGGCGATGATGAAGCCGCCACCTGTGACGGCCCCGGCAAGCCCACCCGCGGCAGCCCCTGTGGGTCCCATGACGATCCCGCCGATGACGATTCCGGTCGTGGCCAGGATGAGCGTCGCAAGCACCGCAAGCAACGTGCCGCTCAGAAACCCGGCCAGCGCGCCGCGGGCAACACCCCCGGCCATCACACCAGCCACGAACCCGGCGATCACCGGGCCGATGATCGGGATCTCACCCAGGACGGCCATGATGATGCCGCCCACCAGGATTGCCAGAACGAGCACGCGACCTCCGTCTCTGTTGCCGACCGGCGGCTCGGAGCGGCCGCCGGTCTTGCGCAGTGGGGGAGCACGGCTCATCGTGCTCCAGATGTCGTCTCTCGCTTCCTTCGCGCTCTGCCGCGACTCTACAGCAGGGGGATTCGTGTTCCAAGCCCGCTCGCGACGTAACCATCGCCGAACGCCTCTGCGAGGATCAGGGAGCTTCTCTCGCCCGTGCAGTGCGATGGTGCGAGGAGTTCGACCCCCTGTCGCTGGAGCTTCTCGGCGAGTTCAACGACCGCTTTCCTGCCGTGGCGCTTGAGGTGGAACCCGCCGATGACGAGCCGGACCGAGACACCGAGCTGCTCGCCCGCCGTCTCGACGAGCACGTCGAGGCCCGGATGGGCGCATCCGGTGACGAGCGTCGCCCCTCCGTCACCCTCCAGGACGAGTGCCTGTTCCGCCAGGCGTCCGCCGATCACGCCGGTGGTCGACACACCCGGGGCGATCTCCCCGCCGCTGCCGACGATCACGGGCGTTGCGCCCGTCCGCTCCACCTGTTCGATCTGCTCCGGTTTCACACCCTCCGGCAGAAAGACCTCGATCCGATGGTTCGCTCTGAGGAATCCCATCAGACCACCCATGTGATCGTCGTGCGTGTGCGAGATAACGACGGCATCGACCTCGGACGGCGAGACCCGCAGCGCGATCATGTTGGAGAGGAGCTTGTCCGGGCTCGCGCCTGTGTCGAAGAGGATGCGACGGCCGTAGCCGAACACGACGGCCGCGAATCCCCATCCGGTCTTCAGTCCGCGTGTCCGCGCGACGTTATCGAACACGACGTAGGCGTAGCGCACGCACGCACTCCTGTGAGGTGTGAGCGATGGTCAGCTCATTCTATCGGCGGACGGTCCGGCGCGCAAGAGTCAGTCAAGAGTACCAGTCGGTCGTCGAGAGTACCAGCAGGTCGTCGAGAGTACCAGTCGGTCGAGGGAGCTGGTCGCTCGACGCGGACTCCGGATGCGTCACGTCGTGTACTTCGACATGATCGTCAGCTCCGCGCGTTCGAACCACCCGGCCTTGCGCCAGAAATCCAGCGTGCCCTGGTTGCTTCTGAACGCGAACAGATGACACTTGTCGATGCCGATCTCCCGAAGCGCGTCGAGACACCGGTCCGTCAGAGCGCTTCCGAGGCCGGCCCGCTGGTGCGTCTTCGCGACAGCGAGATGGTGAATGTAGCCACGCCTTCCGTCGTGACCGCAGAGAACCGCGCCGACGAGATCGTCACCGTCCCGAGCGATGAAGCACAGCCCTGGATTGCGCTCGATGAACAGCTCAAGACCGTTCGGCTTGTCCGCATCCGAGAGGCCGACGCCCTCGGAGCGCTCCCAGAGCGCGACCACCTCACGGTGATCGTCGAGCGTCATAGGGAGGATGTTGATGTTCATATCCACCCCCTCTGGTGGCCGGTCGAGCGCGGAGATGCTCGACCGCTGGTGTTGTCGCATGTCACTGCGTGTGCTGCGCGCTACTCGATCATCCCCAGCTGGGACATGAGGAATGCGTAGTAGTCGACGTACTGCTCACGGACGCGGCTCATCCTCGCCGCAAGCCCGTGTCCCGCCTGGCGTTCGAGTCTGAGGATGATGGGACGCGCCGGCGGAGCCGTCGCTCCCGCCGCGGCTCCGGCATCGGTTCCGCCCGCCGCGGTTCTCGCTGCGAGCGCCTGGAGCCGAGCGGTCATCTTCATGGCGTGTGAGGGATGAACCCGCGAGTCCGATTCGCCGGCGGTGAAGTAGACGGCCGGGTGTGCCGTCGTCTCATCGATGTTGTGGTAGGGCGAGTACTCGTAGAGGTACTCGAATTCCTCTGGCACATCCGGGTTGCCGTACTCGGGCGTCCAGATCATGGCGCCGTAGAACTGGTGGTATCGCACCATATCGAGGAGCGGGACGTCACAGATGGCGGCGGCGGCGAGCTCCGGGCGCTGCGCAACGAAGGCGCCGACGAGCAACCCTCCGTTCGATCCACCCCAGACCGCGAGCTTCCCGGGCGTCGTGTAGCCGTTCTCGACAAGCCACTCGGCCGCCGCGATGAAGTCATCGAACGTGTTCTGTTTGTTCTCGAGCATGCCGTCGCGATGCCAGCTCTCGCCGTACTCGTTCCCGCCGCGCAGATTCGGCGTGGCGAAGATCCCGCCCTGTTCCATCCAGAAGAACCTGTTTCGCGTGAATCCCGGCGTGATCGGCGAGGCGAATCCGCCGTAACCGGAGAGGATGGTCGGGTTCGATCCGTCCAGTTCGATGTCCTTCGGGCGGACGACGAACATGGAGACGGGCGTCCCGTCCTTCGACTCGTACCAGACCTGTTCGGTCATGTAGGGGGTCGCATCGATCGTCGTTCCGACCGTCATGTACTCGGCCATCTCGCCGGTCGCGATCGAGTAGCGGTAGACGGTCGGCGGCATGAGGAAGGAGGTCATATTGAGGAACACGTCGTCCTCACCCCACTCGCCCGTCCAGTCCGCGACCGATGAGAGCTTCGGAAGCGGGACCTCGCGGAGCAGCTCGCCATCGGTGGAGTACTCCCGCATGACCGAGTGCGCGTCCTCGAGGAAGAGCACGAACAGCCGGTCTCCCATGTCGGCGACCTGTCTGATCGAGTGCGGTCCCTCCGGGATGATCAGTTCCCAGTTGTCTCGGTCGGGCCGGGTGAGGTCGATCCTGAACACCTGTCCGTTCGGGGCATCGAGATTCGTGAGGAGGAACATGTCGGTGCCGATGACCGGGCCGTACGAGCGCGCGTCGGCGTCGGCGACGACGGGCACGAAATCGCCGCCGGCCTCGAGGTCCTTCACGATGATATCGTTGGTCGCCGCGCCCTCGTAGATGTAGACGAACAGGAAGCGTCCGTCGTCCGAGATCGAGCAGGACGGCCATGCGTACATGTTGTCCGGGTGGACGTAGACGAGCGGGTCGTCCATATGGTCGTCACCGAGCGTGTGGTGGTAGATGGTGCGGTGATGGAAGAGCTCCTCGTTGGGCACCTCGCCGGGGGCGGGGAAGCGTGAGTAGTAGAAGCCGCTGCCGTCGGGCTCCCACCCGAGGCTGGCCGCGCGCGTCCTCGGGATCTCATCCTCAAGGTGCTCAAGCGTGTCGATATTGAGGATCCTCAGTACGCTCATCTCGCTTCCGCTCTCCGATGTTCCGTACGCGAGTAGACCCCCGTCGTGCGACGGGAACCACCAGTCCAGGCTGACCGGAACGCCGTCGCCGAGCGCATCGGGATCGACGACGACGCGCGGCACGTCTTCGTATGTGTCGCGCACGTAGAGGACCATCTGCTCATTCTCGGGGTCCCGCCGTGTGAAGAAGAGGCGCCCGCCCCGGTTCCAGAGCGTCCCGAGGGCCGGGATGTCGAAGAGCTCGCCAAGCCGTTCATCGATCGCATCCCGCACGGGAACCGAGCCCAGGACGGCATCGGTGTATGCGTTCTGCGCGTCCGCCCACGCCTGGACCTCATCGGTCTCGAGGTCCTCGAGCCACCGATACGGATCCGCGATCACGACGCCGTGCATCGTGTCCACGACGGTCTCGACGCGTGTCGCCGGCGCGGTCGGAACGGGAGGCGAAGGAGGGGGAGCCGCGACCAGCGGCGTGGCGGCGAGCATCGTGATGACGGTCGCCGTGATGGCAGCGGCCACGATGACGAGAGCAGTGGGCGCGCGACGAGATGGAACGGTGGAGTGGATCCAGCGCTCGAGCATGTCTGTCTCCTTCGAGGTGACCGTTTGGTTCTGTGCTATGCGAATCCCATGAGGCCGCCGAGCTGGTAGGCGGCGAAGCTGACGATCCAGGCGAGCGCGGTCTGATAGACGAGGGAGAACCACATCCATCGCGCGCCGATCTCGCGGTAGATGGTCAGTACCGTGATGATACACGGAGTGTAGAGGAGAACGAAGATCATGAACGCGAGGGCGGCGCGCGGGGTGATTCCACTGTCCGGTGAAGAGAGCGCGCGGGCCAGCGTTCGGCCGGACTCCGCACCATCACTCTCAGCATGGTACAGCACACCGAGCGTCGAGACCACAACCTCCTTCGCCACGAATCCGGTGACGAGACTGACACCCATCTCCCACGTGAAGCCGAGCGGGGCGATGGCCGGCGCGATGAACTGGCCGGCGCGCCCAACGTAGGTCAGCGACAGCTCCTCGGCAGCGCGTTCTGCGCGAAGTGACTCAACCATGGTGGAGTTCTCGGTGGCGCCGGCCGCGAGAAGGAGCTCTATCTCGCCGTCGTAGTCACGGGAGAGCTCGGTCGCTCGCGGGAACGTCCCGAGGAACCAGAGGAGGACCGACGCGACCAGGATGACCCCGCCCATTTTCTGGAGATAGATGCGAGAGCGCTCCCACATGTGGATGAGCAGCCCGCGCGCCGTCGGGAGGCGGTACGGCGGCAGCTCCATGACGAACGGTTCCGGCGCCGCGCGGAAGATCGTGCGCGAGAGGATGCGCCCAACGAGTACTGCGATGGCCACACCGAAGAAGTGGAGCGCGAAGACGACGGTGCCGGCGCGGGCCGCGAAGAAGGCGCCGGCGATCAGAATGTAGACCGGGAGCCTCGCGCTGCACGACATCAGAGGGACGAGCAGTATTGTGAGGACGCGATCCCGCTTCGATTCAAGCGTTCGCGTCGCCATGATGGCGGGGACCGAACACCCGAATCCCATCAGGAGCGGGATGAACGATTTGCCGTGGAGTCCGAGCGCGTGCATCAGTCGATCCATCAGGAACGCCGCACGCGACATGTATCCGGTGTCCTCGAGGATGGCGATACCGAAGAAGAGGATCATGATGTTCGGGAGGAAGACGAGTACCGATCCCACGCCGCCGACCACGCCTTCGATGACGAGGTCGGTCAGAAGCGACGGAGGGAGCGAGCCGGCGAGGAACATCGTGAACCGCGAGACGAGACCGTCGAGCCATGCCATCGGATAGGCGCCGAGTCGAAACGTCGCCTGGAAGAGCAGCCAGACGAACGCGAGGAAGATCGGGTAGCCGAGGAGCCGGTCCGTGAATACCGCGTCGATGTTCCTCGAACGCTCCATCCGGTCGACGGGGACACCCCGCTCGGAGAGCGCCATCTTGAGCGCTCCCTCGACGTAGCCGTGGCGGCCCTCCGTGATGACCTTCTCCGGGTCGGATCGTGTGGCTCGGCGGATGTGGCGCGTCGCCCGCTCGACGAACCTGCGTATCGTGCGCGTCTCCGGCGTGTCGGCGGCGATGAGTTCCGCGACGACCGCATCGCCCTCGATGAGTTTGATGGCCACCCACCGCGGCGGCGCGTTCTTCAGTAGCGCCGGGTGTTGTTCGAGGAGCGCCGTGAGTTCGCTGACGAGATCGTTGACGTGAGACCCATAGGAGACCGGGACGTGCCGGTGGTGCTCCTCGGTGTCCTCGATGAGTGCGATCGCGGCGTCGAGAAGCTCGGTGACGCCCTCGCCGCGATGCGCCACCGTCTTGACGATAGGCGTGCCGATCATCGCGTGGAGCTTCTCGAGGTCGAGGTGGGAACCCGAGTCCTCGAAGTCGTCCCACATGTTCAGGTCGAGCACGAGGTCGACCCCGAGTTCCAGGAGCTGCGTGGTCAGGTAGAGATTTCGCGCGAGGTTGCCGGAGTCGACCACGTGGACGACAACGTCCGGCTTCTCGTCGACGATGAAGCTCCGCGTGACGAGTTCTTCGGTCGAGTAGGCTGTGAGGCTGTAGGTTCCAGGCAGATCGATGAGTTCGATGGTGTAGCCGCGGTACTTGAGTGTTCCGGTCTTGCGTTCGACCGTCACGCCGGGCCAGTTTCCGACCTTCTGGCGCGCACCGGTCAGCGCATTGAAGATGGTCGTCTTGCCGGAGTTGGGGTTGCCCGCGAGGGCGATGCTGAGGCGCCGGGATTCTGGCATCGGTCCTAGTCCTTCCGCCAGCGACGCCATCCGAATCCACGACGCAGTCCGCGGCCTCTCCCCATGCCTCGACCGGGACCGCAGGTCCTCAGGTGAGGAGCGAGGTTGACGAGCACGAGCGCGGCCTCGGCCTTGCGGAGCGTGATGTGCGTCCCGCCGATGCAGTACTCGATCGGATCCTGAAGCGGAGCGGTCTTGATGACCCGGACACACGCGCCCTCGACGAATCCCATGTCGAGGAGCCGCCTGCGGAAAGCGCCCTCGCCGGTGACCTCGGTGACGATGCCGGCGTCACCGGGGGAGAGGGAGCTCAGCGGGATGTGGTGTTCACTTCGGGTCATGTTCGGGTTCCTTCTCGTCGCCGCAGCTGGAGGCGTGCGGGCATCCTCGACATGCGGAGGGTTTGCATGTCGGGTCCGATGCGGCCGACAGGCCGAGCCAGACACGACGTCCCGTCCACGCGAGCGCCGCGATGAGGACGACCGCGAGTGCGATTCCCTGGATCATGATGTGTCGTCCTTCCGCGACTCCAGAAACATCGTGAGCTTCGCGACGGTGTCCGGCGAGAGCCCGTGTTCGAGTGTGCACGCCTCATGGTCGGCCCGCTCGTCTGCAACGCCCAGCACATCGTGGAGGAAGCGGAACAGGACGCTGTGCGTGCGGTAGACCTCGGTCGCGCGCTGTCTTCCCTTCTCGGTCAGGACCAGCTTGCCGTAGCGCTCCTGGCGGACGTAGCCACCGGTCTTGAGTCTGCCCACGGCGGACCGTGCGGTCGGGATCGTCACGTCACGTTCGGCCGCCACCTGCGATACGCCCACGGTATCGTGCCGTCGGGACAGCAGGTAGATGGTCTCGAGATAATCGACGGCCCTTGGTGTGAGCACGGTCCCTCCACGGCTCGGTCTGTGCATCGGCCTGAGTATGGCTCATCACAGAAAGTATGACTACTCTTACTCTACAGCAAGAAGTGACCCAAGTCAAGCGACGCGAGAGATTCGACCGCACGCTGGCAGGGTAGCTTCTTGGGCCTGTCTGGGTGGATTGCTCTGAGGAGGGGGGAGCATCCGGCGCACGAGTACGGTGAGGAGTTGCATTTCGCCGTCAGAGGTTGCGGACGGGTGCGTAGGGCGGGTGCACGGCAGGCGTGAGCCACGCAGCCGGTTAGCGGTACATCGCCTTGATCGAGCTCCAGCTGCGCTCCTCGACGGGTGAGAGCGTGCAGCCTTCGCCGTACGAACCGATCAGGAATCCCCATGGGTTGTTCCCGGGGAGGCAGGGCGAGTTCTCGGCGAGTGTGAGGTTGTCCGCAGTCACATCGCAGAAGAGCGGGTCGGCGATGAAGTAGTCATCAGGGCTGTGGGGGAGATTATCACCCGGAGTGTTGCCGTAGGCGCAGGAGAAGTTGAGCGTGACGGCACTCGTCCCGTCGGCGTAGACCGTTCTCTGATTGCAGGGTCCGGTGAATGCGACAATGCATTGCGAGAGGACGCACCAATAGGTGTTCTCTGACGCGCGCAGGCATCCACCCTGCAGCGCGGCCTCGTTCCCGACGAACGTGCAGCTGGTAAGGAACGCGGTCGCGCCCTCCGATGCGTGGACCGCCCCGCCGCCCTCGTCCGCCGTGTTCCTGAGGAGCGTGCAGTCCGTGGCGTTGAGCGATCCCACCTCACATGTGATAGCACCGCCGTTGACGCCCGAGTGGTTCTCGAGGAAGACGCAGCCCGTGGCGAGTGCGATCCCCGAGTTGGATCCGAGGTAGAATGCTCCGCCCTCGTCGGCCGCCGCGTTTCCCTGGAAGAGACACGCGCTGAGCTTCGGGCTGCTGTTGCCTGATGCGTGGATCGCTCCGCCGCGTGTTGCCGCGTTCGAAACGAACACGCAGTCCCGGACGACGGCGTGGGCGCCGCTCGACATCGCGATCGCACCACCGTCGCCACCGGTCGCCTGGTTATCCTCGAAGCGGCAGCTCACGACCTTCGGAACGGAAGCGACGCACCGGATGGCCGCCCCGTCCTCGAAGGTGGTACGTCCGCCACGAATTGTGAAGCCGTCGATCACGCAGCTCGTGTCCTGGCCGGTGCCGGTGAAGTCGAACACGCGGTCGCCGGCGGCCTGTGCATCGATGATCGTGACCGACGCCCCGCCCTGGCTCTGGAGGACGAGGTTCTTCGTCCCGAAGTCGAGGTTGCGGTTGTCGCCGCCGGTGTAGGTCCCCGGTGCGACCTGCACCGTGTCGCCGTCGATGGCCGCGTCGAGTCCCGCCTGGATCGTCAGGTGGTCGCCGGCGCCGGAGACATCGACCGTTATGGTGGCGGCGCCGGTCATGAGAGGGCAGAGACAAAGCGCCGCCAGCGCGACGAGCGCCGCGGGTACGGTGGCGAAGCGAGCCCGCCGGGTGGCGGCTCTGTGGAGCGGAGTGTGCACTGCATGTGTGCGCATGCGTGGACCTCTCGCGAGTAGTGACTATCGGTACATCGCTTTGATCGTACCCCAGTTCGTCTCGGTGACCGGCGACAGCACGCAGCCCTGATCGTATGCCCCCATCGTCCTGTCCCAGTCGTTCCCGGCGGGCAGGCATGGCGAGTTCGCCGCGAGTGAGAGATCGTCGGTCTCGATGTTGCAGAACAGCGGGTCCGATTCGATGGACAGCAAGACCATCCCGCACGGCGTGTCACCGTCGGGGTTGCCGTACGAGCAGCAGTAGATGACCTGGGGGGACGTCGTACCGTCGCAGTAGAACGTGCTCGCGCGGTCGTCCGTCGGCTGCGAGAACGCGAAGATGCAGTCGGTGAACGTCGGCAGGCCTTCCTGCCACGCGTAATAGACAGACCCCTCGCCGAGCGAGCGGTTCTTCACGAAGGTGCAGCGTTCGAAGTCGTCCTCGGCGTTCTGGCTGTAGTATGCCCCTCCGCTGGTCGTTGCGAGGTTGTTGAGGAAGACCGAATTGAGGATCGTGGCGTCCGTCTGCCATGACCCGAGCCCACCACCCTGGTCCCCCGAAGCGTTCCCTACGAACCGACACGATCGTACCACCGGGAGACCCGCGCCGTTGAACGCCAGACCGCCGCCGAAGCCGGTCGAGCACTGGTTGTTCGTGAACGTGCAGTCGCGGAAGATGGGCTCGGAGTTCATCGAGACGTAGACGCCGCCGCCGCTGACGAGCGCCGAGTTGGCGTTGAACGTGCACCCCTCGAAGATGGGATCACATCCGTTGTTGATGTAGACACCTCCGCCGCTCGCGCCGTAGCTCAGGTTGCCCGTGATCATGCAGTCCTTGAACTTCGGGCTCGGCGGCGTGCCGCCGCTGCCGTCGATGTAGATCCCCGCGCCTGGGGTGCCCGCCTGGTAGGTCTTCCCGCCGATGATCGTGAATCCCTCGATGAGGCAGGTCGTGTCCTGCCCGCCGCTGTAGAAGTAGAAGAGCCTGTGGCCGTTCTCGGCCTGCGTGTTGATCTGTGTGGAGAGCTGTCCGGACTGGCTGACGAGGTGGATGTTCTTCGTCCCGAAGTTCAGGTCGCGGTTGCCCTCGCCCGTGTACGTCCCGGCCACGACCTCGACCGTGTCGCCATCGTTCGCCGCGTCCAGGCCCGCCTGGATCGTCAGGTGGTCGCCGCCGCCTCCGGCATCCACGATGACCGTCGCGGCCTGCGCCGGGACCACACACGCGGCGAGCGCCACAGCCACAACCAAAATGATCACGAATCTCATCGTCGACCCTCCTTGAAACGCAAGGGAACTGCTATCCGGGAGTCACCGCTGTTTGAGTGTCACACTACATCGGTCCGGGGTCGGATGCCAGACAGGAAACGTCCGGCATCCAGGTCCGGCCGGTGATCTAGAACCCGCGCGCCTCGCGGAGCAGCGCGTCGATCTCATGCGCGTACTCCTGCTGCGCGACCCAGTACTCAGGGTGCCGCTGCTCGTCGAGCTGCTCGGTCGTCTTGCCCTGCTGCTCGACCCACGTGTAGTACTTCAGATTGAACCAACTCTGCTTTGCGTGCTGCGTACCCTCGCTGATCCAGTCGAGCTTCGCGCCATGGAAGATCGAGGCCATGCGCGCCGCGGCCTCCATCTCGTCCATCTTGCCATACGTCTCGTCGAGCTGCTTCATCACCGAGCCGTAGCGGTCCATCGTGTCGGTCGCGATCGTGAAGACCGATTCGTGGTCGCGGAGACGATAGAACTTCGCGGTCTTGATGGCGGCCAGTACGTTGCAGACCCCCGAGATGCCCATGATCTCGCTGAGTTCGCGGATGCTGTCCGCGGGGACGCCGTACCGCTTCGACATGACCTCCCAGCCCGGCTCCTCGGTGAGCAGCTGGAGTCCCTTCTTGGACTCGATGTCGTCGACACACATGATGGCGTCCTGCTCGAACACGTTGTGGATCCACGTGACGTGTTTGTCGCCGATGCCCTGGATGTCATGACCGCCGTACCCGTTGTAGTAGAGGGTCGGGCACTGGATGGGCTCGACACCGACCGTCCTCGACTCGTGGTACTCGTGCTTGATGCGTTCCGCAGCCGCGATCGTCCCCGCGGAGCCCATCGCCGAGACGAACGCTGCGATCCGTCCGTTGCCGATGTTCTTCGAGTTGAGCTCCTCGGCGACCTCGATGCACGAGTTGCCGGTGCAGTGGTAGTGGAAGCGGTAGTTCCCGAACTCCTCGAACTGGTTCATGATGCGGTTGTTCGGGTCCTTGCGGAGCTCGTTGGCGCGGTCGTAGATCTCCTTGACGTTGCTCTCGCATCCGGGCGTCTTCTCATAGCGCGCGCCGAACCACTCGATCTGCTCGAACCGCTCCTGGCTCATCAGCTCGGGGAGCAGTACGAGCGAGTCGAACCCCATCCGCGGGCCGACGTATGCCCCGCCGATCCCGTAGTTGCCGGTCGACGGCCAGACGAGCGTGTGCTCGCCCGGGGTGATGTCGCCGGTGAGCTGGTGCTCCATGCAGACCGAGTATGTCGCACCGACCTTGTGACTCCGTGTCGGGAAGTCCTTGCTGTAGAGGACCACGATGTTGGCATCGACCTGCGTGAGTTCCTTCGGGAGCACCACGTAGTAGATCCGGCCCTCCGGATTCCGCCACGTGATGTTGTAGAGATTCCAGGGGCTGAGTGGATCCTCCTTCGCCGCCTTGAGAGCCTTCGCGCGGATGTCGGGGTCGATCCGATCCGGATGGAGCATCTCCTCGAATGTCGGTCCGTAGACTCTCTGTTCCGTGCTCATCTGTTTCTCCTCACATGTCGACGTGGATCTCGAGGATGTCCTCATCCTCGACGATGTGTTCGACGTCCACGATCTGGCCCGGGAACTTGCCCGAACCCCAGACGCGGGCGGACTTCAGATGCTCTGCGAACTCACGATGGATCTTGCGTGCCACGTCCATGACGTTGCTGCCGCGCGGCACGATAAACGGCTTCTTCATATCGGCGTCCTTGCCCGGCACCTTGCTGTAGATGCGGATGACGTCGAGCATTTTGAACAGCGCGTCCTGGAGCTCCGGGATCCCCTTGCCGAGCTCCGCGCAGATCGGGTAGATCTCGAACTCGCCGTCGATGATCTCGCGCAGGAACTCGAGGTTCTCCTCGGCCTTCGGACTGTCGAGCTTGTTCGCCACAATAAGGACCTGCTTGACGTTCCTCGGCGGTTCATCCTCCGCCGGATCGTGAACGGGGGAGAGGCGGATGTTCTTCTCCTCGAGCGCCTTCCTCAGGAAGATGAACGCATCGACGCAGTCGTCGGCTGCGAGATCGAGCACGACCAGACCGACGTCGGCGTTCCGGATGATCTCCGGGACCCACGTATCGATGTGGTCGGGCGAGAGCGGCGGGATGTCGACGAGCTGGATGTAGATGTCTCGATACGGCATCATCGCCGGCTGCGGCGCGCGCGTCGTGAACGGGTAGTTCGCGACCTCGGGCGTGGCGTTCGTCGTCGCCGTGACGAGCTGCGACTTGCCGACGTTCGGCGTCCCGATGAGCACGACCTGCGGGGCCTCCTCCTTCGGGATGTGATAGGAGGGACCCGACCTGCCTTTCTTCCGGCCCTGCTGCTGCTCCGCTTTGAGCCTCGACAGACGCCGCCTGAGATCCGCCCGGATGTGGTCCGTGCCCTTGTGCTTGGGGCAGAGCGCCATCATCTCCTGGATCGCGGTGATCTTGTCCTCGGTCGTCGTTGCCGCTCGAAAGCGAGCCTCGGCGTTCTTGTATGGCGGGGGTAGGTTTGCCGGCACTTCTCTGCACCTCCTTGCTCGTAACCTCCTATACTACCGCCCTTTCGGACGGCAGGCAAGCAGGGCGGGGCGCGTTGTGAGACGAGATGTCGGCGGGTTGACCGAGACACGAAGAAGCGCCCCTCTCCGGTGCGGAGAGAGGCGCAGTGCGTGTCCGGCGGGTGGCGACGCATGCCGGCGGGTGACGACGCGTGCCGCCGTCGCTCAGACGGCCGCCACACGCGGGTCGGTCACCGGTACATGGCCTTGATGGCGCCCCATGAGTGCGATTCGACGGGGCTCGAGCCGACCTGATTGGCATAGTCGGCATCATCGATGTCGCGCGGGTACGCTCCCGCCTCGGCGAGCACGTTTCGAAGGGCGGTCTCCGGGTCCATGGTCGTCACCGCCGGAGCCTCCATCATCGCGCCACAGGTTCCGTCGGCGGGACACGCCGGCGGGAGGATGTTCTCATCCATGTACACGGGCCCCGCTCCGTCGAGAACGAGCGCGTCGGAGGCGTCGCTCCCGTCGTCGGGGACGTAGTAGTTACCCACGATGTTCGCGCTCGCCCCGTTGCGAACGCGCGTTCCGTAGTTGCCGGCCCACCCGAAGACGACGTTGTTGACGAAATCGACGAACGCCGTGTCATCGATCTGCGGGTTCCGCTCATCTCCGTGGACGTAGAGATTGTGGTGGAGCGAGATGTTGTAGTTGCGTTCGGCTATGAGTGAGTTCTTCACGGTGTCCGCGATGATGCACCACTGGATCGTGACATCGTGCACGTCCCGACAGATGTCGAGATTGCCGTCTCCGGCCCGGCGGAACGAGCAGTGGTCGATGACGATGTGATGTGCGTAGTCCCAGATGCGGAGATTGTCACCCGTGTTGGTGTCGGGCGCATCGATGACGCGGATGTTGCGGACGATCATGTGGCTCGCACCTTTGAGATCGAGGAGTGCGGCTGTGACACCCGCGTGCGCGGCCGTGATGGTGATGCCCGGATGCGGAGCGCTGGTGGCGTCGATCGTGATGTGGTCGCCCGTGATGCGGAGCGTCGCCTCGAGCTCGATGGTCCCGCCGACGGCGAAGGTCACGTACCGATTCGACTGCGAGACGGCGTCGCGGAGCGTGCCCGGTCCGGAGTCGGCGAGCGATGTGACCGCGTACGGAGTTCCGCCAAGGCCGCCGCTTGTCTCGGTTCCAAATCCCTCGAGCGGTCGATCGGGGAATACGGCCGCGGCCGCGTGCGCCACGGTCAGGATCATCAACACGAAGGCCGTCGTCTTCACGGTTGCGTTCATCGGTCGTACCTCCTCGGGCGGGCGCGCTGCGGAGACATGGAGAGGGGCGCCCGAGCGGTATCACAGATCGTGTAACGTAGCATGTGCGTTCTGAAACAGCAAGAAACGTACCCCTACAGGCTTGTTCCGCAAGCGGTTTCGCGAGCTTGACCACCCCTCCAGGCGGCACTATAGTGGGTGCACTCACGGGCGTGGAGTGGCCGAGGTTCCCGTGGGCAAAGCACTTACCAAGCAGCGGCTGGGGGAGTTTCTGAGCGACGCGGCGCATAGAGAGCCGGGCGACATCCGCCCCGGCGGACCGATCGGCGTACCCGACCCTCTGCCGGACAGGCCGAGGATCGAGGGGGCGAAGCTGCGCCACGGAGCTGCCTTCTTCGTGATCGGGAGCCTCGCGATCCTGGCGGCCACTCTCTGGCTGACGACCGGTGAGGAGACGTGGCACGGCGTCGCGCGGTTCGGCATCTGGATGCTCGCCACGCTCTTCGCGCTCGCTGCGCTCCGGACCGTGCTTGAGGCGTTGAGCCTGCTCGTCCTGGTCAACGAGACGCAGGAGGCGAGGATCTCACTTCGCGAGGCGGCCGCGTTGACGCTCGAGGGTTTCTTCATCGGGCAGCTCATTCCGGTCAGCGCCGCCGGTGTTCCCTATCAGGCGTTTCTCCTGACACGGAAGGGCGTGCGCGCCGGATGGGCGACGGCCGTCGTGGTCGTGAAGGGGTTCATCCCGCCGGTGTTCTTCTTCTGTGTTCTCGTGGCGACGACCATCCTTGCAATCACCGGGTGGACGGGGTCGGAGGCGTCGCTGACGTTCCTGAAGGTCGTCGGCCCGCTCTCGTCGATTCCGACGCTCGTTCTCGTCAGCCTCCTCGTGATCATGGTGAAGTTCCCTGCGAGATTCGATTCCATCGTCGACCGTCTCGCCGCCGCCGTTGCGCGGCGGATGTCGGGGAGGGCGGCGGAGCGGGTCGAGGAGACGCGCGTGCTCATCGAGGAGGAGTCGCACATATTCCGCGATGCGCTCACGACCATCTGGGGGCGCAAGCGATGGGTGCTGTTCCTCTCGACTGCTCTCCTCATCCTCGCGTTCGTCGCGGAGTTCTCCGTCGGCCTCGTGATTCTCTCGGGGTTCGGATATCGTGGTTCGATCGTCGACCCGCTTCTGCTTCAGAGTCTTCTGAAGCCGATCCTGAGCGCGTCACCGACACCGGGTTCCGTCGCCGTCGGGGAGGGTGGATACATCGGGTTCTTCGCGGCGTATCTCCCATCGCACTTTATCGGGATCGCGCTGGTGCTGTGGCGCATCGTGCTCTACTTCGTTCCGATGTTCGTCGGCGGTCTGCTTGTTGCGAAGCGCATCAAGGGCGGCGGACGGCGCACGGTCCCCCTTGAATCCGCTTGACCATCCTACGGATGCAGGCGTATAGTTTCCGTGGCGTCAGCGAACGGTTGTGACCCGATGAGCGCGCCCAACTCCGTCAGCGCCCGAGGTCGCACGGCTCGCAGGATGGATGCTTGAACCGGGCACCAGTCCTGGTTTCGACCGCCGAGAAGGCGGTTTATAGAGCCCCTGCGGGGGCACGACAGCGATCTCCCCGGGTTGCCCGGTCCATACCGCCTGGCGGAGAGCCTGCCCGCATCCTCAAGGGTCGCACGCCCGTTCGCATACACGCCCAGATAGCCGAAGACCTCGACGCATTCGCGTGAACGCCTGCGCCGCGTCGGAACCCGTGCTTCTACATATGACTCGGCATCGACACCAAGCGTACTGACACCGGCGGCGGACATGGTCAAAGACACCTACGAGATCGAGACGAGAATCGGCGAGCGGACGCGGACCCTGCGTACGGTCGGCGGCCTGTTCTCCAAGGAGAAGATCGCAACGTCGACGCAGCTTCTGCTGAAGGCGATGCGCGTCCGTCCGGGCGACCGGATCCTCGATTACGGTTGCGGCTACGGCGCGGTCGGCATCGTGCTCTCCGACGCAGCGCCGGATCTCGACATCCAGATGGTCGATCTCGACATCCGCGCCGTGCGGATGGCGCAGCGCAACATCCACGCGAACGATATCGAGAGTGCATCCGTCGTGCTCGATCATACCCTCAGCAGATTCTCCAACGGTCACTTCAATATCATCGCTCTCAATCCTCCGGTGGAGGATGGGACCGAGACCATCTTCGAGATGATCGAACGCGCGCAGCCGAAGCTCAGAAACGGCGGCAGTTTCTATCTCGTCGCGAAGGTGCGCAAGGGCGCGAAGAGCTACATGCGGAAGCTCTCCGAGACCATCGGCTCAGCCAAAGTCGTGCTCCGAAGCGGCGGGTACTGGGTCATGCGCGCCGAGCGGAGCGCGGTCTGTTCGCCGGAGGCCGTCGACCTCGGACGGTATGAGCATGTCGTGGAGGACGAGCTCCGGGGGAGACGCTACCGGTTCCACACGTACGCCGGCATCTTCTCGCGGAAGGCGGTCGATGAAGGCACGCGCTTCCTCATCGAGACGATGGAGATGCGACCCCGCCACAGCGTCATCGATGTCGGGTGCGGGTACGGTCCTATCGGCATCGCCGCGGCGCACGCCGCGTCGGTCGGCCGCGTCGTGATGGTCGACTGCAACGCGCGCGCGATCGAGTACGCGGAGACCAACATCCGAGAGCACCATCTCCACCACGCGAGAAAGAACGGCAAGCCCCGCGTCGAGGCCGTGCTCGGCGACCGGTTCGATGCCGTCATCGGTGAGCGCTTCGACCGTGTCCTCTCGAACCCGCCGTTCCACGCCGGGAACGATGTCCTCTTCCCGCTCGTCGAGGACGCCCGAGAACACCTGCGCATCCACGGCCGGCTCTATCTGGTCCTGATGCGCTACGCCGGCGTTCAGCGCCACATGCGCAAGGTCTTCGGCAACTGTCACATGGCCGCCGACAACGGGAAGTACGTCGTCCTGATGTCCGAGCGGACGATCTAGCTCCGGCTTTCCCATCCCCCCTCAGACATCGCGAACAACCCCTATTAGTGGCCCTTTTGCCGTTGACCCGCCTTCGAGGCCGTGCTACGCTCGGTGGTCGTGATTGTTGCCCCGGGGATTGGGCCCGGGAGTTGTCGGAGGTAAGACCTAACGCAGATGGAGGAAAAAGCATGGCCGAGTCCGTTGCCGCCTTCATGGAGATGATCAAGGCGAAGAACCCGGCGCAGCCGGAGTTCCACCAGGCGGTCCAGGAAGTTGCCGACTCGCTCTGGCCGGTTCTCGAGAAGCGTCCCGAGTACCGCAAGGCCAAGATTCTTGAGCGTATCTGCGAGCCCGAGCGCGTCATGATGTTCCGCGTCCCGTGGGTCGACGACAACGGAGACGTCCAGGTCAACCGCGGTTTCCGCATCGAGATGAACAGCGCCATCGGCCCGTACAAGGGCGGCCTGAGATTCCACCCGAGCGTGAACCTCGGCATCCTCAAGTTCCTGGCCTTCGAGCAGGTCTTCAAGAACAGCCTGACGACGCTGCCGATGGGCGGCGGCAAGGGTGGTTCGGACTTCGATCCGAAGGGCAAGAGCGACAACGAGGTCATGAGCTTCTGTCAGAGCTTCATGCAGGAGCTGTTCCGCCACATCGGTCCGAACACCGACGTTCCCGCCGGCGACATCGGCGTGGGTGGCCGTGAGATCGGTTTTCTGTTCGGTATGTACAAGAAGCTCCGCAACGAGTTCACCGGCGTCCTGACGGGCAAGGGTCTGAACTGGGGCGGCAGCCTCATTCGTCCGGAGGCCACGGGCTACGGCGCGGTCTACTTCGCGGCCGAGATGCTCAAGACTCGCGGCGAGAGCCTCGAGGGCAAGACGTGTCTGGTCTCGGGCGGCGGCAACGTTGCCCAGTACACGACCGAGAAGATCCTGGACCTCGGCGGCAAGATCGTCACGCTGTCCGACTCCGGCGGCTACATCTACGATGACGAGGGCGTCGATCGCGACAAGCTCGCCTTCCTGATGGAGCTCAAGAACGTCAAGCGCGGTCGCATCAAGGAGTACGCGGACAAGTACCCGAACGCCGTGTACACGCCCGTCGACAAGGCGCTGGACTACAACCCGCTCTGGAACCACAAGGCCGACTGCGCCTTCCCGAGCGCGACGCAGAACGAGATCAACGCCAAGGACGCGCAGAACCTCGTCGACAACGGCGTCTACGTCGTGTCCGAGGGCGCCAACATGCCGACCGTGCCGGACGGCGTCGAGATCTTCCTCGCGAAGAAGATCCTCTACGGTCCCGGCAAGGCCGCGAACGCTGGCGGCGTTTCGGTGTCCGGTCTCGAGATGAGCCAGAACAGCCTCAGATACTCGTGGAGCCGCGAAGAGGTCGATGAGAAGCTTCACGGCATCATGAAGGCCATCCACAAGGCTGCCTACGAGACCGCCGAGGCGTACGGCACTCCGGGCAACTACGTCAACGGCGCCAACATCGCCGGCTTCATGAAGGTCGCCGACTCGATGATGGACCTGGGTTCTGTTGGCTAGGAAGCACTGAACGGTTCGCCGAAGCCGGCGGACGGGATGTACATGCGAAGCGGGGCCGGCGATGTCGCCGGCCCCGCTTTGTATTGATGTCGGGTGGCGCTAGCTCTTCTCGTCGCCCTTGTCCGGGAGCACTGTCTTCCCCGGCTTCATGATGACGCCGAAGCTGCTCCGGCTGTTGACGACGATCTCGAGTTCATCGTGCAATCGCAGGTGCCGCACGTGTTCTGATCCGCTCTCGGGGTTCTGCGCCATGAGCCACTCGCCGTCGAGATGCGACGATGGGCCCTCTGCGCCGAGCGTGAAGTAGCCGATCCCGAACGACGTGATGTTCTGGAAGAAGTGCGTCCCCTGGCTCGGCTCGACCGTGATGCCCTCCATCTGCGTCTCGACGATGCACCTGGCGCCCGAGATGTGCGACCACGTCACCGGGATGCCGAGCCAGTGGTCGGCGCTGCCCCAGCGACCCGGCCCGATGAGCAGATAGGGGCGCCCCTCATCCCTGAGCCGGCGGTTGAGTTTCCCGACCTCGTCGGCGATCTCCACCGTCTTCGCGCGGTCGAACGTGTCCGGCCTGACGAAGACGATGTCGCGGATATCTTTGAGCTGCCCGTGCCCGAGCGTGCTTCCGGAGATGCAGATGGTGTCCTCGGGATGGATCTCGTCGAGCTCGATCTCCTCGGTCGACACATCGAAGACGAGCGGCCGGATCTGAAGAAATGTGAACTCGTGCGGGACGCCCTCCTCTCGCGAGAGATCCACGGCGAATTCGATCTCGACGTGCGTCGAGAATCCGGCCTGCCCGATATCGAGCAGGAAGGCCAGGACCTTCGGAAGCGGGAAGGCGTCACCCGAGAGCACGCCCGCCATCGTCACGAGCTTGACGCCGTCCCGATAGACGCCCTCGTAGACACGGTCGTTCTCGGGCGAGTACGTCGACCCGACCGGCGCGAGCGTCTCGTGCTCCATTGCCGCCTTCAGATCCAGGAGCGCGAGGTTCGAATCCGCCTCGATGAGTGGCTCGTGCACGGGCGCCGGTTTCGTCATGTCGAGTGCGAAGAACTCGCGCTGCGCGTTCTCGAGATACGCCTGTGTCGAGCTGAACTGGAAGAGACGTCTCGGTTGGACGGGGGAGAAGCGGATGCACTTCCCGCCGTCGACGACCATCCTGCCCATCCCGAGCACGGCCGAGGCGACGCCGTCCTCCGGCTTGAGCCCCTTCACTGGGTAGTAGTCGTAGGAGCGCGCGACACCGGCGATGTCCGGATAGAGATAGTCCCCGTGCCGCCGTCCGGTCACCTGCTGGACGACGACGGCCATCCGCTCGTCCTCGAGCCGATTCGGCGTCGATTCGATGTAGCTCTTTGAGTCGGCACAGTAGGTGGAGGCGTAGACAAGCCGGATGGCGCGGCAGAGCTCGCCGAGCCGAACATCAATGTCCGGATCGCTGTTCGGCAGCATGTAGGTCTGATAGATCCCCGCGAACGGCTGGTACGATGAATCCTCGAGAAGACTCGAGGAGCGGACCGCGAGCGGATAGGTGACGCGCTCGAGAAACGTCCGCAACTCGTCGCGTGTCTCCTGGGGGAGTCTCGCCCCGAGGAACGCGTGGCGGATGGTGGTATCATCGGCGTCCGAGAGCGCCAGAAACGACAGGTCGTTATCCTCCATGAACCGCTCGAAGATGTCGGTCGCGACGACCGTCGTCGGCGGGACGCTGATCCGCACTCCCCGGATGCTGTGCTCGACCTCGTACTCGCCGATGAGCGAGTTCATGAACGCGAGACCACGGCCCTTGCCGCCGAGCGATCCGACGCCGATGCGTGTGAACGCGCCCTCCTCATCGAAACTGTCGCTGTAGAACTCCTGCACCAATCCCGCGCGCGCGCGGGTTCTATACTCCTTCACGGCGCGCAGAAGATACGTACGAAGCTCCACAGCCGTCTTGAACTCGCTGACGCTGATCGGTCGGATGGCCTTGGCGAGATCGAACTCCGTCCGCGCCATGAGCCACATCGAGAAGTCGTTCCGTCCGGCGTGGTACATGATCGACTCGTCCGGCACCTCGTTGAGTGCGGACACGAGCTGCTTGAGATTGCCGGCCGTGGCGACGATCTCGCCGTTCGGCATCCGGAAGACGAAGTCTCCGAATCCGAGATACGTCCTGAGGAATTCGCGCACCTCGTGGAGCAGCGTCGGCGAGCTCTTGTTGACGAACGTCGCTCCGACCTCACGTGCGACCTCCTCGTTCTCCGGTTCGTTCGAATGGAGAAGCATCGGGATATCGTCGCGGTCGGAGTGGATCGCGCGGATGAGATCGGCGCCGGCGCCCGCGTCGCATCTGCCGTTGTGCGGGAATCTGGCATCCGTCATCACGCCGAGGATGTGGCCGCGGTGCTTCCGGTAGAGCTGCTCGGCCTCCTCGTACGTAGCGGCCAGGAGCACCTTCGGCCGCGCCCGCATCCTGAGGAGGCGCTGCATCCGGTTGACGCCCTCGCCCATCAGCGTCTGCGTCTGCTGGACGATCTCCGTGTAGAGCATCGGAAGGAAGACCGAGTAGAAGTGCACCGAATCCTCGACGAGGAGGATGACCTTGAGCCCCGAGATCGCCGTGTCCGGCTCGACATTGAGATGGTCCTCGATCCACTTGATGATCGTGAGGAAGAGCCTGGCGTCGCCGAGCCAGACGAAGATGCGGTCGACACCGAAGTGGTCGTCGCGCGCCTCAAGCAGCGCGAGCTCGCGCGTGTCGTAGGCGAGGAGAACGACCGGGAGCCCCGGCGCGATCTCCTTCAGCTGACGGCCGAACTCAAAGACATCCATCTCGCCGACACGCGGCATCGTGATCACCAGGTCCGGCGGCTCCCGCCTGACCACGGCTATCGCCTCCTCGGCGGTCGAGACCCGCGAGAAGGCCGGGGCCGACGAGAGATTGAGCTCCTGGTACTCGGAGAAAAGCATCTCCCCGAGATTGCCGTCCTCCTGAAACGTGAAGGAGTCGTAGAGGCTCGAGACGAGGAGAATATTGTGAACGCGTCTCTGCATGAGCGAGGAGAACGGAACGCGTCTGCGTCCGCTCGTTCCGGCGATCTCGGCGAGAGTCTTGTACTCCATGAAGGCCTTTCCCGGGGCGGCGTCCCGGCGTTCCCGGTGTGGCGGGGTCGTCGCAGAGGTCGCCCCGGGGCAAAGCGCCCCGGGACGCCTCAAGCGGGTCGTGCTAGTTCCGGACCGGCGAGAGCGAGTGCACGACCTTCGTCAGCAGGATGAGCGAGTTCTTCGGCGACGTGAGCGTGTCGTACGCGCGCTTGAACTCGTCGTAGGCCTCGACGGGAACAACCTGCTCCTTGATCGTCACCGTCCGGCTCCAGAAGATCGTTTGGCGCTCCGGACTCCACGTGCACGTGAGCTCGAAGTCCGCGTAGTCGGTCTCGATCAAGACCGGGTCCGGCATGTGCGCGACCGTGAGCGTCCTCGGGACGAGGATCTTCGTCTCGGTCGTCTCTCTCGCCTCGCACTGGTTGTCGAACGGGAGCTCCCGCTCCGCGAGCGACGGTATCACGCCCATCGATGCGAAGCCATACGGGTACTCCGGCACGCGACAGATCATCATGTCGCCCTGAACGACCGCGAAGTCGGGCGCCTCGACCGTCTGTCTGACCGCGACGACCTCCATCAGATCCGTGAGGTCGGAGTGCGAGTGCTGGGCCGAGAGGGCACCCTGCGAGAGCGCACCCGCGGCCTGATCGAAGTACTTCTCCTCCTCGGATGGTGTGGCGTCCTTGAGCGCGCGCCGCGCTCTCCGGTCGAAGTACCCGCGCAGCTCGCAGGTCACCCCGACCTCCGCTGCGCCGTCGTCGCTCAACTGAACCGAGAGGGACTTGAAGGCACGGTTGTCCTCCGGGTCGAACTCCGGGATCCGGACAAGCTCGCCCGTCCCGTCCTCCAGCACCACGAGGGCCATGTTGCCGCGTCCCCAGTGGAGATGCGTGTACGCGGCATCGTCGAGCCTCGGATCGAGGAACCTGTACCCGTCCTCGGCCGGGAGGGCGACGATGAGCTGGTCGAACTGTCTCAGCGTCGGCACGTCCTCGATGAACGTCGAGCGCAGGTTCCGCGTGAGCGCCGGATAGGCATCGATGCCCTGCGACCGGAGCATGCTGACAAAGAGAACGACCTGGTCGCGGGAGTCGCCGTACAGATTTGCGAGCACCGCGCTCGCATCGTTCGGCTCGTATCCGGCGATGCCGAGGCTGAGTCCGATGTACCGGACGTTCGTTGCGACGTCAAGGAAGAGCTCGCGCGTCTTCTCCTCGTCGTCCGCGAGCCCCTCCACGATCCCGGCCGCGTGTTCCGCCACGGGGCCGGTCGTCTCGACGTGCGGGTAGAAGCGGCCCGCGAAGAACGCCGCGGCTTCGCCCCAGGACTCGTACGAACTGTAGAGAAGCTTCGGATAGAGCTCGGTCCTCGCCAGCGTATGCTCCTCGAGCGTGACACCCGGGACGTCGCGCACCTCCCAACGTCCGGTGCGCTCGCGGACGTCGCCCTGGAAGCCGATCCAGCCGGGGACGAGCTCCGTCGTCAGTTTCATATCGTCCGGAGCGTCGATGCGGATCTCCTTGTGGGCGATCGGGTCGGCCCCGGCGAAGTGCTCGATGCCGGATACGTGACCGTCGGGCGTCGGTTCGCGCGTCTCGAGGAGCTGGAGCTCCATCGTCGCGTCGCGCCCGGCGACCGGGAACGAGATGACCTTCTGCAGAACGTTGGCGTAGATCGATGCACCCTCGAGGAACGCCGGCGTAACGTCATTAACGGCGTCCTCTTCGACCTCGACCGTCCGGCCCGTCCGCCGGACCGTCACACCCTTCACGAACTCGATGGTCTCGCTGTCGCTGTTGTAGATGTAGGAGTCGTTGCTGTACTCCTCGCGCCCCATGAGCGTGAGGACCTTCGTGAGCTTGTTCCATTTTGCCTGGTAGCTGCCGTCCTCACCGATCTCAACGAGCTTCTGGATCTTGAGGAAGACGGCGGAGGCATCCGGATGTTCCTCGAGGCCCGGAGCGTCCTCGATGAGCTTCTCCACGTCGGTGTCGATCCACTGGTCGCCCCACGCCGCCGTCGCGATGAGGGCCAGTGCGGCGAGTATGATGGTCAGGCGCTTCATCTAGCCCTCCTCTCTCTTCAGAACGACCTCTCCACGCATCGAACGGCTCGCGAGTCGCGACGCCTCCTTCATGGCGCGGTACTCGACCGGCGTGATCTCGAACGCGTCCACGCCGAAGACCTTCGCGTAGGACACGGCCGGCACGCCGTCGTTCTCCTCGGGCGGGATGAACTCATAGGAGATCGACAGACTGATCGGTCCCTCGTGGTAGTCGACGACATCCGGGAGGCTCTCGACCACGTAGCCGGTCGGAATCTCGATCCGTCCGCGCTCCGCCAGCCCGATCGATGTCCCGATGGCGAGTGAATGCTCGCGCGTCGGCAGGTTCGTCAGCCGGCCGACCAGCAGACCGGAGAGGAAGTCGAACGCTCCGGTCGCCGAGGGGACCCGGAAGAGAACGTACGGGTCGGCCTGGAGCGCGTAGTCGTCGATGCTGTAACCGATGGTCGCCGTCCACGGCTCGTAGAGGTCGGACTCGTCGCTCAGCGAGAACTCCGTGAGCTCGGCGCCCGGGTAGATGCCCTGGACGGACTCGGTCCAGATCTGCTTCATCTGTTCCTCGTTCGTCGTGTCGGCGATCTGTCTGAGGACCATCTCATAGATGCCGCGGCCCGTGACGACGGCGGAGCCATGGATCCCGCCGTCGCTGTCGAGCACGCCGGTCTCCGTGATATCGCCCGAGTTGACCTCGGCGGGTCGGTGCGGGACCTGTCGGATGTCATCACCCTCGGGTGTGAGGTGGAGCACCCAGCGGTCGCCGACGTAGCTCGCGTCGATCTCGCGGTGGTGCTCGATGGTCGGGTCGAAGTACCGGTAGCCGCCCATCTCATCCTCGATGGCGACGATGCCGTGCTCGAAGTACACGGAGGGAACCTCCGTGTCGGTCGCGAAGCTCGGGTTGACGAGAACCACCCAGGCCGGGACTCCGATCTCGCCGAGCATCGTGACCATGAGCACCGCCTTGTCGCGGCAGATGCCGTACTCCTTCTCAAGTGTGTAGGCGGCGAAGTGCGGCTCGAGGAACGCGCCGCGATCCATCGCCAGACCGAGGTATCGCACGTTCTCCATGACCCAGTAGTGGATCTCCGTGATCTTCTCCTCGGTCGTCTCGAGCCCCTTCGTGATCTCGGCGGTGAGCTCCTTGACGGAGTCCTCCGCAACGCACTTCGTGCCGAGAAGATCGTACCCGAACCGCGAGAGCTCGGGCCATGTCTGGATGCTGGAGACGAGCACGCGCGTGGCGACCTGTCGGAACGGCACCATCCCGACCTCCGGCTCGAGCTGCGCGGTGTTGGTCGCGCTCCAGGCGTATGTCGTCCGTCCGTCGCTCTCGCTCTGGACGAAGTTGACGTCGCCGTCCTTGACCTCGTGGACGAGCGGCATGTCGGACGGACCGGTCACCGTCGCCGAGACGTCGAGGAGGGGAGCGGTGTACTGCATGAAGAAGATAGCGCCGAACGCGTCGGCGAGGAGCGGAGCGTTGATCTCCTCGGTGATGCTCTCGATGGCGTCGCCGACCTCGAGTCCCGGGAAGACGACCGTCTTCTCACGGAAGTCGGACTCGAAGATGTTCATCGCTGTGACCTGCGGCGGCGTGCCGTCGGTGATGAGGTCGTCGCCGACCACGATCTCGGTCCCGTCCGCCTTGATGATGCGGATGAGGATGATGTTGTGCTCGGTGTACCGTCGGTGATAGCTGAACGACATGTCGCCGTTGCTGTCCACACCCTCTTCCGTGATGAGCTTCGTCAGCTCGTGGGCATACTGAACGTACGAGCCGTCGTGCTCGTACTCGACCGTCGTGTGGGTGAACACGACGATCTCGTTTGCGTCGGGGTAGTCGTCCGTTCCTCCGGCGTTCGCGATGAGAGCGGTCGCCTCATCGAGAGCCAGCGGTTCCGGCGCCTCAAGTGCTGCGGCCGGGACCCAGAGGAGGAAGACGGCGATGCCGGCGAGAAGCAGTGTCGCGCGGCGCATGGCGGCTCCTTTCCTGTGTGCGTGAGGGAGGTGGTCCCCCGTTTATCTGCGGACATGCTGACCGTGTTACGTATTGGACGCCCTGTCGCGCTCGCTCGGTGCGCGACCTCGTCGGAACCCCCATTATGACGGCTTCCGTGGACGCGGGCAAGGGTGGCTGGCATGCGCGATGCACGCAACAGTAGAAGGAGTGCTTCGTGGCTTTCCCTGTCGAGCTTGTGATACCATCCGGGCACGCTTTCGAGGATCGCCATCCAACCGGACTCAGCCGGTCGGGCCTGCGATGGCCGCTTCCGGCCGTCCTGTTACATCCCACAGCGAGGTGCATGAGCGATGCGAACCACTGCGAGAGCAACGAATAGCAGATACCGTCGCGTGACAGTTATAGTGGCCGCCATCCTGCTTGTCGGGAGCGTCGCCACGAGTGCGGAGCCGCCGACCCCGAGCGCGCCTCCCGAGGGCGTTCCGGCGTTCGACATCCCGCTCGGCAGCTGTCTGGTGGACGAGGTCGTCGCGCTCAAGTCGACGTTCGTCCGCGGTGTCGCGACGTCGGCAGTGGACGTTGCCAGCGAGCACGGCATGGAGAACGCGGAGACGGTCGTCGGCGCCGCTGGTGAACTGTCGGCCGTGGCCAACAGGATCTCCGCGAGCATGGAGGTCATCAGCCAGTACGACCCGACGTTCGGGATCGCCGGCATCGCCCCGATGATGCCGGCGCAGGGAGCCATCCGCGACACGCTCTTCGGGCTCGTGGTCTGGCATGAGTCCGTCACGGGGAAGAGCCGTGATACAGCGACCGAGCTCGAGCGCGTCATTCGCGCGCTCGGCGATCTCGGGAACAGGTCGCTCAGAATGGGGCGCGACATCAACCGCGGCACCGAGCCGGTCGCAGGTGACGGAGGCGTTGACTACGTCCGGGTGGCCGAGAACACAGCCAGTGTGATGAACGCGGTCGCGGAGTTGAATCTCGTCGCCGCCGAGGCCGAGAGCGCCGCGGTCGAGCTCGAACAGATCGTCTGGGCGATACGCGACGGGCGCGGCGTCACGAAGGGCTCGCGGGTCGATGAGGAGTGGGAGGCCGTGCAGTCGGCGACGTCCGAGGTGCGCAGGCTCACGTCGCGCATCAGCCCCGCGGTCACGACGCTCCAGGGTTCGAACGCCACATTCATCGGTCTGATGCGCGCCGTCGACGGCATGTCTCGCCAGGTCGAGCTGATCGAGTCGCTCGAGGAGGACGCGCGCCGCATGAAGCGTCTGCCCTGGGAGGCGATGCGAACCGATATCGCCGTCGTCGAACCTCTCAAGGTCGACGTGATCATACCGGCCGAGGCCGACGGGAGCTACCCTCAGGCCGCGCTCGATGAGATCAAGACGCTCCTTCAGCCGGTCGTGGAGTCGAATCGGCTTCTGGCCGAGCGGGCCATCGAGTATGCGACGACCCAGGTTGCGATGCACGAGGACCGCATCATCTCGACCTATCGCTCCGTGGTCGGATACGCGGATGCCGCCACGGACCGCGACCGCGAGAGCGCGCGTGAGCAGGTCGATGTTCTGCTTCGCACGAACATGCAGCTTCAGACCGCGCTCGTCTCGGCGCGTTCGGCGCGCGAGTGGTACGCCATCGGCAGGTCACATCAGATGAGCGGATACTGCTCGGAGAACGAAGCGCTCATCGCGTACAAGAACGTATGGCTTCATGCACTCAACGCGGGCGCCGCCGCACAGCGCGCGCTCCAGGAGGCCGGGGCCTGATGATTCGCGGGGTCTTCTTCGACGCCGGCAATACGATCCTTTTTCCGAACTATGAGATCTATCGACGCATCGTCGCCGAACTCGGTGGCGATGCGTCTCTTGACGATGTCGTCGCCGCCGAGGCGCACGCCCGCGCGGCATTCGACGCCGCCGTATCCCGCTCTCCGGATAAGAACGTCCACGGCTTCTGGCCGGTCTTCTACGAACCGTTCTACAGCCGCCTCGGCCTGTCCGCGAACGCCGTGCGGATGGCGGTCGCGAACACGCGGGCCATCAACGATGTCGATCCCGGTATCTGGAGTGTTCCCGTTGAGGGATTTGATGAGGTCATGGCCGAGCTGGCCGACCGCGACATCGTCACCGGGATCATCTCCAACTCGGACGGACGGCTCGACCGGCGCATGCGCAAGATCGGCATCCGCGACCGGTTCGCGTTCCTCATCGACAGCTGGGACGTTGGTGTGAGCAAGCCGGACGCGCGGATTTTCGATGCGGCGCTCAAGCTCGCTCCGCTCCCGCCGAACGAGGTTCTCTACGTGGGCGATTACTACGAGGTCGATGTCATTGGGGCGCGCGGGGTCGGGATGCATGCCGCGCTCTTCGACCCATATGGGGCGTATGGCGAGACGGACTGTGCTATGATGGCGCGGTTCGCGGACGTGCTCGACATCATCGACGATCTCTCCGCTTGATTCCAGCACCCTCCTCGAACCATCTTACTTGCTGCGACAGTCGCGATTGCTCCCCGAACCATCGGAGAGGTCCATGAGACGATCGTCCTTCATCATCGGCGGCATCGCCGCCACCGCGCTCGCGACACTCGCGGCCGGTCAGGCCATCCCCGGTGTTCCGACACCGCTGGCATGGGCCATCCGCATCATCACGCTCATCTCCGCCATCATCATCCACGAGGTCGCGCACGGGCTCGTCGCGGAGCGGCTGGGTGACCCGACCGCACGAAGCATGGGGCGCCTGACGCTCAACCCCATCCCGCACATTGATCTCTTCGGGAGCATCATCATCCCCGGTTTTCTGCTTATCACGGGCCAGCCGTTCGTCATCGGATGGGCGAAACCGGTCCCGGTCGACATTCGCCGGTTCGAGGACCCGATCAAAGGCTGGGCGATCACCGCGATCGCCGGTCCTCTGTCGAATTTCGCGCAGGTCATCGTCTACGTCCTGCTCTTTCGGTTTGCGGCGACAGCAGGGCTTCCAGCCTGGGTCGAGTTCCTCGCGTTCTCCGGCGCGGGCATCAACCTGTTCCTCGGCATCTTCAATCTGATCCCGATCCCGCCGCTCGACGGTTCGCGGATCGTGGCGGCGTTCATGCCGTTCGAACTCGTCAGGCAGTACCTGTCCATCGAGCGATTCGGGTTCATCATCATCTTCGGTTTTCTATGGCTGGGCGTTCTGGACCCGCTGTTCAACCTCGTATGGAGGCTTCTGCTCGCGCTTCTCTTCTAGCCGGAGGGCCGTCGCACGGTCGCCGGAAACCCGCCGCATCCCCCGGCATCAAAACAACTGCACTCGGGGAGTGCACGGGGGCCCGTGGGGCCATGGAACTGAGTGTGCGCAGCATGCCAAGGTTTCTGCGGGTCCCCACTTACAACTCTCTGAGCGATGACACGGGTTACGGAGGGCAGGCATGGACGCTGGGAAAACTCATATAGCCAGGAAACTGGACATGACCGGCTTCTTCTGCCCCGAACCCGTGGTCCAGACGAGCAACGAGATCGATGAGATCGAGGTGGGTGAGGTTCTGGAGATGCTGGCGGACGACCCCTCGGCTCGATCGGATATGGAGAGCTGGTCGAAGCGGACCGGGCACGAGCTTGTCTCGGTCGATGAGGAGGACGGGATCCTCCGCTTTCTCATCCGCAGAACGACCTAGCTCCACAGGAACGAGTCCGGCGGCCGTGACAAGAGGACGGCGCGGGCGAATCACAGGATTTCAGACGCTGCCCGCTGGGGATAGGGAGCGAGTCGGTTCATTCGGGGGGATGTCCGATCTCGGTCACGACTCATCCTTCGGGCAGCTTCTTCTATTGTGGTACCCTGATGCTCAGATCTCGGATGCACCGTGACCGGGCCATCGCGTAGGCGATCGCCCGGAAACAGCGTGACACCGTCGCTCTGCGCCTCAGGTTCGCTTCCACAGGGGAGGTGATGGAAATGGCTGAGAAGAAACGGATTCTCTACGTCCAGACATCGGGTGTCGATACCCCTGAGCGTACGTACTCGCCGCTGGTGCTGGCACGGACGGCCGCCGCGATGGGGCTCGACGCGACGGTCTACTTTCTCGGCAAGGGAGTGACGGTCGTCAAGACCGGTGAGGCGGACCGCATCCAGATCGGGAGCTTTCCGAAGCTGTCCGAGGTGCTCAAGCAGGCGGTGGACGCCGGCGTGAAGCTGATGGTCTGCGACCAGAGTTCGCAGCTCCTCGGGCTCTCGCGCGGCGACTATATAGATGATGCGGACGTTGTCGGCGCCGCGACGCTCAACGACATCGCGCTCGACGCCGACGCGATTCTGAACTTCTAATACACGGCCGGCCCCGGCCGCGCAACGGTCGGGGCCGCCGGCACACGCGGCCTGTGCCGCGGAGCCGGATTCCCCGAGCGCGACCACGTGTCGGAGGTGACACATGGGTGAACGAGTTACGACAAAGGGGTTCTTCGATTATCAGTCGGGAGCGCCCGTCGACCCGAGGGTCGTCGCTGAGATGCTCCCGTTCTTCACGCAGAGCTACGGCAATCCGTCGTCGCTCCATGCGGCGGGCGATCCTGTGCGTGAGGGGATCGAGCTCGCGCGGAACCGTCTCGCGACACTGATCTCGTGCGACCCTGCCGAACTCATCTTCACCGGCGGCGCCACTGAGGCCAACAACCTGGCGATCAAGGGCGCCGCGATGAAGCTGCGGCGGAAGGGCAAGCACATCATCTCGAGCGTCGTCGAGCATCGCTCGGTTATCACGCCGCTGAAGTTCCTCCAGCGCGAAGGCTTCGAGGTAACGACTCTGCCGGTCGACGCGGACGGGTTCGTCGACCCGGCGGCGGTCGAGGACGCCATCCGCGACGACACCATCCTCATCTCAATAATGATGGCCAACGGCGAGGTGGGCACGATCGAGCCGGTCGGCGAGATCGGCGCGATCGCCCGGAAGCACGATGTGCTCTTCCATACCGACGCCGTCGCCGCGCAGTCGTGGATCCCGATCGACCTCTCGACGCTCCCGTTCGACATGGTGACGCTCTCATCGAACGATATGTACGGACCGAAGGGTGTCGGCGCGCTCTATCTCCGGAAGGGGACTCGCATCGAGGCCGTGCTCCATGGCGGCGGTCAGGAGCGTGGCCTTCGCTCGGGGACCGAGAACGTCCCCGGGATCGTCGGATTCGGGAAGGCCGCCGAGCTCCTCAAGGCGGAGATGCCCGCCGAGGTCGAGCGCGTGAAGGTCTTCCGCGACCGCCTGATCGACGAGCTGTCGAAGATCGACGATACGGCGCTCAACGGCCCGCGCGACCGGAGGCTTCCGAACAACGCCAATATCCGCTTCGCCTACATCGAGGGTGAGGCGCTGCTGCTGATGCTCGACATGGAGGGCGTGATGCTCTCCAGTGGTTCTGCCTGCTCGGCGAAGACGCTCGAGCCGTCGTACGTGCAGCTTGCCATGGGCGTGAAGCACGAGGAGGCGCACGGTTCACTCCAGTTCACGCTCGGCCGCTGGACGACGAGCGAGGAGATCGACCACGTTATCGAGGTCCTGCCCGGCATCGTCGACCGGCTCCGGCAGATGTCGGCGCTCCGGCCCGGGATGGAGTATGACAAGAGCCAGTTCAGCAAGCACGATCACGGCCACGGCGAGGGGGAGTAGGCGCCGCCGTGACGGACCACGAGACAAGCCCGGTTCCATCGAGCCGGGTTTGCTCTTGACCTGTTACTTGGTGGTTTGGTAAAATAGCCAAATAACAAAGAAGGGCTTCTCCTGCGTGAGGTCAGGCATGAACACGGAAGTGAAGGCCAGATACGAACAGCGGGCGGCGGTGCTCAAATCGCTCGCCCACGCGACACGCCTGTTCATCATCGACGAGCTGTCGAAGGGAGAGCGGTGCGTCGCCGAGCTTACCGAGATGGTCGGTGCCGACATGTCGACCGTCTCGAGGCACCTGTCGGTGCTCAAAGGTGCCGGGCTTGTCCGGGATGAGAAGCGTGGCGCGCAGGTCTACTACAGTCTCCGAGTCCCGTGCGTGCTCGGATTCTTCGGGTGCGTTGAGGATGTGATTCGAGCGGACGGTGAGGGAGGTTGCTCATGCTGAGGTCCGGGAACGTCCGAACCGGCACTGCTGCCGGCGTGTCGTTGCTCATCGCCGCGGCCCTTTCCGTGCTCTTCCTGGCGTCATGCTCGGAACCGGCGCAGGAGGTGCAGTCCGACGGCGAGGCTGTCGTGCGTGAGGAACGGGCCGCCGGTGACGTCGTTGCGCGGGAGGAACCGAGCGACGCCGTCGAAGTCGGAGTGGCGGAGCCCAATGCAGCTCTGCCGCGTCTGCTCGACCTCGGCTCCGATTCCTGCGTCCCCTGCAAGATGATGGCGCCGATCCTTGAGGAACTCCGTGGCACATACGAAGGCAGGCTCGAGGTCGTCTTCATTGATGTCTGGAAGGACCGGGGCGCCGGCGAGGAGTACGGAGTCCGCGTCATCCCCACGCAGATCTTCTTCGCGCCCGACGGGAGCGAGCTCTTCCGCCACCAGGGGTTTCTCTCGCGTGAGGACATCCTGGCGAAGTGGTCCGAGTTGGGGTACGAGTTCGACGATGCGAGCGGGGAGGAGTAGATGGGAGACCTCTTCGTTGGGTTGACACGCGCCGTTGACGGCACCCCGGCCATCGCGCTCGCGGCAGCGCTCGCCTGGGGCGTGCTGAGCGTCGTCTTGAGCCCCTGCCATCTCGCGAGCATCCCGCTCATCGTCGGATTCGTGGGTGGCCAGGGGCGCATCACGACGCGCCGGGCATTCACGCTCTCACTGGCCTTCTCGGTCGGCATCCTCGTGACAATCGCTGTCATCGGTGTCATCACGGCGGCGGCAGGGCGCATCGCGGGTGATCTCGGCCGGGTCGGGAACTACGCGGTCGCCGCGGTGTTCTTCATCGTGGGGCTCGTGCTCCTCGACGTTGTTCGAGTTCCATGGAGCGGCCCGGGACAGGTGAATCCGATGGGCAGGGGCGCGCCGGCCGCCTTCCTTCTCGGGCTTGTCTTCGGAATCGCGTTGGGCCCGTGCACCTTCGCATACATGGCGCCGATGCTGGCCGTGGCGCTCGGCGCGGCTGCGGAGCGGCCTGTCTACGGGGCGCTGTTGCTCCTGCTCTACGGTGTCGGTCACTGCTCGGTCATCGTGCTCGCAGGCACCTTCACGGAGATCGTCCAACGCTACATGAACTGGAACGAGCGATCGCGCGCGGCCACGATCCTCAGACGCGTATGCGGTGTGCTCGTCATACTCGGCGGCATCTATCTCGTCTGGGCGGCGGCCTAGGGTGGACCCGGAACTCGCAGGTTGCGCTGCGACATGCCGAGGGCAAGGAAAGAGAACACCGTCATGAACTGGAAGCGCGAAGGACGGATATTTCTCATCATTGCGGCGGTCTTTCTCGCCACATTCTACATGCCGGTCGGGGAGCCGAGGTTCGACAACGCCATCCTCGAGGCGCTCCTGTTGCTTCGATCATACGCGAGAGAGCACGTTCTCCTCTGTCTGATTCCCGCGTTCTTCATCGCCGGGGCCATCTCGGTCTTCGTCAGCAAGAACTCGGTGATGAAGTACCTTGGAGCCGGCGCCCACAAGGCGGTTGCCTACGGTGTCGCATCCGTGTCGGGCTCCATTCTCGCGGTCTGCTCGTGCACGGTGCTTCCGCTTTTCGCCGGGATCTACCGGATGGGGGCGGGACTTGGGCCGGCGACCGCGTTCCTCTACTCGGGTCCGGCCATCAACGTGCTCGCCATCATCCTGACCGCGCGCGTGCTCGGTCCGGAGCTCGGGATCGCCCGCGCTCTGGGCGCGGTGCTCTTCAGCGTCGTCATCGGACTGGGGATGCACCTCTTCTTCCGCGGCGAGGAGCTTGAGAGGGCGAAGGTCGAGGCTGCGATGCCCGATACGCCGGTGGCGCGGCCACTCTGGCAGACGACCACCTACATCGCTCTCATGGTCGGCATCCTCGTCTTCGCCAACTGGGGCGCGCCATCATCAGATCAAGGCCTCTGGTCCATGATCTTCCGGGCGAAGTGGCTCGTGACCTCGGCCTTCGCGCTCGGGTTCGCGGCGGCCCTCGTGCGCTGGTTCCGGATGCCGCTCTTCCGGGTTGCGGCCGCAGCCGTGCCGCCGACCCTGCTGGCGGCGCTGGTGCCCGAGCATCCGATGCTCTCCTTCGGCGCGGGGATCATCGGGCTCTCGACCATCACGGCCGGGAGGGAAGACGAGACCGGCGAGTGGTTCGGCTCGACGTGGGGATTCGCCAAGCAGATCCTCCCGCTGCTCCTCATCGGCGTGCTCGTCGCGGGGCTCCTGCTCGGTCGGCCGGGACACGAGGGCCTCATCCCATCGGTGTGGGTGAGCCGCGCGGTCGGGGGGAACTCGCTCTGGTCCAACCTCTTTGCGTCGATCGCCGGTGCGTTCATGTACTTCGCAACACTGACCGAAGTCCCGATCCTGCAGGGGCTGCTCGGCAACGGAATGGGGAAGGGTCCGGCGCTGGCGCTGCTGCTGGCCGGTCCGGCGCTGTCGCTCCCGAACATGCTCGTCATCAGAAGCGTGATGGGAACGAAGAAGACGGCGGTGTACGTGTCGCTCGTTGTTGTGATGGCGACCGTGAGCGGCATCATCTATGGGGCGCTGTTCTAGAATGCGGCAGACGCGGACGCGGGCCGCGAGGCCCGCGTTCTCGCAAGACCACGCATCATCCAACAGAAGGAGCGCGGCATGAAGATCCAGATCCTGGGAACCGGTTGCCCGAAGTGCGAGGCGCTCGCCGAGAACGTCGAGGCGGCCGCGAAGGAGCTCGGGCTCGAGTACGAGATGGAGAAGGTGACGGAGTTGAGCGAGATCATGACCTTCGGCGTCATGATGACGCCGGGACTCGTCGTGGACGGCGAGGTGAAGATCGTTGGAAAGGTCCCGTCCATGCCCGAGATCAAGGAGATGCTCCGGGGATGAGAACCCGCCTGGTCCTTGCCCTGACGGTTGCTGCGGCCAGTTCTGCCGCAGCCTTCGCGCCGCCTTCGGATATCACCTCGGGGGCGGCTGATTCACTCGCCTCTCAGGTCAGCGTTCAGGAAGAACCACTCGACGACGGTGTGACGGTGTACTACTTCCACCACACCATCAGGTGCGTCACCTGCGTGGCCGCGGAGGCGCTGGCGGACACGCTCGTGCACACGACGTTCGCGTCTGAGGTCGATGCCGGTGAACTCGCGTGGGCTACGATCAATCTCGATGAGGCGGGGAACGAGCAGCTTGCAGACGCATACGAGACAGGCTTGTTCGGGCTCATCGTCTCGGTCCGCGCAGGCGGCGAGGAGTTCTACTGGCGGGAGCTCAAGAGCATCGAGGACCTGACCGAGTACCCCGATCTCTACAACGAATACGTTCGGGGAGAGATCCGGTACGCGCTCGCGGAGTTCGAGAGCCGGGTTATCGGCGCGCGTGGAAAGAAGGAGGAAGACCACGATGAGAATGCTGGCAGAGTTCTTCCCTGAGTTCACGGAGCGTCTGGATGGGCTGGACGCGCTCTATGCCGACCGGCGGACGATCGACGAGAAGACATACCAGTTCATCTGCTTTGCGCTATCCATCAAGGCTCGCTCCGAGCCGTGCGTTCGCAAGCACTTCAAGGGAGCTCTCGAAGCGGGAGCCACCGTCAAGGAGCTCGCCTACATTCTGGCTCTGGTGATGCGTGAGGCGGCGGGTGCCGACGACTGCTGGACGCACGACGTGATCGGGGACTGGAAGGAGATCCTTGCGGGCAACATCGACTGCGGGTGCTCGAAGTGAATCCCGGGACTCACGGCGGGTCTTGTGTGAGACAGCGCATTCTGATCCTCTGTACCGGCAACTCGTGCCGAAGCCAGATGGCGGAGGGGTGGATACGGCACCTGCGGGGCGACGAGTTCGAACCGTTCTCGGCGGGTGTCGCACCGTCGCTTATCGACCTGCGCGCCGTCGCGGCCATGGCGGAGGCCGGGGTCGACATAGGCTGGCAGCGCTCGAAGTCGGTGAATGAGTTTCTCGGACAGAAGTTCGACTGGGTCGTGACGGTCTGCGACAGCGCGCGCGAGCAGTGTCCGTTCTTTCCAGGGGAGATCACCCGCGTGCACGTCGGGTTCGATGACCCGCCGCACCTCGCCGCGGTCGCCGCGACCGACGACGAAGCGATGGAGCACTACCGGCGCGTTCGGGATGAGATTCGGGTGTTCGTCGAGGCGATGCCGGAATCGTTGAGAGGTGAGGGGCGGGACTAGTCCGCCTGGTCGATCTCGCCGGCCTTCGTCAGCGCGACCTTCGTGAGGATGGGACCGATGATCTCGAAGATGATCGAGGTCGCGGTGATGACCGTGATGATGGCCGCTCCGATGGCGAGCGGGCTGTAGACGATTGGAGCGACACCCGGGTGCGCGTCCGCAAAGCTCGCTATCGCATGCGCGATCCGCGGCTCGGCCGCCAGGGCGCCGAACTCCTGCTGCACGATGAGTGACAGGCCGATGGCCACACCGGCCTGTGACAGAATCCCCAGTCCGACCCACTTTCTGATCTTCAGCTCCGCCTTTCCGAGCCGCGCGCCGAGACGCGATCCACCGATGAGGCCTGCCGAACGCGCCAGAACGTATGCGATGCCGATGACCCCGAGCTTCGGGAGCTCGGAGATCTTGAGGTGCGCGCCGGCGATGCAGAAGAACAGGATGAACAGAAGCGGCATGATGTCGCGCAGCGGCTCGGTCACGCGATGCACGAGCGCCTCGCGCCGTGTGTTCACGAGCACGAATCCGACCGCCATGTTCGTGAGGATGAGCGAGAGTCCGAAGTGGGCAGAGAGCCCGACGCCGACGAGGACGACGCCGAACGTCATGATGAGCGTGTCACGCGCCGTCTTGAGATTGCGCACGAGCAGACAGTAGACGAATCCGAGGACCGTGCCGAGCACGAGGCTCCCCACGATCTCGAGCGACGGCTCCCGCATGCCCTCGAGGAAGCCGACCGCGGCGCTTCCGTCCGTGATGAGCTGACCGACGAGGAGCATCTTCGCGAGCGCGGCGGCGAACCCGAAGATCAGAATAGCGAGCCCGTCGTCGAAACCAACGACCGCGTAGAGCGCCTTCGTGAGTGTGCCCTTCGCCCTGTACTCCTGGATGACCGCGACCGTCCCCGCCGGTGCACTCGCGGGGGCGATGGCTCCGAAGAGCAGGGCGACCGGCCAGCTTCTCGTGATGAAGAACACGACCGTCATGACGATGAGGAACGCGCCGAACGACTCCGCGAGGATGATGGCGGCGACCCCGCCACCGATCTCCTTGAGTGAGCGCATGCTGAGCTCGGACCCGATACTGAAGGCCACGAACCCCAGCGCGATCTCCGTGATGAACGAGAGGCTCGCGAGATTCCCTTCGTGGAAGAGTCCGAGCAGAGACGGTCCAAGGAGGACGCCGAGCACCATGAACCCGATGAGCGACGGGAGGCGCGCGAGCCGCGCGGCCCTTCCGAGGAAGTACCCGATGACCAGAACGATGCCGACGAGAAGCAGCGGCTCTGTGCGGAACAGCTCCTGCATGAAGAACGACCTCCGGGCTATGTCGTGAGCGAGCCGCCGCTGTAGAAGATGTCCTGGACCGCGAGCAGGACCTTGTCCGAATCCTTGAGCGGGCCTGTGATCTGTTCGAGCCGTCGGATCATCTCGTTCGTCATGCGCCGGTCGACGAGCGAGAGGATGATCTTGCTGAACGGCCGCTGCTTATCCGACCACAGTCCGGCGAAGAGCGGCATCTTGGCGAGATAGGCCCCGGCGTTCTCCGCCTCGATGACGGCGGTGAAACGCGGTTCCGTACCGCCGAACACCTCGATAATGGCGTGGAAGAGCTCCTCATCCTGAACGAAGATCTGGAAGAGATGGCGTGACGCGTCACGCGGCCCCTCGGTGTCCTCGCGCGAGTGGCGCAGGAAGCTCTCGCCGAGCGCTTCGACGCTCGAAGCGGCGACCAGTTCGTCGACCGCACCGTCGGTCGAGAGAACGCGCGAGATCGCGGAGAGGAGCTTGATGTGCGCGGTCGAGCCGTCCGCCGGCCCGATGATGAAGACGATCAGGCGCACGGGCTTTCCGTCGGTCGAATCGAAATCCACTCCGCCGGGTACGCTGGCAAGACCGACCACGAACTCGCTGACTCCCTCGATGCGGCAGTGGGGGATGGCAATCCCCTTCCCGAACCCCGTCGTCCCGACCTCTTCCCGTTTGGCGAGGGCATCGGCGATCGTCGCTGCGTCAGTGCCGGCAAGTGCGGGAGACTGCGCGGCGAGCTTCGCTACCGCCTCAAGCGCGGACCGCTTGTCCGGCAGGACGAGACCCGTCGCCACGCACTCCCTCTTGAGTACTTCCATGAGTTTCATCGTGTTCTCCTGGCTGCCGGTGTGTGGCTCGCTCCGACGACACTATTCCTGCCGGAGGTGTGAGTCAATGGGGATGGGCGCAGGCGTTCGCAGGAGACTGAGTCGGCTTCACGGTGTGAGGAGCAACTTCGAGGCCGCCGGGGATAGTGAAGGGCCCCGTCGGCTGACGGGGCCCTTCGCCGTTTTCGGCAGTGCTTCGATGGTGGCCTGCTAGCGGAGCACCGGCAATCTGAGTACCGAGGCTCGCTCTCCGTCGTGGTAGACCGTCTGGTTCACGGGCACGAACTTCTCCGCGAGCTCCGACGCCTCTCCGGTGTTCGGGTTGCGCGTGTACTTCGGGAAGTTGCTGCTGCTGACCTCCAGGCGCAGTCGGTGTCCCGCCGGAACCCGGATGGCCGTGGCTCCCATATCGATCGTGAAGACGTAGACCTTGCCCGGTACCATCGGCGCGTTCTCGTGCACCTCCGGCACGTCGGGGTTGCGCTTGATGCCCTCCGTGACGATGCGCGCGTACCCGTCCGGTCGCACGATGACGAGCTTCGTCGTGAAATCCGTCGACCTCCCCTCGGTCGCCGCGTAGATAGTCGCCTCGATGTGGCCTACGATGTCGAGGTCCGACTCCATGGGAGCGGACGTGTAGCAGAGGACGTCCTCGCGATCCTCGATCTCGCGCTGGTCACGCGGACCAAGCCTGTCCGGAAAGAAGTGCATGTTCGCGCCGCCGTGTGTCGGCACGGGGTCCATCGGTTCGTAGACGAACCTGTCGTGGCCGGGCGTTGCGGCGTCGGTCTCGAGCAACATTCCATCCCCGTCGCGCGTGTTGGCGGAGCCTCCGCTCTCGAGCCACCAGGTGGTCTCGTCGGCCGCCGGAGGCCACTCGTCCAGCTCCCGCCACTCGTTCGCCCCCATAAGGAAGACCCGGACGGGCGGCTCCTGGTCGACGCCCGTGGGAATGCCGCGCAGGTACCGGTGGAACCACATGATGGACATCTCGATGAGCTTGCGTCCTCCGAGCGTCGACTCGGGGCCGAAGTCATCGTCCCCCACGACGCTCACGGTGTCCCACTGCATGTCATGGGCGAGCGGGGTCACGATCAGCTTCTGGAACGGCGCCGAGTCACCCTGAGCGTCCCGGATGCCCTCGTAGACCTCCAGCGTCGAGGTGGCCAGAAAGTCGTTCCAGCCGACGACGTGCATGATCGGTATCTCGACATTGCCGTACCTCCCGGCCGTCGATTCGCTGCCCTCGAGGCCGCCCTCTTCCTCCTCGAAGTACGCGGCCCATGCCGGGCTCTCGATGCCTGCGAGCTCCGGGATGCGGCTCACGGGTGTGAGCGGGAAGATCTCGTCGTAATCGATCTCATTCCTGTCCCCGTGGATCTGCCTCGACAGCGTCCACGGGAGCGCCAGCATCAGGTGCATCACGCCGCCCGGGGCGCCCATCGTATCCGGGTTTCCCCACCCCGAGATATTGACCACGGTCTTGAGAGCCGGGTGCTTCTCGGTGGCGAGGAGAAGCGCGGCGTACGAGAGGTAGGAGGATCCCCACATGCCGATGTTGCCGTCACACCACGGCTGCTCGACGATCCAGTCCAGGGAGGCGAGTCCGTCACCTCGCTCGTTGGCGAACGGCTGGAACTCTCCCTCCGAAGCGACCTGCCCGCGCATGTCCTGGATGACGACCGCGTAGCCTCCGTGCGTGGCCAGGGCCTGGCCGAACCAGTCGAACTGGTCCTTCACGTACGGGGTCCTCACGAACACCACGGGGAGAGGGTCCTCGCCGGCCGGTCTGTAGACGTCCGTCATGAGCAGCGCGCCGTCCGGCATCGGGACCTTGAGGTCGCGTTCGACGACGAGCTCCTGCGCGGCCGCCGACGCCGAGCACAGCACGACAAGCCCCGCGGTGATGACCGAGGCCACTCCGTTGCGGATGTCCCATCTGATTCTCACGTCCGATCCTCCTTCTTGTCAGCGGATTCCGATCGGGGGCTCTCGTCCAGCCCCCTGGAGCGCACTATCGCCGACACGCTCTCATCGATCCAGTCCAGGGTCGCCTGGAGACGTCGCAGTCCGAACTGCAGCGTGATGGCGGGGTAGAGGTGGTCGTCCGGGACCGCGTTCGGGTAGTCGGGGAACTCCTTCTGGAACTCCGCGTCGATCGCGCGAAGCGCCTCGAGGCGGTGGCGGAAGTGCTCTCTCAACGACCGGAGGAACTTCACGGCGTCCCGCGGGTCGTCGAGTTCCTGCAGGAAGAACGTCTGCGCGAGGTACGGGATGCGGAGGTCGCCGATATCCGGTCCGGCCGCGAGCCACGTGAGCAGCTCCTTCCGTCCTCTGGCGGTCCGCTGGTAGACCTTGCGGTCGGGACCTTTCCCGGACGGGACGGTCTTGCGGGTCAGAAGACCTTCCTCTTTGAGTCGCCCGAGCGTCGTGTAGATCTGACTCTGCTCGGCGTCCCAGAAGTGGGAGAGCGACTGATCGAAGAGCTTCTTGAGCTCGTATCCGGTGGCCGGCTCGTCGAGCAGGCCAAGGAGTATGTGTGTGAGTGCCATAGGGATACTATATCACAAGTTATATAGATGTCCAAGGAGAAAACGCTCTCCCCGCGCGAAGATCCTCGGTCGGTCGCTTTTCCTCTTGACGGCTGCACGGATGTGCAGTACCCTGTTGCACAGATGTGCAGTATGCTGCGGAAGGGTGGTCAGAGGGGCTCTTCCGGGCATTCAGGAAGGCCATCACGAGTCGAGGTGTCAGGGCCGCGCATTGGGCGTCAAAGGGGAAACGGTCAGCTCGCGCGCTCATTCCTTCCAGAGAGCGCGGCCCGCCTCGGCTTCACAAAAGGAATCAGCATGACGAAGCGACACGATCTCACACCGATGCAGGACCGGATGCTCGATTTCATCGCCGAGACCATCCAGCAGTTCGACCGCTCGCCGACGATGCGCGAGATCGGAGAGGCGCTCGACATCAGTTCCACCAACGGTGTGCGCTACCATCTTTCGGCTCTTGAGGACCGCGGATACATCCGTCGCCGCCGTGGCATCTCCCGTGGCATCGAATGGCTCGAACATCATCTGGGTTCGGGGGAGCGCCACGGTGGAACGGAGATCCCGCTGGTCGGCAGCGTTTCGGCCGGTACTCCGATCCTCGCGGTCGAGAACATTGAGGGAGTGCTTGCGGTCGACGAGATGTTCGCGCGACGCGAGGGTTGTTTCGCGCTCCGCGTCTCGGGTGAGAGCATGCGGGACGCCGGTATCCACAACGGCGACGTCGTGATCGTCAACCCTGAGCCCGATGCGAAGAACGGGGATGTGGTCGTGGCGATGATCGACGACGAGGCCACGGTCAAGGAATTCGAGCGCCGCGGGAGGCACATCCGACTGAAGGCGCACAACCCGGCATACGACGACATCGAGCTGACGGGCAGCGAGGGAGAGGTTCGCGTGCTCGGGAAGGTCGTCGGGTTGATGCGAAAGTTCTAATCACGCCGGTCGA
>Ga0180436_10000392_pt1 | contig 45735 bp, 30 predicted proteins | sample SS_ome_2_FD_132434 | JGI IMG/M metagenome (GOLD analysis project Ga0180436, IMG submission 132434) | Hypersaline lake sediment archaeal communities from the Salton Sea, California, USA - SS_3_S_2 metaG | ecosystem: Environmental > Aquatic > Non-marine Saline and Alkaline > Hypersaline >...
CGCGCCGGAGAGGGCCACAGAGGTGGAGCGCTTCGCGCTCCACGAAGACGCGCGCGCTCCGCGCGCGCGGGAAGCGGACGGGAGGCGCCACGTGAGGCCACTGCCCCGAGGTCGCTCGCCGATGGACGCTGCATCGGCCGCGTGCGCATCGTCCGCGGTCGGGTTCCGACGGGCGCTGCGCGCCCGTCACGAGACGTCCATCTCATGGCCCCGGGTCCGGTTCCGACGGGCGCTCCGCGCCCGTCCCGAGCCTTCTCCGGCGAGCCCGAAGGGCGAGCTTCTTCGCCGAGCGCGAAGCGCTCGGCGCTCTGTGGTCCTCTCCGGCGCGCAGCGCCGGCTCTGTGTAGCGCCCGCAGGGCGCGCCTCTGTGCACCTCCGAAAGCCCCCAAGTAGCGGCGACCTCCGCCCCACTCCTACCCCACCCGATACGCATTCGTCGCTCCGCTGAACTCCTCCAGCGCGACCTCCTGCACCTTCGCCAGCACCACCGGATCGTCGGTGTCGGCCAGCACGTAGAACTTCCACAGGTTCCGGTAGCTCGCCTCCAGATCCGCCAGGCGCGGCACGCGCTCGGCGTACTCACCCAACGGACGCGGACGCGACTCACCCGGCCACAGCACGTGCGTCGCGGCCTCCTTCAGCTGCATCCGCGCCGCCGGGCAGTACACGATCACGTCCACCTCGCGCCCCGTCGCGAACGCCGCGGCCTCGCGGATCCGCTCCTCCGCCCCACGCCGTTCACCGAACGCGTCGCGCGCGAAAAAGCGCTCGACCAGCTCGCGCTGGCTCGCCTCGTTCTCGTAGCGCGGGAACACCGCCGCGCGCTTGAACAGGCGCCGCTGCCGCACGCCGTCCACGAGCCGCCGCACGCGCCGCGCCAGCTCGGGCTCGCCGCGCTCGGCCGCCCCCACGAGCTTCGACAGGAGCGCGTCGTCGGTCGTGTCGAACAGGTCCGTGTCCGCGAGCAGACCCGCACCCAGCACGCTCTCGACCGCGCGCGCGATCATCGCACCGGCGATCACCTTCGCGTGGTGGTAGTAGACGCGCTCGGAGAAGTAGTAGCGCGCCTCGAGCATGCGCACGACTTCGCTGAGGATGTCCTCGCGCAACAGGTCGCGCTTCGACAGGTCGATGTAGAGGTTCCCGCTCTCGCGGTCGACCTGGAAGTACGACCCCAGCCGCTCGTCGACCGACAGGCGCAGGCCGGTGAAGTACGCGTCGCGCGCCAGGTAGTCGAGGATGTCCGAGCAGATGGTGTCGGACATGATCTGCGACCAGTACGGCGGCACGCGGCGCCCGTCCGCGCTCGGCGCGAGCACCGCCATCACGTCGTCGCGCACGCCGAACTCGTCGAGGCGCTGCCCCATCAGGGTGCTGCGCCCCAGCGCGCGCTCGTAGCGCTCCGCCGAGTCGTGCCGCGCCATGAGGCCCGACTGGTCCTCGATGTTGTGCCCGAAGGGCATGTGCGTCACGTCGTGGATCAACGCGGCGATGCGGATCACGCGCGCCTCCTCCTCGGCGATGCGCAGGTGGTTGCGCGGATCGAGCTCGAAGTTGCGGTTGATCGACTCGATCAGCCGACCGGTCACGTGGAGCGTGCCGATCGAGTGCTCGAAGCGCGTGTGCACCGCGCTGGGGAACACGAGGTACGCCGTCCCGAGCTGCTTGACGCCGCGCAGGCGCTGGAACTGCGGCGTGTCGATCAGCGCGACCTCTTCGCGCGAGAGCAGCACGTCCCCGTGCACGGGGTCGCGCATCACGCTGAAGGGCTTGCGCCCGCTGGGATTCGTTCGGATCACGGAGGCGTCAGGGCGTGACGGCGAAGAAGACGGCGTTCGACGCGTCCTGCGGGATCCACGCGAACTGCTGGAAGTCGTACTCGAGCACCATGAAGGCGAAGAAGGCCGTGAGGCCGACGAGACCCGGATCGTTCGGGATGGGGACGCCGATGGTGCGCGTCCCGTCGAAGCCGAGGTTGCCGAACCAGCCCGGGAAGAACAGGTACTGCAGGAAGGCCGCATCGGGATTGAGCGGGAGCGTGACGCCGCCGACCGTGATGCCGGGGAAGACGCCGCTCGACAGGTTGAACACGTAGAGCGCGCCGGGGTGGTCAGGCGACTCGAGCAGGAAGAAGGCCTGCGAACCGATCGCCGACGGCGTCGTCAGCGTGAGCGTCGTGCCGACCGCCGGCGGGTCGTCCGCGTCGTTGACGACGCCCGGCGTGCCCAGGTCGCCGCCGGACCAGGCCGCGACCGCGTTCGTGAAGTTCGCGACCGTCGACGGGCCGGTGCGGTCGATCCGCTCGTCGGACACGCCCGGGTCGATCGCGAGGTTCGCGCCGCCCCACTCCACCCGATCGACGACCTGCAGCCCGTTCGTGAGCAGCTCGACGAAGCTCGCGCCGTTCGCCAACCCGAACTGCTCGTACGGGACGCAGATGTCGGGGTGCACCGCGCCGTTGCGCGTGCCCACTCCGTCGACGCCGATCACCAGGTGCTCACCGGGTCGCACGAGCAGGTGCGTGTCGAAGGTGATCTGCACCGCGCCCGACCGCAGCTTCGTGCCGAACAGGTCGAGGTCGGTCGCGGTCGTGTTCGTGATCTCGAGCCACTCGCCGAACGCGTCGTCCGACGCGACGGGGTCGACGAGGAGCTCGGTGATGACGATCTGCCCGGCCGTGGGCGAGGCGCCGGGCTGTTCGTGGCAGGCGAAGGCGGTCTCCTCCCCGTTGGGCGCGGTGACGGTGAAGCGGCTGCCGTCGCTCGTGAACACGATGCTGCCGTTGGCGGCGGTGAAGGCGCCCGCCTGGGTGGGGCCCGCGTCGACCAGGAGCTGGTTGCCCCGCGTCGTGCACATGAGCGGCCGGCACGAGGACACGCTGTTGTAGCGGTTGCACACCGTCTTCGTCGGGTGCCCGAAGCCCGCGTTCTCGCCGGCCGAGATGACCACGAAGCTCGGGTCGAACGCGTTCACGACCGCTTGGCTCGAGCTCGTGTTCGAGCCGTGGTGGCTCATCGTCACTACCTCGACCTGCCCCACGTTCTGCGCGACCGGGCCCTCCACGTCGGCCGTGCCGTTGCCGCCCGAGGTCAGGTCGCCGCCGGTGTAGAAGTCGAAGTCGCCGTAGCGCACGACGACGGCCACCGACCGCCCGTTCTCGGGCTGCTGGACGCCGGAGAGCGACACCGTCCCGGTCGCGTGCTGGCCGTTGACCGCGATGCACTCGATGACCGCGCCCGACCCGAGCGGGATCGTGTCGCCCACGCTCGGCGTGACGCGGATCCCCGCCGCCGCGGCCTTGTACTGCGCCGCCTGGTTCGTCGTCGTCGGCGGACTGTCGCCGCGGTCCCAGGCGGCCACGTCCGGCTTCCACCCGTTGTTGAACACCTCGTCGAGCCCACCGATGTGATCGGCGTCGAAGTGCGTCGCGATCGCGTAGTCGAGGTCGGTGACGCCGACCGAGTTCAGGTAGGTGGTGATCGCGTTGCCGAAGCCGAACGCGCCGCCGTCGATCAGCACGCGCGTGCCGTCGGGACCCACCACGAGCGTGGCCGAGCCCTGGTCCACGTCGATCACGTGGATCTCGAGGTCCTGCGCGAGGGCGGGGGTCGCGAGAACGGAGGTCGCGAAGGCGGTGCTCGCGAAGACGGTGGGCGCGAGGCCGAGGACGGCGAGGCCGACGACGATGCAGCGACGGAACGACATGGCTGGACGGGGACGAGGAGTGACGGTCGGGACCTGACTCGTGCGACGCACGGGCGGCGGGAGCAGCCCGTGAATTCGGCGTGAATCGACGGGGCCCGCGGTGCGTCGCGCGGCGAACGCGCGCCTCGGCGTCGCGACGCCATAGTCTAGGGCCCACGCCGCCACCGGGCCCCTCCAATGAACGAACGCACCACCGTCGCCGTCGTCCTCTCCCTCGTCGCCCTCGCCGCGGGCGCCACCGGCACGTGGCTCGCGCTCGACACCGAGCCCGCCGGACCCTCGGCGGTCGAAGCGGCCGAGCCCGGCTCGGACGCCGACGAGATCGCCCTGTTGCGCGACCAGGTCGCGGCCCAGGGCGAGGCGCTCGAGCGCCTGTCGATGCAGATCGCGGCGCTCTCCGACGAACGCCGCGCCGCGCGCGCGTTCGACGACGCCCCCGCTCCGGCCGGCGGCGACGAGGCGACCGCCGCGGGGGCGGACGCCGGGGCGCGCGCCCCCGCGACCGACGCCGAGGTCGAGGCGCGCATCGCCGACCTGCTCGCCGGACGCCTGGACGACGGCGCGAGCTGGGAACCGCTCGAGTCGCTGGTGGGGACCGAGCGCCTCGAGGCGCTCGTCGAACAGCTCGCCGCGAACGCCGAGGCGAACGCGAGCGACCCCGAGGCCCAGTACATGCTCGGCATGGGCTACATCGCCCAGCTGCAGGGCGGCGCGACGAACATGCAGATGGGCGTGCTCGCGATGAAGGCCGACGCCGCGTTCGACGACGCGCTCGGCCTCGACGAGGAGCACCTGGGCGCGCGCAAGGCCAAGGCGATCTCGCTCAGCTTCTACCCGCCGATCATGGGCAAGCGCGCCGAAGCGGTGCAGCAGTTCGAGACGCTCATCGCGAAGCAGAAGAACCACCCGGTGCAGGACGACTTCGCCGAGAACTACGCCCTGCTCGCGAATCTGCACGCGGAGTCGGGCGACCTCGACAGCGCGATCGCCGTGCTCGAGAACGGACTCGAGCACCACCCCGAGAACGCCGACCTCACGGCCCAGCTCGCCGGCCTCGCGAACGACGAGTGAGCGCGTGAGCGACGGCGATCCCCTCGACGCCTTCGCGCGCGTCGACCTGCGCGTCGGCACCGTGGTCGAAGCCACCGCGTTCGAGGGCGGGCGCACCTCGACGCACGTGCTGCGCATCGACCTGGGCGACACGATCGGCACGAAGAAGTCGCTCGCGCGTCTGCCCGTCTACGAACCGCCGAGCGCGCTCGTCGGTCGCCAGGTGCTGTGCCTGGTCGGCCTCGCGCCGCGTCAGATCGGCGCGCACATGAGCGAGGTGCTGACGCTGGCGGTACCCGACGCGGACGGGGAGGACGCGCTCGTCACGCCCGATCGCGCGGTCCCCGACGGCGGGCGCCTGGCCTGATCCGGGGCGGAGCGGCCCGTTCGGATCGGAGCGGCCCGTTCGGATCGGAGCGGCCCGTCCCGATCGAAACGGCCCGTTCCCACGGGTTCCGCTCCGGCGCCCCTTCCGCGGCGAAGCTTCAGCGCGGCAGCGCCTCGAGCTCGGCGTGGGTCATCTGCTCCCACACGCCGCTCGGGTTCGTCGCCAGGTACGACAGGAGCGCGTCCCGCGCGCGCTCGCCGTCGCCCGCCAGCTGCCAGGCCTGCGACGCACGGATGTGCACCGGCAGGGGCAGTTGATCGATGGCCTCGCCCGCTTCGATGCACAGGCCTTCGAAGAGCTGCGCGGCCGCGGTGAACTGCTCGGCGTCCATGTGGATCTCGGCGCGCAGCGCGCGGGCCTTGAACGAGTGCGGGTCGAGCACGAGCGCGCGTTCGACGAAGCCGAGCGCCTTCTCGCTCGACGCGGCGATCTTCTCCTCGAGGTCGGCGCGCGACCGCGAGCCGGCTTCGGTCCGCGCGTGGATGCGGTGCAGCGCCTCGATGGAGTCGAGCAGCTCGATCGCTTCGTTCGCGAGCGCGTCGGCGCGCTCCTCGAGGAACACGAGGCCGTAGCCCAGGTCCGCGCGCGCCACGCCGAGCTCGACCATGCGCAGGTACCAGCGCTCGCGCTTCGTGTTCACGAGCTCGCGCGCGTCGGCGTCCTGCAACCCGGTCACGGCGAGCATCGCCGCGGTCGCCGCGCCGCGCAGCGCCTGGGTCAGCTTGGCCTCGACCGGCAGCCCTTCGGCGAGCAGCGCCTCGTACATCTGGACCGCGCGCGACAGGTCGACGCCGGCGGCGAGCGCATCGGCCAGGCACTCGCGCACGCGCTCGTCCGCGGGATGGCGCTCGTACGCGCGCTCGGCGAACTCGAGCGCCGCGGCCCCGTCGCCCGCCGCGAGCGCGGTCTGCGACGCGAGCTGGAACGCGGCGGCGAGCGCGCGATCCATGAACGGCAGCTCGGGGTCGGCGCGCTCGGCCTCGAGCAACAGCTCGAGCCCGCTCGCCGCGCCGCCGGGCGTGCAGATGCCGAGCACCCCGTGCGCGCGCACGAGCTCCGGCGTGCGGCCGTGCGCGGCGACGGCGGCGTCGAACTCGGTGCGCGCCTCGTCGAGGCGCCCGCGCCAGGCCAGGATCTCGACCAGCGCCGCCGCGGGCCGCGGATCGCCGGGGCGCTCGGCCTGGGCCTGGCGCAGGAGGCGCAGCGCGCCGAACAGGTCGCCGTCGAGGTCGAGGAGGCGCGCGCGCAGGAGCCCGGCCTCGGTGCCGGCGGCCACGGCCACCTCCTCCACCAGCGGCCGGGCCTGGGCCGGACGGCGCAGGTCGAGGGCGCGCCGGGCGTCGACCACGGCCGGGTCGGCGCTGCGCTCGGCGGCCCAGGCCGACGGGCCCGGGCCGTCGGCGCCGTCGCCGCAGGCGGGCGCCGCGGCGAGGAGCGACAGGAGGGCGAGGGCGGCGAAGCGCCGAAGGCGGCGCGGGTCGGGGCGTTCCGGCGAGAGCATGAGGGGCGAGAAGATAGCGCCGCGCGGCCCGCGGCGGCCCCCGCTCGCGCGACGGCCCGCGCCTTGGCATGCTCGGCGGCGTGACGCCCACCCAACAGGACACCGGGACCCGACAGGACACCGGCACCCAACAGGACACCGACACCCAACGGGAGTCCGGATCCGAGCGGGACCCCGGCGCCGAGCTGGCCGCCCTCGCCCGCGCCGCCCACCGCCTGGTCCGCGGCGCGCGGCTCCTGGGCCGGCCCCCCGGGCGGCGCCCCGCCCCCGCGGCCCTGCCGGAGCGCGGCGCCCGCCCCGCTGCGGACCCGTCCGGCGCTCGGCCGGCGCCGGCGCCCTCCGTCGCGGCGCCCTCCGCCGCGTCACCCGGCCCGGCGGCCCCTCCGACCGCCCCCGACGCGCCCCGGCGCCCGGCGCCCGCCTCGGCCCCCAGCGCGGCCCCCTCCCCGCCCCCCGGACGCCCCCAGAGCCTCCCGGCGGACTTCACCTCGCCCGCCCTCGAGGTCGCCAAGGCCGCCACAACCCTCGACGAGCTCGAAACTTCCGTCGCCCAGTGCCGCGCCTGCGGGCTCTGCGCCACGCGCACCCGCACCGTCTTCGGCGACGGCGCGAAGGGCGCGAAGGTGCTGTTCGTCGGCGAGGGCCCCGGGGCCGAGGAGGACCGCACGGGGACCCCCTTCGTGGGGCCTGCGGGCCAGCTTTTGACCGACATCATCACCAAGGGCATGGGCCTCGACCGGGCCAAGGACGCCTACATCGCCAACGTGGTGAAGTGCCGCCCGCCCGGCAACCGCGACCCGCAGCCCCTCGAGAAGGCCACCTGCGCGCCCTTCCTCGAGCGCCAGATCGAGCTGGTCGACCCCCAGGTCATCGTGCCCCTGGGCCGGCACGCCGCGAACCACCTGTTGGGCACCCAGACCACGATGGGGCGCCTGCGGGGCCGGGTCGTGCGCCGCGACGGCCGCGCGATCGTGCCCACCTTCCACCCCGCCTACCTCCTGCGGACGCCGGCGCGCAAGCGCGACTGCTGGGCCGACATCCAGCTCGCCATGGCGGAGCTGGGCCTCGAGCCGCCGGCCTCGCGCGCGGCGGGCGGCGGGGATCCGAGCGGCGGGGGCTCGGGCGCCGGGACCGACGGCTGAGCGGGGGCTCGGGGAGCCGGCCGCGCCCCACTCCTTCCGACCGCCCCCTTTCGACCGGCCCCGCCCCGGCTCGAACCGCGGATCCCACCGCTCGACCGATCCGCCGGTAGACCGACCGCGGACGGGCGGTAGAGCAGCCCGACGCGCGGGGCCCGGCGGGGACCCTCCGGCGGCTCCGCCCGCGCCCTGCGCCGCGGTTGACCCCCTCCAGGGCCACCGCTATTCTCCCGAGCCTTCTCGTCCACCGCGAGCCGCGCCCCGCCGCCGGTCCCCACCGGCAGTCCCTCGGGCGCGCGGAACGCGGCGACCGTCACACCGACCCGCTCCACCGGCCCGCCCCACTGGCCCCGTGCGTCCTCGCGCGGTGCCGCGCAGCGTCCGGCGGAGCGTCCCTCCCCTCGAGCGGTCCTTCCCCATCGCCGACGCCGTGCGCGTCGGTTCCCCCAGCCCCGACGGGCCCCGGCCACCGTGCGGCCGTCCGCGTCCCGACGCGACGACCAGCCTTCTCACACGGCGACCGTCCCGCAGCAACGCACCCATCCATCCATGCGCGTTCGCACCCTGCTGCTGCCCCTGCTCCTTCCGTCCGCAGCCATCGTTCCCCTGACGGGCTGCGCCTCCACCGGAGCAGGAGCGTCCGACTCAGACGCGGCCGCGCCGACGACCGTCGAGGTCGCCGCCGCCGAGCCGGTCGCCACGCCCACCGGGCTGACGACCGAAGCCGCGTTCGCCACGAGCACCACCGCTCCGGCCGCCGCCCGGCCGGGCGCCGCGCAGGACACCGACGACTTCATCGAGTCGGCGGAGCGTCGCGCCGAGCGCACGCGCCTGCTCGTCCAGGAGTTCATCGCCGAGGGCGACACGGCCTACGACAAGGCGCAGCTCGACCTCGCGCTCGTCGCCTACGCCAAGGCGCTCGAGCTCGACCCGGGCAACGTCGCCGCGCAGGACGGCCTGCGCAAGGTGCGTTCGACCATGGGCGATCCGCTGATCGAAGCGGCGGACATGCTCGACGACCAGCAGAACATCGTCATCGTGCGCCGCCAGCTCGCGCGCCTCGAGGCCGAGGAAGCGGTGCTCGACGGCGACAACGCGATGCGCCTGGGTCAGTACGACGAGGCGCTGCGCCACTTCGAGCGCGCGCGCAACATCGTCTCGTTCCAGCCGCTCATCCAGGACACCGACCTCGACCTGCAGATCGTCCAGCGCCGCATCGAGATCGCGCTCGACGCCCAGGACGAGCAGGCGATCATCGAGTCGCGCCTGCGCGCGGAGGACGCCGAGCGCGACCGCCTCGAGGCCGAGCGCGAGGCCGCCGAGTACCGCGAGCGCAAGCTCGGCAAGTGGTACGCCGACGCCCACCAGGCCTTCCTGTCCGACGACTACGAGCGCGCCAAGTCGCTCGCCGAGCTGATCCTCACCTACGACCCGGGCAACCAGTCGGCCGAGGAGATGCGCGAGATCGCCACGGTGGCGCAGCTCAACAAGCGCGACGCCGACCTGCAGCGCGAATACCGCGAGGCCTGGATCGAGACGATGGAGGACCTCGAGTACTCCGACGTCCCCCAGACCGACCCGATCGTCTTCGACCTCGAGCGCTACCGCGACGTGGTCAGCCCGCGCCAGCCGCACGGCTTCACCGGCACCGACGTGGGCTCCGACCCCGAGCGCGCCCGCGTCACCGAGACGCTGCGCAACGTGCGCGTCCCCGGCGTGTTCGGTGACGGCGAGGAGGGCGCGCCGCTGCTCAACGTGGCGCGCTTCCTGTCGCAGAACACCGGCATCAACTTCCTGCTCTCGGCCGAGGTCAAGGACCTCGACGAGGAGGACACCGCGGTGAACCTGTCGGTCGGCAACCGCTCGGTGTACGAGGTGCTCGAGCTCATCGCCGCCACGAGCGAGGAGGTCCGCTGGACCATCGCCGACGGCACGGTCAAGTTCGTCACCACCGAGGAGGAGACGGGCATCTACGGCCTGAAGACCTACGAGGTGCGCGACCTGATCCGCGCGCCGCGCGACTTCCCGGGTCCGGAGATCAACGTGCTCCCGTCCGAGGGCATCGAGTACGTCGAGGACGACGAGCTCGACATCGAGGCGACGGTCCTCACCGGCGACGAGCTCGTCGGCCTCATCGAGGAGAACGTCTCCCCCGACTCGTGGGACAACGGCTCGATCGAACTGACCGAGACCGGCGTGCTCACCGTCTACCAGACCCCCGAGGTGCACGGGCAGATCGACGCGCTGCTCAAGGACCTGCAGGGCCTGGCCGGGATCATGGTCGACATCCAGACGCGCTTCCTGCGCGTGCAGGACTCCTTCCTCGAGGAGATCGGCGTCGACTTCCGCGGCCTCGGCGCGCCGGGACTGGGTGACGGCAGCCAGTTCGACGACTTCGGTCCGACCGGCACCACCGCCGACGGCCTGACCGACACGATCGGTCTGGGCAACGACAAGGGCATCTTCTTCGACGAGGGCAACGGCGAGACGATGTCGGCCCGCATCGAGAACCTGTTCGACACCACGATCGGCAACGACGAGATCACGACCGCCGGCGGCTTCTCCGGTTCGTGGACCTACCTCGGCGACCTGCAGCTCGAGATGCTGCTGCGCGCGGTCAGCAAGGCCGAACGCGTCGAGGTCGTCACCGCCCCGCGCCTGCTCGTCTTCAACGGCGCGCGCGCGAGCCTGCAGGTGCTGAACCAGTTCGCCTACGTCCAGGACTACAACGTCGAGATCGCGACCGCGTCGTCGATCGCCGACCCGGTCATCCAGGTCATCCAGGACGGCGTGGTCCTCGACGTGCGCCCGGTCGTCTCGGCCGACCGCCGCTTCGTGACCCTCGACCTGCGCCCCACCGTCGCGGTGCTGACGCAGCCGATCGAGAGCTTCATCACGACGCTCAACGTGGCCACCACGGTCGAGATCCAGCTCCCCGAACTGGAGATCCAGCGCCTGCGCACGGTCGCCTCCGTCCCGGACGGCGGCACCCTCTTGCTCGGCGGTCTGCGCCTGCACACGAACCAGAACAACACCGCTGGCGTGCCGATCCTGCGCAACATCCCGATCGTCAGCCTGTTCTTCGATCGCAAGGCCAACTTCATCGACAACCGCAAGACGCTCATCCTCCTGACGGCGAACATCGTCATCCCGAAGGAGCTCGAGCCGACGGAGGTCGAGCTGGGTCCCGGTCGCTGAGCCGACCGACCGGCGACGCGCTCGCCAGGATCGAACCCGACGGGGCCCGTCGCGCACTGCGCGGCGGGCCCCGTCGCCGTTCCGGTGACCGGTACGGTGTCAGACCCCCTGGTCATCGGCGGAGCCGCCGCGCGATGCGCGGCGGCCCCGCCGATGACCAGGGGGTCTGACACCGTACCGGTCACGAAAGCGAACCCTCCCCAGCTTCGCCCGACCCCGGTCGTCGGTTAGTCTCCTGCGCCCATCCCGACGGGCCGACGCCCGTCGAACCGTCCGGCCCGCGGCCCGTTGCCCCGTTCCGGACGCCCCGAGCCCCATCTCGACCCCGCGCCGCACTCCCCCAGAAGTGGCGGCGCGCACCGAAACACCCACCGCGCCGACGGGTACACCCGGTCCGAACGGACGACGGTCGCTGCGCGCGCGTTCGCGCCCGCCCGTCCTCCACCTCGCGCCCGCCTCCCGTTACGCGAACTCGCACCCGTGATGCGCCGAACGAAGCCTCTCGTCCTCGCTCTCGCCCTCGCCGCCGTCGCCGCCCCGCTGGCGACCGCCGCGCCCCGCCAGGACCGCGTGATCGACGAACAGATCGAGTACGCCCGCGGGCTCGCCAGCTCCTGGCAGTTCATCGACCTCGCCGAGGACGTGCTCGCCGAATTGGAGGGCGCCGGCCTCTCCGGTTCGCAGCGCGAAGCCCTCGCCCTCGCGCGCAGCGATGTCTACGTGGCGGGCGCGCGCACGATCGGCGACGACAGCCAGCGCGAGCCGCTCTTCGAGCAGGCCCTCGACGGCTACTCCGCGTTCATCGACAGCTACCCCGCGTCGATCTACATCGCCGAGGCGCGTCGCGCCTACGTCAGCGCGGCGATGGACTACACGACGCACATGTCGGACCTCGTCGAAGAGGCCGCCGGCGACGCGAAGACCGCGCTGCGCAAGAAGATCGAGGAGCGCGTCTCGTCGGTGCTGTCGAGCGCGTCGGACGTGATCGCCGAGCTCGAGGACATGGCCGATCGCACGCCGTCCCAGGAGAACCTCCTGTGGAACCTCAAGCTCGACCGCGGCCGCCTCCTGCTGCGCCTCGGTCAGGCCGCCAAGGACGGCGAGGGCTACCTCACGCTGGCCGAGGAGGAGATGGGCGAACTGCCGTTCTACGCGCCGCCGGACTCCTCCTTCCCCCAGCAGGCGTACATGATCCTGGGCGACGTGTACCTCGCCCAAGGTCGCGTCGGCGACGCCGCCGACACCTTCAGCTACATCGCCGAGGACCTCATCACCCAGGACCGCGAGGACTGGGCCGAGCTGCGCGAGTACATCTCCGACCCGCAGGTGCAGTTCCGCTGGTTCTACCTGCAGGGCGTGACGCCGTCGCTCATCGAGGCGCAGATGCAGGCGGGCAACAGCGCCGACGGCGCGAACGCCGGCCTGCACCTTCTGAACATCAAGAACCTCGAGAACCTCGACACGAACGTGCGCGGTGACCTGGCGCTCGTCGCCGCGGCGCGCGCGCTGTTCGACGCCGGCGGTGTCATCGGTGGTAGCGCGGGCGGCGCGAACTACGCGTGGTTCCAGACCGAGGAGGAGGCCGACGCCGCAGGCTTCGGCGCGCGCTCGATCCGCCCCGCGCTCGAGCTGTCGCTCACGCTCGCGCTCGACCTCGCCGAGAACGACAACGGCCGCGTCGCCGCGCGCGCCAAGAGCCTGATCAACGACCTGATCGACAGCCCGGGCCTCACCTTCGGCCCCGACGTGCTGCTGCAGGCCGCCAAGGGCGCCTTCGAAGCGCGCGACTACACGAGCGCGCTCGCCGGCTTCCGCCGCGTGCTCGACCAGGTCCAGACCGACCCGGTGAACGCGCAGATCTACGGCGCCGAGGTCTCCTACTACATGGGCGAGTGCTACCGCCGCCAGGGTCGCAACCTCGAGGCCGTCATGGCCTACCGCGAGGGCGTCACGACCTGGCAGGGCAACGACGCCTACGACGGGCCGAACGCCCAGGCCGCCTACTCCGCGCTCAGCCGCTGGATGAAGGCGGGCGACAGCGACTCGCCGGTGGCCAAGGCGCTCCAGCAGGAGCTCGCCGGCTACGTCGAGACCTACGCCGCCGACAGCGGCAACATCTACTGGGACATGGCCGAGCGCCTCTACAACGAGGCCCGCAACGCGCCGAACGAGACGATCGCCGCGCGCAAGTACCGCGAGGCCGCCGCGCAGTACGCGCAGGTCCCCGACGACACGGCCCAGTACGGCGCCGCGCGCTCCAAGGAGGGCGAGTGCTACTACCGCGCCGGTGACCTCGACGACGCCGCCACCGCGTTCGACGAGTTCGAGTCCGACCTCGCCAACGCCGAGGGCGACGTGCGCGGCCAGCTCCGCGCGGCCTTCGACCGCGTGCGCTTCTTCCAGGGCGAGATCGCCATCGACACCGAGGACTGGGGCCGCGCGCTCGACGTCTTCTCCGGCTACCCGACCGAGTTCCCCGAGCAGGTCGAGACCCACGACGTGGCGCTGTCCAAGGCCGTGCAGGCCGCCGTCGAGCTCGGCCAGATCGACCGCGCGCTCGAGATCTTCGAGCGCCTGGTCGCCGCCTACCCCGAGTCCGCGCAGACGCGCAACGCGAGCGGTTACCTCTTCACGCCGCTGTGGGACACCTACCGCACCGCCGAGAAGGGCACCGAGGAACGCGCCGCGGTCGTCGAGCCGCTCAGCCGCGTGGTCGAGCTGCGCAACCGCCTGTCCTCGACGCCGTCGTTCGACCTGTTGCGCATCGAGTCGCGCCTGTGGATCGAGCTCGAGCAGTTCGAGAAGGCGCTCGACACGCTCGAGCGCATCGACACCGCGTTCGCCGACGACGAGGCGTACGCGGACAAGCTGCGCACCTTCGTGCGCCCCGACCTCGGCGTCGTCTACATCCAGCTCGACCGCCTCGCCGAGGCCCACGAGATCCTCGCGCCGCTCGTCCCCGATCCCGACGACGAGGCCGCGCAACGCCCCTCCTCGGAGGTGGTGACCGCCTACATCAAGTCGGTCGCCGGCTGGATGAAGGGCGACCCGACCGACCCCGAGGTCATGGCCGGCGTCGGCGGCGCGGAGGAGCTCGAGAAGGCCTACGTGTGGGCCACCAAGCTCACCGCCACCGAGCGCACCAAGTACGTGCCCTCCTGGTACGAAGCCCGCTTCCTCGAGCTGTGGACGCTCTACCAGTGGGGCAAGGAGGACAGCCAGTACAAGGAGTCGCTGCGCCGGATCCTCGACACCTTCAAGCTGGAGAACAAGAACGACTTCAGCCTCATGGAGGAGAACGGCTGCGACCCGCGGGTCCCGGCCCTGTACCGCTGGCTCGATCGCCTCGCGCGCTGATCCGCGCCCGAACCACGACGACGACGCCAACGACGACAGCTCCACCCCAGCACTGACCGACGACCCGCGATGCTGACCTCCCTCCTCCTCGCCGCCGCCCTCGCGCCGGCCCCCAGCGTTCCCTTCGCCGCTCCCTCCCCCGCCGTCGCCGCGGCCGCGCCCGTCGCGCGCACGCTGCAGGACGGCCGCCCCGACCTGGTGATCATCGCCGGGCGCCGCGACTCGGAGGTCCCGATCGCCGGCACCCTCGTGGAGGCGCGGCTCGACCGCGTCGTCATCGAGGTCGACGGCGAGGAGAAGAGCTACGACCACACGAAGGTGCTGCGCGTCCAGCTCAACCGCCTGCCGGTCGAGTTCGAGGACGGGCGCAAGCACGTGAAGGCCGGGCGCTACGCCGAGGCCGTCGAGGCCTTCTCCGAGGTCGCCCGCACGGCCGACCGCGCACCGGTGCAGGCCGCGGCGCTGCTCGAGGCGATCGGCGCCGAGGTGGGCATGTCGAGCGCCGACCCGGCCGCGATCGGGCGCGCCCGCGCCCTGGCCGACCGCTTCGTGAGCGAGCACGGCGACCACCGCGACGTGCCGCGCGCGCGCCGCTGGCAGGCCCGCCTGGCCCACGTGGAGGGCGACACCGGCGTCGCCATCGATCGCTACTCCGCCCTGCTCGGCGAGCTGTCGGGCGCGGAGGCCGCGGTCGGCTACGAGCCGATCCTGTGCCTCGAGGCCGGCCTGGCCGGCGCGCACGCCGCGCTCGACGCCGGCGAGAACGACCGCGCCCGCGACCTGTTCGCGAACCTCGAGGAGGCCGCCACCGCGGTGGCCTCGGCGCGCGACGCCGACGACCCGGTCGCGATCGAGGCCGAGGCCGTGCGCGAGCGCGCCCAGCTCGGCGAGGGCTGGATCCTGCTCGCCGGCGGCCAGGGCACCCAGGCCGAGAGCTTCTTCAAGAGCCGCGCGAAGCGCCCCGAGGACGGCGGTCAGCTGTCCACCGCGCTGGCCCGCTTCGAGGCCCGCATGGGCCTGGCCCGCAGCTACGAGGCCGCGGGCAAGCTGCGCGACGCCCAGGTCGAGTACGCCGCCGTCTCGGCCACCGCCTTCGGCGCCCAGGACCTGGTCGCGCGCGCGTTGCTGGGTCTGGCCGCAACCACGCTCGAGTTGGGGGATACGGAAGCCCGTGCGCAAGCGCGGCTGTGGCTCGAGGAGCTGCTGAAGCGCTTCCCGGACACCCCCTCGGCCCGCCCCGGCCGCGAGCTGCTCGCCACCCTCGGCGAGTGAGGTGAGCGGCGGTCCCGACGGCCGGAACCCGTCCCGATGGTTCCAGTCGAGGGCCCCGCTCCCTACCATTTCCCCTCACGATCACCGGCCCCGCTCGGGCGCCGGTCCTTTCCGGCTCGTCGATCGCTCCCTCGCGGGAGCGGACGGGCGACCGGAGCCCTTCCCCACCCCCATCCACCCCTCCGCTGGGCACCCGTGTCGGGTCGCGGTCGGACGCTCGTCCCGACCCTCTCGACCCGCGCGTGTTCTTCGTGCGATCGAGCACTCGTGCGCCGCGCCGCACGCGATCGTCGGGACGGCCCCTCGTCCACCAGCGGTGACCCAGACCCACGCTCCAAGCGCCTGATAGGAGTTCCCTCCCGGATGAACGCCCCCACCAAGATCGCCGTGAGCATCCTGGCCTTCGCGGCCCTCGCCGGCACCGCTCTCGCCCAGGACACCGACGTCGAGATGAACGTCGGTGAACTCGTCGTCGACGCCGGTGGCTTCGGCTGGTTCCTGATCCTTCTCTCGGTCATCTCGCTCGCGCTCGCGATCGAGGGCTTCATCTCCCTGAAGCGCGACAAGCTGGCCCCGCCGGAGCTCATCGACGAGGTCCAGGCCCTGTTCGACGAGGATCAGTTCCAAGAGGCCATGGAGCTCTGCGAGGACCAGCCCACCTTCTTCACGAAGATCTGCGGCGCCGGCATCGCGAAGATCGGCCACGACTTCGACGTCATCGAGACGGCCATCGAGGAGATGGGCGACGAGGAGTCGATCCGCCTGCACCAGAAGCTCGGCTGGCTCGCGCTCCTGTCGAACGTCGCGCCCATGGTCGGTCTGCTCGGCACCGTGTGGGGCATGATCATCGCGTTCAAGACGATCGCCGCCACGCAGGGTCAGGCTTCGCCGGCCGAGCTGGCGAACGGTATCTCGATCGCTCTCCTCACGACGATGTTCGGTCTCTTGGTCGCCATCCCGACCACGGCCGCCTTCGCCTTCCTGCGCAACAACCTGGTGCGCTCGGTCATCGAGGTCGGCGCCATCGTCGAGGACCTCTTCGAGCGCTTCCGTCCGGGCGAAGCCGAGCTGAACGGCTGATCGCGGCGGTCCGCGCCCGTCCCGCCCCCGCCGGCCCGGTCCGCTCCCGGACCGATCGCCGCGGGAGGCGGACGGAGCGCGCGACACCCCGACGATCCGGCCGCGACGAAGATGGCCCCTACGAAGAAGGCCCTTACGAAGTAGGAACGGGCCGACGCCCTCCTCGAACGGCCCTCTCCGAACGACCTCCTCCGGGAATCGGGCCAGCCCCGCCGGTCGCGCTGAACCCCGCCCCGCGACCCCCGTTCACCCCTTCGGACCGAACAGGCCCGGACCGCACCTCCTCGGACCGCCGCGCCCCGGCGCGCGCCCCACCTTCGAGTCGACGATGAACCTGCAGAAGCACGACGCCGAGACCGACATGGAGATGAACATGACGCCGATGATCGACGTCGTGTTCTTGCTCATCATCTTCTTCATGATCATCACGGACCTCTCGCAGCAGGAGCTCGAGGACCTCGAGCTGCCGCTCGCGCAGAAGGCCCAGGAGGACAAGCCGGACCCGGAGGCCAGCCGTCCGATCCTGAACATCCGCCAGGACGGCAAGATCATCGTGCGTCGCGAGACGCTCTTCGATCCGGCCGACGGCAACGTGGATCGCAGCCGCGTCTCCAGCTACCTCGCCTCGATGGCGCGGAGCATGAAGAAGGCCGAGGACGGCCTGCCCGACGAGCCGATCCTGATCCGCGCGGACGAGTTCACGCCGTTCCGCGAGATCCAGAAGATCATGGAGATGTGCGCCGACCAGAACATCAAGATCTGGAAGGTGGAGCTCGCCGCGAAGGTCCCCGACGGCAACTGACGCCGCGCCGCACGGGCCGCGCGGTCTCCCGCCGGCTCGAGCGTCGCACGCACTCGAATCGCACACGCGAGTCCCGACGACCGACGCGTTCGGTCGACTCGCCCACCCGTCCAGCAGCAGCACCTGATCCGATGGCACGCACCAAGAAGCGCAAGAGCCAACTCAGCCAGATCGCCGAGGAAGAGCAGAAGATGGAGATGACGCCGATGATCGACGTCACCTTCCTCCTCTTGATCTTCTTCATGTGCACGATCAAGTTCAAAAAGCTGGAGGGCAAGCTCGTCGCCTACCTGCCCAAGGACATGGGCACGCAGACGACGAAGGTGGATCCGGTCGAGAAGCTCGACATCCGCCTCGACGTGATCGAGGAGGGCCGCCAGCTCGCCCCGCGCGGCGGCGGCGCCTACAACCCGGCGATCCACTCGCGCTTCATCTACGAGGGCCGCTCCTTCGCGATCAAGATCGGGCCCCAGGCGTTCACCTCGGACCAGATCGAGCAGGTCGCCGACCGCCTGACCGTCATCGCCGCCTCCGACCCCGAGCGCCCGGTCACCCTCGACCCGCGCACGGGCATCGTCACCGAGGACGTGGTCAAGGTGCTCGACCGGGTCCTCGACGCGGGCTTCACCAAGGTGAGCTTCGCCGGCAGCTACGAGGGCTGAGGCCCGCGCGCCGGCCGCGGCCGGCAGCACGCACCCGCCTCGCGCGGGATCGAGCGGGGCGCCGAAGGGCGCCCCGCTCGCGTTGGAACCCGGCTCGCGTTGGTGCCCGGCTCGAGATGGAGCCCCGCCCGCGCCGCCGCGCCGAGGACGCGCGTCCGCGCGACGTGCGCACCGGCCGGGGACACCGACGCCCGCGACGCGCACCGTCGCGGCGAGTCCTCGCCCTCGGCGCGCGCGTCGCACCCTCGAGGACGCTCCGCCCTCGAACGCGCTGCACCCTCACGCACACCGAACCGTCACACGCACCGCAGCCCCACACCCGTCGTCCCCGACCTGCTCCGGCTCCGGCTCCTCTCCCGCACCGGCCCCTCGCCCCCGAAGGCCCCTCCACCGCACCGGCGAACCGCGCTCCGTCGCTACCGCACGCCAGCTCCCGAGCGGTCCGCGACGGGCCCCCGCGATCGACGGCACGGCCCGTCCCGCCCGCCCGCGCACGACCTCCGACGGACCGGGTCGCCCTCGATCCGACCGCCCCGCCGAGGGGAGCGCAGCGGGCCCGCGACCCCCTCCGAGGCCCCGAATTCGGCGTGGATTCCTCCTGCCGCGCGGACCCGATCGGGGCCCCGGATCGCTACACTCCCGGGCCTCGCCGGACCGCCGTACCCCACCGGTCGGCTCGGCGAGTCCCCCCACAGGTGCGCCGTCACCCCCCACATCGCTCCCCGGCCGCCCCGCCGGGCCGGTCCGCTCACCCATCGAGCGCCCGCGCACCGAAGGGCCGCGACCGGATCGCAACCGCGCATCGCGGGCGAGGTAGGGCTCGGCAACGCCAGTGGGCGCGCCCAGGCGATCGCTCCCCGGCGGCCTCCGAAGCGCGTGCACCCAGCACGACCGTTCCCGACCCAACCGCGTCGACGCACGCGAACGGCGTCGTCGAACGGACCCCCACCGCCGGCCCGCGCGAGCGCTCGCGCGAAGGACGAAGGCTCGCCTCCGTCCCCGACCGACGGCCCCAGACACGAACCCCGTCCCCAACGGCCTCCCCATCCACGGATCGAAACGCGCGAGCGCGCGACGCCCGGGTGCCCGCACCCGGCGCACGCGCACGACGGATCGATCCCGACCCGACGCCCGAACGCACGCACGGCTTCTCGCAGCGCGTTCCCGTCACCGGCCAACCCAGCTTCAGTCAGGATCCATGAGCAAGGTCGCAGTCGCTCTGTCCCTGTCGGCGCTCGCGCTCACCGCGTGCGCGTCCACCCAGTCCAACGCCGACGGGAACGACACGATGCCCGCCGCCGACACGGCGTCGGCGGCCGAGGCCGCCACGCCCGCGTCGGACGACGCGACGGCCGTCGAGGCCTCCGCGCCCGCCGGTCAGGACGATCCGCGTTCGTTCCTCGAGCAGGAGACCGAGCGTCTCACGCTCAAGCAGCAGCAGGAGCGCTACTACGTCCAGTCGCTCGTCGATCAGGCCCAGAGCCTGGCCGACCGCCAGCTCTACCGCGAGGCGTACAACACGCTGATGCGCGCGAAGAGCTACGCGCCCGACGACCTCGCGGTGAACAACCTGCTCGAGAAGGTCGGCCCGCTCGTCGACCAGAACATCGCGGAGAACGTCCTCGACACGTCGGTCGAGCAGTACGACGCGCGGCGCGGCTACTACAAGGCCCAGGCCGAAGAGGCGATCCGCCGCGGCAAGCTGGCCACCGCGACGAACGACTACGCCCGCGCGATCCACGAGTTCGAGATCGCTCTCGACTACGTGCGCTACGCCCCCGCCGGGGACTGGGGTGCGATCCGCGCCGAGGCCGAGGCGCTGCTCGAGCAGGCCAAGACCACGCGCTTCGAAGCCGAGCGCCAGTCGCGCCTCGCCGAGGAGCAGCGCACCGCCGAGCTGCTCCGCGAGGAGGAGGAGGAGGCCCGCGCCCGTGAGCAGGCGCGCCTCGACTCGCTGCTCGCCGACGCGATCAGCGCCTTCGAGACCGAGGCCTACGAGCAGGCGCTGAAGATCGCCGACGAGGTCCTCGCCGAGGACCCGCGCAACGAGCGCGCCCAGGAGCTGCGCGACACCGCCTTCAAGGCGCGCCGCGAGGAGCTCAACGAGGAGTACCTCGACGCGAAGCAGACCGAGTTCCGCAAGTGGAAGGCCCACATCCTCAGCCAGCGCATCCCGAACCCCGACGTGCTGCGTCTGCCCGAGGCGGACAAGTGGCGCGCGATGAGCGAGATGCGCCTGTCCCGCACCCAGCCGGGCGGTGACGCGGCCGAGAACGCGGCCGACGCGGCCCTGCGCTCGCGCCTGGATCGCGACGAGATCCGCGGCCTGCGCATCGACGGCGCCGAGAGCCTCATGGCCGTCGCCCGCCAGATCCAGGCGCTGACCGACGTGCCGATCGCCGTCAGCAGCGCGGCCGAGAACGCCGTCTTCGACGAAGGCGTCATCTACGAGCTCGAGCTCAACAACCCGATCTCCGTCGCCCAGGCCCTCAACCTCGTCGCCGAGCAGTCGGGCGAGGACGTGACCTGGACCGTCGACGTGGGCGCGGTGCTCTTCACCACGAAGGAGCGCGCCCGCGGCGAGCTCGAGCCGCTGTACTACCCGGTCGCCGACCTGGTCCTGCCGCTGCCGAACTTCATCGCGCCGCGCATCGAGCGCATCCGTCTGCTCGACGAGCTCGAGGACGACGACGGCGGTACCCCCTGGGGCACCATCACCGAGCAGTCGATCCAGCTCGAGGCCGACACCCTGGCCGACCTGCTGACCCAGTTCGTCTCCGTGGAGAGCTGGGAAGAGGACGGCGTCTCCGCCTCCGCCTACAACGAGTCGGGCATCCTCGTCGTCCAGACGATGGAGGTGCACCGCGAGGTGAACAAGTTCCTGGAGGACCTGCGCCGCTTCACCTCGATGATGGTGACGGTGGACACGAAGTTCCTGACGGTCACCGACGCGTGGCTGCAGCAGATCGGCGTGGACTGGCGCGGCATCGACAACCCGGGCACGCCGTTCACCGACCTGGACGACTTCACGAACGGCAACGACGACAACACGTCGCTCGGCTTCGACAACGGCGGTCAGGGCAACAACCCGGCCGGCGCCCCCTCGGCCGGCTTCTTCTACGACGACGGCCCGGACGGCGACTTCAAGGCGCGCAACGAGAACGTCTTCGACACGCCGCTCGGCGAGCTACTGAGCTCGGTCGGTGGTCTGACCACCCAGATGCAGATCATCGACGACGCGCTGCTGTCGCCGCTGCTCACCGCGGTCGAGAAGTCCAGCGACGCGCGCATCGTGAACAGCCAGGTGCTGACGGTCTACAACAGCCAGCAGGCTGCGGTGTCCGTCATCAACCAGCGCGCCTACGTGCAGGACTTCGACGTGGAGGTCGCGACCGCGGCCTTCATCGCCGACCCGATCATCAACGTGCTCAGCGAGGGCGTCTCGCTGCAGGTGCGCCCGACGGTCCACCAGGACCGCCAGAACCTGACCCTCGAGGTGCAGCCCACCGTGGCGCGCGTCGTGCGGATCACGCCCTTCACCACCACGCTGGGTAACAACTCGGCCGCGGCGATCACGCTGCAGCTGCCCCAGCTCGAGGTGCAGAGCCTGCGCAGCACCACGACCGTCCCGGACGGCGGCACGATCCTGATCGGTGGTCTGAACTCGATCCGCAACGTCGAGCGCCGCGCCGAAGTGCCGTGGCTCGGCAAGATCCCGGTGCTCGGCTTCTTCTTCAAGGAGGAGGGCTACAGCGACGAGACCACGAGCCTGATGATCCTCATGAAGGCCCTCATCACGGACATCCGCGACGAGGCCGCGCGCCTCGAGTAGGGCATCGAGGGTCGGGATCGACGGAGCGCCAGCCACTGCGACCGGCCGGCGCCTCCACGATCGCGAACCGGTGCGCCAGCGCGGGCCGCTCCCCCATCGGGAGCGGCCCGCGCTGCGATTCGGGGCGCGCGTTCGGGGACGGCGTGGCGCGGGAGCAGCCGGCGCGCTCGCGAGCCCGACCGTCCGGACCGCGGCGACGAGAGATCGGGCACGGGATCCGTCACCTCGGGCCCGGCGGAGGCGTCCCAGGGCGGGCGGGGGCGGTGGCGGCTCTGCGCAACGACCTCCACCGCCCCCGCCCGCCCGGGACGGCACGAGCGGACCCGAGGTGACGATCCGGGTCGCGTTTTCCCATTCGAACGCCGACCGCGCCCGTGCACGCGCCGCTGGCTATCCTCTGGCCCATGACCTCGCTCGACGCCGTCCTCTTCGATCTGGACGACACGCTCTTCTCCACCACCGCCTTCGCGCGGCGCGCGCGGGCCAACGCGGTGCGCGCGATGGTCAAGGCCGGGCTCGGCCTGTCCGAGGCGGTCGTGCAGGCCGAACTCGACGAAGTCATCGCGGAGTTCTCGTCGAACTACGACAACCACTTCGACAAGCTCCTCCAGCGCCTGCGCCCCGACGCGCTCGAGCGCATCAACCCCGCGCTGATCGTGGCGGCCGGCGTCGCCGCCTACCACGACACGAAGTTCAAGGACCTCGCGCCCTTCGCCGACGTGGTGCCGCTGCTCGACGCGCTCGGGAACGCGGGCCTCGTGCGCGGCGTCATCACGCACGGCTGGACGGTGAAGCAGGCGGAGAAGCTCGTGCGCCTCGGCCTCGTCCCCCACCTGGACGCGAACGCGGTGTTCATCTCCGACCAGATCGGGATCTCCAAGCCGAACCCCAAGCTCTACCAGACCGCGCTCGCCGACCTCGGCCTCGAGGCGCCGCGCGTGATGTACGTGGGCGACAACCCGCTGCACGACGTGGCGCCGCCCGCGCAGGTGGGCATGGTCACCGTGTGGGCGCGACGCAGCGCGCGGCACGACATCGAGGGCACCGGCGCGCGAGCGGACCACGTGGTCGACGACTTCGAGGAGCTCGCCACGATCCTGCGCGAGCGCTACGGCGTGGAGATGCCGCCGCGGCTCGTCGAGGCGTAGTCGGCGGGCGTCGCACGCAACGCGAGCGTCGCACCAGCAGCGCGGGCGCGGTCGAACGCTCGCCGCTCGAACGCACGGCCGAGCCCGTGTGGTGCGACTCGACCTCGCACGCCGTCGCGGTGCGCGACCGGGTCGTGCCTCGGGCTGACGGCGCGGTCGCCGCTCGGAGCGCGGATGGACGCGGAGAGCGGTGACCCCCGACCGGGGACCCGCGTTCCGCGCCGTCCTACTCGAGCAGCAGACACGCCGCGGAGTGCGTGTCGCTGATCGTCACCGGATCGGGGTAGCGCTCCTTGCACTCGGGCTTCGCCACCGGGCAGCGCGTGTGGAAGTGGCACCCGCTCGGCGGGTTGATCGGGCTCGGCACGTCGGCCTGCAGGATGATCCGCTCGCGCCGCTTCGTCGGCTCGGGGTGCGGGACGGCCGACAGGAGCGCCTGGGTGTAGGGATGCTGAGGGTTCTCGAAGAGCTCCTCGGCGGTCGCCATCTCCACGATGCGGCCCAGGTACATCACGGCGATGCGATCGCTGATGTACTTCACGACCGAGAGGTCGTGCGCGATGAACAGGTACGACAGGTCGAACTCGTCCTGCAGGTCCTTGAGCAGGTTGATGACCTGCGCCTGGATCGACACGTCGAGCGCGCTGACCGCCTCGTCGCAGACGATGAACTTCGGCTTGAGCGCGAGCGCGCGCGCGATGCCGATGCGCTGGCGCTGGCCGCCGGAGAACTCGTGCGGGTAGCGGTTGCGGAACTCGGGGCGCAGGCCGACGAGCTCCATGAGCTCGGCGACGCGCTGGTCGAGCGCGTCGCGCTGGGTGACGATCCCGTGGACCTTGAGCGCTTCGCTGATCGCGCCCGAGACGGGGATGCGCGGGTTCAGACTGGCGAACGGGTCCTGGAAGATGATCTGCAGGTCGCGGCGGCGCTCGCGCATCGCGCCGCTGTCGAGCTCGAACAGGTCGACCGGCGCGGCGCTGTCGCCGTGCCACACGGCGCTGCCACCCGTCGGCTCGATGAGGCGCAGGATGGAGCGGCCCGCCGTCGTCTTGCCGCAGCCCGACTCGCCCACCAGGCTCACCGTCTCGGTGCGACCGATCTCGAAGTCGAGTCCGTCCACCGCGCGCACGTCGCCGGTGTGGTTGCGGAAGACGCCCGAGTAGATCGGGAAGAACTTCTTGAGCCCGCGCACCTCGAGGAGCGGCTCGCGCGTCCTCGCACTGGTCTGGGTCTGGGTGTCGATCACAGTCTCTCCGCCTCCTCGAGCTTGTGGCACGCCACGGTGTGGGCGTGGCCGTCCGACTGCTTCACGTCCACCAACTCCGGCACGATCTCGGCGCACTGCTGACTCGCGATCGGGCAGCGCGTGCGGAAGCGGCAGCCGCTGGGGAAGTTCGTGGGCGGCGGGACGATGCCGGGGATCGTCTCGAGCCGCTGTCCGTGGCTCGCGAGGTCCGGCAGCGAACGGAACAGACCGATCGTGTACGGGTGCCGCGGCTTGGCGAAGAGGTCGTCGACGCGCGCGTACTCGACCACCTTGCCGGCGTACATGACGGCCACGTGGTGCGCGGTCTCGGCGACCACGCCCAGGTCGTGCGTGATGAGCAGCACGCTCATCCCCTGCTTCTCCTGCAGGTCCGCGATCAGCTCCAGGATCTGCGCCTGGATCGTCACGTCGAGCGCCGTCGTCGGCTCGTCCGCGATGAGCAGCGCGGGGTCGCAGCACATCGCCATCGCGATCATCACGCGCTGACGCATACCGCCCGACAGCTCGTGCGGGTAGTTGTCGACGCGCGTCTCCGGGCTCGGGATGCCGACCAGGCGGAGCATCTCGATCGCGCGCTCGCGCGCCTCGAACTTGTCCTTGCCCTGGTGGAGCATCACCGCCTCCACGATCTGGTTCCCCACCGTGTAGACGGGATTGAGAGCCGTCATCGGCTCCTGGAAGATCATGGCGATGTCGTTGCCGCGGATGCGGCGCATCTCCTTCTCGGACACGCCGAGCAGGTTCTTGCCGCGGAAGCGGATCTCGCCGCCGACGATGCGGCCGGGCGGGTTCGGGATGAGTTGCATGATCGAGAGCGAGGTCACGCTCTTGCCGCAGCCCGACTCCCCCACAACGCCGAGGGTCTCGCCCTCGAGCAGCGTGTAGGTCACGCCGTCGACCGCGCGCGCGACGCCTTCCTCGGAGAAGAAGTGCGTCTTGAGGTCCTCGACCTCGAGCAGCGGCTTGCGCGCGTCGATGTCGACCGCCTTGCCGGCGCTTCGTGTGTCGGTGTCGCTCACGTCAGACCTTCATCTTGGGGTCGAGCGCGTCGCGCACCGCGTCGCCGACCAGGTTGTAGCAGGTGACCGTCAGGAAGATCAGCAGGCCGGGGAAGACCTGGATCCACCAGTGGTCGGGGCTGCGGGACTCGTTGACGAGGCTGCCCCACGACGCGTCGGGGTGCGACACGCCGAAGCCGAGGAAGCTCACCGCCGACTCGGTCAGGATGCCCGCCGCCACCGAGAACGCCGCGTTGACGAGCACCGGGCTCATCGCGTTGGGGAGCACGTGGCGGAAGATCGTGCGCGCGCTCGAGAAGCCCAGCGCCCGCGACGCCACGACGAACTCCTGCTCGCGCAGGCGCAGGAACTCACCCCGCACCAGGCGCGCGGCGCCGGTCCAACGCACGAGCGCGATGACGACCACGATCGCGATGATCGGCGGGACCACGTCGGGGTCCGTGAACGCCATCGTCGCGAGGATGAGGAAGAAGGCCGGGATCGACTGCAGGATCTCGATCAGGCGCATGATCGCCGAGTCGACCCAGCCGCCGAAGTAGCCGGCGATGGCGCCCATCACGACGCCGATGACCGTCAGCAGGATGGCCGAGACGATGCCGACGGCGAGGCTCACGCGCCCGCCCCAGAGCATGCGCACGAAGAAGTCGCGCCCCAACTCGTCCGTGCCCGCGAGGTGGCGGTGCGGCGCGTTGGGCCACGGCTCGCCGAAGCGCACCTCCGTCGGGACGGCCGGCGGGAGGTAGCCGGTCACCGTGTCCGGCTTGGCCTGGCGCAGGCCGTGGATGTAGCGGCCGTCGGTGTCGAGCTGCGCGTTGCGCTGCCAGGTGGGCGGGCGGAAGCTCTCCTCCTTGTGCAGCTCGGCGTAGCCGTAGGTGATCGGAGCCAGGAGCGGCGCTTCGACCGGGACGATCGTGCCCTTGGTCAGGCCCTGCTTGTACGGGGCCACGTCGAACGCGCCGCCGTCACCGGTGCCGAGCACGCCCCACGCGATCGCGACGAGCAGCGGGACGCCGAGCAGCACCCCCCACTTCGCCGAACGCGCGCGCCGGATCCGTTCCTTGTGCCCCTCGAGCAGCCCTTGGTTCCAGAGGCTGTTCCACAGCGGGAACGACGCCCACACGAGCCACAGGACCATGAAGAAGACCGAGAACCAGTGCAGCGACGCCGGGAGCGGATAGCTCGTGTGCGGCACGAGGCGCTTGCCAGCGGCGCTCGCCTCGTCCTCCGCGTCGAGCGCGTCGTGACGGATCGGCCGGTAGGCCGTGGCGATCTCGCGTCCGCGCGCGATCAGCTCGGCGCCGGCCTCCTCGGACAGCGGCGCCCCGCTCTCGGCCGCAGCGAGCGCGGCCACGAGGTCCGCTTCGTACGCATCGAGCGGCTCGACCTCCGACTCGGGGAGGTAGCGCTCCATCACGTCGAGCCGCGTCGACACGGCGCTCACGTTGCGCGAGACCTTGTCCGCCGCGGCCGCCGGGTCCTCGGCCTCGACGAGCGCGTCGACGGCCTGTCCGGCCAGCACGCCCACGCCGCGCAGCGACGACTCGTACGCGCCGTAGTCGATCGCGACGAGCTTGTACGGCCGGTCGTTGCTGATGAGCGGCGCGAAGATCGCCAGCCCGTACAGGAGGGCCAGCACCGCGAGCCCCGCCTTGAACAGCCCGTGCTTCAGCAGCTGGTCGAGGACGAGGTCCCAGTAGTCCTTGGAGTAGCTCGCGTTCGGATCGCTCGGCAACGGCTCGAGAGCAGCCGCCGGCGCCTGGTCGTTGGCTTCGGTCATGGCGGCTCAGGAGTGGCGGATGCGCGGGTCGACGAGCGAGTACGTGATGTCGGACAACAGGATGCCGAACTGGGTCATGATCCCGACGAAGGTGGTCGTCGCCATGACGATGTAGAAGTCGCGGCGCAAGAGGCCCTCGTACGCGTACTTGCCCATCCCCTGGATGTCGAACACGGCCTCGACGATGATCGAACCGCCGATGAGGATCGGAAGGATCGACGCGAGCAGCGTGATCACGGGGATCATCGAGTTGCGCAGCGCATGCTTGTAGATGACCACGTTCTCCGCGAGGCCCTTCGCGCGCGCCGTGCGGATGTAGTCCTGGCGGATGACGTCGAGCATGCCCGCGCGCATCTGTCGCGACAGGTACGCGAGGCTGCCGTAGGTCATCGTCGCCACCGGCAGGATCGCGTGCAGGACGGTGTCCCAGGCGTACTCGAGCGGCCCGAAGGTCGCCGCGTCCTTGTCGTGCAGACCCAGCACGGGCAGCCAGTCGAGGCCGGTCGCGCCGAAGATCAGGATCAGCATCAGTCCCGCCCAGAAGGTCGGGACCGAGTAGAGGACGAAGAGGCCGATCGTCGTGACCGTGTCCGTGCGGGTGCCCTGCCGCCGCACGCTGAAGATGCCCAGCGGCAGCGCGATCAGGTAGGAGAGGATCACGGCCGCCAGCGACAGCGGAACGGTGACGACGAGACGCTTGCCCAGCTCGGTGACCACCGGCAGCTTCGTCTGCATCTCCTTGCCGAGGTCGCCCATGAGCAGGCCGCCCCAGGGGTTCTCGCCGGTGTTCCGGACGCGCGCGCCGCCACCTTCGTCGTAGTACCAGGCGAAGGCGACGCGGGTCAGCGCTTCGGCGCGCCCGAGCTCGGTGACCATCTCGTCCGGAGCCTCGATCTCGGCGCCCGACAGCTGTTCGATCACCTCGACCAGACGCGCCACCTCCGCGGCCGCGCCGTCGCCGGGCGTCCGGAAGCGCTGCTGCAGCGCGGAAAAGAGCGGCGGGTAGGCGCGCTCGTCCGCCTCGCGCAGCGTCGCCACGGCGGCCTCGGACGAGGCGGACGGATCACCGACCGCGGCGACGATCTCGGCGACCGCCGCATCGAGGCGCTCGGCCTCCTCGTCGCTCGTCCCGGGCAGCGGCGCGATCTCGAGCGGGCGCCCGATCTTCGCGACGCCGCCGTCCGCGAGCTCGTAGTCGACGACCTCGCGCTCGGTGTACGGCGAGCTGAACCAGGAGTGGCCGTCGCGCAGCAGGTTGAACGGCCCGACGTAGTTCAGGTACTGGACGACGAGCGAACGATCGAGGCCGAACTCGCGGCGGAACGCGTCCGCCTGCGACTCGGCGTCGTTGTTCTGGCTCATCTGCCCGCCGGAGCCCATCCCCATCATCACGGTCGCCGGGTCGCCGGGCGCGCCGTGGTAGATGGCGAAGACCACCAGCGTGACCCCGAACGTCGTCGGGATCATCAGCAGGAGCCGCCGAATGATGAACGCGAACACGGAGAGCGATCAGCGCTCGCGCGTGGTGCGCGTCCCCGGCTCGTCGAGGCTGGTGAAGTACCAGCGTCGGATCGAATAGCCCGGATCGATCGCGAACGTCTCGAAGCCGCGGATGCGCTTGCTCATCGCGAACTTCTGCGGGACGTTGTAGCCGAAGAGGTACGGCTGCCAGTCGTACAGGAAGCGGTGGATCTCCTTCCACACCTCCTGGCGCTCGTCGAAGTCGAGCGTGCGCTGACCCTTCAGGATGAGCGCGTCGAGCTCCGGCTCACGGATGCCCGAGTTGTTCGAGCTCTCGATGTCCGGCTGGCCCCACTTGCTGTGCCAGACCTGCTCGGGGTCGCTCTCGAGCGGCGGCACCCACGCGAGGTTGCAGCCGTCGAAGTCGCGCTGACGCATGCGCTCGAGGAAGGTCGCCCACTCGTACTGGACGATCTCGACGCCGACGCCGATCTTGCCGAAGTTCTCCTGCATCGTCAGACCCAGGTTCTTCGAGGCGTCGTTGCCCGAGGGCATCATGAAGTCGAGGACGAGGTCCTCGCCGTCGCGGTCGACGATGCCGTTGCCGTCGGTGTCGTAGAAGCCCGCCGCTTCGAGCAGCTCGCTGGCCTTGTCGAGGTCGTACGGGAAGGGCTCGACGGAGTGGTCGTACGCCGAGCTGCTGTACGGGAAGGGCCCCGTGATCTGGCGCGCCAGGTTCTTGTAGTTCGTCCGCAGGTACTCGTCGAACGGGAAGGCGTGCGCCAGCGCCTGACGCACCTCCTTGTCGGCCAGGTACGGGCGGTGCGAGTTCCAACCCGTGTAGCCGTAGGAGCCCAGGTACTTGTAGCCCTTGTAGAACTTGCTCGTGAACTCGGGCTTCTCGGTCGCCGCGCCGAAGTAGTCGGCCGACTTGACGCGCTCGAAGAAGTCGAGCTCGCCGTTCAGGAGCGCCTGGAAGGACGTGTTGTCGTCACCGATGTAGCGCCAGCGGATCGTGTCCAGGTAGCCGGAGTTCTCCGGGTCGAAGTAGTCGTCGAAGCGCTCGGCCTCCACGAACTGCTGCGTGAACTCGGTGACGCGGTACGGGCCGAGACCCACCCACCTCTGGTTGTGCGGGTTCTCATTGACGTGCTTGCCCTGCGCGGCCTGCGTCGCGTCCGGGTCGTGCCACGGGTTGTCGGGGTCCGACAGGTCGTACACGTGCGACGGCAGGATCGTCAGGCTCGTGCCGACCGACTCGAGCGACTGGAAGTACTGCTCCTGGTAGAAGAAGCGGATCCTGTGGTCGTCGATGATCTCGGCGTCGGTGACCTTCTCGAACTGGAAGCGGATCTGGTCGCAGTCCACCTCCGGGTTCAGGTACGAGGTCCACGAGAAGTACACGTCGCGCGCGTCGAGCGCGTGTCCGGTGATCGAGTAGTCCTCGCCGTCGGCCGTCCCCTCGGCCGGGTGCCAGATCACGTCGTCGCGCAGCTCGAAGGTCATCGCGCAGCCGCGCTCGATCGCGAGCACGTCCTCGGCGGCCACCTCGACCGCCGCGGACATCGCGCTCGCGCCCTCGGTCAGCGGCGTGACGCGCGCGCCGCCGTCCGCGGTCTCCTCGACGCGGCCGTAGAGCACGTGCCCCTCGAAGGGCTCGTCGAAGTCGAGCGGGCGCACCTTCAGCGCGCGCGCGTCGGGGTAGCTCGCCTCGGCGCCGGGCGCGAGCACGACCAGGTCCTCGACCTGGTACGACTTCGCGACGCGCGGCCGCAGGTCGTGGTACTCCCAGTCCTGCGCGAGCAGGAACTCGTGCGTCTCGTACAGCATCCGCCGCGTGACCGCCGAGTTCTCGGTCATGTAGTTGATGTGCTTCGGCATCGACGAGAGATGCACGATCACGCGGCCGCCCCAGACCGGGTCCGGCTGCGCGGGGCGGTCGCCGTTCGCGTCCGGCTGGTTGGCCGGGTGGAACAGGTCGGGCTCGGCGTCGGACGGGCCGACGACCTCGGCCACCACCGGCGCCGTGGTCCGCGGCGCGCCCGCGTCCGTCGAGCCCGTGCCCGTCGAGCCCGTGCCGACGCTCGATCCGGAGCCCCCGCCGTCGGGCGCGAAACCGGGCGCCATCATCACCGGCCCGGACGCGAGCCCGCCCTCGCGGCGGTCCAGGTGGACGCGCACGCCGCCGTTGTCCTCGAGCTCGAGGACGTAGACCTCACGCTCCTCCATCTTGTCGAGGAGCTTGTCCACCAGCTCGAGGTTGCGCGCGTCGTCGCGCACGGTCGAGGGCGGGGGCGTCCAGTCCTCGCTGGAGCAGGCCACCAGTAGGGCCGGCAGGGCCAGGGCCGCCAGCGCTCCGGGGAGGGCGGCGTGGCAGCGGGACGAGCGGGCGGGGGACGGCGTCGGACCCTGCGGATGGAGCATGTTGGGAGCCGGGGGGATGGGGCGAAGATGCGGGGCCGCCGGCACCCCGCGCCGGGGCGCGGAGGCGGCTGTTCTGGCCCGCGAGGGCCGCACAGGATATACGAGACGGTCCCCCGGGTCCCGAGCGCGCGCGCTCGGGCCGACGGCGGTGCTGCCCCGAGCCCGCCGAATCGACATAAGTCCAGCTATGACAGGACCCAAGAGCCACGAAGGCCGACCGACCGCCCCCTCCGGCGTCCCCCGTCCGGCCCGCGGCCGCCGGCCCCGGCGGGGTCGCCTCGGGCGCGCGGACCTGATCCGCTCGGTGCTGCCGCCGGTGCTCCTCGCCCTGCCGCTCGTGGCGGCCGTCTGGGCCCTGTCCCGCTCCACCCTCCCGCCCGCCGACTTCACCTTCAACAACGGCACGGAGGTGGCGACGCTCGACCCCGCCGTCGTGACCGGCGTGCCCGAGGGGCGGGTGCTCCGCGCCATCTTCGAAGGCCTGACCATCAAGGACCCCGCGACGCTCGAGCCGCTGCCGGGCATGGCGGAGAGCTGGACGATCAGCGAGGACAAGCTGACCTACACCTTCAAGATCCGCGAGGACGCCTACTGGACGAACGGCGACCAGTTCACGGCGCACGACTTCGTCTACTCCTGGAAGCGCTTCCTCGATCCGCGCACGGCCGCGGAGTACGCCTACCAGCTCAAGTACGTGGAGGGTGCGCGCGCGTGGTCGGAGACGATCGACGAGAACGGCAGTCCCACGCTGTCGTTCGAGGACACGGTCGGCATCCGCGCGCTGGACGACTTCACGCTCGAGGTCGTGCTCGAGAAGCCGACCGAGTTCTTCATCCAGCTCACCGGCTTCTACCCGCTCTTCCCGGTCAACCGCCGCAACATCGAGGAGGCCCAGGCGAAGTACCCCGGCGACGCGTGGAAGCTCGAGTGGCTCAAGCCGGAGAACATCGTCACGAACGGCCCCTACCGCGTGGCGTTCCGGCGCGTGAACGATCGCATCCGCCTCGAGAAGTTCGAGGACTACTGGGACGCCGAGGCGATCGCGTTCGAGTCGATCGACGCGCTCGCGGTCGAGAACTACATGACGGGCCTCAACCTGTACCTGCAGGGCGACGCGCAGTGGCTCGACGTGGTGCCGACCACGCTCGTCCCACGGCTGTTGCCGCGTGAGGACTACACGCCCCAGCCCTACTTCGGCACGTACTTCTACCGCGTCAACGTGACGCGCGAACCCTTCGACGATCCGCGCGTCCGCCGCGCGCTCGCGCTCACGATCGACCGCAAGCGCATCACCGAGAAGATCACGAAGTCGGGGCAGATCCCCTGGTACTCGTTCGTGCCGTTCGGGATGCCGGGCTACGAGTACGCCGAGATGGCGTGCGAGTCCGATCCCGACAGCGCGGAGTACACCGCCCAGTTCGAGGCCGACTGCCGCGAGGCCGCGCGCCTGCTCGCCGAAGCGGGCTACGGGCCGGGCCTCGAACCGCTGCCCACGATCGAGATCCTCTACAACACCTCCGAGGCGCACCGCGACATCGCGGAGGTCGTCGCCGACTCGTGGCAGCGCAACCTCGGCATGACCGCGAAGCTCCTCAACCAGGAATGGAAGGTCTACCTGGGCAGCCAGACGGCGCTCGACTACGACGTGTCGCGCTCGGCCTGGATCGGCGACTACCTCGACCCGAACACGTTCCTCGACCTGTTCCTCTCCGACGGCGCGAACAACAAGACCGGCTGGGGGAACGAGCGCTACGACGAGCTGATCTACGCCGCCAAGAAGGAGGCCGACCCCGCGCAGCGCTTCGAGTACTTCCGCGAGGCGGAGGCGATCCTGATGGCCGAGCTCCCGGTCATCCCGATCTACAGCTACGTCACGCAGAACATGCTCAATCCGCGCGTGGGCGGCTTCCCCGGGAACCTGCTCAACGAGCAGTTCCCCAAGTGGTGGTACCTGCGCAGCGACGAGGAGCTCGACGCCCACCGCGCGTCGCGACCGGAGTACTACGAGGCCAACGCCGTCGTCGACTCGCCCGGACCGGCCGAGGGCATCTATCCCCCCTTCGCGCCGAACGGCCGTTTCCCCGAACGGGATCCGCGCCACCGCCTCTCGCCGTTCACCGACTGACGCCCCATGTTCGCCTTCCTCCTCCGACGCCTGATCTGGGGCGCGCTCACGCTGTGGGTCGTCGTCACGGTGTCGTTCTTCCTGATGCGCAACGTCGAGGGCGGCCCCTTCGACGGCGAACGCACGCTCGACCCGGTCATCAAGGCCAACATCGAGCGCCAGTACCACCTCGACTGGCCGCTGTGGAAGCAGTACCTGCAGTACGTCGGCCCTTTCAACCTCGACGAGACCTCAGGCATCTTCAGCACGAAGACGGTCCCGGCGCCCGACGGCACCGGTGAGATCGAGAACCCGGACTACCGCGAGGACGTGTTCGGCGGCGTGCTGGCGTTCGACCTGGGCCCGTCCTTCAAGCTGAAGGACTACTCGGTCAACGACATCATCGGGCAGTCGTTGCCCGTGTCGGTGGCGCTCGGTTCGATCGGCCTCATCTGGGCGCTCTTGCTCGGGCTGACGGCCGGCGTCGCGTCGGCGCTGCAGCGCGGCACGGGCTGGGACCTGTCGCTCCGACTGGTCGCGACCTTCGGCATCGCGCTGCCCAACTTCGTCATCGCCGGCTTCCTCATCCTGCTGTTCGCGTTCAACATCGACGGTCTGCCCGTCGCGGGCTGGGGCGCGCCGCGCCACATCCTGTTGCCGTCCCTCGCGCTCGGCGCGCCGTTCGCGGCGTACATCGCGCGCCTGACGCGCACGGGCATGCTCGAGGTGTTCAGCCAGGACCACATCCGCACCGCGCGCGCGAAGGGCCTGCCCGACCACCTGGTGCTCTTCCGCCACTCGCTCAAGGGCGGCCTGCTCCCGGTCGTCAGCTACCTCGGCCCGGCGGTGGCCGGCATCCTCACCGGCAGCCTCGTCATCGAGCGCCTGTTCGGCATCCCCGGCACCGGCTCGCACTTCGTGAACAGCGCCCTCAACCGCGACTACACGCTCGCGATGGGCGTGACCATCCTCTACACGGTCCTCGTGTACAGCCTCAACACGCTCGTGGACCTGGCGTACACGCTGCTCGACCCGCGCATCAAGCTGGAGGAGTCCTGAACCATGGCGGACTCCACGCACAGCGCCGACGACGGTGAGCTCGGCGCGGTCGACGCGGCCGAACGCGCGCGTCTCGAGAAGCTCCTGGCCGAAGCCGAGGAGTTCAAGGGCGAGAGCCTGTGGCAGGACGCCTGGCGGCGACTGAAGCGCAACAAGAGCGCCTACGTCAGCCTGTGGTTCCTGCTCGCGTTCGGCGCACTGAGCTTCTTCGCGCCGCTCCTGCCGCTGGCCTCCCCCAGCGCGCTCAACCTCCGGGACGAGCCGGTCGCGCCCGCGTGGCCCTGGGAGGCCAACTGGCACGTGGACCGCGCCGCGGGCGACGATCTCGACACCGCCCCCCCCGCAGAGTTCGGCGCCGCGGCGACGCGCTCGGTGGGAAGCCTCCTGGACGACGGCTGGCAGCACCGCACCTACGTCGATGTGACGCTGCCCGGCGATCCCGACCAAGTGCGTCCGCGTCGCGTCGACGGTGAGCCGTCCGTCCTCGCGTGGGTCGAGGACGTGTCGGGTCGCTCGGCGATCGTCTACGAGAAGCCGGGCCAGAAGAAGGGCACGCGCCTGCAGCGTTACGCGATCGTCCACCGCTTCTCCGATCAGGCGCGCGAGGGCGGTGCGTCGACCGGGCTGCGCACCCAACTCGAGGAAGCGCTCGCATCGGGACGCGCGAGCCTTCCCGCGGAGGCCGAGCTGCTCGACGTGCAGTTCCGCCCCGGCCTGTGGGAGGACATGCCGTTCTTCGACCGCTGGATGCTCGGCGCGCGCGCCGCGCTCTTCGGCTTCTGGCAGGTCGGACCGCTGCTCGGCACCGACGGCAAGGGCCGCGACGTGCTCAGCCGCATCGTCTGGGGCAGCCGCATCTCGATCCAGGTCAGCGTGATCGCCTCGCTCGTGTCGCTGCTCCTGGGCGTGACCTACGGCGCGACCGCGGGCTTCCTCGGCGGGCGCGTCGACAACCTGATGATGCGGATCGTCGACGTGCTCTACGCGATCCCGTTCATCTTCGTCGTGATCTTCCTCATCACGATCCTGAACGCGTACCGCACGGACCTGGCGGAGTTCGGCATCGGCCGGATGACCGTCTTCTACTTCGTGATCGGCGCGATCTACTGGCTGACCATGTCGCGCGTCGTGCGCGGGCAGGTGCTCAGCCTCAAGAACCAGGAGTTCGTCGAGGCGGCGCGCGTCGTCGGCGCGAGCAACAGCCGCATCATCTTCGTGCACATCGTGCCCAACGTCCTGTCGGTCGTGATCGTCTACCTGACGCTCACGATCCCGCAGGTGATGCTCTTCGAGGCGTTCCTCAGCTTCCTCGGCCTCGGTGTCGAGGCGCCGCGGGTGAGCTGGGGCCTGCTCGCCGTCGACGGCAGCGAGGTCATCAGCGCGATCAAGACCTACTGGTGGCTCGTCGTCTATCCCGCGGCCGCGATGGCCGCGACCCTCCTCGCCCTCAACATCCTGGGCGACGGCCTGCGCGACGCGCTCGATCCCAAACTGCGAGGCAAGGACTGATGCCGGTACTCGACGTCCAGAACCTGCGCGTGCGTTTCGAGACGCACCAGGGCACGGTCGAGGCCGTGAACGACGTGTCGTTCTCGCTCGAGGAGGGCGAGACGCTCGGCATCGTCGGCGAGTCCGGCTCCGGCAAGTCGGTCACGAGCCTCGCGATCATGGGCCTCGTCCCTTCGCCCCCCGGCGTGGTCGAGGCGGGCGGCATCCACTTCGACGGTCAGGACCTCGCGCAGCTCTCGCAGAAGCAGCTGCGCAAGATCCGCGGCGGGCGGATGGCGATGATCTTCCAGGACCCGATGACGAGCCTGAATCCGCTCATCACGGTCGAGCGGCAGCTCTCCGAGGTCCTGCAGACGCACGAGGGGCTGTCGCGCCGCGACGCGCGCGTGCGCTGCGCGAAGGCGCTGGGCGACGTGGGCATCCCGAACCCCGAGGCGCGCCTCGACGCCTACCCGCACGAGCTGTCGGGCGGCATGCGCCAGCGCGTGATGATCGCGATGGGCCTTCTGTGCAATCCGAAGGTCCTCATCGCCGACGAGCCGACGACCGCGCTCGACGTGACGATCCAGGCGCAGATCCTCGAGCTGATGCAGCGCCTGCAGCACGACCACGGCACCGCGATCATCCTCATCACCCACGACCTCGGCGTCGTGGCGGGCATGAGCGACAAGGTGCAGGTCATGTACGCCGGCCGCGTGGTCGAACGCGGCGCGACGCTGCCCCTGTTCCACAAGCCGCTGCACCCGTACACGAAGGGCCTGCTCACGAGCATCCCCACCATCGACGGCGATCCGAACGAGACGCTGTCGTCGATCGAGGGCCAACCGCCCGACCTCGCGCACCTGCCGCCGGGCTGCGCGTTCGAACCGCGCTGCGCGTACCGCGTCGAGCGCTGTGCCACCGAGCGCGCCGCGCTCGAGGTGGTCGCGGGTCAGGAGGGCCGCTCGTCGGCCTGCCACGAGAGCGACCGATTGGCGAACGAGACCGGACAGGAGCTGGGGGGCGCACGCTGATGTCGACCGACCGAACCAACGAACCGCTCCTGGTCGTCCGCGACCTGGTGAAGAAGTTCCCGTACGGCTCGCAAGGCCTCCTCGGCAAGCCCGAGGGGTACCTGCACGCGGTCGACGGCGTGTCGTTCGAGCTCGAACGCGGGCAGAGCCTCGGGCTCGTCGGCGAGTCGGGCTGCGGCAAGTCCACGACCGCGCGCTGCGTGATCGGCCTGCACCCCGCCTCGTCGGGCTCGATCAAGATCGACGGCCAGGAGATGGTCGGCGCGCCCAGCAGCGAGTGGTACGCGATGCGCCGCCGCATGCAGATGATCTTCCAGGACCCCTACGCGAGCCTGAACCCCAGGCAGACCGTGGGCACGATCCTCGAGGAGCCACTGAAGCTGCACACGGACAAGAAGCCGCGCGACCGACGCCTCAAGACGCTCGAGCTGCTCGACGCGGTCGGCCTCAACCCGCGGCACATCAACCGCTACCCGCACGAGTTCTCCGGCGGTCAGCGCCAGCGCGTCGGCATCGCGCGCGCGCTCGCGCTCGAGCCGGAGATGATCATCTGCGACGAGCCGGTGTCCGCGCTCGACGTGTCGATCCAGGCGCAGGTGCTCAACCTGCTCAAGGACCTGCAGCAGCGCTACGAGCTCGCCTACCTGTTCATCGCGCACGACCTCGCCGTGGTGCGCCACCTGTGCACGCGCATCGCGGTCATGTACCTGGGTCGCGTGGCCGAGATCGCCGATCGCGACGAGCTCTACACGCGGCCGCAGCACCCGTACACGCGCGCGCTGTTGTCCGCGATCCCGCTGCCGGACCCGGTCGCCGAACGCGAGCGCCAGCGCATCGTCCTGACCGGCGACGTGCCCTCCCCCACGCACCCGCCGTCCGGCTGCACCTTCCACCCCCGCTGCCAGGAGATGGCGGGCGAGGTCGAGCTGTCGTGCACCACCGTCGTGCCGCAGCTCGAACCGGTCGAGGGCAGCACCTCGTGCCGCACCGCCTGCCACCTGCGCGCGCGCGAGTCGGCCCAGGCGCACGGCAACGCGACCGGCGCGCCGGCCGGATGAACGGCTTCGAGCTGCCGAACCGGATCGGCCCCTGGATCTGCCTCGTCAACGGCGTCATCGCGCTCGTGCTCGTCGCCGTGCTCGCGAGCGGGATCCCCGAGCTCGTCGAGGGTCAGTCCATCGTCGAGCACCCCTGGCTCGGCCAGTGGATGCGCGCGACGGCCGTGATCGCGCTCCTGCTGCCCGCGTCGACGCTGATGCTGTGGCGCTCGTGCCCGGTCACGCCGCTGCCCGAGTCCCAGTGGCCGAAGGGTGACCGGACGCCGCTGCGCCACCGCGTGCGCCGCGGCGCGCCGAAGGGCGCGAAGCTCGCGCTGCTGGGCCTCGTCGTGCACGCGCTGGGCCTGTTGTCGACGCTCGCCGTCGCGATCGTCGCGGCGGACGGGTTGGGCTAGGGAGGATCGGGTGACGAACGCCGACGCGTCGAGACCCGACCGCGGCCGCGTCGCGGCGCTCGCCGTCGGCGCGCTCGTCGCCCTGTGCATCGTCGTCGCGCTCGCGACGCTGTGGTTCGCACAGCCGGTCGACGACGACTTCGACTTCGCGCTCGACGGTGCCCGGGGCGCGTTCGCCTTCGCGGCGGACCAGTACGCGAATTGGTCGGGGCGCTGGGCGGGGTTCGCGGTGCTCGGTGGGACGCTCGCGAGCGTCGATCCGGTGCGCGCCTATCCGTGGCTCCTGCTCGCGACCTGGTCGGTGCTGCTGCTCGGCGTCGCGAGCGGCGTGCGCGCGTTCCTGGGCAGCGCACACACGACGGGGCGCACGCTCGGGCTCGCGCTCGCGCTGTGCGCGATCCTGTGGCTCACCGACGATCCGACGCCGATCGCGGACGCGCTCAACTGGTTCCCCGGGTCGGTGACCTACGCGGTGAGCCTGGGCCTCGCGCTGCTCGCGACCGGTCTGCTCGCGCGCGTCGAGGTCGGCGTCGGGCGGGTCGCGGTCGCAGCGACCGCGGCGTTCCTCGCGCCCGCGTTCCACGAGGTGATCGGCGTGCTGCTCGTGCTCGCGCTCGCGGCACTCCTCGCCTGTGGACCGCGACCGACCTCCACGCTCGCGCGCCGCGGCGCGTGGATCGCGCTCGCGCTCGCGAGCATCGGCAGCGCGATCGTCGTGCTCGCGCCCGGCAACGGCGAGCGCGCGGCGCTGACCTTCGACGAAGGCGTGGGCTTCGCCGCCGGCCTCGACGGCGCGCTGCACCGCGTGACGCACCACGGCTGGTGGTGGCTGCGCGACCTCGCGTTCTGGGGCGCGGTGGCCTGCGCGTTCGCGTTCGCGCGCCGGGGTCGCGACGACCTGCGCGCCGCGCTCGCCGGGGCCGCGCGACGCCCGGTCGCGCTCGCGACCTGCGCGGTCGTGTTCGGCGCGGGCGCCCTCGCCGTGCCCGCCTTCGTCACCGGCGGCTGGATCCCCCACCGCATGGTCTTCGTCGGCCACGCGCTCTTCGTGCTGTTCGCGCTCGCGACCGCCGTGAGCCTCGGCGCGCGCTGCAGGCGCCCGGCGCCGCGCCTCGAGTGGGCCGCGCTCGCGCTGCTCGCCGTCGGCACCGCGTACGAGAGCAACCTGCGGCGCGGCGTCGCCGATCTGGTCGACGGCCGACCGCAGCGCTTCGCGGCGGCGCAGGCCGAGCGTCGCGCCGCCGCGGCCGCGGGCGGCGACGTCGTCCTGCGTCCGCTCGAGAGCCGTCCCCGCCTCCTGCGCGGCTCGGTCATGGCCGACGACCCCGAGCACTGGGCCAATCGCCGCTTCGCCGACTACTTCGGCGCCGCGTCGGTCGTCGTGCGGGACTGACCCCGGTCAGGACGCGTCCGGCGCTGCGTCGCGATCGAAGACACGAGCGCCTTTCGCTACCTTTCCCGCCCCATGATCGAGGTCGAGCACTTCACCAAGCGCTACGGGCGCGACACCGCCGTCGAGGACTTCTCGGCGACGATCGCGCCGGGCGAGATCGTCGGCTTCCTCGGGCCGAACGGCGCGGGCAAGTCGACCCTGCTCAAGTCGATCGCGACCTGGAGCGACCCCACCAGCGGACGAATCGTCGTCGACGGGCACGACACGACGAAGGCGCCGCTCGCCGTGCGCCGCGTGCTCGGCTACCTGCCCGAGCACAACCCGCTCTACGAGGCGATGAACGTCACCGCGTTCCTGCGCTTCGTCGCGCGCACGCGGAAGATCGCCGGCGCACGCCTCGCCGAGCGCATGGACTGGGTCGTGCGCGCGTGCAGCCTCGAGGGCGTTATGAAGAAACGCATCAACCAGTGCTCGAAGGGCTACCGCCAGCGCATCGGGCTCGCGGCCGCGCTGATCCACGATCCGCGCGCGATCCTGCTCGACGAGCCGACGCACGGCCTCGATCCGGTCCAGGTCGCCGCGTTCCGCGACTTCCTGTTCGAGCTGAAGGAGGGCCGCGCGATCCTCTTCTCGAGCCACGTGTTGGCCGAGGTCGAGGCGATCTGCGACCGCGTCCTCGTCATCCACAAGGGGCGCCTCGTGCGTGACGCGCGCATGGACGCGTTGCGGGACGAGGCGCGCGAGGCCGGTACGACGCTCGAGGAGCTCGTGCTCGGCTGGGTGCGCGACACGCCCGCGGCCGCCGCCGCGACCGCGTCGGAGGTGACCGCGTGAGCGCCGCCCTGGGGATCGCGCGCCGCGAACTCGGCGCGACCTTCGACTCGGCCGTCGCGTACGTACAGATCGCCGGCTTCGGCCTGCTCGCGAACGCGCTGTTCCTCAACGAGTTCTTCCTGGCCCAGCGCCTCGAGCTCGACGCGTACTTCGACGCGCTGCCGCTCCTGTTCGCGGTGTTCCTGCCCGCGCTCGCGATGCGCACCTGGGCGGAGGAGCGCAAGCACCGCACGGTCGAGCTGTTGCTCACGCTGCCGATCGGCACGACCTCCGCGGTGCTCGGCAAGTACCTCGCACAGCTCGTGCTGCTCGGCGTCCTGCTCGCCACCGCGCTGCCGCTCGTCGCGATGCTGTTCGCGCTCGGCGAGCCCGACGCGGCGCGCATCGCCACCGGCTTCGCGGGTGCGTTCTGCGCGGGCGCGCTGATGCTCGCACTCGGCGGCCTGTGCTCCGCGCTGACCAAGGACCAGGTCGTCGCGTTCGTCCTCGCGACGGTCGTGTGCCTGTTGCTCGTGCTCACCGGTCGCGAAGAGGTCGTCGGCGTGCTCGACGGTCTCGCGCCCGACCTCGCCGCGGGCTCGTTCCTCTACGAGCGCGTGTCGATCCTGCCGCACATGGAGCGCTGGGCGCGCGGACGCGTGGCCCTCGACCTCGTCGCCTACGCGGCGCTCGGCAGCGCGGTGCTCGTGTGGGGCACCGCGCGCTTCCTCGACGCGAACCGCGACTGATGCTGCGCACCGTGCGCACGCTCGGGCCGTGGCTCGTCGCGCTGCTGCTCGCCGTCGCGGCGGCGGCCAGCCTCGCCACGCGCCTGGCCGATCGTTCGGCCGAGGTCGGCGAGCGCCGCCGTACGACGCCCGACCCGCAGCTCGTCGAGGCGCTCGCGCAGCACCCCGGCCCCGTCTTCGCGACGCTCTACCTGACGCGCCGCGAGGCCGCGCCGTCGGCGCTGCGCGCGCTCGAGCCCCAGCTCGTCAGCCTGTGCGAGAACCTCGAGCGCGCGACGGACGGACGCTTCGGCTTCGCACTCGTCCACCCCGACGCCAGCGACGACGCGCGCGCCTTCGCCACGGCGCGCGGCGTCGGCGAGCGCCGCGTGCGCCGCATCGAGCGCGACGGGTGGAGCGAGGCTTCGGTGTACTCCACGCTCGAGCTGTCCGGCGCGGACGGGCGCCACGCGCTGATCGAGGGCCTGACGACGGACGACCTCGACCAGCTGCAGCGGCGCATGGCCGCGCACCTCGAGCTGCTCGCGGAACCCGCGCGTCCCGCCATCGCGCTGTGCGCGCCCGAGGACGGCCACGCGGCGCTCGCGCGCGAACTCGCGCGGCGCGGCGAGGTGACGCGCGTGACCGGCCTCGACGACGCAGCCGTGGCGACGAGCGACCTCGTCGTGTGGGTCGCGCCGACGGCGGAGCGCCTCGCGGCGGGCGACGCCGAGCGCGCCGCGGCACTGCTCGAGCGCGGCGCCTCGCTCGTCGTCGCCGCCTCGCAGCGTGTGGACCGCATCGCGCTCTCCGAGGACGACCCCGGCGCGCCGCCGCTCGTCGTCTCGACGCGCGCGGACGCGGACCTCGCACCCGTGTGGCGCGCGCTCGCGCTCGAGCCCCTCGACGCCGACCTGCTCGACGAGACCTGCGTGGAGCTCGGGGCGCCGACGGATCCGGACGCCGCGGGCGCCGGTGAACCGACGCTGCGCGTGCCCTTCGTGCTGCGCGCGATCGCGCCCAACCAGGACTTCCGACGCTTCGCGGGGCAACCGAACGCGACGCTGCTGTTCGGTTCGCCGCAGGCCCTCGCGCTCGACGAGACGGGCCTGTCCGAACGCGGGTGGCGCGCGCACGTGCTCGCGACGAGCAGCGCGAAGAGCTACGCCCCCGCCGACGACCAGGACCTCGCCACCGGCGTCCCCGTCTCCGAACTCTCGCGCGCGAACGGGCGCGCGCTGCCGAAGCTGCCGCTGCTCGTCGAGCTCGAACCGCAGGACGCGCTCACCGGGCACGCGGTCGTCGCCGCCAGCGCGCGCTTCGTGCACGACGAGTTCCTCGTCGGCGACGACGCGCAGCCGCAGCGGCGCGCGCTCGACCTGATCGTGCGCGCGCTGACGGCCGACGAACGCCTCGTCGCCGCGCGCGGCGAGTACGCGGGGCCGCCGACCTTCACCGCGCCGACGCGGACGACGGAGTTCGGCTGGCGGACCGCTGCGTTGCTGGGCGTCCCGGCGCTCCTCGTGCTCGTCGCCTTCGCGCGGCGACGCGCGCTCGGCGCCGCCGGACGCACGCGCAGCGACACGCGCCCGCGCGGCGTCGCCCTCGCCGCGGGCAGCGCGCTCGCGGCGCTCCTCGTCCTCGGCCCGGTCGCGCGCGGCGTCCTCGCCGGCGCTCCGCCGCTGCCCCCTGCACTGCTCGAGCGCGCGACCGCGTGCGTCGACGCGCGCGGCGAGCTGCGGATCGAGCTCGTCGCGCCCGCGACGCACCGCATGCCCGCCGAGATTCGCGCCGCGGTGCGCGACGCCGCGAGCCGCCTGCGCAGCCTGGGCGCGCGCGTGGACGGCGCGTCGTTCGCGCGGGTCGACGCGAACGCGCTCGCCCCGGACCACCCTGGACTCGCGCTGCCCCTGCGCACGCTCACCAGTTCCGAGGGCGAGGTCGAGCGCGCGCGGCGCGTCCGCACGGGACTCGTGGTGCGCGCCGGCGACGCGGAGCCGATCGCGATCGAACTCGAGGACGCGCGCGCGTTCGAGCGCCTCGACTTCCGGCTCGGGCACGCGCTGTGGCGCGCGACGACGGGCGAGCGCGCGCGCGTGGGCTTCGCCGCGTCGACACCGCGCCTCTCGTCGGCCGAGGCGCATATGGAGTTCCAGCGCCTGCAGCTCTTCGCGCCGTCGGGCAGCGACGTGTTCAGCGCCGCGCGCGAACAGCTCGTGCGCGACGGCTTCGAGGTCCTCTTCGTCGACCAGGACGCGCCCGCGACGGACGCGGGCTTCGACGCGCTCGTGTGGCTGCAGCCGCGCCGCGACACGAGCGCGATGCTCGGCGTGCTCGCGCGGCACCTCGCCGACGGCGGCGGCGCGCTGGTCGCCGGCCAGGCGCACGAGGTGGTCGCGCGCCAGCTCGAGGGCCGTGACCTCGAGACCGTGTACTGGCCGCGACCGACGAACGCCGACCTCGACCAGCTGTGGTTCGAGGACATCGGCGCGCGCGTGCCGACCGAGCTCGTGTTCGACGAACTCGTCTTCGTCGACCGTGCGGAGGTGCGCAGCGAGAGCGACGCGCGCGGACGGGTGCTGTCGACGCAGGACCGCGCGCTGGCGTTCCAGGTGCGCGCGAGCTCGGCCGCGTTCGCCGGCGACTCACCGCTCGCCGGCGCGCGCGACCTGCCGTGGTTCGGCGGGAACCCGATCGCGTTCGACCGCGCACGACTGGCCGAGCGCGGACTCACCGCGCGCGCGCTCGCGACGACCGGACCCGAAGCCTGGCGATACGCGTGGGACGGCGGCTACCTGGACGACGCGGTCCTCGCCGGGAGCGGCGACGCGATCGAACGCGACGGCGCGCTCCCGCTCGTCGCCGAGGTGACCGGCCGCTTCCCCCTCGCCGACGCGGCGGGGCGCGCGACCGACGCGGTCGGCGCCGCGGACGGACGCCTGATCCTCGCCGGTTCGTCGGCGCTGTTCGCGAACGGGCGCTTGGGCGACGCGCGCTTCGGCACGCGCGCGGCGCTGACCTCGACCGTCGCGTCGCTGGCCCTGCCGGACGACCTGGCCGCCCTCGCGCGACCGCGTGCGCGCGCGAACGGCCTGGGCGCGGTGGACGACGACGCGCGCGTCGCGTGGCGCACGATCGGGCTGGCCTTCGCGCCGCTGTTCGCGCTCCTGCTCGGGCTCGCACGCTTCGCGGCGCTGCGCATCGGGCGCAACGGGCGCGTCGGAGGTGCGGCGTGAAGCGCGGCGCGCTCCAGGCCCTCGGCGTCGCGCTCCTCGCGGCGGCGGTGCTGTTCGCGACGAACCGGGGCTCGGCGGACGCGACCACCGAAGCGGCGTTCGTGCCCTTGGTCGAGCTCGACGAGACCGGGCGCGTGCTGCGTCCGGACGGCGAAGCGTCGCAGGTGACCGCCCTGTCGCTGTTCGACGAGCGCGGCGGCGAGTTGCTCGTCGCGCGCGTGCGCGGACGCTGGCGCCTCGTCGGGCACCATCTCGCCCCCGCCGACGCGAACCTCGTGCGCGACTTGATCGGACGGCTCGCGGTCGCGCGTCCGCTCGACGCCACGCCGGGGAGCGACCTGGACGCGCGCCTCGAGGCGCTCGACCTCGTCGCCGGTCGCGCGCGACGCATCGTGCTGCGCGGGCCGGACGCGCTCAAGCCGGAGGCGAACGGCGACGTGTTGCTCGACCTGTGGATCGGTACCGGCGGCGCGGTGCGACGCGCGGACACGGGCGGGGAGCCGCGCGGCGAGGTGCTGCTGCTCGCGCGCGACCTCGACGACTTCTTCCGCGGGCCGGTGACGCGCTCGGCGAACCAGCTGCCGCCGCTGGCGCTGCCGTTCCTCGTGCCGCCGGACTGGAGCGGCTTCGGGGCGGGGCTCGAGCGCGTGTTCTACGACCGCGCGAACGGGACCGGGTTCGAGCTGGAGCGCCGCGTCGACCCCGAGCTGCCCACCGGCCTGACCGCGTGGGCCCTGCGCGAGGACCCGACCGCTGCGTGGCGCGACGCCCATCCGGTGCTGTCGACCGGGTACACGCTGTTCCTGGGTCGCGCGCCGGTGGTGCGTGCGGTGGAGCCGTCGAGCGTGCCCGACGCGGTGACGGCGCGGCCGGACGTGCGGATCACGCTGGTGTCGGCGGACGGGTCGCTGCTCGAGGTGTTGGTCGGTGCGCCGCGTCCGGACGGGTCCAGGTTGGCGGTGAACATGGACACGCAGGTGGCGTTCGAGTTGGCGCCCGAGCCGGCGCGGTTGTTGACGCCGCCGACGGCGTGGTTGGAGGAGCCGGGTGCGACGATCCCGTGGGATCCGTACCTGCGGTAGGAAGGGGGGCGAGGCGAGGGTCGGAGGGCGTCGCCACTTGGGGGCTTCCGGAGGGGCACAGAGGCGCGGCCTTCGGGCGCTACACAGAGCCGGCGCTGCGCGCCGGCTCTGTATAGCGCCCGAAGGCCGCGCCTCTGTGCCCTTCTTCCTTGCTGAGCCTCGCCTACCCCAACTCGACCACCTCCCCCTGATCCGGCACGTCGACCGTCCACCCCAGCTCGTCCCGCACCTTGCACCGCAGCGCATCGGACGCCTCGGGATCC
>Ga0180436_10000393_pt1 | contig 45670 bp, 42 predicted proteins | sample SS_ome_2_FD_132434 | JGI IMG/M metagenome (GOLD analysis project Ga0180436, IMG submission 132434) | Hypersaline lake sediment archaeal communities from the Salton Sea, California, USA - SS_3_S_2 metaG | ecosystem: Environmental > Aquatic > Non-marine Saline and Alkaline > Hypersaline >...
CCAGAGACCAGAACCAGGCAAACGAAAGGGCCCCGCAGTTGACTGCGGGGCCCCTGTCTTGTGCTCCTCGGGCTGGACTCGAACCAGCAACCAACCGGTTAACAGCCGGTCGCTCTGCCAATTGAGCTACCGAGGAATGCTCAACGACGAGGCTATTATAGCGGGATGCCGCGGATTCGTCAAGATGTGTGCGGGGGACCAGAGCGCGACCGTCGCACCACCAATGCCCAGCAGGCGGCGTCCGCGTGGACGCCGCCTGCTGTCGTGTCGAATCTCTGTCTATGCGACCGAAACGCTGATCCTGCGGCTCGTCGGCTGCACCTTGGGCAGGTGCAGATAGAGCACGCCGTCCTTCACCGTGGCGTCGATCTCATCCTGAGCGATCTGGTGGGAGACTGTGAACCGGCGGGTGTAGTCACCGACCCGGTACTCGCTGTACACCTTGTCGTAGCCCTCCGGCTGGTCCTCGTCGACGTAGCCGTTGATGGTGAGCACGCCCTGCTCCAGCGTGATGTCAACCGAGTCGGCGCTCACGCCGGGCATATCGGCCATCACGTTGATCGCCTCGTCAGTCTCGTAGATGTCCACGCGCGGGACGAAGGCGGAGCGGTTGCGGGTGCGCTCGGCATCGGCCTCCACGAGTTCCTGCTTCTCTGCTTCCTGGACTTCGATTTCCTTTGCTGCCATCGCTGTGCCTCCTCTTGATAGCATATGCGTCACCTGATTAGCTCGCTCTCACCTGGATCGTTCTGGGCTTGTCTGCCTCGGCGCGCGGGACCGCGATCTGAAGCACGCCCCTGTCGTAGCTTGCCTCAACCTTGTCCGCCGCGATCTGGAACGGGAGCTGGAAGGCGCGCCTGAACTGCCCATAGCTGCGCTCCCTCCGGTGGTAGGCCTCGCCCTCACCAAGCTCGCTGGGCAGACGCTCCCCACCCAGTGTGAGCGTGTCGTTGTGCACTGAGATTTCGAGCGTCTCAGGATCGACGCCGGGTAGCTCGGCTGTGACGATGGCGCCATCATCGTTGGTCCATACGTTCATCGCCGGATAGCCGGCGACTGATCCGAACCGAGGGCCGCGGTCCAATCGGTTGAGGGCTCGGTTCATGTCGCGCCGCATGCGCTCCATCTCACGAAAGCTCGATCTGAAGCCAAATGGATTGCTCAACATGGTCTGTCCTCCTGTTTGGATTCCGGGTCAGCGCATAGAGGTGTCTGATCCTCTGGGCATCTCTGTGCCTGCGCATCGCCCGCCTCTTATGAACCAAGTATAGCCGCCAAAGATTAGACAACCGTTTTCGCCGCATTAGAGGACCATAAACATGCGAAACTCTAATCCGGTTCTTATCCTTCGTGCGTATGATAGAGGTGTCATCACCCCTATAGAGGAGGTAGCACTATGGCAGAAGCCCAGACCGAGTCATTGGAGTTCAAGGCAGAGGTGAAGCAGTTGCTGCAGATTCTCTCCCACTCGCTCTACAAGGAGAGGGACATCTTTCTGCGGGAGCTGATCTCCAATGCTTCAGATGCCCTGAATCGCATCCAGTTCCTCATGTTGACCGACGACGATGTGCTCGATGCTGACGCGGAGCTGGCCGTGCATATCTCTGCCGATGAGGAGGCCAACACCCTCACCGTGACCGACACGGGCATCGGCATGACGCGGGAGGAACTGATCCAGAACCTGGGCACGATCGCCCACTCGGGTGCGATGGCCTTCCTCAAGACCCTGGAGGAGGGGCAGCGCGTCGACGACATCATCGGGCAGTTCGGCGTCGGCTTCTACGCGGTCTTCATGGTAGCCGACGAGGTCCGCGTCACCACGCGCTCCTACCGGCCTGACGCGACCGCCTGGACCTGGATCTCCAGCGGCGACAGTACGTACCGTCTCGAAGAGGCCGAGAAGGCCGAGCGCGGCACGACGATCGAGGTCCAGCTCAAGGAGGAGGCCAAGGAATTCGCGTCGCAGTGGCGGCTGCAGTCGATCATCCGCACGCACTCGAACTACGTCTCCTTCCCCATCTATGTCGGCGAGGAGGCCGCGAACAAGCAGACGGCCATCTGGCGCCAGTCAGCGAGTGAGGTCGACGACGACGCCTACAACGACTTCTACCGACAACTGACCATGGACTTCGAGGCGCCTTTGACCCACGTCCACATCGCCTCGGATGTGCCCGTCGAGGTCCGTAGCATTCTCTATGTGCCCAAGCGTGCGGATACGGGCATGGTCCGCATGCGCACGGACTACGGGCTGAAGCTCTACTCCCGCAAGATTCTCATCCAGGAGCACAACAAGGAGATGCTCCCGGAGTACCTTCGCTTTGTCGAGGGCGTGGTGGACTCCGCCGATATCCCGCTCAACGTCGCGCGCGAGACGGTGCAGAGCAGTCGCGCGATCGGTCACATCAAGCGCGCGCTTCGCAGCCGGCTGCTCAAGGCACTGCAGGAGCTGGGTGCGGAGGATGCGGAGACATATCAGGCCTTCTGGGAGTCGTGGGGCGCCTTCATCAAGGAGGGCGTGGCCTCCGACTTCTCCGGGCGCGAGGACCTGCTCCCGCTGTTGCGTTTCACAACCTCCAAGTCTGACGGCGAGCTCATCTCGATGGCGGACTACGTGGCGCGCATGCCGGAGGATCAGTCGGCCATCTACTACATCCTGGGAGATAGCGTCGCCTCCGTGGAGCGCAGCCCGCACCTGGACTACTTCAGGTCCCACGACATCGAGGTGCTCTACATGGTCGATCCGCTGGACGGGTTCATGGTCCAGAACCTCCGGGAGTATGAGGACAAGTCGCTCTCCAACGTCGATGACCCGGACCTGGATTTCCCCGAGGAGGAAGACGAGGAGACCCCCGAGGACGAGCTGGCGCCCGAGGCGTTCGGCAAGCTCCTCGTGAGGTTCCGCAATGTCCTGGGGGAGCGTGTGGCCGAGGTCCGCGAGTCAAAGGTGCTCCGCGACAGCCCCTGCCGGCTGGTCTCGCCCGAGGGTGGGCAGGAGCGCGACATGCAGCGCGTCCGCCGTCTCCTGGAGCAGGACTACGAGGTGCCGGCCAAGATTCTCGAGGTGAACCGGGGGCACCCGCTGATCGGTCGTCTGGCGGAGATGACGTCCTCGCCGACCGGCGATGAGATGACCGAGCTGGTGATCGAGCAGCTCTTTGAGAATCTCCTGCTCCTCGAGGGATTGCACCCGGATCCCACGCAGATGGTCCCGCGCATCCAGACCATCCTGGAGAGGATGACAGGCACATAGTCCCAATCGCTCGGGCCAGAGGCAGAGGCTTCCGTTCCATGGACGCGCGTTGTTTCCGTGTTCCAGGATTGCGTGCAGTTGACGCATTCAGGGAATGCGCGTAGTTGACGCATTCCCAGGCGCTTGACAACTTCCAGGGATGTTCCTAGAATGTATGCACATCCCTGGAAGGGAGCCGGCTTATGCGCAGTGCGCAAAGCTCACATATCCAAGCGAATAGAACTGCGGGCCTGGCTCAAGAGCTAGCCCGCAGTTTGCGTTTCCGGGCAACCTGGGCTTAGAGGAAAGGAGGTGCATCGACCGTGGGCGCAACCACGGTCGCGACCGCGACCACGAACACTCTGCAGACTACATCACCTTCACAAGGAGGTTCGTACGATGTTTGACGAGAGGGCGCTAAAAGAGTTGGCCTCTGTGCAAGCTGAGGGGCCGATACTGAGTGTCTACCTGAACGTTGACCCCAAGCAGCGCATGGCCGAGGAGTACAAACTGAAGCTGCGAGAGCTGCTGAAGCAGGTTGAGGAGGAGGCCGGCTCTGATAACACCGCCGCAGTCAAGCGCTTTGTGGACTATGACTACGACTGGTCTGGCCGTGGCCTTGTCTGCTTCTCACGTGCGGAGGAGGGCATCTGGTATGCCTACTCGCTGGCACTTCCCGTACGTTCCGGCGCTACAGTGGCACGACGCCCCTACATCACCCCACTGGTCGACATGGATGGGCTCTACGGTCGATATGTGGTAGCCCTGGTGGATCGGCAGGGCGGCAAGTTCTACTACTTCCAGATGGGCGAGCTGGTGGCCCAGAAGGCCATAGAGGGCGAGGACTTCCATCAGCACCGCAGAGGGCGCGGCTCATCCGTTGTCGGGATGCGCGGCGGCTCTCAACTCTCCGGACGACACGAGAAGGAGATTGTGTCACGCAACCTGAAGGAGACGGCCGCTTCCTTGGGGGGGTTCTGTCAGACGCACAAGCCCCGCCGGCTTATCCTAGCGGGCGCGGACCATACCGTGGCACAGTTCACCGAGGCGTTGCCTGCCAAGCTCAAGGATCTGGTGGTCGGCGCCTTCCCGGCCGACATGGACACGGGCGAGGTAGAGGTACGGGAGCTCGCGAGGACACTCCTCGCCGATCTCAAGGAGGCCCAGCACGCGAAGCTCGTTGAGACCCTGAGGACCTCTGCTGCCAAGGGGCAGAACGGCGTCGTCGGTCTCGACGGGACGCTCAGTATGGCTCACGAAGGGCGTGTGCAGGTGCTGGTCGTTGAGCGAGACTTCCATCAGCCCGGGTACCGGTGTGCGGGCTGTGGCTATCTGACGACTCAGGCGTTGGACGCGTGCGTCTTCTGTGGCAACATCTTCACCGAGATTCCGGATGCGGTCGAGGCGGTCGTGACGCAGGTCGTCGAGAACGGCGGCACCATCGAGATACTGGACGATGAGACACAGGCGGACTTGCATATCGGTGCACTGCTCAGGTACTGATGATCGGAGACAGCGCCGGCTGGACGCCGCTGATCGAGCGAACCCCCCAGGCATGCCTGGGGGGTTGATCGTCGGGTGCCGCGGGGAGGCGATAGGGTGAGCGGATGGCACAACGCCCCCACTGATCGAAGGGGAGCCCGGCGCCGGGACGAGCGGCGACTGATGATCGCGGTTGTCGCAGCGCTGCTGGTGGTCGGCGGACTGGCGATCGGCCTGGTCTACGGGTGGGAGGCCATTATCACCGGGCTTCTGTGCCTTGTGCCCGGTGCCGTCGGCCTCGTGCTCATCTGGCTGCTGCTTCGATGGCTCAGCCGCGTGGTTGATCGCGATTCCTGATGTCCTTCGGCTAGCGGTGCCTGGCGATGAACCGTTCCATTCGCTTGAGCGCGTCCTCGATCTTGTCGTAGGCCGTCGCGTACGCCATCCGCACAAAACCCGTCCCTGACGGGCCGAAGGCGCTGCCCGGGATCACGGCCACCTGCTCCTCCAGCAGCAGCTTTTCGGCAAACTCCTCGTCGGTCATCCCCGTGCTCTCGATAGAGGGGAAGGCGTAGAATGCCCCCTTGGGCTCGGTACACGTCAACCCTATGGCGTTCAGCCCGTCGACGATGAGCCGCCGCCGCCGGTCATATTCCTCGCACATCGCCGCCACAAACGGCTCGCCGATCTCCAAAGCCTTCAGTGCGGCCCACTGCGATGACGTCGGCGCGGACATGATCAGATACTGGTGCAGCTTGCGCATCTCGGCGGCCAGTTCGGCGGGCGCGGCCAAATAGCCCACGCGCCATCCGGTCATAGCATAGTCCTTCGAGAAACCCTGCAGGACCACGGTGCGCTCGCGCATGCCCGGCAGGCTGGCGAAGCACGTGTGCGCCATGCCATAGACGAGCCGGTCGTAGATTTCATCGGAGATCACGACCAAGTCGTGCTTGGCGGCAACCTCGGCGATCGCCAGGAGTCGATCTCGATCGATCACCGCGCCGGTGGGGTTGTTGGGAGAGGCGATCAACAGTGCCTTCGTGCGATCGGTGACAGCCGCCTCGATCGCCTCGGCCGTGACCTGGAAGTCCGTCTCGGGCGTGGTCGGCACCATCACCGGTGTCGCACCCACCATCTTGGCCGTCGAATCATAGGCCACAAAGCACGGCTCGGCGAAGATGATCTCGTCGCCGGGATCCAGCGTCGCCGCCATCGCCAGATAGAGCGCCTCGGAGACCCCCACGGTGATCAGGATCTCCGTCTCAGGGTCGTAGGCCACGTTGTACAGCTTGGCCATGTGCATGTTGAGCGCGTCTCGTAGCTCGATGAGCCCGGAGTTCGAGGTGTAGTGGGTCTCGCCGGCCTGCAACTTGGAGACGCCGGCGGCGATGATGGGTTCGGGCGTGTCGAAGTCCGGCTCGCCGATACCCAAACTGATCACGTCCTTCATCGTGGCGACGATGTCGAAGAACTTGCGGATGCCCGAAGGCTGTATGTCGAGAACGCGCTGTGAAGCGAAACGGCTTGAATCCATAGTCATGCTACTCCTCTAGGGGGAGAGCCTCGGATGTTGAGGAATCCCCGATGTTCACCTGGTCGAACGTCCCGTTCAACCGCGTCCAGCGTCCCACGAGCGAGCGCTCGAGCATCACCGATACCAGCTCGGCCCCCTCGTCGACGATGGTATCACGCAGGATGCTGTCGCGCACGACGGCATCTTTCATCACGGAGACGTTCGGCCCGATCACAGATTGCTCGATGATGGTCTCGGGATGGACAAAGACCGGCGGGTTGATCACCACGCCCGGGCGCGGCGCGGAGAAACTATTGTCGAACCCTTGCTCCAGCAGGTATCGTTGGGTCACAAACGTGGTCTCTGGCTTGCCCGTGTCCTGCCAAATGCCGACGGGCCGCGTGCGGAAGTTCGCGCCCTGCTCGATCATCAGTGTGACCGTGTCCGCCAGATAATACTCGCCCCGTGTCTGGATCTGACGCGCCATCAGCTCCTCGCACGCTCTCGCCAGCCAGGCTCCGTCGTGGAAGTAGTAGAGGCCCATCAGCACCGTCTTGTTCTCCACCGAGGTCGGCTTCTCGATCAGTTTGGTGGCGCGCCCGCTCGGGTCGGTCTCGACAACACCAAAGCGGCGCGGGTCCTCGGTCTCTTTGGTGAAGATCATCCCGTCCAACCCTAGACCCTCCAGGTCGGACAGATCAACCTCGTCGAACAACGTGTCGACAAACATCAGGCACAGTGGCCCTTCCAGGTGCTCGCGCGCCAGCCAGATAGCGTGCGCCTGGCCCAGCATCTCATCCTGCGTCACAAAGGTGGTGGGGATGTCGTAGTGCTGTGCCATGTGCTCCCGGACCTGGTCCCCCAGCCACCCGACGATGAAGACATATTCATCGATGGGCAGCGCCTTGAACCGGTCCAGCACGTGGTCCAGCATCGGCTTCCCGGCCACCGGCAGCAGCGGCTTGGGCCGCGTCCATGTGTGGGGCCGCATCCGGGTTCCGAGGCCTGCCATCGGAATGACGAGTTTCATGGATGTCCTTTCGTGACCGAGTGCGCGTCATGCAGCCGGTGCGGGGGCCGGCTGGGGGATTATAGCAAAGAGCCCGACTGCAGCAATAGAACGCTTTCCCAGGACCGACGCATGTTTCGCGCAGGCGCACCCCGCACAAGCCTGATTGACGCCGGCGGGTTCGGTAGGGGCCGCAGACCTGCCCAGAAACCCCGCCCACAGGCGGTCCCTGCCACTCGGAATGCCCCGTTCCGGCCACCCGCGATTGCCGAGATCCTGCCGGGGAGCTCCTGGCCGACTATGCGTCGGCCCCGAGACCTCAGGTTTGTCGGAAGGAGCTTCTGTGGTAGAATGCTGGGCTGGGCGACCAGTCCAAAAACACACGCAGTGGGACTGCAAGGGGACGTGCCAACTTCGGTTGGCCCCCAAGCGGGATGATCACTGCGGAGGCCCAAAACAAATCCTAGGAGGAAAGAGCAGTATGGCGATCGTAACTATGAAGCAGCTTTTGGAGACGGGTGTCCATTTCGGACACCGCACGCGCCGTTGGAACCCCAAGATGGCCCGGTACATCTACACCGAGCGAAACGGGGTTCACATCATCGACCTGCAGCAGACGGTCAAGGCGCTCGAGAAGGCCTATGCGCTGGTTCGCGACCTCTCGGCCCAGGGGAACAAGGTGATGTTCGTCGGCACCAAGCGTCAGGCGCAGGAGTCCATCCGGCTAGAGGCCACGCGCTGCAACATGCCCTACATCAACCAGCGATGGTTGGGCGGCACGCTGACCAACTGGCGGACCATCAAGGAGCGCATCGACTACCTCAAGGACCTCGAGGCGCGCCGAGATGCGGGTGAGTTCGAACGACTCACCAAGAAGGAAGCCCTGATGCTCGATCGCGAGATCGAGAAGCTGAATGCCCGGCTGGGCGGTATCAAGAACATGGAGTCTCTCCCCGGCGCGATCTTCATCATCGATGTGAAGAACGAGGACACGGCGGTGAAAGAGGCGGATCGGCTGGGTATCCCCATCATCGCGACGGTGGACACGAACTGCGATCCCGATCAGATCGATCACGTGATTCCCGCCAATGATGACGCGATTCGCGCTATCCGTCTGATGACATCCAAGATCGCCGACGCTGTCCTCGAGGGGATGGCGCTGCGCAAGGAGATGGCACCGGAGGAGGAAGCGGTCTATGCTGAGGATGAGAAGTACCTGAGCGCCGAGACCCTGGCCCGCCTGCGCCGAATCCAATTCGAGGATGAGGGCGAGGCCGCGCCTGCGGCTCCGGAAGCCGCGGCAGCAACGGATGCCGCCGAGGAATACGACTACGCGGACACCGATGAGGACGCCGGAGAGGACAGCACGGAGGTTGAGGCATGACAGTAACCGCTGCCATGGTCAAGGAGCTGCGCGAGGCAACGGGTGTGGGCATCTTGGACTGCCGAACGGCACTTCAGGAGAATGACGGGGACTTCGAGAAGTCCGTTGACTATCTGCGCGAGAAGGGGCTGGCGAAGGCCGCCAAGCGCATGAGCCGTGAGGCCAATGATGGCTTGATTCACGCCTATATCCACGGTGGTGGACGCATCGGCGTGCTGGTCGAGGTGAACTGCGAGACCGACTTCGTCGCACGGACTGATGAGTTCCAAGGGTTCGTGAAAGACGTCGCAATGCAGATCGCGGCCATGGCCCCTGAATATGTCAGCCGGGCCGACATCCCAGAGAACGTGATCGAGCACGAGAAGAGTGTCTACCGTGCACAGTCTCTGGAGGAGGGCAAGCCGGAGCGGATCATCGATCGGATCGTCGACGGCAGGATGGAGAAGTTCTTCCAGCAGGCGTGTCTGCTCGAGCAGGGCTTCATCCGCGACGAGGATACGACGATGGAGGATCTCCTCAAGACTCAGATCACCAAGACCGGTGAGAACATCGTCATTCGGCGATTCTCCCGTTATCAGTTGGGCGAGGGCCTGGGGGATTAACCCCCAGGCTTTTTTCTAGGCGAGGTGAGTCTGTGACGCAGCCACTCTATAGACGTGTGATCATCAAGGTCAGTGGAGAGTCACTATCCAATCCCAGCGGCTGCGGTATCAACCCGGCGCGTGCTGAAGAAGTGGCTGCCCAGATTGCGGCGATCCATGCGCTGGAGATCGAGACCGCGGTCGTGATCGGTGCGGGGAATCTTTGGCGCGGCATGGACGGCATGGCACACGGTATGGACCGTGCCCGGGCCGATCAGATCGGCATGATTGCGACCGTGATGAACGCGCTGGCGCTGGCCGACGCGCTGGAGCGCGATGGTGTGGTCACCCGTGTACAGACGGCCATCGAGATGCGTGCCATCGCTGAACCCTATATCCGGTTGCGCGCGATGCGTCATCTCGAAAAGGGCCGCGTGGTCGTCTTTGGCGCAGGCACCGGCAACCCCTACTTCACCACGGATACCGCTGCGGCGCTAAGAGCTGCCGAGATCGGCGCGGACTTGCTGGTCAAGGCCACGAAGGTGGACGGCGTCTACGACAAGGATCCGCACAAGAACCCTGGGGCGCGGCGCTTTGATCGGCTCACATATCTTGAGGCGCTCAATCTGCAGCTGAAGGTGATGGACTCCACGGCGATCACGTTGTGTATGGACAACCACGTACCTATCGTGGTACTGGACTTGTGGGAAGAGGGAAGTCTGGAACGTGTGGTGCGCGGGGAGCAGGTCGGCACGCTGATCGGCGGCTGAGACTGTCCGGCGGCACCACTCGAACAGGCGGACTCTACGCTAGGAGGTCGAGATGATCAAGGATCTACTATCCGAGACCGATGCGCGCATGGCGAAGACCGTGCAAGCATTGGAGATGGACCTACGGAGTGTGCGCACCGGCCGTGCTTCGCCCGCGCTGGTGGACAGAGTGCTGGTGGAGTATTACGGCACGCCCACCCCGTTGCTCCAACTATCCGTGATCTCGGCCCCGGAGCCCAACCTTCTGGTAATCCGTCCCTATGATCCATCGTCGCTCGCCGCCATCGAGCGGGGTATCCTACAAGCGGACCTTGGCTTCAATCCCAGCAACGACGGCCGGATCATCCGCATCCCGATTCCCCGTCTGACCGAGGAACGGCGCAAGGAGATGGTCAAGCAGGTCAGCCGTCGTGTCGAGGAGTCGCGTGTCGCACTGCGCAACATTCGGCGGGACACGTTGGCCGATCTCCGCGAGTTCAAAGGCGAGGGTCTGGTCTCCGAGGATGACTTCGACCGGGGTCAGGATCAGCTCCAGGAATTGACGGACAAGTATGTCGAACAGGTGGGCGATGTCGGTGACCACAAAGAGCACGACATCATGGCTATATAGCCACGCTATCCAGTCACGAGATCTAGCTACGCCGGTTGCTCAATCGTCAGCATATGAAGAGCAAGACTGAGACCACCTATCCCCCGCTTCCCAGACTGCCGCAACACGTCGGTATCATTATGGACGGGAATGGACGGTGGGCGCGAGGGCGTGGGATGCCGCGTCTGCGTGGGCATCGCGCCGGTGTCGAGAACCTTCGACGTGTGTTGCGTGCCGCTGTCGAGCTGGGTGTGCCGGTCATCACGCTCTATGCCTTCTCAACGGAGAACTGGAACCGCCCCCGGGAGGAAGTACGCGGTCTGATGCGCCTTCTGGCGGAATCGCTCGACAGAGAAGTTGACGAGTTGCACAAAAATGGTGTACAATTGAGACACGTGGGGGATTTGGCTCCCCTATCTGGTATCCTCAAGTCGCGTATCCAAGCGGCGATCGAACTCACAAAGAACAACGACCGCCTGGTCGCGAACATTGCGTTCAACTATGGCGGGCGTCAAGAGATCACCGCCGCGATCCGCAAGATCGTGCGCGAGGGGATTCCACCCGAGGACATCACGGAAGACGTCGTTTCCGCACACCTCTACACTGCGGGTCAGCCCGACGTTGACCTCGTCATCAGGACCAGCGGCGAGTTCCGCGTGAGCAATTTCCTGTTGTGGCAGGGCGCGTACGCCGAGTACTATATCTCACCGTTGTATTGGCCGGACTTCGACAAGGACGAGTTCTACAAGGCACTCCAGACCTACGCACAGCGCGATCGCCGCTTCGGCGGGTTGAGCCGCTGAAGCTTTTCCGGCAATAGGCGTCAGTCTCACATAAGCTGTTCTGCTTTCCCCTGCAAATGCCCCGTAACCGTGGGGCTTGGGCTCCCCATCAGAGCTCGACTTCCATAGCCCTCTGCACTCGCAGTGGCGCGGTAGGTGTTGTGTGCCTCCTGTAGGCTGACGTGATTGGGCCCGTTTCTGCCCTATCGCAGCGCATGGATGACCAGGTGGGGGACTTATCCGATGGAGGCACGTGTAGTTGCTCCTGAAGCGAGTGATCAGTGCTGCAGTGCTGTTGCCTGTGGTCTTGGCATTGTTTGTATTGGGCGGTTGGCCCTACGCACTGCTGATCGTGGGTGTGACACTGCTCGCCGGGTTGGAGTTCGCCCGGATGTTTCATCGCCTCGGTTTGCGTGTCAGCGCGCCTCTTCTCCTCCTACTCATCCTGGCATGGGAATCGGGCGCGTTGGGGGAGAGCAGCATCTGGCCTCTGTCATCTGCCACGATCATGGTACTGGTCGTGAGTCTGTGGACGCTCTTTCAGGTGAGCCGGCGGCCCGACCTCGGCAACGCCAGCACGACCTGGGCGCTGCTTCTGGCAGGAGGGACGTACATTGGGCTGGGTGGGGCGCGGCTGATCTCACTGCGGGATGGGCCGGATGGCCTATGGTGGCTCCTGACCACCTGTTTTGTTGTGTGGATCGGCGACTCTGCCGCCTATATCGTTGGGCGCAGGATCGGTCGCCACAAGATAGCGCCCACCATCAGCCCCGGCAAGAGCTGGGAAGGCTATGCTGCTCAAGTTCTGAGCGGACCCCTCAGCGGCCTGCTGCTGGCCTATCTGAGCCGGCAGTTCCCGGGAGGTGGCGTCGGGTTGACGTCGGGTCAGGGACTGATCTTGGGTATCGTTGTGAGTGTTCTGTGTCCCGCGGGCGATTTCCTGGTGTCGATGATGAAGCGCGATGTGGCTGTCAAAGACACGGGAACCCTGATTCCCGGACACGGTGGTGTGTTGGATCGTTTGGATAGCATCCTATGGGCGGCAATCCTTGGTGAGATGTTGGCCACGCTGTTCGCCTAGCTGGCGGGTGTGGTGGAGAATGGAGGAGTAACGTGCATCCGGAAGAACAAGTACAGGTCGAAGATGGGATCGGGATCGAGAAGGGGCAAGAGACTGAGTCTCCCGAGGCATCCGGGTCCCAAGACAAGGACGGTGGCGGACAGGGCAAGTCGCGACGTGAGAAGCGCAACAACGCCAATGCCGATCCGCTACGCAAGATGGACATGGCCGCTCTGGAGCGTATGCGTCTCCAGGAGCTGCGTGAGCTGGCCCGACACTACCATCTGTCGGGGCACAGCGGTCTCAAGAAGGATGACCTGATCCTTCGACTGCTGAAGGCGAAGGCCGAGCGCGAGGGATTCAGCTTTGGCGGCGGCATCCTGGAGGTCACCGGCGAGAGCATCGGATTCTTGCGTTCCTCTCGCTATGCACCCGGCGCCGACGATGTCTACGTCTCTCAGAGTCAGATTCGGCGGTTCGGCCTGCGGACCGGGGATATGGTCGCGGGCCAGGTGCGCCCCCCCAAGGATACCGAGAAGTACCGCAGCCTGCTGCGCATCGAGGCCGTCAACGGCATGGACCCGGAGCTGGCCAAGCAGCGCCCGCGTTTCGAGCGGTTGACGCCGATCTTCCCCGAGCCCGCCTTCAACCTCAACACCGGGCCGCGGATGATCACGCAGCGCCTGCTCGAGCTTGTGGCGCCCGTCGGATTCGGTCAGCGCGGCTTGATTGTCTCGCCGCCCAAGGCAGGCAAGACGACGGTGATGAAGAAGATCGCTAACGGCATCTCGGCGAACCACCCGGACGTGCACCTGATCGTGCTGTTGATCGGCGAGCGGCCCGAGGAGGTCACCGACATGGATCGCTCGGTCGATGCCGAGGTCATCAGCTCGACCTTCGATGAGACCGTGGAGCATCAGACCCACGTGGCTGAGATGGCCCTGAACCGCGCCAAGCGGCTGGTTGAGATCGGGCGCGACGTGGCGATCCTGATGGACAGCCTCACGCGCCTCACGCGGGCTTATAACCTCGTCGTGCAGCCAAGTGGCCGCACGCTCTCCGGTGGTCTGGACCCCGCCGCGCTCTATCCGCCCAAGCGCTTCCTGGGTGCGGCGCGGAACATCGAGGAGGGTGGCAGCCTAACGATCGTGGCGACCTGTCTGGTTGACACCGACAGCCGCATGGACGATATGATCTACGAGGAGTTCAAGGCTACGGGCAACATGGAGCTCCATCTGAACCGCAAGCTCCAGGAACGCCGCATCTTCCCGGCCTTCGACATCATTCGCTCCGGCACGCGCCGCGAGGAGCTGTTGCTGGATAAGGAGACGCTGCGCAAGGTCTGGCTGATGCGCCGGATGATCTCGCAGATGATGACGGGCACGGCGACGACGCAGGGCTACGATATCACGGCCGCGCACGAGGCGCTGTTGCAGCGCATGCGCAAGACGCGCACCAACCGCGAGTTCCTCGACGTTCTGACGCGGGACCTCGGCTAGTCGCGGGCATATGCCTGACCAAGTCGTCCGGCGGCACCGGCCGGAACAGGACAAGCTGAGCATCCTGCTGGCCGTGATCTTGGTGAGCATGACGCTGTTCCGGTTCGTCGAGCTGCCCACGCTCAACTGGGGTGCGCTGCAGGTCTTCGGTTCCCCGCTGGGGTTCACCCTTGGCGGCGGCGCGCTCCTCACGCTGTTGGTCGTGGGACTTGTGGCCACGGGCACGCTGTCGATCCTTCAGGATCATCCGCTCCGCGAATCCAAGGAACGTCCGCTCGTCTTCTCCCTGATCACGCCCTCTATGGCCGCGCTTCTGGTCTCCTTGTTCCTGATCCAGGCGGCCACATGGGCTCTCTGGATCGCCACGCTGATCGTGGGGGGCGCCCTTATCGGCTTCCTGGTCTTCATGGCCTATCGAGCCCTCTCTCCGCGCAGCCCTGCCTATCCCGGCGCGCGCACGCTGCTCAATGTAGTGGACTACCTTGCCGGATTCGTGCTCTTCAGCATGATCCTCGTTCAGCAGGGCCGGGCGCTGGTCACGGCGCCCGCGGTGGTGGTGCTCAGCGGCCTTCTGGCCATCGACCTCCTCAGCGCTACGGGTGTCCGCACGGGGCAGGTGTTGCTCTACGGCGGCACCATCGCGCTGCTCGAGGGCGAGCTCGCCTGGGTCCTCGGCTATTGGCCGATCTCCACGTGGACGGCTGCAACGTTGATGACGCTGGGCCTCTACACGTGGAGCGGCATCGGTTACCAGCATCTCTTGGGCCGGCTTACGTCCCGGATCATCACCGAGTTCGTGGTCATCGGCCTGTTGATGTTCGTCATTGTGCTCTGGATGCGTCCGTGATCTTCAGGGCCGCCCGGATGGTCGGATCGATCCGACGTCATACTCTATTTTGCTGGGAGTGACTCTTGCATAAGAAGACAGATAACGTGATCAAGCAGAAACTGACCCCCCGTCTGGGGCGGCTCGAGGAGCTGGCCTACAACTTCTGGTGGTCGTGGCATCGTCCGTCCCGCGATCTCTTCAAGCAGCTCGATCGCACGCTGTGGACGACGACGCGCCACAACCCCGTGCGCATCCTCCGCGACACGCCCGAGGAACGGATCCAGCGGCTCACACGCGACCCCGCATTCCTCCGCGACTTCGACGCCGTGATGATGGAGATGGACCGCGACACCAAGGAGGATGATCTCTGGTATCGGCGGGCCTATCCGGAGATATGTCATCACCCGATCGCCTACTTCTCAGCGGAGTTTGGGCTCCATAGTTCCCTGCCTATCTATGGAGGCGGTCTGGGCGTGCTCTCCGGTGACCACACCAAGGAGGCTAGCGACCTTGGATTGCCCTTTGTGGGTGTGGGATTCCTCTATGAGCAGGGCTACTTCAGACAACGGTTGGATCACAGCGGGTGGCAGGAGGCGGTCTACCCACCCCTGAACCCGGATGAAGTCGCGCTACAGCCGATCTTCTCGAAGGAGAACGCCGAGGGAACGGTCTCGGTCAACGTGGGGGATCGCGAGATCCACCTGCGCGTGTGGGAGGTGCAGGCAGGACGAGCGCGGCTCTGTTTGATCGACGCCGGGGTTGACTGGAATGCACCGTGGGACCAGCAGTTGACGGCCCGTCTCTACGGGGGCGACCGGGAGATGCGCATCCAGCAGGAGATTCTGCTGGGCATCGGTGGGGTCCACGCCCTTCGCGCACTGGGTATCGAGCCCCGCATTTGGCACATCAACGAGGGACACTCGGCCTTTATGGTTCTGGAGCGCACGCGTGAATACGTCGCCCAGGGCTATAGTCTGGAGGAGGCAAGTGAGCGGGTGCGCGCCAGTACCGTCTTCACCACTCACACGCCTGTGCCGGCTGGGCACGACGCCTTCGATTTCGGCCTGGTTGACAAGTACTTCCACGGTTTCTGGCCGCAACTGGGTCTGAGCCGCGATGAGTTCCTGGCGCTCGGCAGCCACGACGTCGGCCACGGTACCGGGTTCAATATGACCAAGTTGGCTCTGCGCCTATCGGGGCGCACCAACGGCGTCAGCCGGCTACACGGGGAGGTCAGCCGCCAGATGTGGCAGGGGCTGTGGCCCGATCGGAAGGAAGAGGACGTGCCCATCGGTCACGTGACCAACGGCGTTCACCTGCCCTCCTGGACCGGCGAGGCGATGCACCGGCTCTATCGCAAGTACATCAGCCCCGATTGGGTGCGACACCAGGACGATCCCCTGATGTGGGCACGTGTCGAGGAGATCCCCAACGCCGAACTGTGGGAGTCCCACACCTATCTCAAGCGCAAGATGTTTGCCACGATCCGTGAGCGCGCGCGCCAGGCGTGGATATCCCGCTCGGCGGCCTCGGAGCAGTTGTTGGCCTCGGGCATCTTCCTGGATCCCGATGCGTTGGTCATCGGTTTTGCGCGCAGGTTCGCCACCTACAAGCGCGGCAACCTCATCTTCCAGGACATCGACCGGCTGCTGGCGCTGGTGCACAACCCCTATCGCCCGGTCCAGTTCATCTTCGCCGGCAAGGCCCATCCCGCCGACGACCCCGGCAAGATGATGCTGCAGCAGATCTACAATTGTGCGCGGGATCCGAAGTTCGGTGGGCGCATCGCCTTTGTCGAGGACTATGACATGCATGTCGCGCGCTATCTGGTCCAGGGCGCAGACGTTTGGCTGAACACGCCCCGGAAGCCAAACGAGGCCAGCGGCACCAGCGGTATGAAGGCGGCCTTCAACGGCGTGCTCAACCTCAGCATTCTCGACGGCTGGTGGGCCGAGGCCTACAACGGGCGCAACGGCTGGGCGATCCAGGCCAGGGGCGAGGCCCGCGATCAGGCCCACGGAGACTGGATGGACGCCGCCGCGCTGTATACGGTGCTGGAGCAAGAGGTCGTGCCCATGTTCTACGAGCGTGGGCGTGACTACATACCGCACGACTGGGTCTCGATGATGCGCGAGGCCATCCGCACCGTGGGCCCGCAATTCTCCACCCGGCGGATGGTCAAGGAGTACACGGACCGCTACTACGTCCCGGCGCTGCGCGAGACGCTGTCGCTGGAGGCCGAGGACGCCCCCGAGGCAGAGTAGGTCCCGGACTGACCGTATTAGGCAACACGGACGCCGCCCGAACCCGAGGGCGGCGTCCTTTCCGTTCAGTAGGCATCCAGCTCGCGCAGGCGGGCGTCGCCGATGCCGAAGTGATGCGCGACCTCGTGCTTGACCACGTGCCCGATCAGCTCGCGCACCTCCTCCGGCGTGCGGCAGCGCATCTCGATGGGCCGCTGGAAGATGCTGATCTTGTCCGGCAGGACCAGGCCGTAGTGGCGCGTCCGCCGGGTCTGCGGCACCCCCTGGTAGAAGCCCAGCAACTCAGCCGGGCGTTGGTGCCCCGCCTGCCGCAGCACCGCGGCATCGGGCCAGTCCTCCACGACCACGTCGATGTTGGCCAGACGCTCCCGGAACTCCCCCGGCAGACCGTCGATGGCCTCCGCGACCAGCTGCCGGAATGTCGATCGTTCCATGGGTGTACTATAGCACGGGATTGACGGAAGCTTGCGTCTCTCGATACAGACCGGTTCGGGGAGGGGCAGTCATACTGGCGGGAGCGAGCTTTGAGAACCACGAGTACACTGTATCCTTTGACGTGATGCCGCGTCGTAGTTCGGGGAGGTCCCCACCGGATGCTGTACAGGGGGCGTCACCGGCTTCAACCGATGTCTGCGTCGGCGGCATCTGTGAGCTTAAGCGACACCTTTGCCTCAACGCCCGTCATACTCAGCCAGGTACAGACGTACAGCGACACACACTGGGTGAAGACGGGTGCGCTCAGAAGCGCACCTTGGCAGTTTCAGCCTTGAGCGGGTGTTGTCTGGTGGCGCATTTGGGCCGAAACTGCTGCTGGATGCTGGTGCGGGGCATCAGCGTGGCGCTGGAGGAGGACGAGGGGCCGGGCTGCGCCGGCCTTGGCAGTTCCAAACAGCCGGAACTGCACCCTTGCGATGGCGGGACGTGGAACGGGCACGCGTACGTGGCGGGGCAGACGGGCAACGTGGTGAACGGGAGCTGGTACGCGCTGAGCCTGAGCGGCTTCACGGCGGCGCCGCGGTTCCTGGCGTCGCTGGCGACGCAGCGGAGCAGCGACAGCGCGCACGTGCGGTACCAGTCGCTGCCGTGAATAGATGTGCTTAGCTGTAGCAGTTTCGGCCCTGCCACACCTCGCTGGTTAACCGAGCTGGTGCCGAAACTGCCAAGGGGCGTTTCAGGAGGGAATGTGCGGCTGGTTACAGCGCGCCCTGAACCGCCCCCGGACACACGCCGGAGGCGGTGGCGTACCTGGCGATCCAGGGGGACGGCGGGCCAGGCACGCCTGGCCTTGGCAGTTCCGAAACGACCGGAACTGCACCTAGGCGGCGACGGGCGGGGCGAGCACCACGACGGTGACGAAGTACTATTACCTGGGCGGGCAGCGGGTGGCCATGCGGGTGGCGACGGAGACGACGTGGATCCACGGGGATCATCTGGGGAGTGCCAGCCTGACTACGGACGACACCGGCAGCAGTGTGGGCCAGATGCGCTACTATCCATACGGTGAGACCCGCAGCGGGAGCGTGGCCACCGACCGACGCTTTACGGGGCAGCGAGCTGAGGTCGGGCTGGGGCTGCACCACATGGGGGCTAGGTGGTTCGACCCCGCACTTGGCAGGTGGGTCTCTGCGGACACCATCGTGCCTGGTGCCCAGAATCGCAGGCCCTCAATCGGTTTAGCTATGTCTTGGGGAACCCTCTCAGGTACACGGATCCATCTGGCCACGGAGCTTGCAGCGGTGACGACTATGACCCCGCCTGCGAGGACGACTTCCCGGAGCAACACGACTTCACTGAGTACCAATGGACGGCCATCCAGCACTGGGCGGTGATCTTCGGTCTGCCCGTCGAGTTCGTTGCAGCAGTGGTGGCTGCGGAAGTGAAGTATGATACTGACTGGTACGATGACGGCATGGATTTCTTGATTGGCGCCACAGCCTACGTGGGTACTCAGCCGTGGTACCGAGTTGGAATCTATGGGCCGTTGGCGGACGCTGCACTGGAAGCTTCGCAGGGGGGCATACCTGTGATCGGTCTGTCATTTGGTCCTGGCATCGGGCAAGTGCACGCCGACACCGCTATGCAGGCGGAGGCGCACTTTGGCGAGGCCTTCGCCGATACGCCTTCGACTGCCTCGGAGCGGCATCTTCAGTTGGTCTGCGACTTCGACAATATCAAGTACGTGTCAGCGGTTCTTCGCATGTATTCTGACCAGCGGCCAGCTAGTCGCACGCCGACCGGGCAGATGACAGTCGACGAGATGGGTGCTGTGTATGCCAACTACCATTCCGATGTGAGGGGGGCCTTCGGTGAGGAGAGACTTTACGCAAGCGGCGCGCCACCTACCGACAAGGGTCAGTACTTCGTAGACGAACTGCGGCCGTTCGTCTGGTACTTCCGGATTCTGCTCGCGCAGTAGGGAGGAGAGTATGTCCAGGCGCCTGTTGGGTTTGCCACTCGTATTGTTCGTCGCCGTTCTGGCTCAAAGCTCATGTGGACCGCGGTATCTGACCGAGCCACCGTCGGAGTTCGATGAGTATGTTGAGAGCATCTCGGTTCCGGCAGGCTCCGTTCTACTGGGTACCTACTCGACTCGCTGGACCTCCCCAGAGGAGATCTGCACAGGCTTCGGACACGACAGGCTATATGGCACCAGCAACGCATTCACCGAGGTGGTTGGTGCCCTTGACCAGAGTTTCGATGCCGGAGATCGCGACTACGTGAAGGTGGTGCACGACGCAGACTCCATCACCTATGTGCTGAGTGATGTGTCGACCCTTGGTGTCTACCACGTTGGTGCTGCCGACGCAGCAACACGACTGAGGCATGGCGCTGAGGTGGTGGCCGAGGGACTGGAGCAGTATGGGACGCTGTTTGGACTTGCAGCGGAACACAGCTATGGCAAGTGCGTTCCACACCCCTGGTGGCCCCAATGAAGCTCGACGGAGGCGCGCGGTAACTTGGTGCTGGCTAGTCTGCACTGGGTTGCCTGCCGAAGTGTGGGCACCCTGAGTAACTACGCACGTTGACCGTACCGAGCCGGGGCATCGTGCGCAGCCTTTACGATGTCACCGAAGCGGAGATGCAGACTTTCGGCTACGAGCCGCTGGACCGGCTGACGGACGTCGACTACGACACGTATGACTCCGAGATCGCTGACGGGTTCGGCAGCAGCACGCTGGGCAACGACTGGGAGGCCTACGTTCCGGTGTCGGGACCGACCTACTCGCTGACAGCGCGCAGCGGCTACCTGCGCCTGAGTGCGACCAGCGGGACCGCGTATGACCACTGGACCGCGGCCGACAGCGCCCTACAGATTCGCACCGTGGCGAGCATGACCGAGACCATCGCCGGGGACTGGAGCTTGGAGACCAAGCTCGGCCTGACCACGTACACCACGGACCAACCCTTCCAGACCGGGCTGATGATCTACTTCGGGCAGTACGACATCGCCTACTGGGGTCCACACGGCGGGACGCGGCTGCGGCTGGAGCGCAGCGGAGAGGCCGGCATCCTGCAGGTGGACAACACCGCGACCACGGTGTGGCTGCGCGTGCGCAAGGTGGGGACGAGCTACGTCTTCGAGTATAAGACCAGTGCCAATGGCGACTGGGTCACGGCGGGGCAAGCCGAGTGGGGCGGCATCCCGGAGCGGGTGGGCGTGATCCTGAAGACCTGGGGGGCGACGGGGGCCACGACGACGGCGGACTACGACTACGTTAACCTGGACAGCATCGGGGATGACACGACTCGAAGCTACACCTACGATGCCGTGGGAAACCTGACGTCCAAGACCGGAGCGGGAGTGTACACCTATACCACCTCGCTGGGGCTGACCGGGTGTATGACCGGGACGCCGACCACCAAGCCGCACGCCGTGCGTGAGACCGGTAACTACGGGCCGTTCAGCTACGACTGCAACGGGAACATGATCACGCGGACGATGGGCAGCGACACCTACGCGCTGACCTACAGCCTGGAGAACAAGCTGGTGACGGCCACCACCGGCGTGACCACGACCAGCTACCTGTACGACGGGGATGGGGTGCTGGTGATGAAGACCGACCCCAACGGGGTGACCCGGTACGTGGGCGGCCACTACGAGGAACGGACAACAACCGCGAGCGAGACCGTGATCGGCGAGGTAGGCCAACTCACCGTGACCGACACGCAGCAGGTGGTGCCGCTGTCGCGGTCGTACACAGACCCGGTGGTCTTCGTGCAGCCGGCGTCATACAATGAGTCGGATCCCACGGTGGCGCGGCTGGTGAGTGTGCAGGGGGACCGGTTCACGGTGAAGCTGCAGGACGCGCCGAACAAGACGCAGACACATGCGGCGGAGACGGTGAGCTACCTGGTCTTCGAGGCGGGGGCGTGGGACCTGCCTGGAGGCGGTGTGCTGGAAGTGGGCACGCTGGATACCAGCGCCACCCAGGGGGCCTCACCCGCCACGTGGGCCACAGTCAGCTTCAGCGACACCTTCGCGTCGACACCGGTGATCCTCAGTCAAGTCCAGACGTACAGCGACACGCACTGGGTGAAGACGCGGCAGACGAGCGCGTCGACGAGTGGGTTCAGCGTCGCCTTGGAGGAGGATGAGGCGCAGACCTCGCCGCAGGGACGGAGACGGTGGGGTGGCTGGCGATCACGTCTAGGAGCGGGACGTGGAACGGGCACGCGTACACGGCCGGTCAGACGGGCAACGTGGTGAACGGGAACTGGTACGCGCTGAGCCTGAGCGGGTTCACGGCCGCGCCGCGATTCCTGGCGTCACTGGCCACGCAGCGGAGCAGCGACAGCGCGCACGTGCGGTACCAGTCGCTGACGAGCAGTGGCGTGCAGGTGAAGGCGGAGGAGGACACGACGGCGGACGGGGAGACGGGCCATACGCCGGAGGCGGTGGCGTCCCTGGCGATCCAGGGGGACGGGACGCTGACTGCGGCGACGGGCGGGGCCAGCACGACGACGGTGACCAAGTACTACTACCTGGGCGGGCAGCGGGTGGCCATGCGGGTGGGGACGGAGACGACGTGGATCCACGGGGATCATCTGGGCAGCGCCAGCCTGACGACGGATGACACCGGCCGCAGTGTGGGCCAGATGCGCTACTATCCGTACGGCGAGACGCGCAGCGGAAGTGTGGCGACGGACCGGCGCTTTGCGGGGCAGCGAGCGGAGGATTACACGCAGTTGTACCAGATGGGTGTGCGGTGGTACGATCCCGCCCTCGCCCGCTGGACCAGTCCTGACTCCATTGTACCCGAACCGGGTAATCCGCAAGCCCTCAACCGGTTTGCCTACGTGCTGGCGAACCCCCTTCGGTACACGGACCCAACCGGCCACTGGTGGGAGGATCCTGAGACTGGAGCTCTCTTGCCGTATGCTCCTAGCCCCGCCCTTGAGTACTACGGGCCGGATTGGGACCTGAGTCCGGAGACCGAGGCAGGACGCGATGAGGTCTTCGAGTGGTTTGATGCCAACCCATACTATCACCCCGGGTCGGATTCAGTCCTTCGCGATCCGGAAGCCTATGGCGTCCGGTGGTCTCCTGCTTCCCGCTATATCTGGCAGTTCTGGGATGAATACCAGAGGTACTGGAAGTCGGATCATCCCTTCCGCGATGCGTTCGTTCTTGAGGGTGCCGCTGAGACTGGCATCGGTCTGTTTGCCGCTGCGGGCCGTGCCGCTGAAGTACTAGCGTACGGAGGCGCCTATGGTGGTGTAAGGAATCAGCCATACGATGGCAACCAACAGGCGGTGATAGACTTGGTCAGAGAGGCCAGTGCTCGTCCCCGACGGCGGAAATCCCCTCTCAGTCACGCGGAGGCCGATGCACTGGTAGGCTGGGCGAGGGAGTATGGCTTGAGCGTGGACGTGGGTAGCGATCACGTTGAAGGAGGGCACTGGTACCCAGTCAAAGGGAGTGCACCAGTGTCTCACATCCATATCGCGGGCAAGCACGTACCAGTCGTGCCTGGGTACAGGTCCAGATAGGAGGGAACCTCAGATGCACTGTGAACCGAAGTCTGGGCTTCGCGTCAACGGCTTTCTGGTGCTTACCGACCTACCGGGCTATGAGAACGACGGCTACGAGGGGGTGTATGGTATTCACTGGCCTCTTGAGGATCTGGGCATCGACACTGACCGCAGAGCACTGGGGTTGGTGTTGGCCCCGGACACAATGGAAGTAGCCACCCTCTGGTCAGCCGCCAGGCAGTACTACGCAGACTGCCTGGCGGCTGACCTACCTGTGCGCGTCCTGATGGTGCAGACAGACTACGACTATCCTGTCGTGACTGCACCGGTGGCTGGAGACTGGCAGCTGGTGGGCTACGATGTCGCAGCTGTCCTAGGCGACTTCTACTCTGCGCTTCAGCAGGAGGTGCTATCTGCGACACCATCATCTCTCGGCGCCTGGCGTTCGCTACTGAACAGCCACGGGCTTTTCGATACGATCGACACGGCATCAGATTTCCTGATAGCCCGGTCCGAATTGCTCTACTCAAATCCCGCCATCGAGTCCTGCGGCGAGATGAAGCCTGTGAAGTTGCACAAACTGCGAAGACTGTGATGTAGGGACGGTCAACTTGGCTGTCGCGCCACGAGACGATCCAGTGGGCTGCACAGGTCGATCTTTGACGTAGCAGGGGTTGGCTTGGGCCTAACTAACTCGGTGCCTCAGATGGCGTCTCTCGTGGCGTCACGTGACGAGCCGATCGTGTTCGGCTGGCTCGTGCCGTCACTGGCCTGCAGACACTGCTCCACGCCCTCCATCGCAGCAGAGTAGTGGGCAGCGACAGTTCCGTCGTAGAGGCGTGCATAGCCCAGCGTCGTGTCGATGTTGCGGTGCCCCAGGATCGCCTGCACCGTCAGGATTGGAGCTCCTGCGTTCAGCAGCAGCGTGGCACACGTATGGCGCAGTTGATGCGGCGTGATGGGCACGCCACAGCGCTGCCCGTAGGTACGCAAACGCTCCCAACAGTACGTTGGGCTCAAGGGTAGGTGGCGGAAGAGGAAGACGCAGTCCGTGTCCGACGGGGGGCGCAGGGGCATCGCCGCTCACCATACGTCGCGGTGCGCTATGGCCATCAGCTTCAGCTCACCTCGCGATGTAGCGCACGCCCTCGATGCCCTCGAAGTCGGCATCCTGCGTCCATAGGGTTGCCTCGAACGCACGCGCCGTGGCCAGGATCGTGCTGTCCGCCATCGGCAGCTTGTCGGACAGCGAGACCTTGGCGGCGGCCAATGCCAGCTCTGCATCCAGATCCACCACCGAGCCCTGCATCATCAGGATGGCGGCCTTGAGCGCCGCGTCCTCCCCGCGCTGCTGATGCACCCGCTTGAACACCTCATACAGGCACAGTGACGGCACCAGGAGTTCTGACGTGCGTTCGATGGCCGGGGCGAAGAACGCGGCATTGTCTCCGTCTGCGAAGTACTCCAGCCACCCACAGGAGTCCACCACGTTCATAGCCGGTCAGGCTCCCGCTCCACGGTTGTGTCGATGCCCCGAAGGAACCCTCGTGCTTTGGCGATGTCCTCAACCGGGATCATCTCGATGCGACCCTCGTAGGCGATCACCTGAACCTTCTGGCCTGGCACAACCCCAAGTCGCTTGCGGACGCGACTGGGGATCACGACCTGATACTTGGGCGAAACAGTGACGACGTCCATACGATTCTCCTATCGATACCAAGAACGTATGACCATTGTACCGGATCTCGCTGCGGCCGTCAAAGGATCACGACCGCTGCATCCCCCACGGCCAGGAGACCTGGGTTGACTCGTCACTCATCACTGGTGACGCAGTCAGTCCGTGGGCTCAGCGCGAGCAACCTCAAGATCCCTCGGCAGACCTCGGGATGACGGATAGTGGTGTGTCGTTTGCGCCTGAGGCGGCTTGCCGGCGATGCCCTTTCTGCTATACTAAGGTCACTGGGGATGATCGGTTTCGACGGGGGAGGCTGGCGTTGGGCTGCGAGCCGGGGGGGCTTCGTCCCCGTAACCCCTGAAGCAAACCAAAACTGCCAATCCTATGGCAAACAACTGGGCTCCGGTCGCCGTCGCTGCGTAAGCAGCTCGCGACTAGACTCAGTACCTGATCGGGTATCCGGTCACGCCCCTCTGACGCATCGCATACGCGGCGGAGTCAGGTGACATAAAGTAGGCGTGCAGACCGGCAGACGCCGATAGGCCGGTCCAAGACTCATCGGCTTAGCGCAGATGTGGCGTGGTCGGCTACGACCCCTGCGCGAAATCCAAACCGCCGACTACGCTTGTAGATGCTCACCGTCGATTCTTTCGGACGCGGGTTCGATTCCCGCCATCTCCACCAACAGGGCCGGTTGCTTGCCAACCGGCCTTGTGCTTTAGGGACAAGGACGGGGACGGGTACTTGGTGATTGGGGAGCAGAACAGTCGACCGAGAATCCTGCTGCTCACGGGCGAGCGTCAGGTGGGCAAGTCCACGGCGCTCGAGCGCGCTGTGGATCTGATGCGACAGGCAGGATTGACCGTGTCTGGCCTGATGACGAAGCACGTGGGACCTCAGGATTTGGATGTCCACGAGTTGCACTCCGGCGCCGTCTACCGGCTCACCGATCCTACCGCAAGCCTCCGCCCCAAGCCGGGGAGCCGCTACGGGATGGATCCCCAGGCGATGGCGCGCAGCGTGCGAGCCCTGCACGCGAGCGTGCCGACAGGGGTCTTCATCGTGGACGAGCTGGGGCCGCTGGAGTTCAGGAAACGGCAGGGGTGGGTGGACGCCTTGTCCCTCCTCGAGCGCGAATCCTACCGGCTGGCCGTATTGGTTGTGCGTCCGTCGCTGCTGGAGCAGGCCATCATGGAGTTGCCGGCGGTTGCCTTCGAGGTGGTGCGGGTCACGGTCGAGGCCCGTGACCGGGTCCCGGAGATCGTCGCCGGTCGCGCCGTGGCGGCGGTCACGGGTCAGCCATCGGTGCCTGGCAGGGTTGGGGGAGCCTGAAGGATGAAACCTTGGTCTGTCGTGGGCCACGATTGGGCCGTGCAACAGCTCCGCCACGCGGTGGCGCAGGACGATGCGCCGCACGCGCTGCTGATCACCGGGCCCCAGAGCGTGGGTAAACAGACCCTGGCTCAGCAGCTGGTCTCCACTCTCCTCTGCCGGGCTGAGGCGGCCGATGACCGGCCGTGCGGCACGTGTCTGTCCTGCCGGAAGTTGACATCGGGGAATCATCCCGACCATCTTGCGGTCGCACCCGAGGACGCCAAGGCCCGCCTGAAGATCGAGCGGATACGCGAGGTCGAGCGTTTCTTGGCGCTCACGCCCATCGAGAGTCCCTGCAAGGTCGCGCTTATCGGCGATTTCGAACGGGCGACGATCGGTGCCGCCAACGCCCTGCTCAAGACGCTGGAGGAACCTCCCTCGTACGCCCACATCATCCTCCTGGCGACCGATGCCGACCTGCTGCTGCCCACGATCGTCTCGCGGGCCCAACAGATCGTGCTGCGACCGCTGCCCAGCCGTCTGATCGCAGACGCACTGGTCGACAGGTGGGATGTCGAGCCGGGCCTGGCCGCGCGGTTGGCCCGCATCTCGGGCGGGCGGATGGGGTGGGCCGTGCGCGCGGCGACCGAACCCGGGGTCTACGAGCGGATGCAGGGGGCGCTGGAGCGCCTGGTCACGGTCTTGGGAGAGGCGCTGCCGGCACGGTTCGTCACTGCCAAGGAGATGGCCAAGGAGCGCGATGCGCTCACCGAGACGCTGGAGATTTGGCTGACGCTCTGGCGCGATGTGTTGCTCCTGCACTTGGACGGTGGCGGGGCGCTCACGCATCGTGACCACCGTCGCATCATCGAGGTGATCGTCCGAGGCACCGACGTGGGGCAGGTCGTGGGGGTGCTGACGGCCCTGGATGACGCTCAGTCGGCACTCACCGCCAACGCGAATGCCCAGTTGCTGGTGGAGAACCTGCTATTGAACCTGCCGGCGGTGGATACCGATCAGCTCTGATCGTCGGTGTGGAAGCCGGACTCGACCGCCAGCCGCATGGCCGTCCGCTCGTTGCCGTCGATGATGACTTCGGAGAACGCGGGAACGCAGGCGATCTTGATATCCTCCGATTCCAGGTAGCCACGCGCGATGGCGATGGCCTTGACCGCCTGGTTGACGGCACCCGCCCCGATGGCCTGGACGTCGACCCGACCTCTCTCCCTGACGATCCCTGCGATGGCGCCGGCGACGGAGGTGGAGCGAGAGTTGGCAGCTACCTTCACCAAATCCATGTGGGGCTCCTTGGGTGCAGATTCGGACATCCGAGCGCTCTCATTGTACAGTTAATCTTGACCTTTGGCAAGTAAACGTGATTGACTCGTATAGGGGTGTCGATAACACTGCCCTTTGCGTAACTGGGGGCACGGCCTCTATTTGCGTACGCTCTCTGATCTTGCTTGGGTGCTTTGAACCAGTATAATGCCCGGCGCCGGACGATCCCGCACGGATGCGGGAGCTGCGATAGGAATCGAGACCCACTGCTATGAAAACCGAATCTCCCCACGTACTGGTCACCAACGACGACGGCGTGAGCGCGCCGGGCATCGCGGCTCTTGCCGCGGCGCTGGGCAAGGTGGCTCGGGTGACGGTCTTGGCGCCCGACCGCAACTGGAGTGCGTCAGGGCACAAGAAGACGATGCACCGCCCGCTGCGGGTCAGGGAGGGCCGGCTTAGCACCGGCGAGACCGTGCTGGTGACCGATGGGGCGCCCTCGGACGCCATCGCCCTGGGGCTTCTGGGCGTGGTCACCGATCCGATTGACGTGGTGGTCTCTGGCGTCAACCGCGGCGGGAACTTCGGCCACGACGTGACCTACTCGGGCACGGTGACCGCGGCGATGGAGGGCGCGATCGGGGGCATTCCCTCGCTGGCGGTCTCCCTGGACACGTACGAGGCCGGGGCTGACTACGCCGTGGCGGCTGAGTTTGCCGCATATATGGTTGGGGTCCTGGCACGCGAGGGGCTGCCGGAGGGCGTCGTGCTCAACATCAACGTGCCCAACCTTCCGCGTGACCAGATCAAGGGCGTGCGCATCACCCGTCAGGGGCAACGCGTCTATCGTGATGCCCTGGTCGTGCGTGAGGATCCCTCGGGCGTGCCCTACTACTGGATCGGCGGAGATCCCCCGACGGGCGTGATGACCGAGGGCACGGACTTCGCGACCACCGCCCAGGGTTACATCTCGGTGACCCCGCTCCAGCTGGATTTCACCGCCTACGATCTCCTGCCGGCACTCGCCGGATGGTCGCTCGACGGCTGGGGGTGAGGTGTGCCCCGGTATGTCCTCGCTTACAAGCCCTTCGGCGTGCTCAGCACCCGGCAGCACAGTCCGTCGGGTCACCGTAATCTGATCGATCTCGATATCCCCGACGGTCTGCAGCCTGCCGGTCGGCTCGACCGGGACAGTGAGGGGTTGCTGCTGCTGACCGACGACGGCCAGACGCTCCACCGGCTCACGCACCCGGACTTCAGCCATACCAAGATCTACCACGTACTCGTCCTGGGGCACCCGGACGAGCACGCGATCTCTCGGTTGCGCGACGGTGTGGAGATCAAGCTGGGCCGCACGCAACCCGCCGATGTCGAGATACTGACCGCCGCGCCCCCGATGCCGGACTTTCCGGCGCCGTTGCCCGCGCCGGAGAAGACGACGTGGCTGCGCATCGGTCTGCGCGAGGGCATGAACCGCCAGATCAAGCGGATGACGGCCGCGGTTGGACATCCCACGGTGCGCCTGGTGCGCGTGGCGCTGGGGGCGGTGTCGCTCACGCCGGACCTGGAGCCGGGCGCGTGGCGGGACCTCAGTGGGGCCGAACGCGACGTACTCCTGGCAGATGTGTGGCGGGGACGCGAGCGCGTGCGCGCGCCTCGGCCCTCGCATAGGGTCAACAGACGAAGGCGCTGACATAGGAGGACGATGTGAAGCTGTCAGTGATCATCCCCGTGTACAACGAGATCGAGACGATCGAGGAGATCGTGGGGCGCGTTCGCTCGGTCCACCTCGATGTCCCCGTCTGGTCGGACCACGCCAACGAGACATCGATGCACCTTGACCGGGAGCTCGTGATCGTCGATGACGGGTCGGTCGACGGGACGCGAGACTACCTGGACACCCTACGTGAGGAGCCCGATGTCGTGGTGATCTTCCACGAGGCGAACATGGGCAAGGGGGGCGCGGTGCGCACGGGGCTGCAGGCGATCACCGGCGATATCGCCATGGTGCAGGACGCCGACCTCGAATACGATCCGCGCGATTACCTAAAGCTCCTCCAGCCGATTCTCGAGCACCGCGTCCACGTCGTCTATGGGTCGCGCTTCCGGGGCGGCCCGACCAAGGCCATGTTCTTCTGGCACATGCTGGGCAATCGTGGCCTGACCTTTGTGACCAACCTGCTCTACAACACGATCCTCACCGACATGGAGACGTGCTACAAGGTCTTCTCCCGTGAGGTAGCGTCCAAGCTCGATCTCAAGGCCAACGGCTGGGGGTTTGATCCCGAGATCACGGCCCAGATACTGCTGAGCGGCTACCGTATCTATGAGGTTCCCATCTCCTACAGCGGACGCGAGTTCACCGAGGGCAAGAAGATATCGTGGCGCGACGGTTTCACGGTGCTGTGGACCCTGATGAAGTACCGAATACTGGGGCACCGGCCGCCACAGCTTGACGAAGCCTGAGAAGCAGTGACAATGTGAGTGACTGTGCGTTGTCTTTGCTGGATGTGCCTGGTGAGGGGATGCTCTCTTGACCGTCATAGGGCTGCCCACGATTACCCGTCCCATTCGGCATCTGCAGCGCTACAGGCAGATTCTGACCGTCTTCACCCGCCACGGATTTGGGTTCGCGATCTCCCAGCTTCCCACCGAGCCCTTCTGGCTGCGTGACCTCTCGCCCTTCCCCCGGCCTGAACCGGCCTCACTGCCTTTCCACTTCCGCCAGGCTCTCGAGGAGCTCGGCCCCGCCTTTGTCAAGCTGGGGCAGGTGCTTAGCACGCGTCCCGATCTGCTTCCGCCCAGCTATATCGCCGAGCTCTCCAAGCTCCAGGACGAGGTCCCACCTGTCGCCTGGGACCAGGTTGAGCCCATCCTGCGCCAGGAGCTCGCTCCGTCGCTGGAGGAGGTCTTCGACGAGATCAACACGGTGCCTCTCGCCGCCGCTTCCTTGGCCCAGGTCCACCTGGCCAAACTTGATGGCGGTGACCGCGTGGTCATCAAGGTCCAGCGTCCCAACATCCTGCGGACCCTGCGGACCGATCTGGAGATCATCCACGACATCGCGCGGTACGTCCAGAACCACACCGCGCTGGGCAAGGTCTACGATCTCGTCGAGATCGCCGAGGACTTCGCCGACACGGTCAATAACGAGCTGGACTATGTGGCCGAAGGGCGGAATGCCGATCGTTTCCGAGAGAACTTCACGGACACGGCGGGCGTCCACATCCCCTATGTCTACTGGGACTACACGACCAAGCGCGTGCTGGTCATGGAATACATCGAGGGGATCAAGATCGACCAGATCGCGGCGATTGACGCGGCCGGCCACGATCGCAACGCCATCGCCGAAAACGCCGCGCATATGATCATCCAAGAGGTGCTCGTCGACGGTTTCTTCCACGCCGATCCGCATCCCGGCAACTTCCTTGTGATGCGAGGCGACGTCATCGGCGCCATGGACTTTGGGATGGTCGGCTACCTGACCAAGGCGGACCGGGCCAACCTGATCCGACTCTACAACGTGGCCGTCCAGCTCAACGCGCGCGGTGCGACCGAGGAGCTGATCCATATCGGCGCGGCGCCCCCGGACGTCGACCGCAAGAACCTGACACGTGATATCGAGCGCCTGCTGCATCGCTACAGCGGCCTGGGTCTCTCGGAGATGCGCCTGCAGGATGTGATGGATGATGTGATGCCGGTGGTCTTCGAGCACAGGCTGAAGCTGCCGGGCAACTACTGGCTCCTTGTGAAGACGTTGGCGATGATGGAGGGGCTTGGGCTGACGCTGGCACCCGATTTCGACATCTTCGGGTTCTCTCGACCCTATGTTACACGCCTGATCCTGAGCACTGTGGTGCCCGACCGGACCACGATCAGCGACCTCGTCCGCCACGGATTGGCCTGGGGAGACCTCCTCAACGAGGTGCCGCACGCGGGGCAGCTGTTGATTGACCGCCTGGAGAAGCGAGACCCGATCCCGCTCTCGTTTGACCGCGGCAACCTCGACTTGCTGGACCGCCTCTTCACCCGCCTGGCGCTCAGCGTGATCATCGCGGGTATGACCATCGGGTTGGCTGGCCTCATCCCCGTCGTCACGAACACCAGTTGGCTGGTCCAGACCATCGTCGTCCTCAGCTTTGTCGTGGTGCTGCTGATCGGTGCCGGCGTTGTATGGTCGATTGTACGCAAGCGCTGACGTGTCTAGAGAGGTTGCTCCGGACATCCGCTATGCTACAATGATGGCTATGGAATACGGCAACCATCCCCTACTTCGAGTGCTCAACCCCCAACAGCGCGCTGCCGTGACCGCTGAGGATGGACCGGCGTTGGTGATCGCCGGCCCCGGGTCGGGGAAGACACGTGTGCTGACCCACCGCGTCGCGTGGATGCTCTCGGAGATGGATGTCGCCCCTTGGCACGTGTTGGCGGTCACCTTTACGAACAAGGCCGCCCGTGAGATGCGACACAGGCTCGATGGGATGCTGGGCGACGCGTCGACGCGCTCGATGACCCTGGGCACGTTCCATGCCACCTGCGCCCGCATCCTGCGCCGCGAGGCCTCGACCCTGGGACTCCCGTCGAACTACCTTATCTTCGACACCGATGATCAACTCACCGTGATGAAGCAGGTCGTGGCCGAGATGGGGCTGGATGACAAGCGCTATCGCCCCCGTGGGCTGCTGAATGCGATCTCCAGTGCCAAGAACGAGTTACTGACCCCCGAGACCTACCCCACGCGCACCTACTACGATGAGATCGTCGCGCGAGCCTACGCGGCATACCAGGACGGATTGCGCAAGAACGACGGGTTGGACTTCGATGATCTGTTGATGGAGACCGCGCGGATGCTCCAGACTGACGACGCGGTGCGGGACAGGTATCGGGAGCGGTTCCGCTACGTCCTGGTGGACGAGTTCCAGGACACCAACATCGCGCAGTATGTGATCCTCACGCAGATTGCCCAGGGCCATCAGAACCTCTATGTGGTGGCCGATGAGGATCAGTCGATCTACTCCTGGCGCGGGGCCGACTACCGAAACATCTCGCGGCTGCGGGAGGACTTCCCCGAGTTGCGGACCTACCTATTGGAGGAGAACTACCGCTCCACGCAAATCATCCTGGATGCGGCGCAGGCCATCATCGCGCAGAATCCGGATCGGACGGCGAAGCATCTCTTCACGGCCAGGTCCGGCGGGTTCCCGGTTGTCCTCCACGAGGCCTACGACGAGCAAGAGGAGGCCGACTACGTGGTCCGCGAGATTCGGCGCCTGCTCCGTACGGGCCACAAGCCGGGAGACATCGCGGCGATGTACCGGACCAACGCGCAGTCGCGGGCTCTGGAAGAGAGCTTCATCCGCCACAACATCCCCTATCGCCTGATCGGGGCGACACGGTTCTACTCTCGCAAGGAGATCAAGGATGTCCTGGGGTTCTTGCGGATCATGCAGAACCCGGATGACGATGTAAGCTTCATGCGCGTTGTCAATGTCCCCCCCAGAGGCATCGGCGCGGGCACGATCGCCAAGGTTGCGGCCGAAGCCGACTGTCAGGGAACGAGCCTCTATCGGGGCTTGGTGTCGCTGGTGGGGTCCGGGACGCTTGGGGGACGGGCTCAGCGGGTCCTGACGACCTTTGGCACCATGGTCCAGCACTGGCTGGGCCTCCGTGATGAGCTGAGTGTGGCCCGGCTGATCGACCGTGTTCTGACAGACATTGACTATGAGTCCCACATCCGTGACGGCAGCGACCGCGGCGAGTCCAGATGGGAGAACGTCCTTGCGCTGCGCGCCGTGGTGGCCGAGGCGCCCGCCATCTCCCTTCTCGATTTCCTCACCGATGTCGCCTTGGTGGCCGACGTCGACGAGCTGGCCGATGAGGTCGACGCGGTCACGCTCCTCACCCTGCACGCGGCCAAGGGCCTCGAGTACCGCGTGGTCTTCCTGGTCGGCATGGAGGAGGGGCTGCTGCCTCACAGCCGGTCGATTGAGTCACCCTCCGAGGTGGCCGAGGAGCGACGTCTGCTGTACGTGGGCATGACGCGGGCGGAGCAGCGGCTCTATCTGACCTATGCGTTCCGCCGTGGATGGCGGGGACAGCGCGGCGATCCCTCCGCGCCATCCCGGTTCCTGCAGGACCTGCCGGACGAGGTACTCAAGCAACCCAAGGATCGGCAACTCCGCAGCAGGACGTCCAGCTGGACGACGCCCAGTTGGGGGAGCGAACCCAAGGCATCGCGGAGCGCGAAACCACTGGCCGAGCTTCAATTCAAGACTGGGCAGCGTGTCCGGCACCAGTACTATGGTGACGGCATGGTGCTGGAGAGTGAGTACGAGGGCCGTCAGGAGATGGTGACGGTGATCTTCGGCAACGGCATCGGGGTCAAGAAGCTGTTGAGCCATATGGCGCCGATGGAGCCGCTGCCGGCGCACTGAGCCGACGACACGGCAGGCGGGGTGGGCCCGTGAGGGCCGGACCCGCCAACGGGAGACGAGCGATGAGTCTGCAAGTGGGAGCCAGACGGGGCTTGACGGTCGCGGTCCTCTGCGCGGGCTGCCTGCTGCTGGTGTCGATGATGTGGGCTCTGAGGCTCGATCTTGGATCGGGATTGCCGGCATCGTCCTCGCAAGCGTATATGCCAAACAAACCCATTTCCCAGGCCCCCGGCGATCAAGTGCTTTCGGGTCTCTTCCAGGAGCCGCCCGGCGTCGTCCTGGCGCAGACGCCCATCAATTGCACCCTGGAGACGACGTCGACGACCACTACGGACACCAGCTGGAACAACCACGACTTCGACACCAACATCCAGGTGTCCAACTACACCGATCTCTCGCTTATCTCCTCCGTCGGCGATGTACCCGGTGCCTTGGTCCCCACGGAGGCCGACTTCTTCCGTCTGGACAACGCCGTCATCGGTGCCAAGTACACGATACAGGCGAAGCCTGACCGCACCCTCAACTACAACCTCGGCGTCCGCGTCTATGACAAGGACCAGCAGGAGATCATCATCGACATCGATACGTCCACCTACTACGCTACGGTGACGCTCATCCCCGATGACTACGGTCCCTACTACATCGAGGTCTTCCAGGTCAGCGCCCAGTGCACGGGCGATACCTACAGCCTGATCTACAACTACACGGCGCCGACTCCGACCCCCTCACCCACGGCCACCGGCACGCCCTATCCGACGGCGACGCCACGGCCGGGGTCCACCTGGATGACCGGCTTTGACCAGTATGAGCCGAACTTCGACTTCAACATCGCCACCACGATCGCGCCCGGCCTGGACTACGATATGAACTTCGTGCCCTGGGGCGGCGGCGATGTGGACAATGACTTCCTCAAGGTCCGCGTCAAGTCGGGTCTCCAACTGACCTGCGAGACCTCGAACCTCGACCCGGCGGTGGATCCCCGGATGGCCTTCTACAGTGGTCCGGGCGAGCAGTACTACATCATGGCCAACGACGATATCGAGCTGGGTGATTTCAACAGCCGGCTTTCGTACTATGTGACCCACGAGGGCTATGTCTACATTCTGATCGGGCAGGGGACGCGCATGGATGCCCGAGACACCGCGAACAGTGACTATACTGTCACTTGCGACCTCGCGGTGCCGGGCACGACACCGTATCAGCCGGGGCAGGGCCCGACCCCTAACCCGGACAAAGACGTGCCGACACCCGTACCGACGCCGACTCCACAGGTCTCGGTCGTGGCGACTCCGACCCCGCCGCCCGTTGCCGATGACCGTGAGTTGACCTTCCGACTCGTCACACGGCCCTCCGTCGCGACGCCGACCCCGGAACCGAGTGGCTTCCGCACGTTCAGGGTGGTCGTCTACTTCGACATCGATCAGGACGGCGTCCTGGGGGCAGGCGAGGGTGTGACCGGCTTCTTCGTCCAGGTGCTATCACCTGACGGACGCCGCGAGCTGGCGGAGGGCTACACGGACGACCAGGGGCAGCTCTCCTTCACCGTGCCCACGATCGGCACCGTGCGGATCGTGGTGCCTCTCCTGGGTGTGGATCGACTGATCGAGTCGTCCAAGCCCGAGGTGAAGGTGCGGATCGCGCCGGCGACCTTGCCGGACGTCATCCCCTAGGTCCGCGGACTGGATAGGCGTCATGACACAGAAACGCGTCAAGGACTACTACGCAACGCTGGGCATATCGTCAACCGCCTCCCTGGAGGAGATACGCCTCGCCTACCGGCGTCAGGCGCGCGCGTACCATCCGGACCTGAGCACCGATCCCGACGCTGAGGAACGCTTCAAGGAGATCAACGAGGCCTACGATATCCTGGCCAACGATGACAAGCGGCAGGCCTACGATTACTTCACATCCGGCAACGAGGAGCCCCAAGATGCGACGGAATCGACTGTTGTGTCTGCACCTCCGGCGACGCCCGTGACGCCGCCCACGGTAGCTCCCGCGGCGGCGCAACAGCCGCCCCGGCAGTCAGGTCCGAGCCCGTCGCGAGGCAGGGTCTATCCGCCGACCTGGGCGATCCTCCTGATCGTGCTGGGGGCGTGCATCATGATCGCCGTCGTGATCGGCGGCGTCCTCTCGTTGCGACGCGCTCAGCCGAACGGGGGCGCCGACAACATCAGCGTCACCAAGCTGACGACGTTCCTTTCCCCACCGCCCATCCCCTCTGAGCTCACCGTCCTGCAAGAGGACAACACGCCGCTGGAGACCGTTTTGCCCACCCAGCTGCGGTTGGCGGGAACGAGTTTCCCTGTCGCCGCCATTCTTCCCGAGCAGGGCCGTTGGCCGCTGCCCGCGGACCAGACGACGCTCGCGCTCTGGGTCCACGGCACCGTGATCAACTACGTGATCGGGCTCCCCTACCTGCCGGCAACCGAATCGCTTCTGGCCGGCCTGACACCTTCGGATCAGATTGTGCTCGCACTCGAGAACGGGACCGAGCTGGCGTTTGGGTCGCCGCAGGCCAAGCGGGTTGACCCCGCGGACACCGCGCCGATGAGCCAGGAGCGGCCCGGTCTGACACTGGTGATGCTGGGTGGGGATCAGCCGTCGCGGCTCACCGTGACCGCGCGCTACCTTCCGGAGGCGGTGAAGCCGTCGCTGGAGCAGCGTGCGGATGGCCTCGCCGTCAGCGTGCTCGATGCGGCCATCGCGAAGGACACGGGCTCTGAGAGCTCACAATCGTGGACCTTTGTCGTCGAGTACGCCGTCACCAACACACTCTCGACCGCGGTGACGCCGGCGCTCTTTGCCCTGGTCCTCGAGGATGCGAGTGGACAGCGCTACGTCCTGAATGAAACGGCCACCGGGTTGGGCAACGCCGGCCGCTTGACCGAGCCCGTGGCCCCCGGGGCCGCTGCGCGCGGCAGTGCCGGCTACGTGATTCCGCGAACCGTGCGCGCCCCGCTCTCGTGGCACTTCCGGGCCGACGCCACGTCGAGCGATCAGGCCACCTTTGTGCTGGGATTCGAGCCCCCCAGGCCGGGTCCGGCGGAGCCGGACGTGGAGCTCTATGAGGCCTTCCTGGATGGCACGCGGGACGTGATCGTGGTCTCCGGGACGATCTACAACGACGGGGAATCTGACCTCCGTGTGGCGCCTGAGGCCGTGGAGATGACGTCGGGGGAGGGCCGTAGCTCGCTGGAGATAGAGACCCCGCTTCTGCCGTGGACCATCCCGCCGGATGACTTCCAGGACTTTGAGCTACAGTTCTCGCTGCCCGAGGACGTCGACTCGGTTCTGCTCAATATCCTTGGCTTCAGCTTTGAGATCGAGGGGCTATCGCCCTAGCTCAGCATCACCAGGGCGCCAAACCGACCGGTCTGCCCTTCCTCGGCACGGTGCGAGTACCACTCGTCGGTCCTCGCCGCGGTGGAGAGACCTGAGAGCTCGATGTGGCCGATCCCGAGATCGCGCAGTTGCGCAGCCACGGCGCCAGGCAGATCGAGGTGCCATCGTCCGTTGCGCTTCGCCGCCACATCGGCCCCCGTCGGGAGCGTGGCCTGCACCGCGGCGATGACCTCATCCCCGACCTCGTAGTTTGCAGCATCGATGCCCGGTCCCACGCCGGCCCACAGGTCATCGGTGCGCGTGCCGAATGCCCCTGTCATCTCCCGCACCGTCGCCGGCACGACGCCCGCGGCAGTGCCACGCCATCCGGCGTGTGATAGCGCCGTGACGTGGTGCACGGGGTCGTAGAAGAGCACGGGAAGGCAGTCTGCAAAGCGCAGCAGCAGGACGACGTCGGCTGACGCCGTGATCAGCCCGTCGGTCCCCGGAATGACGTGCCCACAGTCATCGGGGCCAACGCAGGCCACGTGATTGCCGTGCACCTGATGGGGGCTGACCACGCGGGCTGGATCGATGTCCAGTGCGTCGAAGAGCCGGCGGTGGTTCTCCGCGACTGCCTCTGGCGCATCCCCCACCGTGCTGCCGAGATTGAGGCCGGCGCAGGCGCCTGTGCTGATGCCGCCCAGGCGAGTCACCATCGCGTGGCGGAACCCCACGCCACAAGACAGGGGCTCGCCGGTAAACTGATACCAGGCGAGCCCCGATGTGGCCGACTCTGTGCGAACTATGGGCATCTACGACCGACGGGTGAAGAGCGTCTTGAGCACCAGACCGATCCAGCCCACGGCCCAGAACGCCAGCGCGATCCCTGCGAGCGCGACCTTCTGTTCATCAACGATGGACTGGACGCGCGTGCCCTCCGGCCCGACCTCGATGTAGGCTATGGGGCGTGCCCGTGCGCCCGCGCCGCCACCGGCGCCCATGGCGGCTTCGTCGCCAGCGTGCTCGTGGCATTCGCAGTCACAATCCTCGTCACACTCGCCGTCGCAATCACATTCCTCATCGCAGTCGCAGTCTTCGCCGCATTCACCCTCGCAGGACGATCCTCCGGCGGGCCCCGTACCGGCGCCGCCACCGAATCCGTACATGATCTCGGCGACCGGGATCAAGGTCTTCCCCTCGACGGTCTCCGGCGTGCCGAAGACGGCGTTGACGTTGACTTCCTCGGAGACACTCTTCAGTCGATCAAACAGCGCGTCAATTGCTTCCATCTGTCCTATCTCCTTCTATTCGGTCCCTTGACGATCAGGATCACCGCCATGATCAGGCTGCACGTGACAGCGATTGCCGCGGCGGCAGCAGCCATCGTGCTCAGTGTGTTGCCGGTGGCGTTGGGAATCTCGATCCACTCGGCTGTTTCCTCTCCCTCCACCACGATTGAGGAAGGCCGGAGCCGCACGAAATGGAAGACGCCCTGGTCCGGTCGCTCCAGGGACAGTGTGTTCACGAGCACCGAGGGGAGAAGCCGCCTGGCTCCCACCTTGATGGGATCCGCAGCTACCAGCCTTATGCGCTGCTCTGGCAATGTCATAGGTCGTTCCTCTCTCTGTGACCCCGTTCCCAATCAGGGAATAGCACGTTGGTCTCGCCCCCAAGTATACTCTTGACTAGCTCGTCAGGTCAACCTGCGGGATCAACTCATTGTAGTCCTCAACTGTACCCCGGTCTCGGAAGCACTCGATGATCCGGTGACCCAGGGGGTCCAGATCCTCCGATCTATACAGGTCGACCTGTTCGTCGAAGAAGTCGTAGAGCTGTAGTGCGCCGGCGTCGTACCCTGCGTTACCCACCTCGGGTTGTGTGTTCACCTGCAGGAACCAACGTGAGACGAACCGTCCCTCGACCTGGAACTGGTGGAGTGCGTAGCCCAAGAGGGCACAGCGAGCCGGGCGTATCTGTCCCGGCATCCAGCGGGCGGCGCCACGCCGCGCCAGGTACTCGCGCATGATCCATTCGGGCATAAAGCCGGTGCGCCACACACCCACGTATTGATTGGGGCATAGGACGTACCGGGTCTCGGTGTTGTCCCTGAACTGGGACAGCAGCAGATTAGCCTGGTCAACCCGCCTGCCGGTGGCGAAGGGCCAGTAGGAGCCGACGCCCTCGCTGCTCATGCCCTGCGTGTCGATGATGCTGGGGTTGCCGTGACCACGAGGCGCTGCCAGCCGCCACAGCCACGCAAGGGCAGGAGGGAGCACGTGGAAGAGGCCGATGATCCCATAGCTGGGACGGTCCTCCGTGCAAGGTGGTGTGCGGACGCCATAGCTGCGGATGTCCACCTCCACAGGCTCGTTGACGATGCTGGGAAAGACGCGTCGCGGCAGGATGACACGTGGGTTTGGGCACGCCTTCCCCGGCGAATCCTCGATGTGTTCCCATATGAGCGCGCGGCTTCCAGGCACAGCATACACGTTTAGGAAGAGCAGCGGCTCCGGCGGCTCGGCTGTCAGCCGCTCTAGGTGAACGTCGGTTCCGTAGTGGTCGATGTGGTTCACGCGCAAGAACCACGCGTCCTCGGCATCCGTCACCGCGAGCTTGTTCGGGCTTTTCTGGATCGACGGATGACAGAGCGCCATGTCGTCGACGACGGGCTCGAGGCGGCATGTACGGGGTATCTCGATGAAGCGTTGCTCTCCCGTCATCATGTTCTCACCCAGCAGCATCCGCCCGTCATCCTCGCGGTGAGCGTGCTCCAGTAGCTCGCTCTTGCCGCCCCCGCTGGCGGCCTCATGCATCATCGTGGTTACGTTGTCGTAGGGAGTCACGACCCTCACGGCCGAGCAGTGGGTGGTCACCCAACCCTCTCGCTCTCCCTGGGTCAACAACATACCGTAGACGCCCTTCTTGGCGCTCGGTCCGGGATAGAGGTTGTAGGAGAAGACCTCGTGCATCCCGGGCAGCCGGTTGTGAACGACGACCTGCTTCCCCTCGAAGTGCGTGTGTCGAAAGACCGGGGCCACATAGATGATGGACGCCGGCTTGAAGTCATCGGGCAGCTTGTCCTCCGGGATGATGCCCTGGAGCAAAGCCAGACTGAGAGCGAAGAATCCCGCATTGGCCGGCCCGACAACAACAGAGTCCATGCCCATGCCCGGCTGTCCAGCGGTAAAGCCGAACATCGCCAGTGGTCTCTCGGCCAGCCAGTCAAAGGTGTCAGTGCGCAGACCATCGAAGTCCTCACCGTACCGCTGTCGGAAGGTATCCTTATCGGTTTGCAGATCGTCAGCGATCACGAGGCAATCCGGATCGCGACGGCGCATATAGGGCTCGGGATAGTTGACCGACACGCCGTTGCGAACCCGAGCGACGATCGCCTCGACGACCTCGCCCTGTTCCGGCACTTCATACTTGACCTCGAAGTGGGTACTGCCAAGGCCGCCACACGCCAGGTTCACGAGCTCGTTGATTGTGCTGACGACCGTCACGCTGGGACTGCGCGACAAGATGCCGGCGACATCATCAGGTACCTGATATTTCTGCCAACTCATAGCCTCTCCTCCTCGACTTCTTCCGGTACCCCGCCCCCGCGAGGCTGCTCTGATAGGTGTTTAGTATGCCAAAAGCGAAAGGCGGCGCCTCTAGGTGCGCCGCCTCCGATTGCGTATTGCCCTCACTACGCTGTGATCTTCGGCGGCGCCCCGGCTCTGAGAGCTTTCCACAATCGCTCCGGAGTGACCGGCGTGCGCTTGAGCATAGTGCCCGTCGCATCGTAGATCGCGTTGAGCACCGCAGGCGTGACGCCGTTGACGACGATCTCGGCGACCGACTTTGCCCCCACCGGGTGCGAGGGCTCAAAGGTCTCAATGAACAGGGTCTGCATTGGCGGCGTCTCGTCCGCGCGGAACACACGATAGTCATCGAAACGCGGGTTCAAATTCCGCCCTTGGTCGTCATAGACCAGTTCCTCCGTCAGGGCATATCCCAGGGCCTGGTGCATGCCACCCTCTGCCTGTCCGCTCGCGGTCAGCGGGTTGATGATCTGGCCTGAGTCCATCGCGATCAGCAGGTTGTCGACCGTGGTCTGCCCGGTCTTGATGTCGACCGTGACCTCGGCGAACTGTGCTGCAAAGGGCGGCGGGCTGACAGGGCTGACAAAGGACGCGTGTCCCATGATCTGGTGCTGGTTTTCCGTATGGAGCGAGAACAGTGCGATCTCGCGAAAGCTCAGACTCGCGCCATCGTCGCGCCAGACTCGTCTCTCCTTCAGCGAATAGTCGTCGGGTTCGCCGCCGGCCATATCTGCGGCCACGGCTTTGATCTGCCGCGCGACGTCCTCGGCTGCTCGGGCCACAGCGCCGCCACTGATGTAGGTTGTGCTGGAGGCGTAGGCCCCCTTGTCGAATGGGGTGACGTCGGTGTCGGACGACCGGATGATAAGATCGTCGAGTCCGCAGCCCAGGACTTCGGCCGCGATCTGTCCGAGGATCGTGTCCGATCCGGTACCGAGGTCGGTCGCCCCCATCATCAGGTTGAAGGAGCCGTCATCGTTCATCTTGATGCTGGCGGCCGCCATATCGAGGTTGGGTATGCCCGAGCCCTGCATCAGGAAGGCCACGCCGATGCCGCGTCGAAGATGAGGTTGGCCCATCACCACGTGCCAGTCGGGGTTCCCGAACTTCCCGTACCAATCCACCGCCGCTGCGCCCTGCGTGGCAGCTTCGCGGAGGGCGCAGGTTTCGATGACCTCGCCGTGTGCCTCGCGTCCCTCGCTCCACGCCTTGCTCATGATGTTCTCGGTTTGGGGCTCGATGATGTTGTCCAGCCGGAACTTGAGGGGATCGATGCCCATCTCGCAGGCAGCCTGTGTGATCAGTGTCTCGGTGGCGACGACGCCCTGTGTGACGCCGTAGCCGCGATACGCGCCGGCCCTCGGCATCGTTGTATAGTAGGTCTCGCCCCAGAAGCGAACGTTGGGTGTGTTGTAGATGGGCAGCGTCTTGTGGCCTGTGTTGCCCAACACGGTGAGCCCGTGACCACCGTAGGAGCCGGTGTCGCTGAGGGCTCGCATGTCCTGTGCCACCATCTTGCCGTCACCGTCCACGCCGAGGCGGAACTTGACGCGCATCGGGTGTCGCGTGACCGTGTAGGTGAACTGCTCCTCCCGCGTGAGCTCGAGCAACACCGGGCGACCGGTCGCGATGGTCAGATGCGCCGGGATGTCCTCGTAGATCTCCTGTTTGTTGCCGAAGGCGGCACCGATCCGCGGCTTGATGACGCGAATCTGTCCTTCAGTGAGCCCCAACACCGGGGCCAGGATGCGGCGCACGTGGAAGGGGACTTGGGTGGATGTCATGATCACCAGTCGATCGTCCTCATCCCAATAGGTCAACGTCACCCAAGGTTCCAGCGGGACGTGCTTCATCCGTTGCGTGTCGACGACGGTCTTGAAGACGTGCTCAGCCTCCGCGCAGGCGGCATCGACATCGCCGATGTCGATCTTCACCTTGGCGACGAGATTACTCGAGGGATCGCTGTCGCCGAATGGGACGTAGTCCTCCTCATCGTGGATGATCGGGCTGCCCTCAGCCATGGCCGCGTCAAGATCGAGCACGGGCTGCAGCACCTCGTAGTCCACGTGTATCAGCGAGAGGGCCTGCTCCGCGATTTCCGGTGTGTCGGCTGCGACCGCGGCGACGCGGTCGCCAACGTAGCGCACTTTTTGGCCGAAGCTGACATAGTCCAGCGGCCCCGGGATCGGGTAGGATTGGCCCGCGGTGGAGTAGATCACGCGGGGTACGTTCTTGTAGGTGAGCACCGCGTGCACACCGGGCAGCGCCTCTGCCTCGCGGCTGTCGATGTCCCTGATGCGCGCGTGCGCGTGGGGGCTGTGTAGGATCTTGCCGTAGAGCATGCCGGGGCGATCAAAGTCGGCCACAAATGCTGCGTGCCCCTGTGCCAGCTTGGGGGCGTCGACTTTCGGCAGTGGTTGGCCCACGACGTCAAAGGTCTGGGATTCGGCGGTCACGAAGACCTTGGGCTGGGTCTTGACCTTGGTGGTGGTCCCCGGGCCGGATGCGCCGCTCATCTCGAGTGGCTCCGGTCCATCGTCCTGGGAAGCGCCGCCGGGAGACGGCAGCAACGAGTCGGGCATCACGAAGAGGTCGCCGCCGGCTTCTCCTCCGATCGGCTCCGGCGAGTCACCGCGCATGTAGGCGGCGGCGCGAAGGATCGCGTCCACGGGCTTGATGTTCCCGGTCTCTCGCGACACGATGCCGCTGACGGCGTCACGGACCTCGTCCTCCGTGGGCGTGAGCGTGCGTGAGAGAAGTGCTAGTCCGGCCAACATCAGTGCGGGGGTGTCGTAGCCGCTCTGAATGGCGCCGGTCTCAATGAAGGCGCGCTGGAGCGGGTGGAAGGCGGGGCTACGTCCCCAGCCCAACTGCCGGCTCCCACTGAGACCCTCCACTGTGAGGATGTCTGAACCATCGACTTGGGCAGCGAGCACCACGATGCTGCTCAGGGGGTGCCCATTGACCAGGACGGTGCTGTAGCCGTCGGAACCGTCCTCGCTGCCGAACTTGACGCCGCGCAGCCCTTCGCGTCTCAGGAGATGGAAGAGCGTCTCACGTGGGGCTACGTCAAACTGACGCTTCACACCATTCAAGGCAATCGCGATCTGCATGGATTTTCCCCGTCAAGTCACCCGGACACAGCACATCCATTCTACCGACAAAGACGCGTGAGTCAAAGATCAGTCGCCTGCAAGGTGGAGGAGGATCGGCAGGTGCACAGCGAAGGGCGGTGCCGGCGCACGGGGCATACCGATGTCCGAAGTCAGGGAGGCGTGCGTGATGCCGGCGGAGGACTGCAGGCAGGCTAGGCGGCCGGCAGTGTCACCCAGAAAGTCGAGCCGATACCCCGTTGACTGTCGAACCCGATCTCGCCGTTCTGCAGTGCCAGCAACCGTCGGGACAGGTGCAGGGAGAGCCCATTGCCCGGCGTCGCGCGTGTCTCCTCATCAGAGGCACGGAAGAACATCTCGAAGATGCGCGCCTGCTCATCCGCTGGGATGCCGATGCCGGTATCCGCGACGGAGATGCGGGTGCGCTGAGAATCCTCAGGCGTCGCGGTCACGGTGATGGTGCCGCCTTCGGGTGTGTACTGTATGGCATTGTCCAGCAGGTAGCCCAGCACCTGAGCAAGTCGCGCGCGGTCCGCAATCACGGTGACATCCCGCAGTTCCACGCTGACCGTCAGGGCTTTCTCATCCACGGCGAGGTTGCGAGCTCCGGTGACTTCGCTGAGAACCTCCCCCAGCGGCACCTCGGCGATGGACACAGGCACGCGATCACCGTCGATCCTGTTGATATCAGAGAGATCGGAGACCATCTTTGACATGCGATCCACGTTAGCACGGATGGTCTGCAGGAACCCGAGCTGGGCATCGCTGACCGGCCCCATGATGCCCTTGATGAGCAGATCCGTGTATCCCTTGATGGAGGTCATGGGCACCCGCAGTTCGTGGGTGACTAGGGAGACGAAGGCCTGCCGGGTCTCCCCTTCGGCCGCGATCGCCTCGGTGGCCTCGGCAAGGGCGGCCTCCAGTTCGGCAATGCGGGCCGGATCATCTGTGGCGTGGTCCATGCTTCGTCCTCCGTGTGCTGACGTGGCGGCGGTAGTATACCACAGCGACGATCCTCGCAGCTGCTGTTCGGCGCTCGCATCGGGTCCACCGGATCATTGACCCGGAGGCGGCGGAACACACGGTCGGTAACCGTGCCGTGTCAAACCAAATGATAATGCTACCGAAAGGGGTACGGTACTGTCAAAAGATAACGCTACCGGGAAGTGGCCTCCTCCTTTCGGTTTTGGGAGAGATCAGTCGTCGTAGAGGCTGTGGACACGGTGGTCAAACCGGTTTGTGGTTTGTCCACGGTGTCCACAGCCTGCAGGGCAGCCACGGCGGCCGGGAAGCGATCAGGACAGGCGAGCGTAGCGAAGACATTCTCGGTCTGACCCAGTTGCGCCCCGGGCAAGGTGAAGATGTGGTCACGGTCCTGGTAGATGGCGCGGCGGAGCTCTAGCGGGTTGATGTCGTCACGGCGCTGGAACAGCACCTGGGGGGTGACGTGGTCGTGGCCTAGGATGTCGCAAAGGCGTTGCAGTGGCGGACGGGGTGTGTCGTGGCGCCGTCGCACATAGCCGGGGCGGTCGTCAGTAGCCGGTACCCAAGCTTTGGCGATCTGCTTCATGACGGGCTGAACAAGGTTGTGAAAAGGCTGCATGCGTGCGTAGAGAGCGTTGAGAGCGTGTGTCTGAGCCACGGAGTCGAGACGGCGATCACCGAGGTAGTGGCGGATGAGAGAGCTGTTCTTCTGCTCGACGAGGCGATTGTCATTGGGGGTGGCGCTGTGAGAGCGGGAGAGGAGACAGTCGGGATAGTCTTGGACCAAGAAGTCGGCCAGCATCTGGTTGAGGAACTCGCTGCCATTGTCAGGATGCAGCTCGCGGAGCGGGAAGGGCAGCTGGGGTAACAGGAAGGCCAGCGCATCGACGACCACCAACCGACTGCGCCCCAAGATAGCCCGGCGCACGCTCCAGCCGGTGGCCACGTCCACCAACTGCAGGCTATGCACATACTCACCCACCGTGGCCTCGCC
>Ga0180436_10000394_pt1 | contig 45639 bp, 41 predicted proteins | sample SS_ome_2_FD_132434 | JGI IMG/M metagenome (GOLD analysis project Ga0180436, IMG submission 132434) | Hypersaline lake sediment archaeal communities from the Salton Sea, California, USA - SS_3_S_2 metaG | ecosystem: Environmental > Aquatic > Non-marine Saline and Alkaline > Hypersaline >...
CGAGCACGGCCCGAGCCGAATGGGCGCGCGCGCCTCGGCCGGGATGGCCTGTGTCGAGCGCCTGCGCGAGGAGCTCCACCGGGACGGCTGGATCCCGAACGCGTCCCGCATGTGGCTGGCCTCGCACTGGAGCGTTCGGGGCCGGGGCGGATGGCGAGACGGCGAGGACCGCTTCTTCCAGCATCTGCTCGACGGCTCCCGGGCCGCGAACCGCTTGGGCTGGCAGTGGACCGCCGGCGCCCAGACGGGGCGGCTCTACACGTTCGAACGAGGCCAGGTCGAGCGCCAGGCCGCGGGTTGGTGTGGAGGCTGCGTGCGGAGCCACGATTGTCCGATCGAAGGTCCGCCGGGAACGCCGGTGCCCGCGCACGCGGCCGAGCCCGCGCCGCGGCTCGGTCGGGTGGCCGAGACGGAGACCGGCGCCGGGCCAGCGAGCGCGATCGATCGCGGGGAGCCGGAGGCGGTCTGGCTGACGGCCGAATCGCTGGGCGACGCGGACCCCGCGCTCGCCGCACATCCCGGACTGCCCGTCGTCTTCGTCTTCGACCGCGCGCGCCTCGCGCGATGGAAGCTCTCGCGGAAGCGGCTGGTCTTCCTCGTGGAGGGGCTCGCCGAGCTCGCCGCGAAGCGTTCGCTCGAGCTCCACGTCGGGGAGCCGGTGCGCGTCCTCGCGAGCCGACGCTGGGCAGCCACCCACGCGCCGGTGCCCGGTTGGCGTTCGATCGCCGGGCGACTCGTGATCGCCCGCGAGCACCCGTGGCCGTGGCTGGTCACGCCCCACGTCGGACCGATCGGATCGTTCAGCGCCTGGCGGAAGAAGATCGTGCTGCCGGAGGTGGACGGCCCCCAGCAGGCGCTGTCGCTCTAGGGTGCGGGCGCCGCGAGGCGCCTAGTTCGACCAGTAGATGTACTCGTCGTCCGGGGCGTCGTCGAGATTCCAGTCCTTGTCGAGATTGACCGGCACCGAGAGACGACTGGGCCACCGGGGCGCGGCCTGCGTGGCTTCGTGAGCGGCGAGCGCGGCCGTCAGCTCGGCCCGCTTGTCGGGTCTCGTCTGCGCCAGGTCCCGCTGCTCCGTCGGGTCGGTCGAGAGATCGTAGAGCCAGCTCCGGCCCGGCGGGTCGCTCACGTTGAGCTTCCACCCGTCGACGAGCGCGGAACGCGACGTACCGCTCCGCCAGAAGAGCGATCGATGCGGCACGCCCTCGGCCCGGCCCGCCGCCCAGGGCAGGAGGTCGACGCCGTCGATCTCGCGGTCGGTCGGAAGCGGTGCGCCCGCGGCGGCGGCCGCCGTCGCGAAGAGATCGAAGTGGTGAACTGGCGCCTCGACCCGGGTTCCGGGCGGGATCCGCTCGGGCCACCTCGCGAAGGTGGGCACGTGGATCCCTCCTTCGAAGAGGGTCATCTTCCAGCCGCGGTAGGGCGCGTTGACGTCGGGGAGTCCGATGTAGCCGGCGCCGCCGTTGTCCGACGTGAAGAGGACGAGGGTGTTCTCCGCGAGTCCGTTCTCCTCGAGGGCGCGGAGCACGCCCCCGACGCTCCGGTCCAGGCTCCGGATCATTGCCGCGTAGACGCGCTCGCGATGCAGCTCGATGTGGGAGAGGGCCTCGTAGTCCTCGCGGAGCGCCTGGAGCGGCGTGTGCGGGGCCCAGTGGGCCAGATAGAGGAAGAAGGGCCGGTCGCGGTTGGCCTCGATCACGCGGACGGCCTGCTCCGTATACCAGTCGGTCAGGTAGCCCCCGGGCTCGAAGGCGGGGCCCCCGTTGTACTGGGCGGCGAAGCGCATCGAAGCCCAGAGGAACTGGTCGATCGGGTCGAAGTCCTGCTGGGCGTTCACGACGTCGGGGGCGTCCTCGGGCAGGTAGAGCCCGCTCGTCATGAGCAGGCTCTCGTCGAAGCCCTGCTCGTGGGGCGCCATGCCGTTCGTCCGGCCGAGGTGCCACTTGCCGATGTGCACGTTGTGATAGCCGCGCGCCCCGAGCAGCTCCGCCAGGCTGATCTCCGAGGCCGGCATGCCGAGCTCCTCGTACGGGAGGTCCTCGTCGACGTCGTAGTCGATCCGCTCGCGGAGGCGGAGTCTAGGCAGGGTGCCGCTCGCGATCGCGGTCAGGCGGGGCATGCCCGGCGGCGTCGGCGTGAACTCGAAGCCGAAGCGCGTGCCGTAGCGGCCCGACATCAGGGCGGCGCGCGACGGGGCACAGGTCGCGTTCGCGGCATAGCCGTTCGTGAAGGCGGCGCCCTCGGCGGCGATCGAATCGATGTTCGGCGTGGGGACCGTGCCCTTCGCGACGCCCCCGCCGGCGAAGGTGAGGTCATTCCAGCCGAGGTCGTCGGCCAGGATCAGCACGACGTTCGGAGGACGTTCGCCCGCGGGCCGGCGCTCGGGGTCGGCGCCGGTCTGCCACTCGATCTCGCGCGGCGGCCCCACGTCGTAGCCGCGCTTCGAAGCGATCGAGACCGCGCCGAGCACGATCTCGGTCCGGTTCACCCAGGCGAGGCCGCCCAGGACGAGGAGGGCGGCGAGGGCGAGCAGGCCGAGTCGGGCGAGGCGATTCATCGTGGGGGCACTCCACGGTAGGGTCGGGACGGCGGGTCGCGGGTCGACGGTTGCCGTGCGAATAAATTGACATACGCTCTGCCAAAAACAAGGCGCACGACGCTTCGAGACCGAGCGACAGGAGATCACGCAATGAAGATCGGACTGATTCCCGCGAACATCGGCTCGCCGACGGGCGAGATGATGATCGGCATGGCGAAGCTCGCCGAGCAGGTCGGCTTCGAGTCGATCTGGACCTTCGAGCACGTGATCATCCCGATCGACTACGAGTCGAAGTACCCGTACAGCGCCGACGGCAAGATGGGCGTCGATCCGGACGCGAACTTCGTCGATCCGCTGATCGCGCTGTCGGCGATCGCGGCGGCGACGAAGACGATCCGCCTCGGGACGGGTGTGAACATCCTGTCCCAGGCGAACCCGCTCTACGTCGCCAAGCAGGCGGCGAGCCTCGACTTCGTGTCCGGCGGTCGTTTCGAGCTCGGCGTGGGGATCGGCTGGCTGCGGGAGGAGTTCAGGGCCTGTGGGACGCCTTTCGAGAGACGGGGCGCACGCTTCGATGACTACGTTCAAGCGATGCGCAAGGTCTGGTCCGGCGACGTCGTCGAGCACCAGAGCGAGTTCCTCGACTGGACGGGCTTCAAGAGCAATCCCACGCCCGTCCAGGATCCGTTTCCGGTCGTGATCGGCGGGACCAAGGGCAAGGCCTTCGAGCGCGTGGCGCGCTACGGAAACGGTTGGTTCGCCCCGACGGCCAGTCCCGCACAGCTCGAGCCGCTCCTCGGGCAGCTCGACGAGGCGTGCTCCGCCGCGTCACGCGATCGATCCGAGATCGAGGTGACCGCGATGTGGTTCCCGAACCCGGAGGATCTGAGCGACGTCGAGCGATACGCCGAGCTCGGCGTCGGGCGACTGGTCGTCCCGCTTCCGACGATCGTGAAGGGGAACCCGATCGAGAGCCTGCAGGCGTTCGGTGAGAACGTGCTCGGGAAGCTCGGCTGAGCGCCCGCGACCCTCGGGTCACGGCGCCAGGAGAGCCTCTCGCCAGAGTTCGCCGTCGCGCCAGAAGGCCTTGCGCGTGTGCACCCGGTCGCGGCTGCCTTGCCAGTGCTCGATCCGCCTCGGCTCGAGGCGGAAGCCGATCCAGTCGGGCGGGCAGGGAGCCGGATCGGGCAGGCTGCTCTCTGCCTCCGCTGCCGCAACGCGTAGCGCGTCCAGCGAATCGATCGGCTGGGATTGCGGGGACACGGAGATCATGATCTGGCCCGCCCGCGGGCGGGCCGCGAAGTCGGCGGCGACCTCTTCGTCGCTCAATCGAACGACCGTCCCGTCGACGCGGGCCTGCTCCTCGATCGGCTCCCAGTAGAAGCAGACGCTGGCGCGCGGGTTCCCGGCCAGGTCGCGCGCCTTCTCGCTGCGTGCGTCGGTGAAGAAGCGGAGTCCCTGCTCGTCGATCCCCTTGAGCAGGACGTGGCGCACGGAGGGCGCGCCGCTCGCGTCGACGGTCGCGAGGGACATCGCGTTCATGTTCCGCCGACCCGTCGCGCTCGCACGCTCGATCGCGTCACGGATGCGCTCGATTGCGCGCGAATGGGTCGTCGAGACCGTGCTCACGGGAACTCTCCAATCGTGGTCGTCGCGGTCCATTCATTCTCTACGCGAAGCGCGTCGACCTACGGTCGCCAGGCTACTCCTCCGCCGGAACCGGCAGCATCGCCTCGATGCCCCCATCGACCGGCAGGACCACGCCGTTGACGAAGCTCGCGTAGTCGGAGGCGAGGAAGACCGCGACGTTCGCGATGTCCTCGGGGCTTCCGATCCGGCCCATCGGCTGCCTCGCCGCGAAGCCCTCCACGCCGCCCGGCAGCGTCTCGAGCCAGGCGACCATCCCGATCGTCGCCGCGGAGGGCGCGATCGCGTTGGCTCGGATCCCCCGGGTTCCGTACTCGATCGCGACACTGCGCATGAAGCTGTTCACGCCGGCCTTCGCGGCTCCGTAGGTCGCGAGCCCCTTGACCGCTCCGGCGCCCGCGCCGCTGGTCGTCGAGAGCACGACGCCGCCCCCGCGCTCGACCATGATCGGCAGCGCCTCCATCGTCGCGTGATAGACCGCGTCGAAGTTGAGCGCCCGGAGTCTCGCGTGCTCGGTCCGGTCGATCTCCTCCATCGGGGTGGGGAAGGAGCCGCCGGCGTTGTTGTAGAGAACGTCGATCCCGCCGAACCGCTCGCAGGTCGTCGTCACGATGCCCGCTGCCTGGTCCGGATCGGTCACGTCGCAGACGAGGGAGGCGACGCGCCCGCCGTTCTCCTCGATCGTCTCGGTGGTCTCCCGCAGGCCGTCCTCGTTGATGTCGGTCACGAGGACGGAGCCGCCGAGCGACGCGAAGAGCATCGCGCTCGCGCGCCCGATCGAGCCGCCGGCGCCGGTCACGGCGATCGCCTTGCCGGTGTAGTCGATCTTCATGCGGTCGCTCCTCTCGAGCTCGTCGCCGCCCGCTCCGGATTCCGGGCCTCTGCGGCATAGTGATCGAGCACCCGGCGCGTCGGCGCCTGCGTCGGTCGAGGATGCGGCGAGTACCAGGGCATGAGGATCTTCGCGATCCGCGGCGCGTAGAAGCGCGCCTCGCGCCGGTTGAAGGGCCGGCTCGCCGCCAGCGTTTCGTCGGAGACCCGGCCGCGTTCGCGATCGATTGCCAGGAGATGATCCCGGACCCGCTCCGTGAAGCTCTGCAGATGCGCGCCGAAGGCCCGGAAGCCCCGCAGTCGATGGATCCAGCCCGGCGCCACGGCGTCGAGCACGTCGTGGGTCACGTTGCGGTGTTCGAACTCCTCGGCGAGATGCCAGGACCAGAGCTCCCGGACGGCCGAATCGGATCCTTCGAGGGCATCGTCGATCTCCTGCAGGAAGAACTCCGACGAGATGAGCCCCGAGCACTCGAAGCCCTCGCAGTACGCGAGGTTCCACTCGAGCGTCTCCTCGGCGAGGAAGCGCTCGAAGTCGGCCTTGATCTCGGCGTCGAAGGCCTCGAGCCCGGGGTACTGCTCGAAGAGGACCCGGTTGTACGCGGCGTGGACCTTGTAGTGGTTCGCCTCCTGCCGATTGAAGACATCGACGTCGGCGAGGAGCGCGGGCGCCTTCTCCTCCAGGATCGGCCGGGCCTGCTTCATGATCCGGATCAGGTAGGGCTCGAGATAGGGGAGGAAGAGCGACGCGCCGTTCAGCCGGTGGGCCATCTCCGGCCATCTGGGGATCCAGAGTCCGTCGGCTTCGCTGAAGTCGATTCGAGGGAGTCTCGCGATCATGGGCTTCCTCTCTTCCGGATATAACGACTGGCAACCCGTCGCCGACGCGCAGCCGATCAGCACTTGTCTACGTGGCTACCGCCCGTCCCGTATCTTAGGATCCCGGGGCCCGAAGCGGCCAGGTGCGATCCGCATCCTTCCGCGCTCTTCGTTTCCGAGCCAGGAGAACCAGCCATGAGCGAGAAGCTCTTCGACAAGTACAAGGTGATCGACGTCGACACCCACATCACCGAGCCCGCCGGCGTCTGGACCGACCGCGTCTCGAGCAAGTGGGGCAACAAGGTCCCGCACATCCGCCAGATCGAGGGCCGCGACGTCTGGTTCATCGGGGACGAGCCCGCAGGCGGCCCCGGCTTCTACACCTTCGCCGGCCACGACGACACGTACCCGAACGCGCCCCTCGGCTACGACTCGATTCCGGCGGCGTCCTACGACGCCGACGCCCGCCTCAAGGTGATGGACGAAGAGGGCATCTACGCGATGGTCCTCTACCCGAACCTCGGCGGCTTCGGCTCCGGCGGGTTCCTTCGCCTCGGCGAGCCCGAGCTGATGCTCGAGTGCGTCCAGGCCTACAACGACTTCCTCGTCGACTGGTCGAGCGCGGACCTGAACCGGCTGCTGCCGGTCATGGCGCTGCCGTTCTGGGACGTGGATCTGTGCGTGAAGGAGATCGAACGCTCGGCGCCCAAGGGACACCGTGCCGTCCTGTTCGGCAGCCGCCCCGAGACCTTCGGCATGCCCCCGCTCGCGCACAAGCACTGGGATCCGGTCTGGGCCGCGACCCGCGACGCCGGCCTTCCGGTCAGCTTCCACATCGGCTCCGGCGACATCAGCGACATCGCCCAGGACAAGTCGGAGATGGGCGTCAAGGCGAACTTCTCCCGCGGCGGCGCGCTCGCGCTCCTCGACAACCAGAGCTGCCTCGCGGCGCTGCTCTTCGGCGGCGTCTGCGCCCGCTTCCCCGACCTCGACTTCGTGTCCGTCGAGAGCGGCGTCGGATGGCTCAAGTGCGTGCTCGAGATGTTCGACTGGCAGTTCGTGAACGGCGAGGTGCGCAAGGAGCACCCGGAGTACGACCTGCTGCCGAGCGAGTACTTCAAGCGCCAGGTCTACGGCTCTTTCTGGTTCGAGCGGAACGGAATCGGCGAGGCCATCTCCGAGTTCCCGGACAACCTGATGTGGGAGACCGACTACCCGCACCCGACGAGTCAGTACCCGAGCCCGAACAGCACCGCCGTCCACCCGCGCGACTATGTCGAGGACGTGTTCGACGGCGTCGACGAAGCCGTTGCGCGCAAGGTCCTTCAGGACACGCCTGCCCGGCTCTACAACGTCGAGCTCTGAGGCCGTCGGCGCTCGCGCGCCGAGGGCAGCACGGACCACGAAGGCCTCGTCTCCCTCGAGACGGGGCCTTCCTGCGTTCCGGCATCAGGCGAACCAGGGGCGAATCGGCAGCCCGCCCGCCGGACGCTAGCCGTCTTCGGGCTCCACCCAGGGTTCCCCTGGCTGCCACTTGCCGGAAGCGTGGGCGCCGACCTTGCGGCCGTCGAAGCTGATCCACTTCTGGGGCACGAGCTGGATCACGACGCGACCGGGGCTGTCGAGCCGCTCGATCCAGGCCTCCTCGCCGAGCGCCCGCACGTTCTCGGGCTGCCCGGGCATCACTTTCTTCGCGAGCGCGCGATAGAACCAGTCGTGGTGCGGGGATCCGTGCTCGTGGACCGTGGCCAGGGTCTTGGCCGTCAGGGTCTGCTCGTCCGGGAAGGCGACGATGACCGAGCTCCGTGGGCGGGCGCGCAGGGCCGGGACGCGCTTGCGCTCGGGCATGCAGGTCACCCAGAAGCTGCCGTCGCGCCAGACGTAGATGTGCATCACCCCGATGGGCCAACCGTCGGACGTCGTCCAGTTGACCGCGCACTCGTGCTGACGGGCGAGGAGGGTCTCTCGTCGCTCCGGCGAGATTCCGTAGATCGAGACGTCGTCGAAATCTTCGAGCTTTTCCATGGGTCCGTCCGTCATGCGCGCATGCTCTCCTCGTCCTCTTTCGTCGCTCAGCCGTCGGCGTGCCCGGTCCGCGCCGCGAGGGCCGTCAGGATCTCGCGGTGGCGGGCGCGATCGAGCTTGTATCCCCGGTAGGCCAGCGGGGCGAGGATCGCGAAGACCGCGACCATCGGCCCGTAGACGATCCCGAGGTTGCGGATCGTCACGGCGGGAACGGAGGCCGCGGCACCCTGGGCCGCGAGTCCGGCCGGCCAGCCGATCGCATCCAGCGCCACCCCCGCGATCAGGCTTCCGGCGCCGGAGGCGGCCTTGCCCGAGAAGGCGACCACCCCGAAGAAGACGCCTTCCTGCCTTCGCCCGGTCTCGAGCTCGTGCTCGTCGGTGATGTCGCCGATCATGGAGCTGAAGCTCGCGAGCGCCTGTTGGACGACGAGGCCCTGGAGGAAGCGGAGTCCCGCCAGACTCGCGATCAGCGCCGTCGTGCCGTTCTCCGGAAACTGGTCGAGCAGCCGGAGGATCACCGGCAGGAGCTGGAAGAAGGACCAGCCGGCCGTTCCGAAGACGAGCGTCGGACCCTTGTCCCAGCGGCGATGGAAGCGGGTCGTCAGGAGGGCGCCGCCGACGAGGCCGGCCGGGTAGCAGACCAGCAGGACCAGCATGTCGTCCCCGTCGAGCGCCCAGAAGAACTCGTACACGTAGAGCGAGAGGGCCGCCTCGGTTCCGACCAGGACGTAGATCAGGAGTACCCCCGTGAAGAGCGGCCGGAAGGAAGCGTTGGCGAAGGCGGCCGTGGCTTCGGTCGTCATCCGTCGGAGCGGATGGGTCGTACGCGACGGCTCGCTCTCGCGGTGGATCGGGAGAAAGGGGATCTGATCGCGGGTGAACCAGGCCGAGAGCAGGATCGTCACGATCATCACCGCGCTCATCACGACGGCGAATGCGCCGTAGGCCTCGGCGTTCATCCGCCCGCCGCGCTCGTCCGCGAAGAAGTAGCCGAGGCCGATGCCGGCGATCGCGAAGATGCCGAGGTAGCCCCAGATCTGGCGGACCGCGACGAGGTGGGTCCGCTCCTCGTAGTTGGCCGTCAGCTCCGCGCCCAGGGAGATGTGCGGCACGTGGTAGACGGTCATCATCAGCCGCGTCAGGATCGTGAACGTGGTGAGCCACAGGAAGTGACCCATCGTGGACGAGCCCGGGGGCGGCACGAAGAGGGCGAAGAACGAGAGCGCGAGCGGCACGGCGGCGCCGATCATGAAGGGATGGCGGCGTCCCCAGCGCGAACGGAAGTTGTCCGAGATCGACCCCATCAGCGGATCGGTGATCGCGTCGACGACCAGGGCGATCCCGAGGGCCAGGCCGGTCAGGCTTCCGGAGAGGCCGAGCACGTTGTTGTAGTAGAAGAGGACGAAAAAGCTGAAGCTGAAGTTCTTCAGTCCTTCGGCCACCTGGCCCATGCCGAAGAAGAAACGCGTCGCCGGGCGCAGCTTCCGATCGATCGGGGTATGGATCCGCGCGTCGGGCACGCACTCTCCGGCGTTGAGGCACGCGAGGCCGCAACGCCTCCGAGCGGTTCGCGGCAAGCTGACAGACTGGAAAACGGGTGTCAACGCGACGGCGCGGCCTGCCGGTCGAGGGGCGGTCAGCGCCGGCGGAGGAAGAGGTCTGCCACGAAGTCGGCGTGCGCCTCGATCGTCGCGGCCTTCCTCGGGTCGGCGCCGGTCAGGCGCTTGCAGTTGGCCGGGACGGCGAAGATCAGGGTGGCCGCACCGATCAGACCGAAGAGCGCATGGGGCACCTCCTCGTCCCGGAAACCCGCGCGCTCGAAGACGCCGGCCCGGCGGATCATCTCGAAGCGCGGCTTCACCAGCGTGTCGACGAGCCAGGTCGTCCTCGCGTCGAAGCGGTGACCCTGGTCGACGATGAAACGGAAGAACTCCGGATGCGCCGCCATGGTGCGCACGTAGAGGCGGAGGAGCGTGCGCGCGGTCTCGTCGTCCGCCACGCCGGAGCGGCCGGCGAGGTGCTCGCTGATCTCTCCGGTCAGGTTCGCGAAGACCGCTTCCGCCGAGGCGCGCCAGAGCGCGTCCTTGCTCTTGAAGTGGTAGGTGAGGAGCCCCTGCTCGAGGCCTGCCTCGCGAGCGATCTCGCGGGTGCTCGCCGCGTCGAAGCCCTTGTCCCCGAAGACCCGGACGGCGGCGTCGACGATCTTCTGACGGGTCACTTCGCCACGGCTCGGCGCGGGTTCGGAGGAGGACGGCATGCCCCGAAACTAGTCGTGTGACAAAGGCGGGTCAATCGACGGGCAGGAGGCGCCCCGTGTACGGAGGCGCCACCGGACGACGCGTGGCACCGCCGCTTCGCTGTGGCACGCTGACGGTCATGACGCACTCCTCCCGCAATCCGCATTTCGGTGAACTCTTCGACGACGACGACGCCGCGGCCCTCGCTGCGCACCTCGAAGACGCGAGCGTCCCCACGCTCCTCTGCTCGCTGGTGCACATGACCGGCGATCCCGGCTGGATCCGGGGGCGGAAGCGGGCGGCGCCCTCGGCACCGACCAACGCCGCGAGCCTCACCGGCGGTGACGACGTGCTCGAGCTCCCGCCGAACGTCCTCGACGTGATCCTCGAGTACCAGCGCGGGGGCTGCGAGCCGAAGCCCGTCTCCGACGAGGTACTCGCCGAGATGATGAGCTTCCTCGCGCGCCGTCCGCTCTCCGAGCGGATGACCGACATGTTCTTCTTCGACATGCAGTTCGACGGGACGGATCCGGCGGCGATCCCCTGGCGCGACGAGATCGACCCGGCTGTCCGGGACGCGTCGCCCGTCGTCGTGATCGGCGCGGGCATGGCGGGGATCCATATGGGCATCCGTCTCGCCCAGGCGGGCCTGCCCTTCACGATCATCGAGAAGAACGCGGGCGCCGGCGGGACCTGGTACGAGAACCACTATCCCGGCGCGCGGGTCGACGTGCCGAGCCACCAGTACTGCTACGCCTTCGAGCCGGGCCACCACTGGAGCGAGTACTACTGCCAGCACCCGGAGCTGCGCGCCTACTTCACGCACATCCTCGACAAGTACGACCTGCGGTCCCGGACGCGATTCGAGACGGAGGTGACCGGGGCCGAGTGGGACGAGGAGGCGGGGCGCTGGCGCGTGGGGATTCGCGGGGCCGACGGGGCGACGGAGGTGCTGGACGCGCGCTTCGTGGTCTCCTGCTGCGGCTCGCTGAACATTCCCAACCTGCCCGACATCGAGGGGCTCGAATCTTTCGAAGGGCCCGCCTTCCACTCGGCGCGGTGGCCCGAGGACTTCGACCACCGGGGCCTCCGGTTCGCGCTCCTCGGCGCTGGCGCCAGCGGCTTCCAGATCGCGCCCGCCATCGCCGGGGAGGTCGGATCGCTCTCGATCTTCCAGCGGACGGCGCAGTGGGTCATGCAGAACCCCCTCTACCAGTTCCCGGTCCCGAGCGGAGAAGCGTGGTGCATGAAGCACCTCCCGTTCTACGCGCGGTGGCTGCGCTTCACGAAGACCTACCCGGGGATCGGGAACGGCGTCGAGCCCTTCCTGATCGATCCCGACTACGAGGATCCGGCCAATCACTCGGTCAATCCGGTCAACGCGATGGGGCGGGACTTCATGCTCCAGTGGATGAAGAGCGAGCTCGAGGGGCGTGACGACCTGATCGAGAAGGTGACGCCCGACTATCCGGCGATGGGGAAGCGCCTGCTCCAGGACGACGGCAGCTGGTTCAAGGCCCTTCGGCGCGACAACGTCGAGCTGATCCGGACGGCGGTGGAGCGGATCGAGCCGAAGGGGATCCGGACGGCGGACGGCCGCTTCCACGAGGTGGACGCGATCTGCTTCGCGACCGGCTTCAAGCACAACGACTTCACCGCCTTCGACATGAAGGGGCGCAGCGGCGCTTCGCTCCACGCGCAGTGGGGCGACGAGCCGAGTGCCTATCTCGGGATCTCCGTGCCCAACTTCCCGAACTTCTTCATCTGCTACGGACCGGGTACGAACCTCGCCCACAGCGCGGGGCTCTTCTTCCATGCCGAGTACCAGACGATGCACGCCATGCAGGCGATCCACCGGGTGCTCTCGGAGGACGCGAAGGCGATCGAGGTCCGGCAGGACGCCCACGACCGCTACCTGGAGGAGCTCGTGGAGCGCATCTCGAGCCTGGTCTGGGCCCACCCGACGATCCAGCACAGCCACTACAAGAATCCGGAAGGGCGGGTCTACACCCTCTCTCCTTGGTCGATCGACGAGTACTGGGACATGTGCCGGGACCTCGATCCCGAGGCCTACACGGTCGGCTGAGACCCCGCTTCGCTCGGAAGCGAGGAGAGGCGGATGAAGGGGCTCGGCGCCACGCGGATGGATCGCGGGCGCGAGGGAGGAGCAGGGGAATGATGGGGCGCGTTTTCACGAGTCTTCCGGCGACGCTCCTGCTGGGCGTCTTGGTCGCGGCCGGCGCCGGCGCGCAAGGCGTCACGATCGGGGGGACGCCGGGCGAGGGGGAGGCCACGGGCCTCACCGCCATGTTCGCGGGGGATCGGTTCGAGAACTTCCGGAACATGGATCGCTTCGTTCCGACCTCGAAGATGCCGCCGTCTCCGGATCCCTGGGACCTCGGGCCGAACCGCGACACGCTCGAGTACACCGGCCCCTTCCACGGCGAGCCGACCTCGCTCGCGGAGTTCATCGCGCTCTCCGACACCTCGGCCTTTCTCGTGATCGAGGACGGGGAGGTGATCCACGAGACCTACGCCCACGGCGATGCGCGCGACAGTCTCCACACGTCGTTCTCCGTCGCGAAGTCCTTCACCTCGGCCCTGATCGGGATTGCCCTCGAGCAGCGGAGGATCGAGCGGCTCGACGATCCCATCCGCAAGTATCTGCCGGAGCTCACGAGCCCGACCTTCGACGGCGTGACCGTCGAGCACGTGCTGCAGATGTCCTCGGGCGTCCACTTCGACGAGCGCTACACCGGGCCCGAGGCCGACATCAACCGGATGGTCCAGCGGGTCCCGCCGATGACGTACCTCGAGTACATCAACACCCTGGGGCGGGAGCATCCGCCGGGAACCTTCAACCACTACGCGAGCATCAATACGCAACTCCTCGGAATCCTGTTGAGGCGCGTGACCGGTGAATCGATCACGGACTTCATGACCCGGGAGCTCTGGCATCCCCTCGGCATGGAGTCGCCCGGCCTCTGGACGCTGGATCACGAAGGGCAGGAGCTCGCCATGGGCGGGCTGGCCGCGAGCGCCCGGGACTACGCGAAGCTCGGGCTGCTCTACCTCCACGGCGGGCGACGCGGCAACGTGCGCGTGCTGCCCGAGGGCTGGGCGGAGGCCTCGGTCACCCCGAACCAGCCCCACCTGATGCCCGGCGAGAATCCCGGCTCCTCGAACACGGCCGGCTACATGTACCAGTGGTGGACGCCGCGGAGCCCGGACGGGGACTTTCTCGCGCGTGGGATCTGGGGGCAGAACGTCTACGTCCACCCGGGGAATCGGGTCGTGATCGTGAAGCTCGCCGCGGACCAGAAGAACTTCGACCCGCGCTTCAAGCTCGACTACGTCGATTACCTGCAGGCGCTCGCCCAGTCTCTGACGGACTGAATCGGTCCAGCCGGCGCGCGTCGCTCAGGCCGCCGGCCCTTCCTGGACGTGACGGCTCCGGATGAAGAGCGCATCCCGCTCGGGTCCCGGCACGAAGGGGGATCCGTGATCCACCACCTGCCGGGCCGTTCGAAGGCGGGCCGCATCGCGTCGGAAGAACTCGGCGAGGAAGCGGAGCTCCCCCTCGACCGCCCCGGCCTCGAGACGCGCCCCGCGCTCTTCGAGGAGCGCCGTCGCGAGCTCGCCGAGCAGCGCGTCCTCCTCTCCGTCGAGGAAGAGGCGGAGCCCGGCGACGAAGTCCTGGGGGACGCGCCGTGCGGCGAAGACGCGGGCGCCTCGTCGATCCGGGAGGGCGGGCAGTCGGCTCCGGGGCTCCGCGTGGCCGAGGTGGCCGAACAAGAGGCAGAGGCCATCGAAGGCCTGTCGTGCGCGCCAACGCGGCCGGAACGTGCCGTGCCAGGACAGGTCGAGTGTCTCGAACGCGTCGGGATCGCTCGTGAAGCAGAGCACGAGCCGGCCCTCGTCGCGACCGACGCCGATCGCCGGGTACAGGAAGTCGAACGCGCCCTCGACGTTGAAGGGGGGGCGCAGCGTGCGGATCAGCTCGTTCTCGACCAGGAGTGCCTCGGCCTCGCTCGTCTGGGCGCGGATCTCGAGGGATTCCGCCTCGCGGACGATCGCGCGCATCTTGCGGTGGGCCTTGCGACGGGTGGCATTCCGATACTGCGCGAGGCGACGCCGCGCGTTCTTTGCCTTCCCGACGTAGATCACCTCGCCGGCGCCGTCCCGGAACAGATAGACGGCCGGCCCGGTCGTCGACTCGGACAGGAAATCGCGGCCGAATTTCCGATCGAAACGCTTGAGTCCCATCGCCTCCCCCCGAAGGCCTGTGAAGCGTAGACGATCGAGAGCGGATCTCCGAGGTTTCGGCCCCTCGATCGAACGCGTACCGTCGAGACGCCACCCACGACGACCGAATCGGAGGAGCCATGGACCCGCTCGACCCTGCGAACGCCCGGACCGCCATCGAGAACCTGATGTTCACCTACGCCGAGCGGATCGATGCCGGCGATCTCGACGGACTGGCCGCGCTCTTCGCGCACGGACGGATCGTCGACACCGAAGGGAACGTCCAGGGGGAGGGGGTCGACGGCGTGCGCGCCATCTACGAGGCGGCCACGATGATCCACGCGGACGGGACGCCGATGACCCAGCACGTCACCTCGAACCTGATCCTCGAGTTCGCGGACGACATGCGGACCGCCGAGGTCCGGTCGCGGTGCACCGTCTTCCAGGCACTGCCCCCGGACTTCCCGCTCCAGCCGATCATCACGAACTACTACGAGGATCGCTTCGCCTTCGACGAGACGAACGGATGGCATTTCGTCGAGCGCAAGATGATCCCGAAGCTGCTGGGCGACCTCTCGCGTCACCTGAAGTACGACATCAGCCAGGTGATGCCGGACTAGCGAAGGGGGCTGATCGATGGCGACGCCGCCGCTGGCCTGGGGCCACGTGAACCTGAACGTGAGCGACCTCGAACGCTCGATCGCTTTCTACGCCCGGCTCGGCTTCGCCGAGTTCCTGCCGGGCATCGCCTACCTGGGCATCACCCGCGACGGCCCGCCGGCCGAGATCCCGGAGGCCTGCGTGATCGCGCTCGGCCTCGCGCCCGGGACCCGGGCGAAGGGCTGCATCCTCGGCCTGCCGGGCGGATTCCCGATGCTCGATCTCACGTCCTACGAGGGCGCCGATGCGGCGTCTCCGGCGAGCGGAGGCGGTTCGGGGTGGGAGCGGATCTGTCTTGCGTCGCAGGATCTCGACGCGGACGTGGCGCGCCTCCGGGAAGGCGGGGTCGAGTTCCTCTCGGATCCGGCCGCGGATCCCGACGGACTCGCGCGGATCGCGATCTGCCTCGACCCGGACGGCCACCGGATCGAGCTGATCCAGATCGCCTTCGAGCGCTGGCCCGCGCCGACGTCGGGCTCCGGTGGTGCGCCGACCTCGGGGAACGGCGACGGGCCGTCTTCAGGCGCCGGCGAATAGCGCCTCGACCGCGGCGTAGGGATCGATCTCGCCCCGGCGGAGCGCTGCCAGGACGGCTTCGCCGCCATCTGCCTGGGAAGCCAGGACGTCGGCTGCGGCGCGCTCCCGGAGCAGATCGTGGAAGACGCGCTCGCGCCGCCGGGTCGCCTTGCGGGCGAGTCCGCCGCTCGCCTCGAGGTGGGCGCGGTGTCGCTCGATCGTATCGACGAGCTCGGCGATGCCCTTGGCGCGCTCCGCCTCCGTCTTCACGATCGGCGGGTCCCAGCCGTCCTCCGCGGGCTCGCGCAGGTGGAGCATCGCGGTCAGCTGCTTCGCCACCCGGTCGGCGAAGGGCAGGTCGGCCTTGTTCACGATGAAGACGTCGCCGATCTCGAGGATGCCGGCCTTGATGGCCTGGATGTCGTCGCCCATGCCCGGGATGCTCACGACGGCCGTCGTGTGGGCCAGCTCCACGACGTCGACCTCGTCCTGCCCGACCCCGACGGTCTCGATCAGGATCACGTCGAAACCCATCGCATCGAGTACCGTCGCCGCCTCGAAGGTCGTCCTCGCGAGCCCGCCGAGCTGACCGCGCGTGGCCATGGAACGGATGAAGACGCCGGGGTCGGTCGCGTGGGTGTTCATCCGGACGCGGTCGCCGAGGATCGCGCCGCCGGAGAACGGGCTCGACGGGTCGACGGCGATCACCCCGACGCGTCGGTCCCGGCGTCGCAGCTCGCCGACGGTCCGGTCGACGAGGGTCGACTTTCCGGCGCCCGGCGGGCCGGTGATCCCGAGGACGTGGGCCCGGCCGGCGCGAGGGAGCAGGGCGCGGAGTCCGTCGACGGCGCCCGGGTCGCCTTCCTCGAGCATCCGGATCAGGCGCGCGCCAGAGGCCGTGTGTCCGTCACAGGCGCGTTCGGCGAGGGCGATCGGATCCCGGGACACGAGTCAGGCGTCCTGGGAGGAGCGTCCGTCCCACCATTCGCGGATGAACTCGGCGATCTCCGACGTCTTCGCGCCCATCGTGAACACGCGGTCGACGCCGCTCGCCATGAGGGTCTCCGCGTCCTCGTCGGGGATCACGCCGCCGACGACGACGAGCTTGTCGTCGACCTCTTCCTCGCGGAGCTTCTCGAGGACCTTCGGGATGTGCTGCATCTGCGCGCCCGAGAGGCTGGAGATGCCGATGACGTCGACGTCTTCCTGGATCGCGGCCTGTACGACCATGTCGGGCGTCTGACGCAGCCCGGTGTAGATCACCTCCATGCCGGCGTCGCGCAGGGACTGCGCGATCACCGTCACGCCGACGGTATGGCTGTCGAGCCCGAGCTTCGCGAGCAGAACCCGGATCTTGCGTTCGGCCATGTCTCGCTCAGACGCCCGAAGTCAGCGAGTCCGGGTGATAGACCCCGAAGACGTCCCGCATCACGTCGCAGATCTCGCCCTGCGTCGCGAGGGCCTTGACCGCCTCCATGATCGGCGGGACCAGGTTCTCGTCGCCCATCGCCGCTTCGCGGACCCGTTCCAGGGTCTTGGCGACGAGCGCTTCGTCGCGGTCGCGGCGGATCCGGGCGAGCTGCTCGACCTGCTTGCGCTCGGCTTCCTGCCCGAGCTTGAAGACCTCGATCGAGCGATCCTCGTCGGGGTCGATCAGATGGTTCACGCCCACCTGCTTCCGGACGCCTTCCTCGATCTCGCTGAAGCGGGCCCGCTGGGATCGCGCGAGCTCCTTCTGGAAGTAGCCCGCCTCGATCGCCGCGAGCGCCCCGCCCATCGCGTCGACCTTCTCGATCTCCGCCATCACTTCGTCTTCCATGCGCTTCGTCATGACCTCGAGCATGTACGCGCCGGCGAAGGGGTCGACGGTGTCGGCGATGCCGGTCTCGTGGGCGACGATGTGCTGGACGGCGATCCCGGTGCGCACGGCTTCCTCCGTCGGGAGGGCGTGAGCCTCGTCGTGGAGCGGGGTCGTGATCGCGTAGGCGCCGCCGCCGGCCGCGCACGCGAGCATCTGGATGCCGAGGCGCGCGATGTTGTTGAGGGGCTGCTGGAGCGTGAGGCCCGTCGTGCCGGGCGAGCTGATGAGCCGGAGCTCCATCGACTCGGGCTTCGTCGCGCCGTAGCGCTCCTTCATGAGCCGCGCCCAGATCTTGCGATAGGCGCGGAGCTTCGAGACGGCCTCCATGAAGTCCATCTCGAGGCCGGTCACGAAGCTCCAGTAGGGGGCGACCTCGTCGATCTCGAAGCCGCGCTCGAGGGTCGCGTCGAGATACTCCATCGCGATCGAGAAGCCGAAGGCCAGCTCCTGGACCGGGTTGGCGCGGGCGGCGTAGATCTGGGCCGAGACGACGGTGATCGGGATCCAGTTCGGACAGTTCCGGATCGTGTACTCGATGCAGTCGGTCGCGATACGCAGGCCGTGCTTCGGCGGATAGATGTAGCGGCCGACGCAGGTGTACTCGATCAGGATCGCGTTCGACATCTGGAGCGTGAAGCTCGCCGGGTCGATCCCTTTCTCCTCGAGGGCCGCCAGGATCATCGCGAGGTTCACCGGCTGCGGCGCGTTGCAGACCGAGTTCAGGTGCTGGAGCTTGTCCCAGGGAAGGTCGAGGGCCTGCACCATGTCGGGAAGGGTGTCGACCGCGGTCCCGGCGCGCGCGACCTCTCCCTCGGCGAGGGGATGGTCCGAGTCGTAGCCGTTCGTCGTCGGGAGGTCGTACTCGATGATGAAGCCGTTGAGGCCCTGTTCGAGCATCTTCGACCAGCGCTCGGAGGAGTCCTTGGCGGTTCCGAAGCCCGTGACCTGGAGCATCTTCCAGAAGTCCTGGCGGTAGCCGCCGGGCGTCGTGCCCCGCGTGTAGGGGTACTCGCCGGGGAAGCCGAGGTCCTTCAGGTAGTCGAAGCCGATGGCCTCGAGGTCCCGGGGCGTGTAGAGATCCTGGACCGGCCAGTGGAGCTGCTGGGTGACGAACTCGTCCTGGCGCTGGCCCGTTCTCGCCAGCGCGGGCTCGAGCACGTCCTCCCGCCAGCGGCGCTCGGCGGCCTCCAGGCGGTCGTCGCTCTCGGGCGAGAGGCGCGGGGCGGATGACATGGCACGGACTCCTCGGCTTCGCGGGGACGGTCGGTGCACCGGTCGTCTCCTGCGGCGTAAGCACTCGCAATGTCGCCGCTTTTCGAGCGCAGAGCAAGCGCTGTCCGAACCGGCACGGGCGCGCTTCATCCCGCACGGCGGACGCGTATACTCGCCGCTCCTGACAGGAGGACTCCGTGCTCAAGCTCCACTTCGCTCCCAACTCGCGCGCCGGCCGGATCGTCTGGCTCCTCGAAGAGCTCGGCCTCGAGTACGAGATCAACAAGATGTCCTTCCACCCGAAGGATCTGAAGTCGGACGAGCACCGCGGGCGGCATCCTCTCGGCCGCGTGCCGGTGCTGGAGGACGGCGATCTCATGCTCTGGGAGTCGGGCGCGATCGTCGAATACATCCTCGAGCGCTATGAGAACGGCGGGCTCAAGCCGCCGGTCGACGACCCCCGCTGGCCGAAGTACCAGCAGTGGTTCCACTACTGCGAGGGAATGGTCATGCCGCCGGTGAACACGATCGTCGTGCAGACGATCCTGCTCCCGCCGGACCGACGGGACGAGACGGCCCTCAAGCAGGCGCAGAAGCTGCTGACCCGGGCCCTCGCGCCGGTCGACGAGGCGCTCGAGGGGCAGGACTACCTGATCGGCGACTTCTCGGCGGCGGACGTCATGCTCGGGCACGCCTGCTTCATGAGCAATCGCGTCGGCTGCGTCCCCGACGAGATGACGAACCTGAAGGCCTACGTCGAGCGGATCGCCGCGCGGCCCCATTTCCAGACCGCCATCAACATGCAGTAGACGGCGGAATCGAGCACTCCCGGAGGGCATGCGCGCCGAGGCGCGCGGACGTACCCTTTCGCGATGGCCGATCTCCACTACGCCGAACCGCCCGTCCTGATTCGGGACGTGATCGACGACCTCGATCGCGTCTACACGCTGCTGGCCGACAACGCGCCCTATACGCCGCTCGGCGGTTGGTACGCGCCCGGGGCGGACCCCGACGCGGCGACGAGCGCGATGTGGTTCCAGCAGGACTGGGTTCACGCGGACTACCGCGCGCCGGGGTCGGATCTCTTCCTCCAGTGCGAGCGCTATTTCGAGGCGACCCGTGCGTACTACGACGCCGAGGTCGTCCTGCCGCACTCGGTCTACGTGAACCTGATGGCGGGGCTCGCCGAGTGCGGGCCGGCGCATACCGACAATCCGAAGTTCCGCGGACGGGAGCGCAAGAACACGCCGATGTGGCTGCTTCGGTCCATGCTCTGGTCCGGACTCTTCACGCGTTGGGAGATCGTGCAGTCGACGGCGATCTGGTGGCTGAACGACGTCGAGGAGGGCGGCCTCCGCTACTGGGCGGACGGCCCCTACGCCGAGCCCCATCGCCATGTGGGCGACATGGCGAATACGGCGATCCTCGGCGACAACCACCGCATGTTCCATCAGGTCGAGCGGGTCGGTCCCTTCGACGCGGGGACCCGTCGCGTCACGCCCCGCGCCGAGCTCGCGCCGCTCCCGGGCGATCCGGAGACGTGGGCCGTGACCGATCGCGGAGCGGAGGTCTTCCGCGCGCCGCTCGCGAACTACCGGGTGAGCGTGCTCTGGAAGGCGGACGTCTACGAGAGCGAGGCCCACCGGCGAGAGGTGGCCGACGACCAGCTCTCGATCGAGGACGTGGCCCGGGTCTTCGACGACGACCTGGCCCAGCGCGGCGAAGCGGTCCGCTTCGATCTCGAGCGCCTCGAGGATCCGGCCTTCGCCGCGACGATCCAGGCCGTCTACCCGGAGGCCTTGCCGGTCGGCGCCGGCCGCACGATCTACGACGAAGTCGCCTGAGCCTGTCCGAGCCGACCCGACCATGACCGACGAGACCGCTGCGATGGCCTGGCCCATCGACCCTTCGCACACCCGCCACCTCGACATCGCGCTCGCCGCGGAGGAACCGGGGATCCTCGGCTTCCGTGCCGATCTCCTCGATCTGCGGAAGGCGGGTCTGATGTCGCTCGGCGGGCGGGTCGCCACCCCGGGGATCATCCACAACATGACGCTGTTCGGCCGCGCGGACGACGCGACCGGCGAGATCCTCGCGCTCTCCTGGGATCAGTCCCACGTGATGCACGAAGCCAACCACGCGAGCCGGGGGGAGTGTTGCCGGGACCCGATGGAGCGGTTGAATGGACTCGTCGGCGCACGTCTCGGGGCGGGCTTTCGCGACGATCTCAAGCGCCACTTCGGAGGCCCCCTCGGCTGCTCGCACATCAACACGCTCTTCCAGGAGCTCTCGGCGACCGTCGAGCGGCTGCATTGCCTGCGGGAGGACGATCCGGCCCTCGGCGAGCCGCGCCCGCCGGGCGCCCGGATCGCCCGCCGGGCGGTCTTCTTCGATGCGTTCCTGCCGGAGGAGGGCACGGTCTCCGAGCTGCGGGTGCGGCTCTCCGACGCGCAGTACGGGCGTCCGGACGGGATCGGCAACGAGACCATGGCGCGCCACAGCGAGGTCCGTCTCGCGGCGCAGGTCGACCTGATGGGCTGGCAGATCCGCGCCCTTCGCGGCTCCGAGCGCTCACGGCTCGGTCCCGAGATCGAGGCGAGCGCCTGGACCGACCGCAGCGACCTGCTCGCGGACTTCGTGGAGACGTCGCTCGGAGGGGGGATGGCCCGCCTCTGCGCGGAGCGTTTCGGCGGCGAAGCTTCGAAGGCGTGTCTGCTTTCAGCCTTGCTCGCGCTCGCGCCCGGAATGACGCAGGTCGGTGCGGGGCTCTCCGACTCGCTCGTGCCCTCACCCGCGGCGCGCCCGCAGAAGAGCGGAACCCCGCTCTCGGGCACGGGGCCTTGCTACCTGCTGCGCGGCGACGGGCCGCTGATCCAGGTGATCACCGGCCCGGGCGAAGGCTGAGCTGCGCGCCAGCTACAGCCCGAGGGCCTGGGCGAGCGCCGCCTGATAGCCGCGCTCCAGGCGTTGGCTGATCCGGGCCGACGGCATGAACCCGTCGGCGCCGTGGAAGAGCCCGGGGTAGACCGTGAGCTCGCAGGCCACGCCCGCCGCGATCAGGCGCCGTGCGTAGTCGATGTCCTCGTCCCGGAAGAGGTCCTCGGCGCCGACGCAGATGTAGGCGGGCGGGAGGCCCGCGAGATCGGTGGCCCGTGCGGCACACGCGTACGGTGAGGCGTCCTTGCCGGGCGTTCCGTCGAGATACATCTCCCAGGCGTTGAACGAGGTCCGTCGATTCCAGACCGGATGATTCGTGTACTGGCCCGACGGCGTGTCGTGAAGGTTGTCGATCATCGGATACAGCAGCAGCTGCATCGCCAGCGCCGGCCCTCCGCGGTCGCGGTTCAGGAGGGCGAGGCCGGCCGCCATGCCGCCGCCCGCGCTCGCGCCCCCGATCGCCAGCCGGTCCACGTCGATCCGCAGGTCGCGGGCCTGCTCGACGGTCCAGTTGAGAGCGGCCCAGCAGTCCTCGGTCCCGGCCGGGAAGGGGTGCTCCGGCGCGAGCCGGTAGTCGACGGACACGACGGTCAAGTCGAGCGCCTCGGCGATCCAGGTCGCGCGGCTGTCGAGGGCAGAGCCGAGGATGTAGCCCCCGCCGTGGATCCAGAGCAGACAGGGCTGGACGTCGCCCGAGGGCCGCCGGTGGACGTAGACCTTCACGTCGCCGTCAGGCGAGGGGACCGTGCGCTCGGTGATCACCACGTCGGTGGGCGGTGGAGGCGGCGCGTTCGTGGCCATCGTCTCACGCAGTCCGACGATCGAGTCGCGGGTGATGTTCGCGAGGCCCTCCGGCAGGGCCGGCAGGAGGACGGCGATCTCCGGGTCGAGGCGGTCGTAGTCGAGTTCCATGAACGTGGGGCTCCGTGGCTGGGTCCGCTCGGAGAATCACGATAGCGGGCCGTCGCCGGGGCGCTCGGCCGCTACGTTCCCGGCCCGATGCAGAGTGAGCCCCACGCCGAGCCCGGAACGTCCGCCGAATCGATCGGTGCCGTTCGCTGGGCGGTCCTCGCCGGCGTCTGGCTCTGTTATGCGAGCTTCGGTCTCGTCGCGACGAGCCTGGCGCCCCTGGTGCCCGTGATCGTCGAGGATCTCGCGATCGGGCACGGTGCGATGGGGAGCATTCTCGGCGCCTGGCAGCTCGTCTACATCTTCGCGGCCGTGCCCTGCGGACTGCTCCTCGACCGGATCGGCGCCCGCCACGCGATCGCGATCGGCGGACTCTTCATCGCGGCGTCGGCCTACGGGCGGAGCGTCGCGTCGGGCTACGTCGAGCTGCTCTTCGCGGTCGGGCTCTTCGGGATCGGCGGTCCGATCGTGAGCGCCGGCGCGCCCAAGGTCGTGACGCGGCTCTTCCGCGGTCCGGATCGGGGCCTCGCGATGGGGATCTACATGACCGGCCCCGCGATCGGGAGCATCGTCTCGCTCACGCTCACCCACGCGGTCCTGCTCCCGGTGCTCGGCGGCTGGCGGGCGGTGCTCGAGGTCTGGGCCCTCGGGGCCGTGGCGGCCGCTCTGCTCTGGTGGGCGGTGGCCGGTCGCGCGGGCGGGGCGACGGCAGCGGAAGCGGGGATCCCTTCGGGTCGTCCTGGTCAGCTCGCGACGCTTCGCAACCTGGTCGGTCTCCCGGCGGTCCCCCTCCTGCTCGCCATGGCGGTCGGTCTCTTCGCGTTCGACCACGGTCTCGGCAACTGGCTGCCGGAGCTGCTCCGTTCCGGCGGGCTCGATCTGATCGAGGCGGGCTACTGGGCGTCGATTCCGACCGTCGTGGGGATCGCCGGCTCGCTCCTGATCCCGCGCCTCGCGACCCCGGACCGCCGCTACCGGATCCTCTTCGGGCTGTCGCTGGCCGCGTTCGGGGCCTCGCTCCTGCTGCAGACCACGGGGGCGGCGACCCTCCTGCCGGGTCTCCTGCTACAGGGGATCGCGCGCTCGTCGCTCATGACGATCCTGATCCTGACCCTGGTCGAGCTTCCCTCGATCGGGGAGGAGCGGGCCGGCGCGGCGAGCGGGCTCTTCTTCTCCGCGGCCGAGGTCGGCGGGGTCCTCGGTCCGCTCGGGCTCGGACTGCTCTACGACGCGACCGGGACCTTCGGTCCGGGGCTCTTCACGTTGACGGGGATCGCGGCGGCGCTCTGTCTGGCGACGGTTCGCCTGTCGGCGATCGCGCACGGCACCACCCGGACCTGATCAGCCGTCGGCGTCCGCCAGCTCGTCCGCGATCTCGCGCAGCTTGTTCTTGGCCACCTTGTCGAGGGTCGCGACGGGGAAGGACTCCCGGAAATAGACTGCCCGCGGGACCTTGAAGTCGGCGAGGTTCGCCGCGCAATGGTCGATGATCATCGCCGCGTGCTCCTCTTCGGATTCGGGGGCGTCGGGGCCGCGAATCACGAAGGCGACCACGACCTGGTCGAGCATGTCGTGCTTCTGGCCGACGACCGCGAGATCTCCGATTCCCGGCAGAGCGCGGATGCAGTCCTCGACCTCTCGCGACGAGACGTTCTCGCCGCCGACCTTGAGCGCGTCCTTGTCGCGTTCCTTGTAGAAGAAGTTGCCCTCCGCACCGAGCGCGACGAGATCGCCGGTCTTGAACCAGCCGTCCTCGGTGAACGCCTTCGCGTTCGCCTCGTCGTTGTCGTAGTACTCGAGGAAGAGCTGGATCCCGCGGCGACCGCGGACCCAGAGCTCGCCGGTCTCGCCGCTCATGCACGGCCGCCCCGACTCGGGGTCGACGATCATGAACTCGTAGCCGGGCGTGGGCTTGCCCATCGAGCCTTCGGGGTAGGTCTGGTGCCAGTCGTTGCGGGTCGCGTGGGTGACGGTCTCCGTCATGCCCCAGGCGGACATCACGCGCAGGCCGAGCCAGCTCTCGAGGGCGGGCATGATCAGGCCGAAGACGCCGATGCGCAGCTTGTGCTCGGGGATCTCCTGACCGGCGAGCGCCTTGAACACGAAGGGGATCAGCGAGATGTGGGTGACGTCGTGCTTCGTCACGACTTCCCAGAAGCGACTCGAGGAGAACTTCGGCTGGAGGACGATCGTGCCGCCCGCGCCGAGGGTCGACCAGGTCGACCAGCTCTGGGCATTGACGTGGAAGAAGGGCAGGTAGATCAGGTAGACGCCGTCCCCATCCATGTCGATGTTGAGCGAGCCCTGCCGGCTCGCCCAGATCGCGTTCGCGTGGGTGTGGACGACGGCCTTCGGGCGTGAGGTCGTTCCGGACGTGTACATGATCCCGACCGGCGCCATCGGGTCCGCCTCGCGGCTCGGGCAGTCGGCGGCGTCGCCTTCGAGACTCGAGAACGAGGGGTGGCCGTGGGCGGCGTGCTCAGCGGTCGGGGGCTCTCCGGAATCGTCGTCGGTGACGACGATCCATTGCAGGTCCTTCGCGTACTCGGCGACGAGGGCGGCGTACTGCGGCTGGGTCACGGCGCCGACGCAGCCCACGTGCGAGGCGTAGTACTCGATCTCCGGGCCGGCGCTGCGCGTGTTCGTCGTGACGCCGACCGCGCCGATCCTGGCGCAGGCGTACCAGGCGAGCACCATCTCGGGGCAGTTGTCGCAGTGGATCAGGACCTTGTCGCCCTTCACGACTCCCTTCGCGGCGAGCCCCGCACCGATCCGCGCCGTCGCGGCGTCGAAGTCCGCGTAGGTCCAGCGCCGTTCCTCGCCGTTCTTCGGCTCCCAGATCAGGAACGGGTGGTCGGGCTTCTGCTTCGCCCAGTGGGAGACGAGCCAGGGAATGTCCTGGCCGGCCATCTGGAAGGCGTCGACGAGGGCGGGATCGAGCGAGTCGGGCATCGGTGGAGAACTCCGTGGATTCTTCGGCTTCGGGTCGGTGCCGGGTATAGCCGAGTGTCTTCCGGGCATCACCCGCGGGCGGAGAAGGTGCTAGCGTACGCCTCCGTCGCAGTCCGCGACGAGAAACCCGATCCTTCGAACCAGGAGACCCCCGCGATGCCGATCCAGGAAGGCGAGAAGATCCCCTCCGTCAAGCTCAAGAACCCCGACATGTCCGACGTCACCACGGACGAGCTCTTCTCCGGCAAGAAGGTCGTGCTCTTCGCGGTGCCGGGCGCGTTCACGCCGACCTGCTCGGAGCAGCATCTGCCGGGCTACATCGCCCAGTCCGACGCGATCAAGGGGAAGGGTGTCGACGAGATCGTCTGCATGTCCGTGAACGACGCCTTCGTGATGGGCGCCTGGGCCAAGGATCGGGGCGCCGGTGATGCGGTCCGCATGGTCGCGGACGGCAATGGCGACCTGACGAAGGCCCTGGGCCTCGAGATGGACGGTACGGGAATCGGCTTCGGTCTCCGCAGCCAGCGCTTCGCCGCGATCATCGAAGACGGGACGGTCACCAAGCTCGCCGTCGAAGAGCCCATGAAGTTCGAAGTCAGCGCCGCCGAGGCGATCCTGGCTGCGCTCTAGCCTTTCTCCGCCACGCTCGAGAGGTGCGCGGCGCGAACCCAACCACCCAAGACAAGAATCACAGAGGGAATCCAGCAATGGCCAACGAAGAATTCGGACCGCTCGCGCCGCTGATCGGCACCTGGCGCGGTGATCAGGGCGTGAACGTCTCCTACGACTACGCCAAGGGCGAAATCATCGAAGAGACCTACACGGAAGAGATGACGTTCAAGATCGTCGGCGACGTCGACAACGGTCAGCAGAAGATCTGGGTGCTCGACTACATCACGGCTGCCAAGCGGACCGGCTCCGACGAGGTCTTCCACACCGAGCTCGGTTTCTGGGGCTGGGACCCGGCCCGCAAGGAGGTCATGCGCTGCTTCATGGTCCCGCGCATGTCGACGATCCTGGCGGGTGGGACCTGCGAGGCGGACTCGAAGAGCTTCTCGATGAACGCGAAGGCTGGCGCCGAGGACTGGGGCGTGCTCTCGAACCCCTACCTGATCGAGAACGCCAAGTGCACCCGCTACGAGTCGTCCTACACGATCGACGGCGACACGTTCTCCTACGAGGAGAACACGGTCATGGACATGAAGATCCTGGGCGGCAAGTCCATGGATCACACGGACAAGAACACGCTCACGCGCGTGTGAGGTCCGGCCTCCCTCGAGGCACCGAGACAGAGAGCGCCGCTCCGACCCAGGTCGGAGCGGCGTTTTTCTTTGTGGGCCAATGCCTTGCGGGGAATATCTCTATGGAATCGTGAACTCGACCGGAAGGGTCTGGGGCCGCGCAGGACGGTGCCCTGGATCCCCGGGTCGGCGCCGTCGGCGAGGCGGAGGTCCGGGAGGCGCTCGGAGAGCACGCGCAAGCTCACCTCCATCTCCCGGCGAGCGAGGTGGGAGCCCAGGCAGAAGTGGGCGCCGTGCCCGAACGACAGGAACTCCCGTTCCTTCCGGCCGGGGTCGAAGCGATCGGGTGCGTCGAAGATCTCGGCGTCGCGGTTCGCCGAGGTGATCCCGAAGATGACCTCCGAGCCGCCCGGGATCTCCGTGCCCGCCCAGCGGACGTCCTTCGGAGCGAAACGCGGCAGCATCGCGGTCGGTCCCTCCCAGCGGAGCGATTCCTGCACGACGGCAGGAATCCCATCGGGGTCCGCCTTCACGTTCTCCCAGACGTCACGGTGGGTGAGAACGGCGTACATCATGCTTCCGAGACCGCGATAGGTCGTGTCGGCGCCTGCCGGAAACAGGAGCCGCAGGAACGAGAAGATCTCCTCGTCGGAGAGTCGTTCGCCGTCGACCTCGACGTTCGCGAGGGACGAGAGCAGGTCCTCTCCGGGATTCGCGCGGCGGTCCTCGACGATCGGCTTCAGGTAGGCGGTGAAGTCCGCGGACGCCTGCCGAGCGCCTTCCGGATCCCAGGGGAAGTCGATCAGGCCGTCTCCCCAGCGCTTGAGGCGGTCGAAGTCCGTCGGCGGGAAATCGAGCAGGCGGGTGATCACCGTGAAGGCGTACCGGGTCGTGTACGTCTCGACGAGATCGGTCGTGCCCCGCGGACCGTCCTGATCTGCCACGAGGGCATCGACGAGCTGGTGGGCGACCGGCGTGAGGAAGGCCTCGACGAACTCGCTCATCAGGCGCGGGCGGAACGCCGCGGAGACGAGCGCGCGATTGCGACGGTGCTCGTCGCCGCCCATGCATTGGATGGTGCGGCCCATGACCGGCTCCGTGTGGCGCGTGTACGCGGCCCACGAGGGAAACGCCTCGTCGTCGGCCATCGCGCTCCGCAGATCGCCGAAGCGCGTGATCAGATAGGCCGTCGCGCCGTGATAGCGGACGGGGGCGACTGCGTACCGCGCCCGCAGATCCGCCAGGACCGCATGCAGGTCCGGCACGGCGTCCATCGCGAAATCGATCTCGGGATACTCGACCTGGACTTCCGGCATCGCGGCTCCTTCCCGGCGACGGCGGGGTCGCCTTCCGGTGGAGCGTCAGTCTACCGGGGCGTCCGAGTCCGTGCCCTCGCGCATCGGCGCGCGCGCTGCGAACGTTCGAGGCGGTGATGCCCGTCGCGAGCGCGGCGAACGGGGAGGCCGCGACGCTCGTTGCAGGCTTGTCGCACGGGCGAAGAGGAGCAGATCATGCCGAGGGAATGCGAGGGGCGCGTCGCGCTCGTGACGGGCGCGAGCCAGGGCGGGACGGGGACCGCCCTCGCGATCCGACTCGCCGCCGAGGGCGCGCGGGTCGCCATCACCGCCCGCAGCGAATCGGGACTCGAGGCGACGCGTCGCCGGATCGAGGAGGTCGGCGCCCGACCGCTCGTGCTGCCCTGCGATCTCTCCGACCCCGACGGGGGGCGTGACCGGCTCGCGGCGCACGTCGAAGAAGCCCTCGGACCGATCGACGTCCTGGTGAACAACGCCGCGGCCGGGGGCTACCAGCCCTTCGACGCGTTCGGTCGCGATGACCGGCGGATCTCTGCGGAAGTAAACGTGTGGGCGCCCTGGGAGCTCATGCAGGCGGTCCTGCCCGGGATGCGCGAGCGGGGTCGGGGCTGGATCCTGAACATGACGACGTCGGTCGCCGAGCTGCCGGAAGGTCCCCCCTTCGCGAGCTCCGGACCGGCGAAGGCGGGCACCCTCTACGGTGGGACCAAGGCGATGCTCAACCGCGTGACCGTCGGCGTCGCGGCGGAGGTCGAAGGGCAGGGGATCACGGTGAACGCGCTCACGCCGCAGGCCGCGATCCTGACTCCGCCCCTCGAGGTCGCGCGCGAGAAGGGCCTGATCCATCCGGATCTATTCGAGCCGCTCGAGACGATGGTGGAGGCGGCACTGGCCTTCTGTACGGCGTCTCCGGACGCGCTCCACGCCCGCATCGGCTACAGCCTGGCGCTCCTGCTCGAGCTCGAGCGGCCCGTGCGGACCCTGGACGGGCGAGCGCTCCTCGACGGCTGGCAGCCTGCGGATCTGCCAGAGCGGCTGCGTCGGCAGCGGGCGACGGTGCAGGCGCAGTCAGGCGGCGGCTACGGCCTCGACTGATCCGAGCCGGTCGCGGCGGGCGAAGCCGTGGCGGTCGCGTCGGTCAGGCGGCGCCCGGCGTCGAACGGATCCACTCCACCAGGATCTCGGCCGCCTCTTCGCCGCAGTCCTCCTGCCAGAAATGTCCCGCTCGCTCGAGGGTCCGGTGCGGTTGCCCCTTCGCGCCGGGGACGCGCTCCTGGAAGATCTCCGCCCAGCCGCGAGTCGGCGGATCCGAATCCCCGAAGAGCGTCAGGAAGGGGCGCTCGAAGCGCGCCAGCGCCTCCCAGGTCGCCCGATTGATCGCCGCCCCCTCGTCGCTGTCCGTCACCGGAATCAGGATCGGGTACTGCCGCATGCCCGCCTTGTGCCACTCGCTCGGGAACGGCGCATCGTAGGCCGCGGCGACCTCGTCGCTGACGCCCCGCGCCGTGGCGAACGGAATCGACGGGCTTGCTTCGAATTCGGGGGCGCGCGTCGAGGCCATGCGCCAGTCGAGGAGCGCCTTGCTCACCGTCGAGTCGTGCTCCCCCGCCGCGTGCGCGGCCCACTCGATCCGTCCCTCGAGCGCGGGCTCGGCGGTGTGGAGCATCGTGTTCGCCGCGCAGATCCGCGCGAAGCGATCCATCTCCTTCGCGACCACGCCCATCCCGATCGGACCGCCCCAGTCCTGGCAGACCAGGGTCACGTCCCGCAGGTCGAGGGCGACGACGCCCTGGCGAACCCACTCGACGTGGTTCGCGAAGCTGTAGTGGGCGGGGCGGGTCGGCTTGTCGCTCCGCCCGAAGCCGATCTGGTCGAGGGCGATCGCGCGCAGGCCCGCGGCGGCGAAGACCGGGATCAGCTTTCGATAGAGAAACGACCAGGCCGGCTCGCCGTGCACCATCAGGACGACGGGGGCGTCCCGCGGCCCCTCGTCGACGTAGTGCATCCGGAGCGGCGTCTCCGCGCAGGGATTCGCGACCTCGACGTAGTTCGGCGCGAAGGGGAAGTCGGGGAGATTCGCGAAGCGCTCTTCGGCGGTCCGCACGGCGACGGGGATCTCGGGGCCTTCGGTCGGAATGGTGGGCATGGGGCGATGCTACCGGCTCGCCGACGCCCGCGCGGGGGGCCTCCGTGCGCTAGAACCTCGGTCGAACGATCGAGGAGAGCTTCCGTGGCCGAAGAAGAGAACAACGACGCCGAAGTCGTCCGGACGTCTCGGGACGACGCCGTCCTGCGCCAACGACTGCAGGACTGGCTCGCGACGCAGCTCCCGAGCGGAGCGGACCCGCAGGTCTCGGAGATCTCGGCGCCCTCGGCCTCGGGGATGTCGAGCGAGACGCTCCTCTTCGATGCGAGCTGGACGGGCGAGGGGGGCACTTCCGAGTCCGGAGAGTTCGTCGGCCGGATGGCCCCCGCCGAGCACGATCTCCCGACCTTCCCGAGCTACGACATGTCGATGCAGGCCGGGGTACTGCGGCTGGTCGGCGAGTACGGGGTCCCGGTGCCCGCCGTCCGCTGGCTCGAGACGGACCCGGCGCCGCTCGGCGCGCCGTTCTTCGTGATGGAGCGCCTGAAGGGTCGGGTGCCCGGGGACGTGCCGCCCTATCTCGCCGCGGGCTGGGTCTTCGAAGCGACCGACGACGAGCGGCGACGACTCCAGGAGGCCACGATCGGGGCGATCGCGAAGATCCACTCCGTCGACCTCGAGAAGAGCGACACGGCCTTCCTCGAGTTCGACGAGCCCGGGGATACGCCCCTCCGGCGACACGTGGCGAACCAGCGGACCTATTACGAGTGGCTCGTCGAGGGCGGACGTCGGTCGCCGCTGATCGAGCGGACCTTCGAGTGGCTCGAGGCGAACTGGCCGAACGAGACGAGCACGGTCGTCTCGTGGGGCGACTCCCGGATCGGCAACATCATGTATGCCGACGACGGCTTCGAGCCCGTGGCGATCCTCGACTGGGAGATGGCGGGCCTCGGCACGCGCGAGCTCGACCTCGGCTGGCTCTGCTTCATGCACACCTACTTCTTCCAGGTGCTGCTCGAGCAGGCGGGGGCGCCGGGTCTGCCGAAGTTCCTGCTCGCGGACGACATCGCCGAGAGCTACGGGAAGATCACGGGACACACCGTCGAAGATCTCCGCTGGTACCTCGTCTACGGCGGGCTCCGGCACGCCATCATCATGTCGCGGATCAACGAGCGGATGGTCCACTTCGGGCAGGGCGAGGCGCCCGACGATCCCGACGATCGGATCCCCCACCGCTACACCCTCGCGAACATGCTCGAAGGCCGGTTCTGAACCGCGCGGAGGAGATCCGATGAGACGAGCCTGCCAGCTCGGTGTGACGCTCGGCGCCGCCCTGTTCGCCGCCGCCGGTCCGGGCGCCAGCGAGCCCTATTCGCCGTACGCGAACGACGAGCACGCGAACCGGGTGTTCTGGGGCGACACCCACGTCCACAGCAGCTGGTCGCCCGACGCGGGCGGCTCGGGCAACGAGCGCCTGACGCCGCTCGATGCTTTCCGGTTCGCGAAGGGAGAGCCGATCGTCGCGCACAACGGGGAGACGGTGCGGCTGCGGCGCCCCCTCGACTTCCTTCTGGTGTCGGACCACAGCGAGTATCTCGGGCTCTACCCGATGCTCGAGGAGGGCTTCCCCGCGCTGATGGCGACCGAGACGGGGAAGCGCTGGAAGGGGTTGATCGAGGCGGGACGGCGAGGGCGCGTGGGGGGCGAGTTCGCCATGTCGCTCGCCGCCGGCAAGGACGTGATCGGGGATCGCTCGTTCGTTCCCCACGTCTGGAAGCAGGTCGTCGACAACGCGGAGCGGATGAACGAGCCCGGGAAGTTCACCGCGTTCATCGGCTACGAGTGGACCTCGATGCCGGCAACCGCGAACCTCCATCGGAACGTGATCTTCCGCGACGGCGCCGACCGGACGCGGGACCTCGTGCCCTTCAGCTCCGTCGAGAGTCAGGACCCCGAAGCCTTGTGGGGCTACCTGGCGGACTACGAGGCGCGGACGGGCGGGCGGGCGATGTCGATCCCGCACAACGGCAACATGAGCGCGGGCCGGATGTTCGAGACGACCCGGTTCGACGGGTCACCGCAGACGAAGTCGTACGCCGAAGCGCGCAGTCGATTCGAGCGCGTCGTGGAGGCGACCCAGATCAAGGGCGACGGTGAGGCGGATCCCAAGAGCTCTCCGGACGACGAGTTCGCGGACTTCGAGAACTGGGACGCCTACGCCGGCATGGGCGTGATGGGGCCCCACGAGGACTGGATGTACGCGGGCGAATACGTGCGCCCGGCCCTCGGGCGCGGATTGGCCCTCGAGCGCGCCCTCGGAGCGAATCCCTTCGCCTTCGGTCTGATCGGGTCCACCGATGCGCACACGAGCCTGGCGACGGCGGACGACGCCGACTTCTGGGGCAAGTTCTCGAGCAACGAGCCCTATGCAGGGCGGGCCGAGGACCCCTTCGCCGATCTCGACATGCCCGAGGCGGCGAGCTTCGACTTCGACGTCTCGCCGCGCGAGCTGCCCGATCAGCTCTTCACGCGCTCCCTCGTCGCGTCGGGATACGCGGCGGTCTGGGCCCGGGAGAACACGCGGGCCGCGATCTTCGACGCCATGGCGCGTCGGGAGACCTATGCCACGACGGGGCCTCGGATGGTCGTCCGCTTCTTCGGCGGCTTCGGCTACGACGAGGACGATGCCTTCGCCCCGGATCTCGCCCGTGTCGGGTACGCGGGCGGGGTTCCGATGGGCGGCGAGCTCGCGAGGGCGAAGGAGGGGCAGACCCCGCGGTTCCTCGTGTCGGTCCTGCGCGACCCGGAAGGGGCCCACCTCGACCGCGCCCAGATCGTGAAGCAGTGGCTGGATCCCGCGAGCGGCGACGTCGAGGAGCGGATCTACGACGTGGCGGTCTCGGACGGGCGCACGATCGGCGACGACGGGCGGTGTCGCGAGCCCGTCGGCAACACGGTCGACGTGGAGAGAGCCCGCTACCGGAACTCGATCGGCGACGCGTCCCTGGTCGCGAGCTGGATCGATCCGGACTTCGACCCGGCTGCGCCGGCGGTCTACTACCTCCGGGTGCTGGAGATCCCCACGCCGCGCTGGACGACCTACGACGCGGTGAAGTTCGGGACGCCGCGGCCCGAGGGCGTGCCGGCGACGCTCCAGCAGCGCGCCTATACGTCGCCGATCTGGTACCGGCCGGGATCGGCCGCGCCGCCGGCAGGGGCCGAAGGCTAGGCGGGCGTGGCGGCGTCTTCCGTCGCGGCGTCGAGCTCCCGTCGAAGGCTCCGCGACGCCACGAGCGAGTGCAGCGCGCCCCAGGCCTTGCCGAGCCCGATCAGCAGCAGTGAGTAGCGGATCGCTTCGAGTCCGTAGCGGGCCTCGAAGACGTCGTTCATCACGCCGACGAGCTGCGGTCCGAGCCCGAGGCCGATCAGGTTCAGCACGAAGAGCAGGACGGCCGAGGCCATCGCCCGCATCCGCAGCGAGACCAGGCCCTGCACGCAGGCGTAGGTCGGCGCGCTCCAGGTCGCCGACAGGAAGGAGATCGGGACGTACGCGAGGAGCGCGGCGGGGCCGGAGTCGGCCAGGATGAAGACGAAGAGAAAAGGCGTCGTCAGCGCGCCCGCGCAGGCGGGGAGCCAGACGAGCCAACGGCGATCCCGCTGGGCGCCATAGTCGGCGAGCCAGCCTCCGCTCCAGGCCCCGGCGAGGCCACAGCTCGCCGCGATCAGCCCGAGCCAGGCGCCGCTCTCGCTTCGCGGCATGTCGTGCACGCGGGTCAGGAAGGTCGGGATCCACATCATGAATCCGTAGGAGGCCACGTTGTAGAGCGCGGTCGCGGTCGCGATCTGCCGGTAGCTCCGGATCGAGAAGAGCAGGCGGAGCGCCTGGCGGACCGGAGGCTGCTCGCCGTCGGCGCGACGTCCTTCCGAGGCCCCCCGGACCGGCTCGCGCATCCCGAGCAGGACCAGCGCGGCGAGCGCGAGCCCCGGGAGCCCGACCGCGAAGAAGGCGCCGCGCCAGCCGACGGCCGCTTCGAGCCAGCCGCCGAGCGCGTACCCCAGCCCGATCCCGACGCTCGCGCCCATCGTGTAGAGCGCGATCGATCGGGCCCGGCGCTCCGGCGGGAAGTAGTCGGCGATCAGCGAGTGGGCCGGCGGGCTGCCGGCGGCCTCGCCGACACCGACGAGGACCCGGGCGAGGGCCAGGTGGACGAAGGATCGCGCGAGTCCGCAAGCCGCCGTCGCCGCGCTCCAGAGCGTGAGTCCGACCGCGATCACGCGGACGCGGTTGCTGCGGTCCGCGAGCCGGGCGATCGGGATCCCCGCCGTCGCGTAGAAGAGCGCGAAGGACGTCCCGGTCAGGAATCCCAGCGCCGAATCCGAGATGTCGAGCTCCGCCTTGATCGGGACGAGGAGCATCGACAGGATCTGGCGGTCCAGGAGGTTGACCGCGTACACCACCGAGAGGAGGGCGAGGGCGGTGCGCGCCTGACGGCGGGTGACGTCCTGACTCATACCTCGTCAGGCACGCCGAAGTAGTCCTGATACGTCCGGAACCGCTCGCGCTCCGCGGCGATCTGCTCGGCCTGGGCCCGGTCGTACTCGAACTTGCCGTGCTTGCCCTTGGGCTTGTTGGCCAGATAGTGCTGGATCGCCGCCGCGGTCCCGTCGCCGAACTCGAGGCCGAGGTCGGCGTAGCAGCGACGGATGGTCTCGGCGGGATCGTCCATGAAGTCGGCGTAGAGCACGTTCGAGACATAGCCCGGTCGCAGGGTCCCGTCGTCCATCCACTTCATGAGGTTCGCCTGCGTCTCGGCGCGTCCGTCCGCCATCACCAGCTCGTCGAGCATGCCGCCGCCCCAGGGATCGTCGGTCCGCCACCAGAAGATCGTGCCCATCACGTTCGTGAAGGAGTCCGAGACGGTGATCGGGTCCCGATGGGTCAGGATGATCTTCGCGTCCGGATAGAACTCGAGGACGCGCGGGATGTAGTCGATCCAGATCGGGTTCTTGAGCAGCCAGTGGGGCTTGCCGTACTTCCACTGGAGGAGCTTCAGGAAGCGCTGGTGCCAGCGGATCGTGTAGCCGACGTCCTGCTTCTGGAGGTACTCGGCGTAGCTCGGGATCTGGAACGAGAAGACGAAGACGTTCGAGAGGAACGAGGCGTAGAGGTATTCCGCGCACTCGACCGGCAGCCCGCCTCCGAACTTGTGCATCGCCTTCCACTCCGGGGTCACCCGGTCGAAGATCGTGATCAGCTTGTCGGCGCGTTCGATCCGGGGGTCGGTGTCGTAGGTCGCGGCCTCCGGCGGCGGACACGGGAACATCGCCTCCCAGCGCTTCACGATCCGGAACTGGGGATCCGTCGACATCACCTCGTGCAGGATCGTCGTGCCCGTCCGCCCGTGGCCGAGAATCATGACGGGCTCGTGGATCACCTGCTCGTCGATTTCCGGGAAGCGCGTGTAGTAGTCCTGGATCCGCAGGCGGGTCTCGAGGTAGAGCACGAAGTCCTGGCGGGTCAGGATCCGCCCCATGAGATTCAGCTTCGCCTCTTCCTCGATCGCCCGGATCAGCACGCGGAAGTGGTCGATCCAGCCGTCGTCGCCGAAGTCGTCGAGGCCGGTGTTGCGCCGCGCTTCGGCAAGGAGCGAGTTCTCGTCGAGCGGGACGATGCTCCGGCTGTTCAGGATCTCGCCCTCCTCGTTGAGGCGGGCCACCCACTCGGGGCGGGGTGCAGGCTGCCACCGTTCCCGGCGGTCGAATTCACTCATCGTCGATCTCCTCGAATCGAAGGGCATGCTCGGTCTCGCGTTCACGCTGGATCGCCGACCGTTCCGTTGGGTCGAGGGGGCGCGTGTCGGGAGGCAGATGATCGCGCAGATCGGCGACCTCGATCAGGCGGGTCGAGATCGCTGGCGCGCGCTTCGGGGGCTTCTCCGGGTCCAGTCCGGCCCAGCGGACGAACAGGAAGCCGCGCTCGAAGCCGTCGGGATCGAGCCAGTTCGCGACGCCCGGATCCTCCAGCGACAGCACGCAGGTGAAGCGCCCGTCCGCACTCCGCTCGGCCTGCCGGTCGTTCAGGCTCGCGCCGCGGGCGAGGTTCGCGTTCGTCGTGCCGTAGAGATTCGTGATCGGAACGCCGACGTAGCGGGCGTCGCCCGGGTCGATCTCGAGCAGGAGGGCCTGGCCGGGCTTCACGTCGAAGTGGCCGATCGAGTAGGCCATCGTGACGAGCTTGCCGTGCTCGCCGCTCAGCACCGGAGCCGGGAAGTCGTTGGCCGGGCGCGAGAGGGGCACCTCGGTCAGTCGGACGGCCTCGCGGAACCACTTCTCGACGCGAGCGCGCGCCGCGTCGAGGAACGCGTCGTCGTCCCGGTCCCGCTCGCCCCCTCGATCGACCCGGTTCTCGATGGTGAGTGCACACGGACGCTCGCGAGCCCAGTCCGCGAGGGTCTCGCGGAGCAGCAGCATCTCGGCGTCCTCGGGGAGCGGGACGAAGTGGTCGCAGGCCGGTCCGGGGGCGGGGCCTACGTGCACGCGGAACCGGGCGCCGGGCGCGATGCCGAGGTCCTCGCGGGTGAGGTTGCCGAGGGTCTGCCAACCCGCCGTCAGGCCGGAGAGCTCGAAGATCGTGGCGGGGCGAGCGGGCGCGGTGCCCTCGAGGACGAAGTCCGAACGCCCGTCGAGGGGGATCAAGCGATAGAACGTGTCCGGGTTGTCGTGGAGGCCGCGATTGCCGGGGACCGGGCGTCCGGCGAGAAGGCGGGGCGGGCGCATGATCACGCGAGGCAGGTCCTCGCCGAGCCGGCCGTCCACCAGGCCGATCAGCGCGTTCAATGTGATCTCCTCTGCGATCGCGTCCAGCCGCGAACGGCTCCGCGCATCCGCGTCCGGGAAGGACTGCTCGAGCAGGGCGCGGCCCGCGGTGCGTGCTTCGGCGATCGGCGCCGTCGCTGCGAGCGCGAGGCTGTGCTCCTCGAGCGCGCGCTGCAGCGCCGGCGAGTGGCTACGGGGCGACGGCATCGAGCCTCTCCCTCGCGCCTGCCTCTCGGCCGAGGTCGCGGACCCAGTCGAGGAGGGCGCCGTTCTCGACGCTCGCGTGGAGGGGGTGGTCGTCCTCGACCTCGATCACGCGCGTGCGGTCGGGACTGCCGGTCGCCGCGAGTCGGTGGCTGTGCTCGACGGGGATGAGCGTGTCGCCAGTGCCGTGGGCGAGCCAGACTGTCACGTCGTCCGGCAGGCAGGCTTCCGGGTCGTAGTGGATCGCCGCCTGGGCCAGCAAGAGCGTCGGGCCCCGCCAGGCCTTCGTCTGCAGGAGCGCGACCGCCACCGCGCCGCCGAAGGAGCTCCCGACCAGGACGTCGGGGCGGAAGGTCTCGATGGCCCGTCGCTGGACCGCGACGCAGGCGTCGAAGTCGGAGGTGTCCATCGCCGGCGTCTGGGCCTCGAAATGCGTTGCGAAGAGCCTCGCCTTCGCCCCCTGCGGACTGCCTTCGAGTCCGTGGACGAAGAGCACTCTGGGATTCGTCATCTCGTCTCCTCTCGCCTCGTCGTCCGAGGCTAGCGCTCGACCCCGCGCTTTTGGGGCGTCATGCTTGGAAAGAGGAGCCGCCGGGGAAGGCGTCCGATCCCCTGGCCGTTCCGCCGCCCGGGGGCCGGACGGGACCAGAAGAGAGGACAGGGACGTGAAGGGTTTCAGACGCGGCCGACTCGTCGGAGGGGGATGCCGCTGGCTCGCGGTCGCGATCGCAGGGCTCGTCCTCGGGCCGCTCTCCGCGTCCGCGCAGGGGGTCGGCATTCCCGCCATCGATCGACTTCCCCGCTACGACTGGGACCTCGAGCAGTACGAGCTGACGGACGTGGTCTCGGCCGACATCAAGCAGGCCTACCGGCGCGGGATCGAAGATCTTAAGGAAGGCAACTGCCGGGATGCCGCCAGCAAGTTCGAGTTCATCCTCGATTTCATCGACGACGACCCGGCGATCTACTACGTCGCGGCCACCGCCGCGCGCTGCGCCCGCGCGTTCCGTGCCGCCGCCGGCTACTACGAGAGCACGATCGAGTTCGATCCCGACCACTGGGACGCGCACCGTTTCCTGGGCGTCACGCGGCTCGCCCTCGGCGATCTCGACGAAGCCGGCGACGTCCTCGCGACCCTCGATCTCGAGCGACTCGAGTGCGCCGAGGCGTGTCCGCCCGAGCTGGAGGCGGCCTACGCCGAGCTGCGCGGCGCGCTCGAAGTCGCCCGCGCCCGGGGCGCCGAGGACTGAGCCTGCCGCCGTTCCCGGCCGCGCGTGCGGCCCGTCGTCTCCGCGGGCGGCGCGTCGGCATCGGGGCGGGTAGGATCCAGCGCCCCGTCCCGTCCATCGGAGTCCGCTCATGGCCCTCCCTGCCGCCGACCTCGAGTCCCGCGTCGATGCGCCGAGATCGTCTTTCCGGACGGAACTCCCTACACGAGCCGCGACATCTGCATCGTCATCGTCTTCCGTTTCGACGAAGACGGGCGCTTCGCGCGGGTCGAGGAAGTTGCTCCCCTACAGGGCGTGCCGCGCCAGGCCGACGCCCCGGAGAATCGATCGATGCTGAAGGTCACGGCCACGATGGGCGCGAACGTCCCGCTGCGGGAGGTCGTCACGCACGCGAAGCGAGTCGAAGGGCTCGGCTACGACACCCTCTCGGTCGCCGAGGCCGTGCACGACGGGATGCTCTCGGCGATGGCGGCGCTCGGCGCGACGACGCGGCTCCGCGTGAGTCAGGGCGTGCTCGTCGCCTTCGCGCGGAGTCCGATGCTCGCCGCCCAGGGCGCTTGGGACCTGCAGCAGTACTCCGACGGCCGTTTCCAGCTCGGTCTCGGGACCCAGGTGAAGGGCAACATCATCGGACGTTTCGGGATGCCGTGGAGTGCGCCGGCCCAGCGCCTCACCGACTACGTGGGCGCCGTCCGGGCGGCCTTCGACACCTTCCAGAACGGCACGCCCCTGAATTTCGAGAGCGAGAACTACACGCTCAACCGGCTCCAGCCCTTCTTCAATCCGGGCCCCCTCGAATCCGGGCCGCCATCGATCCTGATGGGGGCCGTCGGTCCGCTCATGACGAAGGCGGTCGGCAAGGTCGGTGACGCCCTCCAGACCCATCCGACGAACAGCGAGCCGCGCTTCCTGCGCGAGGTCACGCGGCCGCGACTCGAAGAAGGCGCGAAGTCGGCCGGCCGGGACGTGCGGATCGAGCTGACGGCGGGTCCGATGATCGCGACGGGCGCCGACGCGGCGGAGGTCGAGGCGCAGAAGCAGGCGGCCCGCGAGAGTCTGGTCTTCACCCTCTCCACGCCCGCCTACTGGCCGACGCTCGAGTACCACGGCATGAAGCACGTGGGCGAGCAGCTGCGCCAGTACACCCGGGAAGGAAGGTGGGCCGAGATGAACGATCTCGTGACCGACGATCTGCTCGACATCTTCGTGCCCCAGGGCACCTACGACGAGATCGCCGACGTGCTGCTCGAGCAGTACGACGACGTGGCCGAACGGATCCTCTTCCCGGTTCCGGACGACCCGAAGAACGACGAGGCCGCGCGCCAGGCGATCGCGAAGCTGCAGGGCGGCTGAAGGCTAGGTCTCGGCCTTCATGGAGCCGCTCGAGAGGGCGTCGAAGCCCGGATCCATCATCGCCGCATCGGTCGAGCCGTCGAGGGCGATCTGCGGGTCGCCGCCGGCCATGACTTCGTCCCAGTGGTCGCGAAAGGACTCCGGCCGGTCGTCGTCGGCGCGGTAGCCCGGGTAGACGCTCGTCGTCACGCGCGCCGCGCGCCCGCCGCCGACCGTGAAGATGTCCCCGGAGACGGGCACGTCCTCGTGACAGAGCCAGGCGACGAGCGGGGCGACACGGTGGGCGGGGAACGTCGCGCTCATCCAGTCCCGGATCTCCTTGTTGGGAACGCCTGCGGCCATGCGCGTGTACGCCAGGGGCATGATCGCGTTCACCTTGATGCCGAGCGGCGCGCCTTCTCGCGCGAGCGAGCGGGTCAGGCCGAGGAGCCCGGCCTTCGCCGCGGGATAGTCGAAGCTGCCGTCGACGCCGAGGGCGGTCGAGGAGCTGGTGTTCACGATCCGCCCGTAGCCCGCGGCCTTCATGTGACGCCAGGCCGGCCGGAGGACGTGGATCGCCCCGTAGAGGTGGGTCTTGAACACGGCATCGACGTGTTCGTCCCGCACGTCTTCGAAGGGCCCGGTGCCTCCGCCGATCCCGGCGTTGTGGACGACGACGTCGATCCGCCCCCAGAGATCGAGCGCCTGCTCGACCATGGCCGTCCCGTCCGCGCTCTCGGCCACGGAGCCCGCGTTCGCGGCGGCTTCCCCGCCGGCGGCCTCGATCTCGCGGGCCACGGCCTCTGCGGGGCCCTCGGAGCGCCCCCGGCCGACGGTGTCGCCGCCGTAATCGTTCACGAGGACCCGCGCGCCCCGGGCCGCGAGGAGCAGGGCGTGCTCCCGCCCCAGCCCGTTGCCCGCACCGGTCACCAGGGCCACCCGCCCATCGAATCGAATCTGTTCCATGGGGAGAGGGTGACACGTCCCCGCCGGAGAGGCTGCCAACCCCCGCGCCGTTCCATAGAATCGACCGGGTCCACCGAACAGAACGGAGACTCGTCATGGCCGCAGCCGAACTCGATCCGGAACTCTTCCTCCCCGACCCCGAACCGGCGGTCGAGAAGTACACGATCATCTCGGTCGACGACCACGTCGTCGAGCCGCCGCATCTCTTCGAGACCTACGTCCCCGAGAACCTGCGCGGCGACGCGCCGAAGCTGATCGAGACGCCGGAGGGCCATCAGGTCTGGTCCTTCGAAGGCGAGGTGTTCACGCAGGTCGGCATGAACGCAGTCGCGGGGCGCCGCCCCGAGACGGTCCAGCTCGAGCCCTTCCGCTTCGAGCAGATGCGACCGGGCTGCTACGACATCGACGCCCGGATCCGGGACATGGATCTCGCCGGGATCTGGGCGCAGATGAACTTCCCGTCGCAGATCACCGGCTTCTGCGGTCGCATCTTCGCCAACGCGAAGAACAAGGACGTCGGCCGCGCCTGTATCCGCGCCTGGAACGACTGGATCTACGAGGAGTGGTACAAGCCGAACCCCACGCGGATCATCCCCTGCGGCATCACCTATCTCCAGAACCCCGAGTGGGCCGTCGAGGAGATCCACCGCAATGCCGAGCGCGGCTTCGTCTCGGTCACGTTCCCCGAACGGCCGCACGCGGTCGGAATGCCGAACCTCTGGGACCGCGATCACTGGGATCCGATCATCCAGGCCTGTGCCGACACGGATACCGTGATCTCGCTGCACGTCGGTTCCTCGGGCATGTATCCCGCGCCGGAAGGCTCGCCGCTGCTCCAGCTCGGCGCGACGATGTTCGGCCAGCTCTCGCTGGCGGCCTGCTCCGAGTGGCTCTGGAGCGAGTACCCCAAGAAGCACCCGAACCTGAAGATCGCGATGAGCGAAGGCGGGATCGGATGGGTCGCGATGCTGCTCGACCGTCTCGACAACATCATCGACCGTTCCGGCTACGGCATGGGATGGGACGAGCGGCCGGCCGACATCCTGAAGCGCAACTTCTGGTTCTGCACCCTCGACGATCCGGGGACGATCAACACGCGACACCGGATCGGCGTCGAAAACATCTGCTACGAGACCGATTATCCGCACGGCGACGGCACGTGGCCCGGCTGCCAGAAGCTGGTGGAGGAGGTCTGGGGCGAGATCCCGAACGACGAGCTCCGCATGATGCTCTCCGAGAACGCGGCGAAGCTCTACCGACATCCGCTGCCGGACGTCGTCCTCCCGGTCGACTGACCCGACGCCCGTCCACGATGCGGAGATCGGGCGGACGCAGGGAGTCGGCGCTGGCAGGAGCGGCGGGTTCGGGCGATCCTGCCTCTCCGATCCCGGCGCTCCGGCGCCTCATGATGCAGTCCAGAAGGAGACCCCACTCATGTCCTCGACCGTGATCCGCGGCGGCACCGTCCTCGACGGCACCGGCGCCCCCGGCGTCGAAGCCGACGTTCTCGTTCGCGACGGCCGCATCGCCGGGATCGGCAAGGGCCTGTCCGGCGACCGCGAGCTCGACGCGAGCGGCGCCGTCGTCACTCCCGGCTTCATCGACATCCACACCCACTACGACGCGCAGGTCTTCTGGGATCCGGCGCTGACCCCGTCCTGCTTCCACGGCGTCACGACCGTCGTCGCCGGCAACTGTGGCTTCACGATCGCCCCCACCCGCGAGACCGACCGCGAGGCGATCGCCCTTGCCCTCGAGAAGGTCGAGGACATGAACCCGGCCTCGCTCATGGAAGGCATTCCCTGGGACTTCGAGACGTTCCCGGAGTACCTCGCGTCGGTCGAGAAGCGGGGCACCGTCCTCAACTACGCGGCCTACGTCGGGCACACCGCGCTGCGCCTCTTCCACATGGGAGACGAGGCCTACGACCGGGAGGCCACCGATGCCGAGGTCGCGGCCATGTGTGCTTCGGTTCGGGAAGCGATGGAAGCGGGCGCGGTCGGCCTCGCCACGAGCTTCGCGCCCACCCACGTCGGGGTCGGCGGGAAGCCGATCTGCAGCCGGGTGGGGGACTTCTCCGAGTTCGAGGCGATGGCCGGGGAGCTCAAGAAGCTCGGCCGCGGCGTGATCGAAGCGACGCTCGGTGGGGACTTCGTCTTCGACAAGGTCTACGACTTCCAGCGTCGTGTGGGCGTCCCGCTGACCTACACCGCGCTCCTCGCGATCCCGGGCCTGTGGCAGCACGGCGCGAACGTCCACCGCGAGCAGCTCGCCAAGGGCGACACCGGCGTCTGGCCCCAGATCTCGGTCCGCGCGGTCACGCTCCAGCAGCAGCTGAAGTCGCCGTTCTCCTTCGACCAGGCCGACTGCTTCTCGTCGCTCTATGCGGAGGCGCCGGAGATGCGCGAGGTTCGCTACAAGGACGCCGAGTGGCGCAAGAAGGCGATCGAGGAGCTGGCGAACATGCCGCTTCCGACGCGCTGGGAGAACTTCTATCTCGCGGAGAGCGAGGTCTACAAGGACCACCTCGACCGCAAGCTCGAAGACATCGCGAGGGAGCGCGGCGAGCACCCCTTCGACACGATGGTCGCGATGTCCCTCGAGGAGAACCTCGAGTCGCGCTGGCGCTACGTGCTGGCGAACGACGACGAAGAGGGCGTGGAGCATCTGCTCCAGCAGGACCAGATGGCGCTCGGTCTCTCGGACGCCGGCGCCCACGTGGGGATGCTCTGCGATGCGCCGCTGCCGACCGACCTCCTGGGCAACTGGGTCCGCGAGCGCGAGGTCCTGCCCCTCGAGAAGGCGGTCCACAAGCTGACGGGCGAGCCTGCGGGACTCTTCCGCTTCGAGAATCGCGGCGTGCTGCGCGAAGGCGCCCACGCCGACGTCTGCGTCTTCGACCCGAACGAGGTCGCGCCCGGACCGATCCGCCGCGTTCAGGACTTCCCGGCCGACGCGGACCGGCTGACGGCGGACGAGCCCTCGGGTATCCGGCACGTCCTCGTCAACGGCACGCCGATCTGCGAGGACGGGGAGTCGAAGGCGCAGGGCCTCGACAGCCGACCGGGCCAGCGCCCGCACCAGCTGCCCTTCGCCTAGGCGGGGCGTCGACATGGCCACGGGCGATCCGGTGATCCTCGAGGTCGCGCTGAACGGCGCGACCCCGACCGAACGCAACCCCCATTCACCGCAGACACAGGAAGCGCTCGTCGCCGACGCGCTCCGGTGCATCGGGGCCGGCGCCGCGATCGTCCACACCCACGCGCCGGACATCACGGTTGGCGGCGAAGCAGGCGCACGCCAGTACCTCGACCACTTCGAGCCGGTCCACGCCCGCCATCCCGACGCGATCCTCTACCCGACGATCGTCTTCGGCGAGACCATCGAGGAGAAGACGAGCCACATCGAGCCGCTCAAGAAGGCGTACCCGCTTCGCATGGGCTTCGTCGATCCCGGCTCGGTGAACCTCGTTCCGACCGACGAGGCCGGCGTGCCGATGCCCGCGGACTGGGTCTACGCGAATTCGCCCGCGGACGTCGAGAAGAAGTTCGCCCTGTGTGAGCGGCTCGCCCTGGGGCCGGGCATGGCGATCTTCGAGCCCGGCTTCCTGCGGACCGCGCTCGCCTATCACGCGGCGGGACGGATGCCCCGCGGCGCCTTCCTGCGCTTCTACTTCGGCGGGGAACGCAGCTACCGCGGCGAGGGACCCGTCGATCTGCTCTTCGGAATGCCGCCGACGCGCGCGGGGCTCGATCTCTATCTCGACATGCTGGGCGACTGCCCCATGCCCTGGTCGATCGCCGTGGTTTCCGGAGATCCCTTCGACGGCGACGTGGCGAAGCATGCCCTCGAGCGCGGAGGGCACCTCCGTGTGGGGCTCGAGGACTACGCAGGCCTGCGCAGCCCGAGCAACCTGCAGCTCGTCGAGGAAGCGGTCGCGCTCTGCGCCGAGGTCGGCCGGCCGGTCGCGACGCCCGCCGAGGCGGCCCGACTGCTGGACCTGCCCGAATAGAGCGCGACGTCGATCGGGCTCGACCCGACGCGCCGTCGCGCCGATAGTGCCTCCGAGAAGTCCCCCCGCCGCTCCCTCCGGAGACCGCCACGCCCATGTCCACCGAGCCCGAATCCGCCCACGACACCGAGGGTGGCGCCCCCGTCCGCGAGGGACACGGCTGGTGGGCCTATCTGGTTCCGTATCTGGTCTTCGTCCTGATGACGGAGTTCGGTCCGCGCCTCGGGGAGGCCGCGCAGCCTTGGCTCCTGGCGGTCAAGCCCGCCGTCGTGCTCGGTCTCGTGCTCTGGTTCCGCGCGGGCGGCGCCTATCCCGAGTGGCGCGGCGAGGGCGCGCGAATCGGATTCGTCGGCGGCGCCCTGGACATCGCCGTCGGACTCGCCCTGACGGTCGTCTGGGTCGTTCCGTACTGGCTCTTTCCGGCGATCCGTCCCGAGCCCGGGGAGGTCTTCGATCCGGCGATGGCGGGCGAGTCGTTCGTGGGCGTGATCCTGGCGCTCCGACTCTTCGGCTACGCGGTCGTGACACCGATCTTCGAAGAACTCTTCATCCGGAGCTTCGTCATGCGGCAGGCGGACGCGTGGGAAGTCTCGGATTTCCGTGATCTCCCGATCGCCCGCTACACGCTGCGGAGCATGATCGTCACCGTGATCATCTTCACCGCGGGCCACGTCCCCTGGGAGTACTGGGTCTGCGTGCCCTGGGTCTTCCTGTCGAACCTCTGGTTCTACTACCGGAAGAGCCTGTCCGCCGTGATCCTGCTCCACGGCACCACGAACGCGGCACTCCTGGCGCTCGCGGTCTGGGGCGGCGAGCTCCTCGAGAACCCCGACGGCACCCCGTTCAGCTTCTGGTTCTTCGTCTAGCGCGCTTCGCCAAGGAACGCGCCGTTGTCGCTCGTCCGCCGTTCGCGGCGCGGTGACGTCCGCAGTGGATGGCGCGCTTCGCCAAGGAACGCGCCGTTGTCGCTCGTCCGCCGTTCGCGGCACGGTGACGTCCGCAGTCGATGGCTCGCCCCATAGACGGGCCGGATTCGGATCCCGTGCC
>Ga0180436_10000396_pt1 | contig 45625 bp, 60 predicted proteins | sample SS_ome_2_FD_132434 | JGI IMG/M metagenome (GOLD analysis project Ga0180436, IMG submission 132434) | Hypersaline lake sediment archaeal communities from the Salton Sea, California, USA - SS_3_S_2 metaG | ecosystem: Environmental > Aquatic > Non-marine Saline and Alkaline > Hypersaline >...
GGCGAAAGTGGATATCATTGATACAAACGTGGACGCTGTCAAAGCAAAGACGGATAATCTTCCGGCCGATCCGGCCTCAGAGACTAACGTTGACGCGACAGAAACAAAGGTCGACGCGGTCCAGACGACCGTCGACTCTGTCGAGACAAAGATCGACGCTCTTAATGATCTCGATTCGGCGGATGTTCAGTCAGCTTGTGACTCGGCCCTGGACGCTTACGATACCGGAGGCGGAGTCGCGAAAGAGAGCTCGGTCCTTTCGATACAGAACAATACAAGATTCGCGACGTCGATCCCGACTTATTTCTTAATCCCGACGAGCGCGGAAAATGTATATAAATTAATCGGTCGCTTTTATGACAGCGACGGAACTCCTGAGGATGTTGACAGTAATGATCTTGGAATCGATGTCGATACAGCGAACGGGACCGATAAGAACGGAATCCTTTACAAAGAATTTGCTTGTACTAATCTCCTGGACGCTTCTGGATTTTCAGGATATAAGAAACTTGAACACGGCTCGACCGGAGAATATTTCTGTTATGTGAAAATTGCATCGACAGAGGACGAAACTCAGTTCATGTATAACTTTAAACTGGAGGAGGGCTCTGTTGAGTTCAGTTATTCCAGGACGAACCAGGTCCTCGACGAGGCTCCTGGAACCTCGACACTCGCAGACAGCTCAACGAATAAGGATATCATCGCCGAGGCGATGAAAGAGCGCGACGTTTCAGGGACGAGTCCGGTTAGCGGTTCAGTTTACGATGATATTATGGATAACATCGACGCGGTCCAGACAACGGCCAACGATATTGAGACGAAAGTTGATACAGTCGATACAGTCGTCGACGCTATAAAAGCAAAGACGGACAATCTTCCGGCGGATCCCGCGAGCGAGACCAACGTCGACGCGGTCGAGGCGAAAGTTGATATCGTGGATACAAACGTCGACGCTATTAAAGCAAAGACGGATAATCTTCCGGCTGATCCGGCCTCTGAGAGTAACGTCGACGCGGTCGAGGCGAAAGTTGATATCGTGGATACAAACGTCGACGCTATTAAATTAAAGACGGACAATCTTCCGGCGGATCCGGCCTCCGAGAGTAATGTCGACGCGGTCGAGGCGAAAGTCGATATCATTGACGCGAACGTCGACGATATCCTGGTCGATACAGGAACCACGATTCCGGACGCTCTGACCGTTATTGATAGCAACGTTGACGACGTCCTAGTCGATACTGGAAACATAGAGGCAAAGGTCGATACAATCGATACAGTCGTCGACGCGATCAAGGTTAAGACGGACAACCTCCCGAGTGATCCGGCCTCTGAAACAAACGTCGATGCAGTTGAGGCGAAAGTGGATATCGTTGATACAAACGTCGATGCGATCAAAGCAAAGACGGACAACCTCCCGAGTGATCCGGCCTCAGAGAGTAACGTCGACGGTGTTCAGACAACCGCGGATAGTATCGAGGCGAAAGTTGATATCGTGGATACGAACGTCGACTCGATAGTCGCGAAACTACCGTCCGGAACTATTTCGGATATTACAAAGGCCGAGGTCAACGCGGAGGTCGCGGACGTGATCTTTGTTGATACGATCCCAGAGCTCGGAGTCGGAGCTCCGGCCGTGACTCCGACAGTCGCGACCGCTCTCATGTTGCAGTATATGGCTCTCCGTAATAAAAAGACTCAGACCGAGACAGAGACCTCGATCTTTAATGCAACGGATACAGCGATTACAAAGGCTCCTCTGACAAAGACAGCCTCGATCGTGACCTCTGGAGAATTTGACGCGCCATAAAAAGGAGCTTTTTAAATGGCACTTACGATTGACGAAATGATTGACGCTCTGATCTGGTCGACTGGCTTTCCGCCGATGCTTTCTCCGAGCGCGGGAGCGGTCTCAGAGCGTGATCGGTTTATTATCCTTGAGCTGTTTTATGGAATATTCGGCGATAATATTCCGGAGGATATGGTCGAGGGAGCTCTCGCCAGGATGATCGAGCAATTTAAACCGGCGGACAATCTAAAAGCAGTCATCCGGATATTCGCGGAGGAGTGCCAGGAGCTCGAGGACGCGATCGTCGAGACGATTTTATATAAGAATCTGGCCGTTACGGAGTCGGCGACTTTGGATTTATACGGAGAGCTTTTCAACGTGCCGAGAAACGGTCGCCTGGATGGGCCTTATCGTACTGCTATTGAGTTTAAGATCCGACAGCTCCGATCGGCCGGAGACGGAGATCTTGTAATTGACTCGGTCCTGGCCCTTACAGAATCGGACGACGTTATTCTCAACGAATTATTTCCGGCCGGAGTGACTATTCAATTTAACGGAATACTCACGACGACAGGATCCGAATTATACGGCTCAATTAAAAGACTCCTCTCGGCCGGTGTAGCTCTGGACGCTTTAATCTGGAGCGAGGGCGACGGATCCGATTTCTTTAATTTTGCAGACGAGGGAGGAGTCCCGAATCTTCCAGGTAAGGGGTACAATGAGGACGGATATTCGCCAGATGTCGGAGGAAAATATTCAGAGGGATTATCATAATAACAGGAGGAAATTATGTCAGCAGTAAAACCGACTACTGTTTTAAGGTGGTGTAACAAATTAGTCTCCGGCGTCCTTACGAAAAACGTCGTCGTGGACGGGACGAGCGGACAGCCGAACGTCGCGACGCCGAGCTCAGGAACTCAGGACAACGGCTATCCTTTTAATCAACGTCCGTCTCGACAAAACCAAAACTGGTTTAATGAGCTCGGCGCGAGATGGATTTTCTGGCTTGAATATGTCGCGGATCTTTTCCTGACTGGATCCCCGAGATCCTATCTCGAGGGATTTCTTACAGCGATAGAGAATACAAAGACTTTAAATATCGGATCAAACGGAGGGATCGCTGACGTTCACACGGACGCGCCTCTCGCGGGTCGAGCCTGGACGCGAGTTAATAAAACCGGACCGTCAAATCTCCGTAAAATATTGGTCGATACTCCAGGGACCGACTGGGAGGACTGGGCTCCTGGCGATAGTGCCGGAGGAGCTGGCTCCTCTGGGATGAGTGCGATCGCCGATAAGCTCTGGACTCATGTCTTTATTATATACGACCCTGTGAACGGCATCCTCGACGGCGGTTTCGATACGGACGTCGACGGGACGAATCTCCTGGCCGATGCAAACGCGCATCCCGACACGATATCGGCCGGTTACAACTATACACATATCCGGAGAGTCGGATCTGTCCAGGTTATCGACGACGGAGGCGGAGGATATGAGATCCGTCCATATCTCCAGAGAGGTAACGAGTTCACGTTTAAGAAACCGGACATCCAGACGGGGAATTTTCCAGATACAAATTATAATCTCTTTGCTCTTAACAGCATCCCGAAAGACATCGGAGTCCTGGCTCGTATATTTTTTAATTTAATAAACTCGTCAGGCGGAAATGAACATATTATTTATTTGTCTGGAGAGTTCAGCACTCCCGCAGTTGGAGACGGTCGGATTATGTTATGCGATGACGGGAACACGGAGGAGATGATCGACGAGGTCCTGTCAAATACAGACCAGGAGATTTATTTGAAAGGATCTTCGACGGATGTAAATTTTGATTATTCAATCGCAGTATATAGCTATACCGATACAAGAGGACGAGAAAGCGGGACAGGGACCGGACAATAATAAGAGAGGATTTTTCGATGGATTACTCAGCTATAGTATTGATGATTGTCGCGGGAGGTTTTGGCCTGGTCGGGAAAATTGTATTTGACTGGTTAAAAAATCCAAGAGCTCAGGCTCCTCTCTCTCCGTCTCCGAAAACGACATCTATCAGTTTAAAGAACGGGAGTCAATCCGAGATCCTCGCGATTCTTAAATGGCTGAAAGAGGTCCACGATCGACACGACGAGGACGGCGTCCCTCGGTGGTATTTCCCAAAGGCTCTAATTAAACACGCAGAGGAGAACGCGAAACAGACCGTCCTAATGGTTCAGCATTTAAAAGATATCCGTGAATATCTGAAAGAAAACCAGACAATTCTCTCGAGAATGGCCGAGAAATAAATGTGTACAATAAAATTTGTGCCGGCAACGGATCCGCCGGCGCCATTGCCGTTTTTGAAACGGAAAGGGCAACTCTGAAAAGCACTTAAAAATGTATTTTTCACACAAGGAGCGGAGGACAGGATGAAAGTTATCGGAATATTTCCAGGAGGCGGAGCGATGGGAACGATCTCCGTTTCGTGTTGGAAAGCTCTCAGCCTTAAGCTGAGGAGATCGATCGTCGACCTGGTCGACCTGGGAGTCGGAACCTCGGTCGGATCTATTATTTGGGGCGGTCTCGCCTCCGGAAAGATTAAGACTCCGGATCTCCTTGAGGTTTTTAAGAAAGAGATCCCGAGAACCTTTCGCCGGCGACGCGGGATCTATCCAAAATACACGCGTAAATATTTGACTCGTGCGATGCTCGATATATTCGGTCCGGACTTTCGTCTCGGCGATACTGTAAAGGACTGCATTATTACAGCGGTCCGAGGTGAGACGAAACGGAATCATTTTTTTAAATCATACCAGACAAAGGACGGACATCTCCCTCTCCTGGAGGCGATTACTCGATCTTATTCCGCTCCTTATTTTTTCGGAAAATGGGTCAATAAACAAGCTCGCGAGACGTGGCTCGACGGCGGGACCGGCTCGATGAATTGTCCGATCGTCGCGGGAATCTGGGAGGCTATTCGTAAAAACTGGCTCGGCCGAGAGCGTGTCCATGTCATAAGTATCGGGACTGGCTATCACTCAGAGGAGAGAGCTTTCGACAAGCTCCGAAAAATGAGAATGTTTAAAGAGGTCGCGATGTTCCTGGATCCAATGGACGGAGGCCTGGCTCGATATCAATCTCTCCAGGATAATATCGGAGCCGGAAACGATCTCCTCGATTGTGTTTCGGACTTTACATTTCAACACGTCGACGTCGAGCTCGATCGGCGTCTCTGTAAAATCGACGGATGGAAATACATCGACGAATATATTGATCTTGGTCAATCTATGGCCGAGAAAATTGATCTCGATAATTTTAAGGAGTGATAAATGGTCTCGAAAGATTTCAAAGATTATCAAATTCTCCATATTAAGGAGAAAGATATCACGAGCTCCGGAGCGGATCTCGCGGATATAAATCTCTTTTTTATAATTGCACTCGATAAGTTTTTCGGGACGTTGTTCGTCGAGTATGGGATCCACGCGGTTATTTTATTTAATGGACTGACGACTGGAAATCATAAATCCTTTACACACAAGAGAGGCCTCGCCGGAGATATCGCTTTCGCTGTGAGTGCTTCCGAAATGAGTATATATTCAATCTGGAAAAAAGCGATCGAGGCCGGTTTCAAAGGAATAGGTTTATACTGGAACGGCGTCGCGTATTCAATGCACCTGGACCTCAGGCCGAGTCTGGCTTTCTGGTCCATGAGAAAAGACGAAACCGGAGCCTGGATCTCCGACTCCGTCTTTAAAGATCCTCGCGAAATAAAGATCTGACAGGACTATCCTGTCGATCCTCGGCTCTCAGGTTTTGCTCGTTGCTCCTGGGAGTCTTTTTATCTTTGTTATGGTCAAAGATCTCGTCCGGCAGTTTCGCCGGACCAACGATAACAGTTTCTAATCTGGCTTTTTTACTTATCTTGTCGAAATCAACATTCTCTCTTTTTATTGTCAGTTGACACTTTCGACTCCATTTCGGACGCGTTAAATATTTGTATAGAAGAACCGCTCCGAGGACAGATATCAGGATATAAAAAGGCATCATAAAAACCTCCTATAAAACTGAAAAAATAATTATCAAGATTATAGTTATCGTAATGATCCAGGGAATATCTGACGGTTCAATTATCGGACCGAGATTCCGCCGGCATTTTAAAAAGACATACATCAAGGGAGGCAATACGAGAACTAGACCGACAATTAATAATATGATCCCTGTTGTAGTAAGTATCATTTTTCTTTCTCCTGTAAACAGTCTTTACATCTTATAATAAAACAGCTTTTTCTCTCCGCTCTTAAATGCTTATTATATTTGAAACAATATCCGCTCGTATTCCTGTCTACGAGAGCCGAACATTTAAAGTCACAGAATCTACGCTCCATTGTCTTTGTCCTGTTCTTGTAATTCAAGAATCTTTTTCTTAAGGCTCCAGATGCGTATCGCTCCAAGTCTCGCGCATCTATACCGCTCCTCCTCTGTCAACTTAATCGCCGGCTGAACTTTCGCCGGCCTTTTTATCTCACATATATACGGTAGTCCGTTAAGGCCTCTCCAGGTGTCGCTTTTATCTACTGTAATGATGCCGGCACGATCAGGAATTATCTCGAGGTTGTTTTCTTTAAACATCTTATCCGGAATCGCGAAATACAGATATTTAATTTTATTACAATAATGACGATGCCGTTTCTTTTTCTCATTAAGCATATCGGACCGCGAGACTTTAATCTCGACCTCCGTCACGAATCCCGCTTTACTTATTACGGCGAGATCTGTTTCATGAGTGAATAATCCTCGAGTCATGCCTGGGACGATTAAGTTTCGAGTAAATCCAAAATATTCAGAGAGAGCGATCTCCATTTCAATAGTCTTAAGACTCATTGACAGCTCCCGATAATTAACCAGTCGAAGTATTTCGGACTGGCTGAGTGAATAGGGTTCGGAAACGTAACAACGGAGTCCTTTCTCTGGACCGAGAGCTCCCTCCAGGGATCCGTTGAATCGTATCGAGTCCAGGTTTCAATCATACACGAATCAGAGAGCCAGGGAAATATCAGCGTATAAGATCCGAGCGTCGTCGTGTCCTTTATATGGCCGGTTTCCGTGTAGCTTTGAACCAGGTCCTCGATCATTTCCTGGTCGTGACTGCATGTCGGACTCTGTGACTTATTGCACATTAAAAAGAGTCCTAAAAGTAAAGCAATAAATAAAATTCTCATTTAAAAAGCTCCCTCCAGTTCGAGACAGTTATCAGATCCGCGAGCTCCTTTTTATTCCGGAGCGATTTCATAATCTTCTCGTCGATTGTCCCTGGACAATATAGATCGATATACGTCACTTTATCGTCCTGGCCGATACGATGGCTCCGATCCTCTGACTGAGCTCGTTTCTCCAGGCTGAAATTATTAGAGTAATAGATATGGATGTTTGCAGAGGTCAACGTGAGACCATATCCTCCTGTCTGAGTATTTCCGACGAGAAACTGGACTCCCTCCGGATCCGCTCCTCGCTTGAGGATCCTTTTCGCTCGGTCCCTGTCCTCGTCACTTGTATCTCCGTAATAAGTAAGGACCGTCTCCTGGCCGTACTCCTCGGCCAGGTGTCTCTCGATCGCCTGGATATCCGCTCGGTAGTTGGCCCAGATAACGACCGGCCGAGAGCACTCGTCGAGGATCGACTGGAGCGCGGAGATCCTGTTGTTCTTAATCTCATGAACGACTCCGTCGTCATCGGTCAAGTGTCCGCATACAAGTTGATGCAGTCTCAGGAGTTTCGTTAATATGACTTTAGTCGTGACCGTCGACTCCTCCAGGAAAGCGACCGCGTCCTTTGATAGTTGTTTATAATATTTGACCTGTTCCGGACTCATGTCGACGGATACTTTTTGATATACTTTCGGAGGGAGATCGAGACAGTCTTTTTTCTTAACGATAAAACTATGGACCGAGATTCGGTTCGTGAGCTCATTAAGATTTTTATATCCAACTACTTTTTTAAAAGTCCGTTGTTTTGTCTGCATGTCCACGAGGTCCGCGAAATGAGATCTAAATGTATAATAAGATGTAAATCCAAGAATTCCGCGTTTCAAAAAATCAAATTGAGAGTATAGATCGAGAGGCGAGTTCGTGATCGGAGAGCCGGTCATTATCCGCCTGGCTTTCGCGAGCTTGCCGAGTTTAACCGCTCCCTTTGTCCGTTTCGCCTTTGGATTTTTTATAGTAGTTGACTCGTCGACGATCATCAGACAAGAGAACCGTTTCAGAAATGTATCGGCGACGCGATAAGACCTCTCATAAGCCAGGGCCTCGATGTTCATTACAAGGATCCGGAGGAGATCCCCCTGGACCGTGAACGTCTCTCGAAAGACTTTCATCTCTTTTTTACCGGCTCCGGCTCTCCAGAGCGCGATCGAGCGATTGATCTCGTCGGATAAGTGAGTCGGGATCTCGTCGGTTTTCCAATTTGCATAAGATCCCTTATTCGCGAATATAGCAACTGCATTTATCCATCCTCGGGAATACATATAGCCGGCAACGTCGAGTCCGATCTTTGATTTTCCGGTTCCCATTTCCATAAGATACGCGAAATCTTTCCGGTCCTTTGAGGTGTCGAATGCGTCCGCCTGATGCTTATATGGATCTGTTTTAAATGAAAAATTACTCATGTCTTTCTCTCTTTCTGATTTCTAATCTCTAATCTCTAATTATATAAGACCAAGATCTTGCAGTATATTGTTTTGGCTCTGTAACCTTTGGACCTTAGAACTGATAGTTTTAGCCTGTTTATTTCGGACCTTAATCACGGCGAGGATCTTATTAAAGAGCTGGACCTGGTCCGATCTCTCGTCCGCCTTATCCTGACCGGCCGGCCCTCCGAGAATACCTCCGACGGACTGCATCGTTGAGGCGTTATCTGCCATTTTATCGAGCGTCGCCTGGATCCTCTCAGTGATAAAAGTATGTCGAATCTTGTCAACAATCCGGAGGAGATCCGCCAGATACTCAGCGAGCTCCTCGTTTTCTGATAACGTCAACGGAGCGAACTCCTCCTCGGTCTCTGTGGTTTCAAGTTTCTTTATTTCGTCGGTCATAACTACCTCCTTTTTAAAATTTAAAAGCTCGCCAGATTAAGTCTCTTATCTCCCATTTTGTATAGTAGACAGGGCCGTTATATGGCTTTTTATCTTTGTATGGAAACCATTTCCCATTTACTCGGATCCGGTATCTTTTACCATGTTTAAAATTCATCCTCCATTTTTCCATATCAAATAGTTCGACTTTGTTCGTTTTGCCTTGTTTTTTGAGCAATATAACCACGTCAGATTTACGTTTCTCGCTCATATTTCGCCTATTCTCCTGGATCCCTGTCGCGATATTTAGCTACTCGCGAACGCTTTAATTAAGCTCCTGAAAATAGTATCGAGTCTGAGGCTCTACAATCGAGAGCCGGTTTTTTGCTCGAGTCGCTCCGACATAATACACTCGGACCTCGTCGTCGTATCCTGGGCCGTCCATGTATCCGGAAAAGGTCCGATAACTCATATCGAGACAGAGCGCGACATTATCCCGCTCGCCTCCTTTGGCTCCGTGAATCGTTGATACATGGATCCGCGGATCCTGGAGAACTTTCTCGCCTCTCCGCCGGCACGATAAGAGATAAGTCCGATCGTATATCGATATTTTATTGAGTACATCATGCCAGGCCTGAGAGGCTTTTTCCTGGAGTCCCAGGCCCTCGAGTATGGCCGGACCGACTATTTCGGAGTCTGACCGGCCTCTTATCGTCCTCTCCACGCGATCGGGAGCTAAATCGACCACGAGGTCGGCCATGATCCGGAGCTCTTTAACGGCCGTATTTCGGCCCTTTCTGAGGTTCTCCCAGGCGATCGCTCCTCGAATAAAGTCGCTTTCATTGGTAGACTCGAACGCGGTTCGATATGGGTATCCGCTAAGTCTGCATAATTCAATGACTTGTCGGATCTGGTATCCATTACGGACCAAAACGAGCCAATCTCCGGAGTCCATTTCGACCGATTCCAGGGAGAAACAGCTCTCAACGAGGCCCTCCTCGTCCCTGGCTCGGAACTCTTTCGGATATCGATTCTTAATTCGAGCGGATAATTGAACCGCGAGATCGTGAACCTGGCTCGGGATCCGATAGGACTGATCGAGGACCGTCGTCGAGTGTTGTTTTCCAAGTTCTATGAAATATGAAACATCGGCTCCGGACCATTTGAAAACGGCCTGGTCATCGTCGCCGGCGATATACGTGTCCTTTGACGATCCGATCAGTCTCTCGACAATCCTCCATTGTATCGGACTGAGATCCTGAGCCTCGTCGACAAAGAGAACGTCCAGATCTGGCACGATTCCCTCGATTTCATATCTCTCTAACATATCCGAGTAGTCCGTGAGGGCGTTCGTCTCTCTGTATTTTTTATAAGTCTGCTGAAACTGTTCCGCCTGGAAATATGAAAGGTCGACTCCGGACTCCTCCCAGACCTGACGGAGAGGTCGTTTCGTTGCTCGAGCCAGGCCGTCCAGGAAAAGGAGCTGATCTCCGTCCTCCGTCATCTCGTAAACCATAAGCGAGGAGCTTGTCCCTTTGATCTCAACGCCGGCGATCTCTCCGAGTTCCTGGAGATGCTCTTTCTGGACAACCTCGTCTCGAGTAATTCCGAGCTGACGAAAAGCGAGAGAGTGAATCGTTCGGAAATATTTAAACGAGGAAACCGGAAAGGCGAATCGATCGATCGCTCGATCCCTCGCCTCGTTGACTGCTTTTCGAGTGAACGATATAAAACCAATACTCTCTGGAGAGATCCCTCTGGCGAGATGATCGTCCAGGAGATCGAGGAGCGTCGTCGTCTTTCCAGTCCCAGGCGGTCCCATTATTACGCGGATCATTTGTCGGACGCTCCCTCCCAGATTTCATTTATAATATTTTTCAGCCCTTTCTCAGATATTCGATTATATGAGTAATAAATCGAGGCGGAAAAAATAGCGACGAGTATGATCCAAACAAGGGCCATTTTAATAAAGAGTTTTCGGAGGCCCTCGTCTCTTTCCTCTTTTAGTTTTTTAAGTCGATCCTTTAAAATACTATCCTCCATATTTCTCTCCTTTCTAAATTTCTACGCGGATCATTCTGTTTCTTCGTTCTTTGGAATCGTTGTCGAGTACGCTATGCAATAAGGACAATTATCAGGATCCGCTGTCACATCGGTATTATTACAAAGTGTCATATTTTGAGCGGAAATATATTCTCGACTCCCACAAGTCGCCGGATCCTTTAATCCACACAATACAACAATCTTTCCCTCTGGCATAAAAACCTCCTCGTTAAATTAAAAATAGAGAGCTTATTTAGTAAGCTCTCTCAGTCTATCAAAGAACTGACGGACAGCGGATCCAGTCCAGGACTCCGACGCCTCAGCCTCTTTGTACTCCTCCAGGAGCTCCTTGAGGCGGTCGCGGGCCCTTTCTTGAATACCTAATCTTTTCGATAAAATACTGAGACAGGCTTTTTCGAGGGCCCCTTTTGGTATATGCTCCAGATCACTTTCTCCGATATTGTCAAGATGTTTGTCTTTCCGCTCTGCATTCACCTGGTCGACAAGGTCCTCTCTGCTGAACCATACTCCATGAACACAGATCATTTTCTTATCGTCGACCTCTGCCGTTACTGTCATAAAAACCTCCTGTTAAATTAAAAAGTATTGAATTATAAACGAGCCAGGAGTCTCGAGATAAGGCCCTGACTATATTTTTCAAATCCCTCCGCGGACATGTTCTCGCGGATATGTTTCAACTCGTCGCGGAGAAAGTCGACGTCGACAAGGTGCTCCGGTTTCTGTATATGAACGCCTCCTAGATCTGGAGCCGGATCTTGTCTCGGAGGTTTCGGAGGTTTCGGAGGCTGAGCCTGAGATCTCGGAGCCGGTTTCTTTTTTCCAGACCGGCACTTGTTACAAGCTACCTGACGAGGCCCTCCTGGCTTGAACTCGTCTCCGCATACCTTACAGATTTTTGGACCGTAATTCGCTGTTTTTGACATACGTCTCTCCTTACATTTAACTTGATCAGGACACTCTTTATTTTTAGCCTGGTCGACGGACCTCGGCCGATATGGTTCTTTGCATTTTTTACAACGTTGCATCTTTAAGAGATATTTTCCGCTCTTAATCTGATAATAATATTTACGATCGAGAGGCGCGATATAGTCCTCCATTAATCCCTCCGCTTTATGAAACGAGATCTCGTTGTCTGGATCCTCCGACTTATTGACGGGAGAAATCCTCCTGGCAATTCTTTCTCCTTACGAGACTGGACACAGATTTCGATATTAAAAAACATAGAACATTTGTTTTTCGCGGACGGATTATAATTCGGACATTTTGTCCGGTAACACTTAGGATCTTTCATATTAAAACGCTCCTCGATTAGTATCCGAAATATATCAGAGTTTTATAGCTACTATTTTCGGCGACGATAACCGCGTCAAAAAAGAAATCCGGATCGATTGTCATATATTCGCCGGTCCATCGTATCCAAATAATCATATTAAAACGCTCCCTCTCCCTTGATCTCCGGTGAGTCATGGCCGTCGGTCTGTTTATCGAACTCTGGAAAGCTCCAGATCTTAACGGACTTTCCTTTTATTTTCCACGTTTCATTTTTACCGCCGGCCTCGCGGATAGCAGAGGCGACAGCGTTCACGGCGAAACCTCGGAATTTTTGTCGCTCGAGATAAGTCATAATATCAGCGAGTCGGAAATAATGACGGTTGTCATTGGTCCAGGCTTTCCCCTGGAGGACCTCGTCTTTCGCTCTCGCTTGGCTCCGGCCAGTGCAGAATTTTTCTATATGGACAAAGAGCTGTCCTTTATTCGATGCGTCGTCAGGAGCCTCGATAACGGTCAGGTCGTCCATTAAATTTTGTATTAATCCGAGCCAGGAGTTTCGAGGAGCCGGCGGAGGCATTGTATTTAATTGATTCATACAACACGCTTGAAAGAGACCCTGGTTTTGTAGCTCTTTCGTTGAGAGCTCGAGACGTCCGCCTCCCTCAACATCCAGAAACCAGATCGGCGGATCCGTGTCGAATTTCGTGAGGCCCGTCAGGATCGGCATCCCTGAGAGCTGTCCGACTCCATTTTTACGAGTTCGGCATAATGTAGAATTACAGTGATGACGGAGAAATGGTTTATCGCATGAATAATAATAGTCTCGCCGGCTGACAGATTTAACGATCATCTCTATCTCTCTGGTCGAGAGCGCCGGTTTCATATATCGGATATTATACTCGTCCAGGAGCTCCTCCCATTTATCCGGATCCGCTTTCTTTAAATAAATAGCCAGGTTATACGCGACATTGTTCCGGCTCCCGACTTCGATTCCGTGAGTGATTAAATGCTGTAAGCAGGGAGGGCCGTCCGATATATCCGACAGCATTTCAACAGTAAACGCCTTAAACTCTTTAGTCGGGATTTTGTATTTCTTAACGAGCTCTAAAAATTGAGAGGCGGAGAGCGGTTCTCCGCTGTCATTGTATCCGTATCGATCTGTATCTTTGTAATCGAAATACGGCATATTGAGCCAGGATCCGGCGTCGCCTCGATCGGACAGGACCTCGTCCTGTTTTGGAAAGATCTCAGATCCTCCGAAACCAAGTAAAGACGCGAAAGCGTTTAATTTCTCCCGCATGGTCCGAGCCTGGATCGGTTTCGTGATGAAACAGAATAAATGTAATCCGCCGGACTTTGACCGGCAAGGGACCAGAGGGAGGTCCTCGTCTCTTATGTGCTTTATTATATCGACGAGCTCGATGTCCTCGTATTCATCAATATCGATCGCTCCAAAGAGACAGGAATTATCGTCTCGGATCGGGACGATTCCGATCCCTCGATCTCCGTTAAGATGCAAGTCCCAGAGTTCGGACGTGACCGGCTCGAATATTGTCTTTGCCTGGCCGACAACTTTCGAGCCTTTCTTTTTTCCTCGGCTCAGGTCATACATACCATAAGCGCGATCGAGACCTTTAAAATATTTATGAAACTGATCCGATAATTTCAACGATCACTCCTCTACTAATTCAACGGTTACAGTTACTCCTGGGCCTAAGTCCTCCATATCTGAGAGTATATAGTCGCGGATCTCCTCGAACGTTTTATTTTTAATCTCCGGTTCATCGCATTTCTCTGTGTCCGTTCTCATTACAATATTGATTATCATAATTCTCTCCTGTAAAGAGGGAGAGACCGGATCTCTCCGGTCTCCCGTTGGTGTTTACATATACTCCGGATCGTCGGGAGCGTTCGAGCCTCCCTCAGCCGGAGGAGTTCCCAACTGAACCGCTCCCGAGTGTATGTCGTTATGGAAAGATTTCGCCTCAGCGTAAACCTCAGCGTCTCCGATGATCTCAGCCTGGCCGATATCAAATCCCATCCAGGCCCCTTTTTCGTTCGACTCCTCGACAGAGTCGACCTGATAAGTATGAGAGAACGACGGAGGAGTGAGTTTCCGGCCGTTTCGATCGGTTATCTTAAGGGCGAGCTGTTGAGAATTCCATCGCCGACTCTTTTTAAGCTGAGTCGATGTAAAGGAGAGAACAACAGGAACAACGGATCCGTCGTCTTTGACATGGAGGACATAGTGATAAGCAGTCCGGACGATCTGATTTCCGGTCTCCTTATGGATGTCGTGTCCCTTGTCGTCCCTGGTAGTCATCGCCAGGATCGACTCGTCATCATGAGAGGCAACGAAACCGCCTCCCTGATCCCGCGGGATCCACTCGACGTATTTCTTAACGAACGCGCAAGGGATGACGGAGATCGGTCCCTCGAATATCTCGCCGGTTACATTATTAAAGAAATCTCCCTCTTTAGCTCCCTTGATCTTGGTCGCTCCTCTGACCTGTGGACTCATGGCCTGGAGAATTGAGAGAAACGGAATCGCGACGTCGTCGCTTGTTATGTTCTCAAGTCCGGCGCGGGACTGAGCATCCTGGACCATATCGCCGGCCAGGTCTTTCGATACTGCTTTCGAGCTCTGAGTCGCCGGAAGATTCTTTTTTCCGGCTTTCTTTTTTGAGCTCTTTTTTTCTGTCTTTTTCGGCATAAGTGCCTCCTGTTAATTGTTAAAAGGTTCGATATTTCTATCGAGTTATTTTTGTCTTAGCTACCGGATAGACTGAGAAAACGTCCTGAGGGATATCGGATCCCTGTTCCATTTGTTCACGGACGAACGCTTTAAGAGTCGAGGGATGGACGGCCTCCTTATCTGTGACCGTAAGTCCGAGGTTCGTAACATAGGCCGAGATCTTTCCGGCCAGTTCATCGTCTCCCTTATTGAGACTGATTCCGAGAGTGTGTTTAATAAGGGAACCGTGACCGTTGCCTCTGAGCCAGGAGAACGCCTCCGGCTGATTCTTTTTCGAGATGGATGACGCGAAAGATCGATCGACTTTGACCTTTGCTCCGTCGTCGAGCTTGATCTCTCCGAGTCCCATCTCGTCAAAGAGATCCGGAATCTGTTTCTCCGATACCTCAATGAGTTCGGCCTTTCTCTGTTTAAGATCCTCCTCGATCCTTTCAATAGCGTCCTCGATACTGATCTGGATCTGAGCGAGTTTTGCAAGTCGGCCGAGGTTGTCCTCGGTCACTCCGGAAGTCTTTCCGGCCTTTGCATCGTCGGACATCATGTCAATTATGTCAGACATATCTTTCTCCTTTCTGTGAAATATTAAGGGATCCGGATCTCGATCGGAGTGTATTCCCGATTTATCCGGTCCCATTTTAAAACATTAAAATTTCCCCTGGTTACTCGATCGATCATCGCGGACACGATCCCGATCATTACAGGATCCCCGATCAATAGGAGATAATCAGTCTCCGGATCGAAGTCTCCGAGTTTCTGATTCAGAGCTTCGTATATATGAGGTTTCGGTTTAATCAACTGCTCGCCAGTTGGAAACAAGGTCACAATCTCACCGAACGCTCTGGCCGGAGATAAGTCTTTCGTGATATCCTCCTGAATTAAATAGACCATTATGCTATCCCTCCGATCCTCTCAATAATTGTATCCCTTATCCTCTCGATAATTGTGTCCCTTAAAAAACCCCAGGACCACGGCCGAGTTATCCAAAGACAACAGATCCAATCTGTCGCGTTCTCAGCTTTATATAAATAGATTTTATTTTCATGTCTGACAATTAGAAATAAATGAGTTCCCTCCGGCACTCGCCGAGCTTGCCAGGATCTTTGACTCGGTGTAAGGAGATCTCGAGGCTCTTTCAGTTTTTTAGTTTTGCAGACTTTAAGCTCGAGCCAATAGTCTCGGCCTCCGTAAGCTCCGGAGACGTCAGGAGTCCCGGCTCCGGCGACGTTCTCGATTCTCTCGGTCGTCCCTGGGAGGCGTTTCTCCCGTCCGTTTTTGTCTTTCAGTAATTGCCAGAGCGCGGTCTCAGGTTTCATTTTTAAGCTCCTCGTTACAATCACAATAATCTTTCCCATTATGTAAATAGACAAACATCTCCGTATAAAACCAATACTCTCTATTTGTCTGAAACGCTCCGAGACTACTGAAAAAATCCGAGTGTTTGCATCCCTCTGTATCTTTTAATTCCAGTTTTGGACGTTGAAAAACTGGAGAGGCTGTCTCTTTCGGCCTCCAGAGATTTTTATCCGATGGATTACAACCTTGAGCCGGTCCAGACATCGGCTGTGTTTTGCATAGTTCCGAATAAAAACAGTCAGTACAATACCGGACCTTTCTCCCTGGTCGAGCCGGATCTGGATATCCAGGAGGGACGCTTTGACGAGGTTCGATATTAAGATCTAAGTCGTGGACTCCTTTCAGGAGTTTTGTCTTTTTCTGAATAGCCTCCATTATAAACTTAACATCCATAAGGAGGAGCTGATCCGCGTTCGGCGCGGAGTCGATCGCTCTCTGGAGCGCGTCGATATTTGTCTGGATCTTTTCCAGGTTTCCGAGTGTCATTTTAATATGTATCATAATACTGAGGATCCTCCTGATTTCGGTTCCTTAAATTCAGGGTTATATGGAATAAAGACGGTTGTCTGTTTTCCCGCGTAAATCCATCCGCCTGGGACTCTGATAACACTTAATCGGCTGTGAACATGAAACTCCTCATGTAGTTCCATGCCATAAAGTTTTTTAGCATCTTTCACAGTTTAACCTCCTTAATATCTCCCCAATTCGGACCGAGCTCGACGTCGACTTTCGACGGGACCGTGAGCTCGATACAATTCAACATAATATCCCGAATCTCTCTAGCTTGCTTATTTGACTGGATTGAAAAATCAACCTCGTCGTGGACTGTAATGTGAGGGACATATCCGGCTCTGTGCATATCACGGAGAGCGAGTTTCATCATTTCCGCGCTTGTCCCCTGGACCAGGGAGTTCATCGCTCTATATGTAAAGTATCGGACGACAGGAGGGCCGAATTTTTTAAGAGCCTCCTCTTTCTTGAGTGGCTTTATTCCCTCCTCATATTCCCGCGGTCCGAACAACTGGAAACGACGTCGCCGGCCGAGGACTGTCTTTATGTAACCTCTGGACGTTGCCAGGCGAGAACATCGATCGGAGAGTTTCTTGACGAAAGGGACTCGGCGATGATAGATCTCGAATAGTCTTTTCGCGTCCGACATCGGGAGGCCGAGACTCTGAGCGAGTTTCTTTTTTCCCATTCCATAAAACAGACCGAGATTAATCGTCTTTGCAGACTTTCTTTTTATAGACGCCATGTCCGCGACCATTTGATGAAAGTCAAGGTCTGCGTCTTTAAGATACAGATCTCGAGCCTCGCTTGCTCCTTGAAAACCTGATAAAAATGAATAGTGGACCAGGACTCTCGGCTCCTGTTGAGACCAGTCAAAACATCCCCAGGGACAGCCTTTTTCTGGAATAAAGATCGATCGGATTAATGGAGCGATCTCCTCGTCTCGACTAGGCACTTGTTGCAGATTAGGACGGGAATAAGAGAACCGGCCGGACCTGGTCCCGTAATCGGATCCTCGGAGGCTGTGGAGGACTGGATGGATCCGGCCTTTGTGTTCGTGTTCGAGAATCTTTCCCTTTACATAAACGCCTCCGCCTCGATCCAGTTTTCGAGCCTGAACTATTAACTTAAAGAAGACGTGATTTTGTTTCTCGAGCCAGGGACCAGGGAAAGACGGATTATCCTTATCTGTCTTAAGATACGAGAGGCCGAGTTTCTCACAGGCTCGGACGAGATCCGAGGAGGCCCATACGTTCGGAGTGAAACCGATCCGCCGGCGGATCTTTCTCATTGTTCGATCGAACTCTTTCTCCAGGGAGTCGCGTACCTCCTCAGCTCGATCGACATCGATCCGGACTCCTTGAAATCTCATGTCGACTAGGAGATCGATTAGATTTGTCTCGAGTTGAAATACGTCCTCGAGGTTTTGGTCTTTAATCTGGCTCATTTGTTTCTCAAGGACCAGGAGAGGGAGCTCCGCGTCGGCCTCTGCATAAGGACCAACGAATCGAGCCGGCAATCTCCAGAGATTACTCTTGACCTGGTTATCGAAAGTCTTTCCGGATCCCGAGATCCCGAGGACCGTTCGAGTCGCCTCTCTCATGAGTTTCTCCTCTTTAGACTCACCGAGGTATATCTGAGAGAGGGCCTCCAGGGAATATGAGGCGCGGTCCTCGTCGATAAGAGGCTCCGCGATTTGGATATCGAGTTTCGGTCCGTTGACCTTAATTCTCTCAGCTCTGAGAAACTCTAAATCGTATGGGATATTAGCTCCGACTTTCGGCTCGCGTCCTTTCAACTGATCGGCTATGTATCGCCGGCCTTGTGCCGGACTCTCGACGTTATCTCCTCCCTCGTGTCTTAGAGGGATGTATGTTTTAAATCCATCAGGCGTGGCGAGAGAGACTCCGACGATATATCCATCGCCTCGAACAGCTCCAGGGCCAAGATCAAGAAGGTTCGGATCTCGTGTCTCTATGTCGAGACCGATCTGAGAGGCACGTCCGCGGAGCGTCGGGAGCTCTGACAAGATCGGAGGACGCCAGTCACTCCGGACCTGGTCCGTCATTGTCCCAGGCTTAACCATTGGAGCCTGTCTTTCTGTATATCATGCCCTTGAGTCCGTTTCTCTGATGCTTAATTTTTAAATATGTGAAAGGCTCGTTCGCGATAACCGTAAATTCAGAACCGACAGCATTTCCGAGAATTTTACGATAGTGATTAGTGGATCGCTTGAGACCGGCCCAGGCGCTATATATATAGTTCTTTTTTGTATGCTCGAGCTCTTTAAGTTTTTTATCAATTTCAAAAAATTCATATAGAGTGATTGTTTTCATTTCTTCACTCCATTGTAACAATCGAGGATCCGCATTTCGTGATCTATTTTATCAATTATCTCGTCAGCCAGGCCCTCGAGAACGTCGTCCGGATCCAGATCAGCGTCAGCGTCAAAGTTGTTAATAGCTTCCTTTACAACTTTAGAAATTTGTTCGATTGTGATTTTTTCAGACGTATCTTTTTCGGTCAATAGGTCCTTTAATGTCGGCATATCTTTCTCCTTTCTAACTTTCTATAATTCTGATCTGATTTGTTAATCCTCTGGTATTTCGACAGGCTCTCCCTCATTGGTCACTATAAGAAACGGGCGTCCTTTCCCCTGGCTGATTTGAGAGGAGATCCAGATCCGCGCCTCCTCGACAGTCTGAGCCGAGCTTAAAATGACACCTTGTCGGCTGAGGTCCTCCGGACCTGTGAATTTATTAGAATCGACTATTCGATATTTTGGAATAATACTCGTCATACTTTCCTCCCTGTATGCGGTCCGCCTTTCGGCTGTTTTTGGATCCGTCTCGTTGCCTCAAAGATAAGTCCGATCGGGATCCTGGTCTCTGTTTCGTTGTCTCCATTTATAAAGACGACGGTTTCGTCGTTAAAATCTACTTGTTTAATCGATATCAAGTCCATTAATAACCGCCTGGATCGAGGCCCCTGTGTGCAAGATCCGAAAGTTTTTCGAGAGCTCCTCCAGGCATTTTTTACAAGTTATAATAAAGACAGAGACCTTTCCCGTATCGGTCTCGACTAAAGGAATAGCCTCCAGATCCTCCTCTGTTTTACATTTAAAACATTGAGGTCCGGACGTGTCATTCGCTCTTATTGTAATCGGAGTATTTTCCCAGGTCATCAGTTCCTCCCTATATGTATGATTAAAAACAGCATCACCATGAGCGCATATACAACAGAGCCGGCGATGATTAAAAATCCAGAGTGCTCTCCCAGGACGTTCTTGATCGCAGTCTTTAATTTATCAAGATTCTCGGCGAACTCTTGGAATTCTTTCGAGGTCTCTGTTTCGATTCCGGATCTATCCTCGACCATACCGATAAGTTTAAAATGATCTGGATTATTCAGCTCGCTTTTATGGACTGTATATTTCGCGCCGAAATTCGAGACTCGGCCGTGAGTTTCTCGGACCGCCTGGACCAGGACTCGAGTCGGATCTCCCTCCATATCTCCATGAATAACAACAGAGTAGTCGGTTAATTTATCGAGATATAATTTCTTAAGACTCATTTTTTACCCGCTCCCTGGCACTCAATACAAATATGTCTCTTTCCCATTTTCCAACCGTCTCGACGCATGAACCTGTTAACAAGATCCTGAGAGATCATGTTTCCTATTTTACAGTATCTCCAAAAACGACCCTCTTGGCATCCGTCACAATGGACAAAGGTTCGTCCCTCGACCTTTCCGTCCTTTATTGATATTCTAATATGTATTGACATTAATATCTCCCGACTAAATCAAAAATAGCGAGGACGGCCTGGACTGTGACGAGTATCATGGTTGCAGTAATCAGCCAGACCATTATCCTCGATAACATTATTCCTTTAACTCTCCGACAACTAATCTATATACACCATTATCGGCCCAGAAATTTGATCCGGTGATCTCCCATTTATCGGAAAGATCAAGGCTATAAAGCGTCATATCGGTCTCTTGAAATTTCTCGAGCCATTTCTCCCTCTCGTCGTCAGAGAACTCGCTCCACGGGATCCGGTCCGGATTATCGAAAGGGATCTCGGTCTTTGTCTCGGTCTTTTCGCTCGATTCTCTTTTCTTTTTCTCAAGTTTGTAGACCATTTCTTTTTCCCAGGCCGGAGCGAGAACACGGACCCACGAATTACTGTGTTTTAGATAATAAAAAGCAACGTAATCCGCAGTACCAAACAGATCGGTCCATCGCTTCGCTTCGTCATCAGAGAATTTCCTGAAAGGAATGTGTTCCGGATTATCGAGAGGGATCTCAATTCTTTCAACAAGGCGATAAACACACTCCTTTTTCCAATTACAGTTATATACAACATACCACAGATTTCCATCACTAAGAGTCTGCACTTCATATCTGCCGGTCTGTTCGAGATCAGTCCATCGTTCAACCTCGTCCTCTGGAAATTTTCCGAAAGGAATATGTTTCGGATTTTTAAGAGGGATAAAAGAGACGAGAGACCCCTGATCCGGATCCGTCTCTTTCGCGATAAGTCGATAGGCTGTGTCACCTTTCCAGTACGGAGCTCCGACAACAGGTCGCCACTCCTTATAATTATTACTATAATATTCGACGTCGTAGACATCTCCAGAAACAAAGAGATCGACCCATCGGTCCGTCTCGTCATCAGAGAACTTTCCGAACGGGATCAGAGCCGGATTATCAAGAGGAACGTCGCTTTGTTTCTCCCTGGCGTCGGTCCCTGTCATATCGTCAATAATCTCGTCGACGAGATCTTTCGTCTCCTCTTTTAGATTCTCGATCATTTCGTTGAAATTAACTCCGGCAGAGGAAAAACGATAAACACGCAGAGGCTCAAGGATCGAGTTATGCGCTCCGACATATTCAGTCCATAGAGAATTTTTCTCTTGATAGAGTTCAACAGTATAGGTATCTGATCTATGCAATAAAGAAAGGAGTCTCTGACTACTACTTAAGAAATAAGTAAAACGGACCCGTTGTTCATTATAAAGAGTGTCAAAAGCATGCTCTTTACTTTCCGGAGTCCATTTTGACAACCGCTCAAGAAACTCAAGATCTGTCTCGGTTCTAGGAGCAGGATCGAGCACCTCCTCAGCCGTCTCCGGATCCTGATCCGGTTTATCCTGGAGAACGTTCTCGAGATTCAAGGCCACTATTTTTTTAAGATTGTCCTCGGCTGTGATTTTAAACTCCTCATATTTCTCGATTAGAGTTTCTTTAATCGCGAGACGTGTACGAGTGAAATAAGAGGATCCGGCTATTGTGTACTCTGTTCCCTCTGCATCTTTAACGACTATCGCGATATCATCTCCTGATAGCGTCAAAACATCGATCGCCTTTTCGGCTCCGTCGATTTCCTGTCTGAGGTTAAGAAGTTGATTCGTGAGTTCTTTGTAAGCTGTGAGATCCATAACTTTCTCCTTTCTGGATTTCTGACTTTCTAAATTTCTGTTTTAAAAGATCGGGAGGTCCTGCATCCTCCCGACCTGGGCACCTTATCACTGACCATAGCAACGGTTAAATTATACGGAATTCCAAATACCAGAGTCAAGTTTTTTATGAGTTTTTCTCATTTTCCTCATTTCCACTATAAGCGTCTCCGATTGACTTTTCATCTCCGCCGGATTTTCTGGAGCTGTCGGGATTGACTTCTATAAGGAGAGTCCGGCCCTCGTTTAGAAATTCCCGCCTGTAAAGTCCATCGAGCTTGAAACCCACGTCCTGTAAGGCTCTCACGGCGTTCGGTAAACTGAAATCAATCGGCAGATCGATAAATGTATTCCCGAGCTTTAGGTTTTCCTTTGTGGTCAACATGAAACCGAATCGATTTCTTAAAATAAGCCTCGCCTGGTCGATAAGGGTTCTCCGCATACTTTCGATATTTCGCAGGGAGAACGACACGAGATCCTCTCCATCCTTTTTATGAAGATCATACGCTTTCATGATAAACTCCCACTCGGATATTTTATCCGGCTGATTTTTACAAACTTCTTTCTGCCAGTCGAGCGTCTCGATGCCGGACGTGATTTCAACAAGGACTCTGGTCATTTGTTTAATAGTAGCGAGATCCACAGGGACCTCCTTTCGTGATTGGTTTAGATTCTTATCTAAAAGGTCCGCCGAAATCGTTCGCGACGGTTCTCAGTTTCTCAATATTTTCGATTGACGGCTCAGCTAAGATCGCGTCGATCGCTTTCATGATTTCACGGCCTCCCTGTTCGAGATCGTAATAATTGAAGTCTCCGAGCTTACCTCCGATCAGTCCGAGGACTTTGGCCGTCTCCTCAATTCGATCGACGACCGGCTGACTGGTCTCCTGGAGTCTCATCGCTTTCGCGAAAGTCGGATAGGCCATATCAAGGCGCTCTCGATGCCTTGCATGAAATAACGTCATGTTATCCCAACAATATTTTTTAATCGAGGCGACCGTGTCCGGTTCGACCAGAGCATGATCCGCGGGACGTGGCATATAAACCTCCTGGTTCAGGTGATGCCCCTTTCTCTAAGTGTATAGGGACGTTATATAAAATATAATATTAGTGTATAACAAAGCAATAAAATATTTTATATTAAATTCCCTATACTATTGGAGAGGCTCGGGATAGACAGAGGCTTGTTTTTATGTTATATTGGTAATATGACAGGAGTTCTATATGGCACGAAGTAAAAAGGGCCTCCCTGGACCGAAAGCCAATCCGCCGAATCAGAAACAGCTCGCGACGATCTGGTCACATTACCGACGCGGTAAGTCCTGGAAAGAAATAGCCAAGATAACAGGCCTCTCTTATACTATATTAACGAAAGGCGACTCTGGACGGCGATCTCGAGAATATATCCGACGAAAAGAGGCTCAATTACACGCGAGGCCAGTCGGAGCTCCTCCTGGTCCGAGGCTCCTGGACGATAAGACTCGACAGCTCCTTATCATGTACTCTGCCCTGGATCTCCCTTTCGAGCGCATCGCGAATATACTCGGGATCCATAGATCCACGATATACGACTGGCAGAAAAAGGACTCGACGCTTAAGGAGGAGATGGAAAATTCAAAGGACTATATCGCGAGCCTGGCGATGAACGGTCTGATTGAGAATGTCAAAGGATACAGTCACGAGGACGTCAAGATCTTTCATCAGGATATCGTGGAGACGAGGATCGATCCAAAGACCGGAGAGAAAGTCATCACAGAGCGCCGAGTATATGATAAGATCCCTATCACTAAACATTATAGACCAGACACAAAGGCCTCCGAGACGCTCCTTATTAATCTGAAATCATGGACCAGGGACAACGAGTCGAAGCCTCCGAACGCTGACGAGGACGTTGTCGAGTTCGATATTCGGAAAGGACTCCTCGAGGAGGGATCCGGTAAGTGAAAAAAGCGATCTATGAGCCGACTCCGAAAATGATCGATGTCTGGAATAACTCGGACGGAGCAAAATATCGACTATTGGAGGGACCTGTCAGATCCTCGAAATCATATACAGCGGACACTCTGGCGATCGATGAGATCCAGGCCCTCCCTCCAACGAATGTACTGATCTCAGGGTATTCGATCGGATCTGTCGGCCGAAATGTAATCGCTGAATGGAAAGAGATGATTGATCCGAAAGGCCTCGGCCTCTTTAAGGATCGGCGAGAGGGATCCGATCATTTCACGACGATCAACTGGCGAGGATTACGAAACAAGAAGTTTTATATCAGAGGAGCTGGCAAAGAGCACGATTATAAACAGATTCAGGGAGGAACTTTCGGATATTGGTATGCGGACGAGTTCACAAGGCATGCAAAGAGTTTTGTCAATATGGCCGTGACTCGACAATCTCCAGAATTCGCTCGAGGGACCTGGACAACGAACGCAGACTCTCCTTTTCATTATGTTAAAGTGGATTATATGGATAATGCAGAGCTCCGAAAGCCAATGTCTGACGGACGCGCTTTTCTTAAACATTATCATTTTACATTGAGAGATAATCCATCTTTAACTCCCGAGTTCATTGAGACGCTGAACAGAGCATTTACTGGAGTATTTAAAAAGCGATATGTTGACGGTCTCTGGATCCTGGCCGAGGGCCTCGTTTACGATATTTTTCAGGACGGACCTCCTCACGTTCTCGATAAGACGCCGAAAGCGAAGCATTACGTCGTCGGCATTGATTACGGGACTGGAAATCCAAGCTGTTTTATCTTATTCGGCGTTAATCCAGACACGACTCCAAAGATCTGGGCCGAGGCTGAATATTATTATGACAGCAAGGTCCAGGAGATATCGAAAACGGACGCGGAGTATTCGGCTGATCTGAAAGACTTTCTCCAGACTTGGATCGGATCCGAACGGCCTCGAGGGATATACGTCGATCCGTCCGCTCTCTCACTTAAGACTCAACTCAGGAAAGACGGATTTTTGTATATTAAAGATGCAAAGAATGATGTTCTTAACGGGATCCGGACTCAGGCGACACTCCTCCAGACTGGTAAGTATGCAATCCATCGGAGATGTAAACAGACACGAGAGGATTATGGAGCGTATTCCTGGGATCCAAAGGCTCAGCTCAAGGGAGAGGATAAACCGCTGAAACAACACGATCATACAAAGGATCCGGAGAGATATGTCTTATATACGTTATATGGTGAATTCGTACTCGATTACTCATTATTAACAAAGGATTAGAGCCAGGAGGAAATAATGGCAAAGAAGAACATTGATTTAAAAGCAGACTCGAAAAATCCAACGCCGAAAGCAGGAGCAAACTCAAAGAGACGGTCGGACGGTTGGCTCAATATGCTGAAAGGATCCGGTATTGAAAATAGAGACGCCAGGGTCTCGAATGATTTCCGCGCCTCTCACGATATCGGAGAGTATATCCAGAGAGCTCTTTATCGATCCGACGGTCTCGGAAAGCGGATCGTTGATCTCTTGGTCGACGACATGATGCGAGGCGGTTTCTCGATATCTGGAGAGATGGGGGAGCTTAAAGCTGACGAGGTCGTGAAACAGGAATTCCGGAGACTTCGGCTCTCTAAGGAGAACAAGCGCGGTCTCTCCTGGGCCAGGGCGTTCGGAGGAGCTGTCTCGGTCCTTAGAGCTGACGACGGCGGAACATACGAGGACGAGCTTGATCCTGATAAGCTCAAGCGTATTGAAAAGGTTCTCGTTTATGATCGACATCGTGTTTCTGTATTACAGCGATACAGTGACGAGGATAATCCGAAATATGGAGAGCCTGAGATATATCAGATCTCCACGAACACAACACAGGGTCAGACACAGGTCCACGAATCGCGTCTCCTTATCTGGGATGGGATCGACGTCGACAACGAGCAGAGAGCTCTCAATGATGGATGGGGCGACTCGATTTATCAATCGATATGGACTCAGCTCTCCGATATAGGGATCTCGTTCGGAGGATCCGCGAATCTGATCGATCAGTTTATTCTCGGGATCCTTGAGATCGAAAACCTCCAGGACCTTATCGCCGGCGGAGAGGAGGAGCAAGTTAAGAAACGGCTCCGCTTGATCGACATATCGAAATCGATCCTCGGCTCGATCCTCGTCAGCAAGGGAGAGAAATATGAACGTGTTTCGGCGAGTGTCGGAGGCCTGGACAAATTGCTCGACAAGATGATCCAGGCTCTTAGCTCTGTCTCTGGTTATCCGGTGACTGTTTTATTCGGACAATCACCGGCCGGCCTCCAGGCGACAGGTCAGTCAGATATACGAATCTATTACGATAAGGTTTCAGCGAATCAGGAGACCGAATATCGTCCGAATCTGGAGAGGCTCTCCTGGTTACTTATGAAACAGATAGAGGGGCCGAGTAAAGGTCAGGTCCCCGAGGACTGGGCTCTTACATTTCCGGAACTCTGGCAACCGACAGCGAAAGAGACAGCCGAAACGAGAAAGATAAACGCGGAGACAGATAATATCTATATCACGAATAACGCTCTAACCGCTGACGAGGTCGCGAATTCGAGATTCGGATCCGGAGAGTATTCAGCGGAGACAGAGCTCGATCCGGCGATCGATCGAGGCGGAGAGCCGGTCCCTGAGGACGACGAGCCTGATGATCTTGATAATTGAGGAGTGACGGATGCCGATCGATCAATTCGCTATCGATTTAATAAAGAGCCAGAGGGAGAGCCTCGGGATCTCTAATCGGAAACTCGGCAGAGTGCCGGCTCAAAAATACCCTCGTCAGTTCGAGGCGAAATATTCGAGGAAACTCCTCGCTCTTGTTCGATCCTGGGAGGCTCTTGTTAAGGAGAACCTCTTTCCGCTTTTAACGGGAATCGCTCAGGATTACGATCTGGAGAACGATAATCCGATGCGATCGGACGGAGCTGTTGAGGATCTCAATAAGCTAATGCAAGTTATTGAGACAGGAATGACGATCGCTCCGGAGACGCGCCTCCTGGCTCTTAATATCGGCCAGAATACAAGCGAATGGAACGATAAAAACTGGAGGCGGACTTTAAGGACCGTCCTCGGCGTCGATGTCTTTACTCGTGAACCGTGGCTCGAGAATCTCCTCCAGGGTTTCGCTGACAAGAACGTCGCACTCATTACGAAAATGAGAGACGAGACTCTCCAGGATATTCGGCGGATTACGATCGAGGGCCTGGAGTCTGGAAAGCGAGTCCGGACGATCCGAGCGGAGATCCTCAACGGGACGAAACTTCAAGCTGGCCGTTTTAAGAAAACCAGGACCAGAGCTCAACTGATCGCCAGGGATCAGATCGGAAAGCTCAACTCTCAGCTCACAGAGAACCGTCAGACCGCTCTCGGTATAGACGACTATACCTGGAGGACGGCTCTCGACGAAAGAGTCCGAGGCAATCCGGCCGGCCTGTATCCGAACGCGGTTCCGTCTCATTACGATCGGGAGGGAAAGACTTTCTCCTGGAATGATCCGCCGGCCGGCGGACATCCTGGAGAGGCGATTCAGTGTCGATGTGTAGCGGAGCCGAATATCGAGGAGCTCGCTGATCTGATCGGCCCTCAGGGAAAGGATCTCGTCCCGCTTCCGAAAGGTCAGAAAAAGAAAACAGGGAAAGAGATCGATCTCAAAGAGTTTAAACCTCCGACGACCGATCAAGAGGCGATCGATAACTGGACGGCCTGGTTGAATCAGCCGGAAGCTCCGACAGTTAAGAATCAGAATCAATTTCGACAACATCTCAAAGGACTCGGTTTCTCGAAAACCACAGGAGCCGATTTTGATAACGCTAACAGGAACCAGATCCTCCTCGGTTATTATAAAACCGGAAATCTCCTCGGACCAGAGATATCGTCCCAGGCCTTTAAGGGAATAACTTCGAGACGTATCTCGGCCCTGGCTCGCGCTCCGTTGACTTTTTATAAAGGCCAGGATCGGACGATGCAGTTAAATTCAATCAGCTTTAAAGATAAATCCGGTTTAGTTGGTCCCTCCGGCACTGTCCGGACTTTGGATAAACCTATTCGCGAAAACATGAACTCTGGATTTTCCGCTCCGTCAAATAAAGGAGAGGAGATCGCGTCGATTATATCTCACGAGGCCGGTCATCAGGTCACAAGATACGAGCGAGGATTTATTGAGATGAAAGACGGCCTCGGTCGCCCTGGTAAGGTATGGATACCGCATCAAAAAGGGACGAAACCGTCGGCCGGATTTAACGCGGAGCTGTATCCGTTTTTCGAGGAGGTCCGAGATCGTAAACTGAGAAAGGATCTCAGAAAATCGTATAAGACAGAGGAGGAGTTTAAGAAATTGGTCGACGAGATGACTCCGACAGCTCGGGACCAGGCACGTAAGGAGAGCCTGACCGCGGATCTTTCGGAATATGCCTCGACTGATTACTTTGAATTTGTATCCGAGGGATGGACGGAATATGTTCACTCTGACAATCCGAGGCCGGTCGCTAAAAAGATCGGAGAGACTGTCGAGAAATATTACTCGGAGGGCGGGACTTTATATTGAACATTAAAAAGGCGATTGAATTAATAGGTCGATATCTGGCCGAATATCTCGAAAAACGGTTCTCTGGGACTCTAGTCTTTAAATTTGACTGTCGAGACGGAGGGATCGGGAGACTGTCTCTTGAGGTTAAAAAAGACCTCACGAAAGAGATCGACGATTGATTTATTGACTTTCATTTGTTTTTATGCTATCTTTGTATTGTACGGACGCTGAGGATCCATCGAGAAAAATGACCTATCCACAGGCCCGTCGAGAGCTAAGGGTTCAATTCCCGACGCTTTCGGCGGGCCTTTTTTATTGGAGTGATTTATGCCGTATCCTAATGAACACAGCGCGAGGCTCGCGGATCCTGGAAAGTTTGTCAGGTTTCGCCGTGAGAACAATAAACTCGGTGAGGGAATCGATGCGATTTTCGGAATAACCGAGTCCGGAGATTCTGAGATCCAGGCGATCCGTTTCTCCTCGGAAAAATTCAGCCTGTCGGACGTCAAGTCCTGGCTTAAAGATCACAACCACAAAGAACTCCTCCTCGAGGAGGCATCCCGAAAAGATTCCGCTGACGTGATCGAGGTCGATCGTTGTGACTATGTCTCGAAAGCGATCGGCTCGGTTAAGAAAACCGACGACGGTTATCTCCAGGGAGTTGCTCCGATCGCAAAGGTCGGAATTATGAAATATCGTCTCGCTGATGGGACTCTCCGTCGAGAGTTCGTCCCTCCTGAGACTTTGTTCGAGTCGGACTCGATGGACTCTCTTAAATTAAAACCGATGACGAATCAACATCCTCCAGAGATCTCGATCGATTCAAAGACAGTAAAGCGTCGACAGGTCGGATCGACAGGAGAGAACATCGCAAAATCAGACGGAGTTTTTCTCACCACGAGCCTCGTCCTCACAGATAAAAAGATGATCGATAACGTTGACAGTGGACAGCAGGAACTCAGTCCAGGATATAAGGTCTCTGTTCTCCTGGAGCCTGGGACATATAAGGGCCAGAATTACGACGCGATTCAGGTTAAGCGGAGATATAATCATGTTGCCGTCGTGGATACGGCAAGAGGCGGAGCGGATCTCCGTCTCCATATAGATAACGAGGACCGTTTCGACGGTTTTATTGACATAGATCAGAATGATGACAGTCCATCAAATAACAATCCAAAGGAGGACCGTATGGTCAAAGTAACATTAAACAAAATCGCGTATGACGCGGAGCCGGAAGTCGCGAATCATATCGACGCCCAGGACAAAAAGATCGAGGAGCTCCAGGCGAAAGTCGACGAGCTGACGTCTGAAAAGGATAAGGTTCAGGCGAAACTCGACTCGGCCGAGGAGGAAAAGACAAAGGCCGACGAAAAACGTCAGGATGATATCGACAAGGCTGTTGAGTCTCGTCTGGCTCTGGTAACGGTCGCGAAAGATCATCTCGACGAGGACACCAAGATCGACGAGATGTCTGACAAAGATATCACTCTCGCAGTCATCGCGAAAGCATTTCCGGACCGGAAGCTCGACGGTAAGTCTGACGGCTATATCGAGGGAGCGTTCGAGTCTGCTGTTGAAGTCCTGAGCAAAAAGGACGGAGACGGTGACGGAGACGGTGACGGAGATGATGACGACGGAAGTAAGTCCGACGGCATCAAGAACCAGAGACGTAACGACTCCGGAAAGAAAACCGGAGATGGCGACGGTGAGGACAAAGTCGACTCCGACGAGTCCCATAAGAACATGGTCAAGCGCATGACCAACGGCTACAAGCGCGACGACGACAAAAAGTAATCCGCTGATCGGATGACAATTAACTTTATTTTTTAACCATAAATGAGGAGATATATATGTCTCAGAATTCTTACAACGCGGATCTGGCTCCCTCCTTTGCAGGGATGAAAGCGGACTCGAGATTCGATCTCGTCGAGAGCCTTATGGCCGTCGGGACTATTAACTTCGGTCGTGGACTTGCTATTGAGGCAGGGAATACGACTCAGGTCACGATCCCGAAAAACGACAACGCGAAACTGGTATTCGATGCCGATTTCGTCTTAGACAACAAAATAAACGGCAAGGTCAACGGTGAGGCCTGGACCGAGGTCGATTGGGACACGGACCACGACACGACAGCCGCCGCCCTCGTTTCAGCGATCGGCGCTCTGTCCGGAGTGACCTGTGAGCTTGACTCTGCCGACGTGAATAATCGGACTTTCTTAATTGAAACCGACGGCGTCGCGATCACTCTCTCGGACGTTGCCGTGACTGGCGGAGCGAGCCAGGCCGGATCGACCGTAACCTATTCAGCCGATGACGTATTTCGTGGAATTGCTCTCCATGAGAACAATGAAAACGGCTACTATTCAGACACGGAGCCGGTCTCTGTATTGAGACAGGGCGCGGTCTGGGTAGATACCGGAGTTGCAGTAACCGCGGACGATGACGCTTATATCGATCTCAGCGGTAATATCGGCAAGTTCACCAATGTAAGCACGAACAACCTGGCGACCGGCGGAAAATTCCGCTCGACAACTGCCGGAGCTGGCCTTGCTATCGTTGAAATAAATCTCCCGTAAGGGATCGATCATCTTTATAAACTTTAACCTGTAAAACAGGAGCAAAATATGAGTAAGAAAATCGACAAAAGGGTGATCGATAACTCGGTTCACCTGGACGCGAACGAGAAAGCGTTTTTCACTCGTCAGCTTGAGCACATCAAGAGCCAGACTTATGATGTTCTCTATCCGGAGTATTCCGCGACTCGTCTGATCCCTGTCTCGACAGAGGCCGGACCTGGCGCGAAAACAATAACATATCGACAGTGGGACGCTGTCGGGACCTCGAAGATCCTGGCCTCTTATGCTGACGATCTCCCTCGTGTAGACGTAGACGGTAAGGAATTTACATCTCCGGTCCGTCCTCACGGTAACGCTTACGGTTACAACGTCGACGAGATCGAGGAGGCCAGAATGGCCGGAGTTAATCTCACAGCGAGAAAGGCTCTCGCGAGTCGTCAGTCTTATGAGCAGTTCGTTAATAAGATTGCCTGGTTCGCGAACGGCTCGAATTCTCCGGAATATGCCGGTCTTATCGGTCTGCTGTATGCGCCGAATATCACAACCGGAACCGCTCACACGGGCGGGACCTCCGGCAAGGTGAAATGGGCCGAAAAGAACGTCGATGAGATCCTTAAGGACATGAACGACACGGTCCAGGGTATTATTGACTTAACGAAAGGCGTGGAGCGTCCGGATACGATTCTCCTCCCTCTCGCTCAGTACGGGATCATATCGACCAAGAGACTCGGCGACGGATCCGATACGACAATCCTCGACTTTTTCCTGAGGACGAATCCCTTTATCAATACGATCGAGGGAATCTTTGAACTCAAAGACGTATCTCCGAAACCGTCAGCTCCGACAGGTGCCGGCACGACCGACGTCATGCTTGTCTATAAACGGGATCCGATGAAATTGACTCTCGAAATCCCGAAACCATATACTCAGCTCCCTGTTGAGCCGAGAAATCTGGAGTTTATAGTCAACACGCACTCGAAATGCGGAGGCGTCATTGTCTATTATCCTCTGTCTGTTTCGATTCTCGAGGGAATCTAAAAACGGCGGAGTTGTCACTATTTCCGGCGGACTAAGGTCCGCCGGTGTTTTCTTTCTATTAATCAATAAAAAACGAGCGAGGAAATTATGATAATACTCAGTAAAAGAGACAATGTCCATCAGATAGAGGGCCGGATGATAGTCCCAGGGATCAACGTCATAGCTGACGAGGACGCGGATGTTATCCGGAACAGCCAGGCACTCCAGGAACAGGTCGACGGCAAGTATATGTCTGTAAAGACAGACAAGGACATCGAGGAGGGCTCAAAGGGCGGACTGCTTTCGGAGACTCTCGCAAATCTCAACGCTAAAAAAGCGGTTGCCCTGGTTAAGGAGACTCTGGATATCAAAGCGATCCGCGAGGCCCTGGATGTAGAGGATCGCGCGTCCGTTATAAAGGCCCTGGAAGCTCAGGAGAAAGAGCTCGCTCCAGATCCTAAGACCGATAAGGATGAGAGCAAAGACGAAAAAAAGGATTAGTCGATGCCTATCGGTAGCGTAAAGGCCATTATCGGAGTCCTCGCTCCTCAATATGCGAGCGGGGACTCGGCTCGACTGGACGATCTTATCGCGCTCGCTGAGCTCGTGACCGGCCAGGCGTTCGGGACAAAGAGAAATCTCGCCGTCGCTCTCCGTGTATGCCATACGTTGGCCCTGGAGGAGCGAAACGGCGCGGATCAGTCAGTTAGTCCTCAGACCGACAGCGGATCCGGAACAGGCGGAGCGATAACTCAGGAGAAAGAGGGACAGCTCTCCAGGAGTTACGGGGTCGCCTCTAAAATCTCAGAATCTCAGCCGAATCTCTCCGCGACAAAGTACGGACTTCAATTATTGGAGCTGATGAAATCTTGTCTCGTTTTACCGAGGACGAGTTCTCCTTTGATAACTGATCCGCAGACTTAACAATGGCCGGACGGACAATATTCAGGAACGAGACGGTCGAGATCCGAGATCTCGGCCTGAGTCGAATAATGGAGGAGCTCGACCTGGCTGATAAGTCGGTCGTCAAAGTCGGACTCCCTGAGAACGGGACCGCGTCTCCAGGATCCGGAAAGGGTTCCGGACACGAGGCCCTTGATATGTCGGAGCTGATCCAGGTCGGAGCGGTCCATGAGTACGGAGCTCCAAAAAGAAATATTCCGGCGAGGCCCTGGCTGAGATCTGCTTTCGACGAGAACCAGGGAAAGATTAACGATATAAAGATAAGGCTATATAAAAACATTATCGATGGAAAGACGAACACTCAGACCGCTCTCGGAAAGCTCGGCCTCGCTTTCGAGACAATGGTCAAGCGGAAAATTACGACGCTCCGAGAACCGGCTCTCGATCCGGCAACGATAGCCAGAAAAAGGAGCTCTAATCCGCTGATCGATATCGGTCAAATGCGAGCAAGTGTCCAGAGTGTCGTCGAGCTGAGGACCTTATGAGTCTCAGAAATAAAAAGTTAGCTGTTAAGAGATTCTCGACCGGCGGATATAATGAGAACACTGGTCGATGGGAGGAGGACTCCAGTCCGGAGGAGTTTACGATTAAGGCCTCTCTGCAACCGATGACAGGCGAGGATCTGGAGGCTCTCCCAGAGGGAAAGAGAGCGGAGGCCGGATACTGGATTTTTACGTCTACAAAATTAAAGACGGTCCAGACTGACGGCTCAGATCAAAATCCGGATATTGTGGTGATATTCGAGGAGGAGTTCGAGGCCGTGACTCTTAAGAGATGGAGAAATAACATAATTAATCACTATCAAGTCGGAGTCGTTCGTGTCGCTAGTTAATATTACAGATCTCGAGGATAAGGTTTTCGCCTGGATAAAAGCGAATAAGACCGCGACGGTTAAGGCGATAATGGAAAGACAGAACGCGCCTCGTCCCAAAAAAGGAAATCCTCCGGCAAAGGGAACCTATATCACGGTACGGATTAACACGATAACAAGTCCAGGAGATGACGAGCCGTCCCTGGCTAATGAGAACGGAGAGATCTTTCTTAATGGGACTCGAGATTTCGTCGTTATGCTCCAGGCCTTTCGGAAAGACTCTCAAAGCGAGCTCGAGAAACTGAGAACCTCTTTATTTAAACCGACAGTCCGAGAGGCTCTCGACGCTGACGATATCGCTTTCGTAAATGAAATATCTGGAGTGTCAAATATATCCGGTCTCCTGGACGATACCCAGGAGGAGCGTGGATCTTTGGACTTACAGTTCCGGATCGGCTCTCAGGTTATAGATACTCCGAGCTTTATCGGGACCGTGGAGTCCGAGGGGACCTTTACGTCTCCTAATAAATCGGACGTTGAGGTTCCCGTTGATGTTACAGAACCAAGTCCATAATTTTTTAATATTAACGTGAGGAGATATTTATGTCTACCAAAGAAATTGTCGACGTGCAAATTGACCTTAAGACCGCGACAGTCTCGAGGGCGTCTTTCTCTCTCCCTCTTATCCTGGGAGACACGGATCCGGCCGGAATGGCAGGGATCCGCTCAAAACTTTACTCGTCCGATACATACGATACGGCTATGGTCGCGGACGGTTTTACATCTTCCGATCCTGAGTATGGTCTGGCGAATGCTGTTTTCTCCCAGAATCCGACAATCAGCCAGGTACGCGTCGGAGTTAAACGCGCTCCCGATACTAACTGGACCGACGCTCTGATCGCTATCAAAAATACAGTCGATGATTGGTTCGCCGTTCTTGCTGAACCTCGCGGAGTATCCGCAGAGGCGGACAACCTGGCGATTGCGAACTGGATCGAGGCTCAGAAAAAAGTCTATATAATCGCGTCGGACGATTCGGAGATTATAGACACAACAGAGGGGGCCGATACTGGCTCGATCGCTAAGCAGATAAAAGACGCGGGTCTCGAACGGACGGCCGTCTTTTATTCAGCGACAGCGGACTCCGAGTATATTGACGGAGCTTTTCTCGGAGAGATCCTCCCGAAAGATCCAGGTTCTTATACTGGAGCGTTCAAGAGTCTCTCAGGGATTACGATTGACGCTCTGACATCGGATCAGGTCGCGAACGCTCTCTCGAAGAACGCGAATGTATATACAGAGGTCGGAGGCGTCAATATAACCAGGCTCGGGACAATGGGATCCGGCGAATATATCGACGTGATAATATTTATTGACTGGCTCCGTGTCCGGATGACAGAGCGCATATATGCGCGGTTCGTGAACCTGGATAAAATTCCATATACCGACGCGGGAATTAATGTCATCGTGACGGAGATCGAGGGACAGCTTATCGACGGGATAAATATCGGCGGATTGACGAATGATCCGGCTCCGACGGTTACGGCTCCGAAAGCGAGCGAGGTGTCCTCGGTCGATCGCGGTAATCGGTTACTCAAAGACGTAAAATTCACGGCGTTTCTGGCCGGCGCTATTCACAAGGCGGAGATCCGCGGATCTGTATTCGCTTAAGATAATCTGAAACGTAAACCTTAAAGGAGAAATATATGTCTGTTTCAACTTATGATCCAGGGAAAGGCGTTCTCTCTTTCGCAGGATATCCGATCCACGGTTTCGCCGATGGGACCGCGATCGAGGCCGAAAGGACGAACGATTCATTTTCAATGGTCTCGGGAGCTGACGGCGAAGTTGCCAGGTCAGCGTCCAGAGATCGGACTGGTTTCGTGACCGTTCATCTCCTCCAGACAAGCGCGTCGAATGATGATCTCAGTCGTCAGCTTGATCTCGATGAAAAATTCGGAACCGGAGTCGGACCTTTACAGTTTAAGGACCTCAGCGGACGGACTGTTTTTAAAGCGTCCGCGTCGTGGGTTCGGAAACCTCCGGCCTTATCTAATGGCAAAGAGGTGACTGAGAGAGTCTGGATAATTGATTGCGGAGATCTGGATATCCAGGTCCGCGGTAATTTCCAGGTCGGGACTCCAGAGGCTCCTTAATATCTATTAACTTTTAACCTCGCCGAGGGAGGTTTTTATGCCAGTCGAGACAATCGATAAAACGATCGACGGTCTGGATTTCCAGATCACAACTTTTGGCGCGATCAAGGGACAGAAAATCCAGACGCGCCTCATTAAGATCACCGCTCCAGGAGCCGGTCCTTTAATTAATCTATTAAAAGGGCTCGATTTTGAAAAAGATCGGTCCGAATTGATTAAGGAGTTCCTGGACGGAGAGGTCGATCTCGGGATCATCGCGAAAGCTCTCCAAGAGGTTCTCCAGAGTGCAGGAGACGAGGACCAGATCCAGAGTTTTATATTCCGCCTTTTAGAAAAAACAACTGTTAAATATGCAATAGTCGAGGGAGATATGAGGGTCCACGAACTCAGTCAGGAGAACATATTCGACGTTGTTTTTCAGGGCCGATATATGACGATGTATAAGCTACTTGTCGCCGTGATCCAGGTGAATAAGTTTTTCGGGTCGGGCGGTACTTCGAGCGACTGACGACGGAGGACGTAAGGCCCGAGGTCCGGTCCGCTATTAAAAGACTGGATCCGATTGTCCTGGAGAATTTTCAATTTTGGAGACTGGTCGAGAAAGGCGTTTCTCTGGAATCGCTCGATAAGTACTGGACTCTGGACGATCTGTCTCAGATGATCGCTGTCCTGGATCTCCAGGACGAGATTTATCAGATCGAAAAGGATAAGGCAAAGGAAAAATAAATGTCTCTCGTTGTTCGTGAATTAATAACCGAGCTCGGATTTCGAGTCGATGAAAAGACACTCGATAAATACGAGGCGAAACTGGAGGCGACCGCTAAAAAAGCGAATCAGCTCGGTCGTAACATGACGCTTTTTGTCTCGACTCCGTTGATCGCTCTCGGGACCGGCCTTATAAAAATGGCCTCCGATGCTGAGGAAACGACCTCGAAATTTAATACTGTATTTCGAGATATTGGAGACCAGGCGAAACAAGCGTCCGACGAGCTTGTGAGGAGTTACGGCCTCAGTCGGAAAGCATCGAAAGAGCTCCTCGGAGATACTGGCGATCTGCTGTCTGGTTTCGGTTTTACTCAGGAGTCCGCTCTGGATCTTTCTCGTCAGGTCCAGAGACTATCGGTCGACCTTGCATCGTTCACCAATTACTCAGGAGGCGCGAAAGGCGCGTCTCAGGCTTTGACGAAAGCTCTCCTCGGAGAACGTGAGTCCGTGAAACAGCTCGGGATCGCGATCCTGGAGGAGGACGTTAAGGCAAAGGTCGCCGAAATGAGAGCTCGTGGAATGACGTTCGAGACTGAACGTCAGGCGAAAGCATACGCGACTCTGGAGATCGCTCTCAGTCAGTCGAAAAATGCAATCGGTGATTATGCCAGGACTCAAGATCAGCTCGCGAATAGAATGAGACAATTTCAAGGACGCCTCGCGGATCTGGCTGTTTCTTTCGGAAAGCTCCTCCTCCCTCTCGCGAATAAGCTCGTCGGAGTCGGTCTCAAGCTGATCGATAAATTTGAGGCTCTTAATGATACGACGAAAGAGCTCATCCTTATATTTGGAGGCCTGGCGATTGTTGCCGGTCCGCTGATATTTATATTCTCGAAAATACTTTTCTTAATTAAAGGGATGACGATCGCGACTCTGGGATGGACGGCTGTTATTGTTGCCGTTGTAACGGCCCTCGCTCTATTGATCCAGGATATTAAGGTCTGGGCCGAGGGAGGCGATTCTCTCCTCGGTCGATATCTCGGATCCTGGGAGAATTTCAAAGATGGATTAATGAGAATTTTTGAGGGAATAAAAGCGATAGTCCTCGGAGCCTGGGATATCATCGTCGATACTTTCGCGCCGACGGTCGAGATCCTTTTATCAATGGCCGGATCGATCCTCCAGGTTTTCGGCGGAATATTCAAGATAATAGGGGGGATCTTTCGAGGAGATCTCCGGATGATAGGCCAGGGAATTAAGGACGCTCTCGGTGGGATTTTGGCTTTTGTCGGGAACTGGGTCCGCTTGTTTATCGACGGACTGATCCGTCCGTTTCGGTTTTTGTTTTCACTCCTGGGAAATATGAAAGATCTGGTCGGAAAGGCCGGAGGAATTAAGAATATCCTCGGTAATGTCGGAGGCTTTCTCGGAGGCGCGGGAGAGGTCGCGACGTCGCTCGGGACGACAGCTCGAGAGACTGATGTTGTCGGAGCTCTGACGTCTCCCAGGGGCGGAGATACGATCAACAATACAGAGGTCGGTCCCTCGTCGGTTACGGTTTCCGTCGATACAGGAGGCGGTCCGGCGGACGCTCAAGAGATCGCGGAGGCTGTTGTTAATAGACAGAATGAGATAGCAAAATCTCAGGCTCCGATCCGTGAGGAGGTAATCCTTTGATCGAGTTATTAAAGAGAGAGAAAAAGACAGGAAAGATCGGACGGCTCGAGCTCGACGCGACGCTGTCGTATACTCCGAAAATGAATAATGACGTGACGAGTTTTCCGATCGAGGACGGGAGCGATATCTCGGACCATATAAGAAATAAACCGCGCGAGATCTCATTGACTGGATTTATTACAGATACTCCGGTCCGTGTAGATACTACCGTTTCGGATCTCCTGGTCAGCGGAGCCAGAGGATCCAGGGTTTCAGCGAGCTACATTGAACTGAAAAAGATCTGGACCGATCGAGACGTTGTCGACGTTATAACAGGGCTTGAGGTTTTTACAAGTATGGCCCTCCTCTCCTTATCAGTTCCGAGGACTCCGAGGGACGGTCATTCGATACGGTTCTCCGCGTCGTTTCGAGAGATCCAGAAAGTCACTACTGAAACGGTAAGTCTCCCGAACGCCTCGGAGGATATCGAGGACCTGGCGACGGCTCAGACTAACGTCGGATCTCAGGCGACAACGGAGACTGGAGACAAGGCCTCGGAGAAAGTCGACGAGGTTAAGAGCTCAGTCCTGGCCGGACTCTTTGGAGGATAATATGGTCACAATACCGACGAAAAATATCGCCTCTTTTAAGCAGACTGTTAAACTGGATAATGAAAATTATGTATTGATATTTAATCATAATACGAGGACGGACTCCTGGACGGTTTCCTTTGAAAGGACCGACGGGACGTCAATAGTCGCCGGACTTGGAGTCGTTTTAAATTATGATATGATAACTCCGTTTCGTGCCTATGATCTTCCGCCTGGTCAGCTTTGGGCCGTGGATACAACAGGAGAAATTGACAAGATCGGGAGAGATCAGCTTGAACTCGTGGATATTGTTTATATACCGGAGGCCGAGGTTTGAATCAATTTAAACGCGAGGCATTTATCCGAGTTGGAGAGCTAGGATCGGAGGAGGGTATCGGGGTCCGCGATCTTCGCGTCGCCTTTAAGATCAAAAAGACGGATAAAACAAAAGGGAATACAGCGGAGATCTCGATCTGGAATCTTAAAGAGGACAACCGATCAAAGATCGCGGTCCTTGATAACGTCCTCCTCCTCGAGGCCGGTTACATAGACGGCGACGGCTTGGCTCTTATGTATAGCGGAAATATAACAAGTGTCAACAGCATAAAGACGGGATCTGATGTTGAGACGAAAATCGTATGTTCCGACGGGATCAAAGTCGCGAGGGATGCACACTCGACAATCTCTTATAAAAGAGAGACGGAGGCTCGCGTCGTTCTCAATGATATTGTCTCTCAGTTTAAGGATAACGGAATCGCTGAGAAATATATCGAGTCTGTTGACTCAGATATTAAATATAAAAATGGTTTCGCGTTCTCTGGATTTCTGACCGATGCACTTTCAAAGGTATGCGGACGACTTGGTTTCACCTGGTCAATCCAGGACGGAGGGCTTAAGATTGTAAACAAAGACGGAGACGATGGACGGGACGCTGTTTATCTTTCAAAGGAGAGCGGACTGATCGGTCGTCCGATAAAAATAAACGAGGCAAAGGATAAGAGCGACGCTAAAAAAGCTCCTCCAGGTTTTAAAATTAAAGCTCTTTTAAATAGTGCAATCGAGCCAAAGACGAGAGTCGTTATATCGAGCGACGAGACCGGCGACGATAAGAAATTCAGAGTCGGCGATCTTGTCCATACAGGCGATACTCACGGGAAAAACTGGCTCACGGAGTTCGAGGGATGGGAGATATAAACGAAATCGTCAGACAGGAGATATCGAATTATTTATTCGGTGTCCATACGGCAACGATCGGAGAGGTCCAGGAATACGATCCGGCCGGTCCTTTCGTTTCTGTGAGGCCTGTCGTCCGTCAGAAATTCGCAGACGGAGACGATCGCTCTTTCGGGATCCTGGACGCGGTCCCTGTTGTGTTCCCGAGAGGCGGATCTTTTTCGATGACCTTTCCGATTAAGAAAGGCGACAAGGTCCTCCTGGTTTTCGGAGAGAGATCCCTGGACGACTGGCTCGAGGGATCCGGAAACGAGGTTTCTGTTTCGGATCCTCGGAGGTTCGATCTCTCGGACGCGATCGCGATCCCAGGGATCCAGGCGTTCGGATCGAGTTCTCCGGTCGATAATGAGAACGACGTAGAGATCAAGTTCGGATCTGGCTCTGTAACAATAGAGCAGAGCGGAAAGATTATCGTCAACGGATCTGCGATCGAGCTCGGTTCCGGACTGTTAAAAAAACTAATAACGGAGACCTTTGTTTCGTTGTTTAATGCTCACTTGCATACAGGCGGAACGATCTCAGGAAATACAGGACCTCCGACAGTTCCGATCGTTGAGCCGATACTTTCGACCGTGTTGACCTCAAAGACAAAGGCGGAATAATGTTAAAAGATATTAAGCTCGGACTGACGTCTCACGATATCGCGATCGAGGACAACACTTTCTCGTTCGTGGAGGGAGCGGATCGAGTCGGTCAACAGATTAAGATCCGGATCCTCTGGTTCCTGGGAGAATGGTTTCTCGATACAAATCGAGGCGTCCCCTGGTTCGAGGAGATCTTTGTCAAGAATCCAGATATCGCAGAGATCGAGGCTCAGCTTAAGGTCGAGATCGCGACAGTCCCGAACGTCAAGGAGATAACTCAATGGTCGAGTGATCTCGATGTTAAAACGCGAACGTATACGGTCCGGTCCCGAGTAGATACTGAATTCGGACCGATAACCATAGAGGAGACAATCCCATGAATTACGGAGTAACGGAAACGGGTTTCGTCCCGAAAAGATTAACGGACGTCCTGGAGAGTTTAAGGAAACGCTTTCGGGATCAGTTCGGCCAGATCGCAGTCGATGACGACTCGGTCCCTGGTCAGATTATAGGTATCATCGGAGAGCGTCTCGCGCTCCTCTGGGAGGGCCAGGAGAAATCTTATCAGTCATCTTTCAGATCGACAGCTTACGGAGTGAGTCTCGACGGGACCGCTCAGCTCGTCGGACTTGTTAGGCTCGAGGCGACTCCGTCGATCGTGTCCTGTCTTATGACCTCAGATAATCCGTCCGGATCGGTTCCGGTTCCGGATACAGCTCAGGGCCGAGTCCAGACAACGGACGAGATCTTTCAGATACGAGATGCCTCGGCGATCGTCAACACGTCCGCCGGTCGTGTTAAAATAAAAGTAACGTCCGCGCTCACGTCCACGACTTACGACGTCACTCTGGAAACCGTGACCTATTCGTTCACGACTCCGGCGAGTCCGGCTCAGACGAAAGGCGATATCGTCGACGGACTCCTCAATGAAATCAATACAACACAACCGGCCGGAGTGGTTCCAGTCCTGGCGACAAAGACGGACGGCGCGGATCCGGAGCTGATCGTCGACGTTGTCGACGGCCTTAATAATATCTTAATGAGTGTCGGCGCGAATCTCTCCCTTGACGAGGTTTCGAGTTTCGCTCTTTTCGATGCTTTGGAAACTGGCTCGGTCGCGGTTCCTGTCAACACGTTTATAAATATCGTTGGATCGATTCCGAACGTGACCGCGTTCGATAACACGATCCCAGGGATCCGTGGGACCGATGTCGAAACAGATACAGAACTCCGTCAGAGGATGGAGACGGATCTTAATGTCGTCGGCTCCGGTACGGTCGACGCGATCCGAGCGAGGATTCTCCAGAACGTCGACAACGTGATCTCGGTCTCTGTCGTCGAAAATACTGAGACGGTAACGGTCGACGGGATCCCTCCGAAAGCGTTCGAGACGATTGTCCAGGGAGGACTCGAGCAAGATATCGCCGATGAAATCTGGCAAGTTAAACCGGCAGGGATCCAGGCGTTCGGAGATGTTATAAAGGACGTGACTGACTCCGTCGGCCGAGTTCATCAAGTCGGATTTTCAAAGGCGACGGAGATCTGGCTTTGGATAAAAGGGACGATAACTCTGTTAGATAATGGCACGTTTCCGGAGGACGGTTTCACTCAGATATCAAATAATCTGATCGAGTTCCTGGAGACTTTTAATATAGGGGACGATGTTATCTTTCAGGAATTATATTGTCCGATTTATAACGTCCCAGGGATCGCCTCGGTCGATTTTAAGATCGCCAGGACCGCGATCGATACAGCTCGACCGGCGTATCCTGGAGGTTTTCAGGATACGAATATTATAGTCAGTCCGAAAGAGTTCGTCACGTTGACCGCTGATCGTGGAGTTTACGGTCTCGGTGTAGAGTTCACGACGTAAGGAGAGAGATATGGCTTTTCCTAATGGATGGGGCCGGAGATGTAAAATAACGATCGAATCGTCGGAAGTCGACGCGACGCTGACGGACTATCCTGTTTTGATTTTAGTCGGAAACCTGCCGTCTGAAATGGTCGACAATGACGGACCTTATCCGGCTCTCGAGGGCGGAGGGGATATTCGTTTCTCCTCGGACGAGGCCGGACAAAATCAGCTCGCTCTCGACGTGAAATCCTTTCATCTCGACAACGCTCCACAATACGCGAACTCGGCTCAGCTTTTCGTTAAGATCCCGAGTCTCTCCTCCTCTGTCGATACTGATATTTGGGTATGGTGGAATAAAGCAGGAGAGACTCAGCCAGGCGTCGCGACTACATACGGGAGAAATGCAGTCTGGAAAGATACTCATATTTCTGTCTGGCATTTAAACGAGGACTCTGGATCAGTCGCGGTTGACGCTTGCGGACGACACGACGGAACATTTAACGGAACTCTCCCAAACAAACAATGGGCCGGACTCGGTCAGGGTCAACAGCTCAATGGAACCTCTGATTATATTTCGATTCCCGATCATGCTGACTTTAATCAATACCAGGATACGACGCTCTTTATAATCGCTAACAGCAACGATGTCGGCGGAGAGTGGCGTGGATGTTATACGAAAGATCGAGAACAATTCTCCGCGCATACGGTCGGGATCTGGAGGAGTAGCGACGCGACCGGCCAGATTCATTACAGAGTCGGACAGAACTCATATCAAAATACGAACTGGTCGACGTCAGGTTTTCGTCACTTGATTTTAAAATGGGCCGAGAACGGCGGGATCGCGAGAGGATGGGTCGATTATGTCGAGGACTGGAGCGGGGGAACAACGGCGTCCGGAGAACCGGCGAACGGAACAAATCCGATATATATCGGACGTGCTTATGATGGAGGATCCTCTGAGTTTTTCTCTGGCAAAGTTACCGAGGCGAGATGGATCCAGGGCCTCCTCTCCGACGACTGGATTACTACAATGGGGAATAACTATACAGACATCGCGAATTTTTTAACGACCGGATCTCCGGAGACTCCAGAGCTCGCATCACAGTCAGAGAAAGCGATCCATCGGGGAATACATAAGGGAATACATAAAGGAATCTCATAATATAAAGAGGAGGCAAATATGCCCGCGTTTTACAGAAAAAAGAACACAGAGACGAGACTCGTTTTTCCGTTAATTAGTACAGCGAATCGTCCCGATTATTTCTCGGGGACGGTGTGGGGCTCGTTAACGAACGAGAGTATCACGGCCTATAAATTTTCAGACTCGGACGGCTGTTCATCGGTTACGATTGACGACAACACTCCGACGGAGCAAGGCTCCTCTGGTTTCTGGGAGCTTGAACTCTCCTCGTCAGAGATGACGCTCGGCGATAACTACACGGATTTAATTATTAAATTGAACGCTGACGAAATTGACGAACAGACTTTAATAATTGAGACAAAGGTCAGGGCCTCAATGATCGATCTCGTTCAGCATGAGACAAATACTCCGGCATTTAAAGCAGTCGGAAACGGATCCGGTTCCGGTATGGAGGCAAAGGGCGGAGATACAGGGATCGGATTTAAAGCAGAGGGCGGAGATACGTCAGGAGACGGTATTGTCGGACGCGGAGCCGTCGCCGGATCTGGTCGAGGTATTTACGCGAACGGGACGAATATATTTGAGGGATTTTATGCACAAGGCGCGAGTGTTGGATTTAGAGCGAAAGGCGCGGGATCGAATCCAGGAATAAAAGCAGAGGGCCAGAACGGGATCCTCGCCGTCGCGGATGTTAGTTCCAATGAGTCCGGAATTAAAGCAACCGGAGACGGATCCGGCGCGGGTATCGAGGGAGCCGGAGGGACAAACGGAGCCGGTATCGATGCAATAGGAGACGGCAACGGGAGCGGTATAAATGCAACCGGCAAAAACGGTATAAATGCAGGAGCCTCAGAGGGATCCGGAAACGGGATCAATGCTCAAGGCGGAACAACTTCCGGATCGGGCATATTCGCGGAGGCTCTGACTGACGGGAGCGGAATAAGAGCACAAGGAAATGGAGTTGGCGACGGAATACAGGCGGACGGCGGAGCTACTGGCGACGGTCTCAGAGCTACCGGCGGGAGTACTTCCGGACACGGTATAAAGGCGGACGGCGGATCGACCTCTGGACACGGTATCTATGCAGAGGCGAAAGGCTCGTCCACTACAAACAAGGGTATTTATGCACTTGGTAAAAACCAGGGCGAGGGACTTCATGCTGAGGGCGGAGCTGACGGCGAGGGAGCGAAATTCTCAGGACACGGCCAGGACGGCCTTTTCTGTGAAGTCGCGACAGGAGCCGGGGACGGAGCGTCTTTTAATGCCGGAACCTCTGGAAAGGATATCAACGCTCAGGAGATCGACTCTATCCTCCTGGATACAGGGACCACGATTCCGGCGACTCTCTCCACGATAGACGGAAAGATCGACACGGTCGACTCGAACGTGGACGCTGTTAAGGCAAAGACGGACAATCTTCCGGCTGATCCGGCCTCAGAGACTAACGTCGACGCGGTCGTGGCGAAAGTGGATATCATTGATACAAACGTGGACGCTGTCAAAGCAAAGACGGATAATCTTCCGGCCGATCCGGCCTCAGAGACTAACGTTGACGCGACAGAAACAAAGGTCGACGCGGTCCA
>Ga0180436_10000397_pt1 | contig 45599 bp, 41 predicted proteins | sample SS_ome_2_FD_132434 | JGI IMG/M metagenome (GOLD analysis project Ga0180436, IMG submission 132434) | Hypersaline lake sediment archaeal communities from the Salton Sea, California, USA - SS_3_S_2 metaG | ecosystem: Environmental > Aquatic > Non-marine Saline and Alkaline > Hypersaline >...
CATCGAATCAGGGAAATGCTCCGCTATGCTTCTTCTGAAACCATTTGCAGGAACCAGTTTCTATTGAGTTATTTTGGTCAGCTCGATACCCCCCGCTGTGGCAGATGCGATGTGTGCAGGGACATGGAACACCTTCAACCCGGAAGTGCAGCGTTTTCTTCCCTTGTTGATGCGATTTCTTCGAAGCTTTCACAGGGTTCCCTGACACTTGAAGAGCTGGTGAAACAGCTTGCCTCGGATCCTCTTGAAACAGCACTTGTGGCCGAATGGCTGATGGAGCAGGGCCGGATAAGCAGAAAGAAGGACCTGTCCCTCAGCTGGATTAAATAGTCAGCGCTGTTTAGCGGCTTTTAACTATATTTGCCCCATGCAAAATGAAGGGACTCCGATACATGATTTTGTGTATTCAAATGCCTTGGTGGAATTTGTTAAAGCTGCCAACGATTACTGTGCATTTCTGGAGCAGCTGAAAGGGGAAGAGGGTAGATCTTTTGTTGTGGATGCCGTCAAACATCTTTCTGGGGTTTACAATACTTTTCTGGGCACGGGAGATACGGAACCGGTTTATGATACTCCGGCAGAGCCAGCGGTAACAGAACAGGAGTGGTCTGCGCTGTTTCAGCGGATTTCCATGATCCTGGGCCCACACAATGATATTTTGCGTATGGCCGGGGAAGGGGAATTTGACCGTTCCGAACTTGTAAATCATACCATTTCAGAGGACCTGGCAGATGTCTACCAGGAATTAAGAGACTTCACAAGCATATACAGTCGCGGCATTGAGGAGTTGATGAACGATGCCGCCTGGGAGTTAAAAGAACGCTTTGCAGAACACTGGGGCAGCAAGTTGCTTCGTGCACTGCAGGCCTTGCATGAATTATATGTATCCGAAATTGATCCAAGCGAAGAAGGGTGATGTATCAGAACGAAATAAGTAAGGAGGAAGTGGCTGCTCTGGAGTTGATCCAGTTTGAAGGACCCATTCAATTGATTGACTCTATGGAAGCTTTTGAGCGGGAGATCGATCAGATTGCCCTGCAGCCCGTATTGGGATTTGATACGGAGACCAGGCCCTCATTTAAGAAGGGGAAAGTCTATCCCACTTCTCTGATACAGATTGCCTCGGTGGACCAGGCATGGATCCTTCGTGTGAACCGGATCGGCTATCCGGGACCTTTGCTGGATTTGCTATCGGGCGAGATCCCGATGAAGATTGGCCTGGGGCTCCAGGATGATCTGAGGAGGCTTCGGGCCGATTATCAGTTTGAACCGGACGGCTTTCTTGACCTCCAGAACTATGTACAGGCTTTTCGGATTGACGAAAAGGGATTGAAAAAGATAAGTGGAATCGTGCTGAACAGGCGCATTTCCAAATCGCAACAGGTGAGCAACTGGGACGCAGATCTTTTAAGCGAGGCTCAGTTGAGGTATGCAGCAACCGATGCATGGATCTGCCTGATGATATACAACAGTTTAAGAGCATCCATAAAGTAAAAACATGCCAGAACGCACCAGAATTGTCCTGAAATCGGGCAAGGATCAGTCCCTCAGGAGGTACCACCCCTGGGTATTTTCAGGAGCCATCAAAAAAATTCATGGACCGGCCCGGGAGGGTGATCTGGTGGACCTCTACGACAACAAGGATGAATTTCTGGCATCGGGACATTACCAGCAGGGTTCCATAGCCGTGAGGGTCATCAGCTTCGAAGCTGTGGAGACGGACCAGCTCTTCTGGGATAAGAAGGTTGCAAATGCATGGAATCTCAGGGGGAAGCTGGGCTTGCTTTCCGATCCTCAAACCAATGTATTCAGATGGATCAATGCAGAGGGTGACGGGATGCCCGGCCTGATCGTGGATTATTATGGCGGCGCAGCTGTGATCCAGATGCATTCCATTGGCATGTACCGCAATCTGGATGCCATCGTGGAATCCTTGAAAAAGACAGCCGGCGACCAAGTTCATACCATTTATAATAAGAGCGATTCAAGCCTTCCGGATAAACCAGGGATTAGCAGTAAGTCGGGTTTTCTAATGGGTGAGCAGGAGCGGGGAGAGGTGCTTGAAAACGGACACCGTTTCTCTGTGAACTGGGTGGAGGGTCAGAAAACCGGGTTCTTTATAGATCAGAGGGAAAACCGCAGCCTGGTCGGATCCTATTCCAAGGGTCGTAAGGTGCTGAATATGTTCGGGTATACGGGCGGATTCAGTATTTATGCCATGGGGGGTGGTGCCACCCTGGTTCACAGCGTGGACAGCAGCGGGAAAGCCACGGACCTGACCAGGGAGAACGGGGAGCTTAATTTTCCCGGCGACACCCGCCACGAGGCCTTTGCGGTGGATGCTTTCGGATATTTTAAGGACATGAAGGAGTCCTACGACCTGATCATCCTGGATCCCCCGGCCTTTGCCAAGCACCAGAATGTTTTGAATAATGCCCTTCAGGGTTACAAGCGACTGAATCAAAGAGCTTTTGAAGCCATTTCGCCGGGAGGAATTATTTTTACATTCAGCTGTTCCCAGGCAGTGAGCAGGGAGAATTTCCGCAAATCGGTATTTGTGGCTGCTGCCAATGCACAAAGAAAAGTGCGTGTCCTTCACCAGCTCTCCCAACCCCCCGATCATCCTGTGAGCATCTACCATCTAGAAGGGGAGTATTTGAAGGGGCTGGTTCTGGAGGTGGAGTAACATTTCGGGATTTCAAGCGTCTCTTTATATAATGAGAACTATAAAAATTCAAACTTCCTAACTATGAAAAAATTAGCAATATTCGCTCTTCTTAGCTTATTGATGCTTCCGTCCTGCTATATCGACGGATGGAACCAGGGCATAAGCGGTAACGGCAGGGTTGTAGACGAAACCCGTGATATTTCAGGATTTACAGCTGTGCATGTGAGCTCAGGAATCGATGTCTACCTGAGTCAGGGCAGCAAGTTCGAGGTTCGTGTCGAAGCCGATGAAAATCTCCAGGATGTGATCCTTACCGAGGTGGAAGGAAACAAGCTGGTTGTGAAAACCGAACGTGTGAATATCAGGAGTGCCAAATCGAAAAAAGTACACGTCACTCTGCCCGAGCTGACTGGCCTGAAAATTAGCAGTGCCGGAGATTGTGTGGGTCAGACTCCCTTTAGCTGCGATGATCTGCGCCTGACCATAAGCAGTGCAGGTGACCTGAGGCTGGAAGTGGAAGCCGACAGGATTGATCTGGATATCAGTTCCAGCGGCGACGCAGACCTTTCAGGGGAAGCCCGTGAATTCAATGTTAGCCTGAGCAGTGCCGGTGATCTGAATGCCTTTGACCTGGTCGCAGAAAGGGTAGATGTAAATGTTTCCTCTGCCGGCGATGCCAGGGTGCACGCCACTGAGGAGATCTCCATGAATGCATCAAGTGCAGGGAATATCTATTACAGAGGTGATGCCAGAGTCCTGGAATCGACAAGCAGCAGCGCCGGTAATATCTCTCACCGGGATTAACCCAGGTAGCTCTTAAGGATCTTACTGCGGGTCGTGTGCTTTAAGCGCTTGATGGCTTTTTCTTTGATCTGACGTACCCTTTCCCGGGTCAGGTTGAACTCTTCCCCAATCTCTTCAAGGGTATGGGGATGCTTGCCGTTGAGACCGAAGTAAAGCCTGATGATACTGGCTTCCCGGTAGGTGAGGGTGCTGAGGGCCCGTTCAATTTCTTTGCGGAGCGAATCGTTCAGCAATCCACGATCGGGAGTGGGTGTTTCCCCGTTCAGCAGGACATCGTACATGTTGCCGTCTTCCCCGTCTTGAAGGGGGGCATCCATGGAAACATGCCTGCCGGAGCTCCTGATGGCTTCTTTTACATCCTCGGGAGCCAGTTCAAGTGCCTGGGCAATTTCCATGATAGTGGGTTCGCGCTCAAACTTCTGTTCAAGTTCAGCAAAGGTCTTGTTGATCTTATTGATGGAACCAATCTTGTTCAGGGGAAGCCTGACGATGCGTGCCTGCTCTGCAAGTGCCTGTAGAATGGACTGCCTGATCCACCATACGGCATAACTGATAAACTTGAAACCCCGTGTCTCATCAAATCGCTGGGCCGCTTTGATCAGCCCGAGATTTCCTTCGTTAATGAGATCGGGAAGGCTCAATCCCTGGTTCTGATATTGTTTGGAGACGGAGACCACAAAACGCAGGTTGGCTTTGATCAGTTTCTCCATGGCCTTGGGGTCGCCCTTGCGAATCCTTCTTGCAAGTTCCACTTCTTCCTCGGCAGTTATAAGGTCCACTTTTCCAATCTCATGCAAATACTTATCGAGAGATGGGGTTTCCCTGTTGGTGACCTGCTTGATAATTTTGAGTTGTCTCATTTTACCGGCTGCCAGAGGTATTAAATGCGTTTGAATATATATATTATTTTTGGTAGTTCACCAATTTTCCATTAATATTGCATAGAATTCCATTCTGACGAACAATAGTTCCATTCTGATTAAAATTCCAATTTATCCTGATTTAATACATCCTCATTGGATCATTATTTAACTATCACATATTTATGTACGATATTCTTGAACTAAACAAAAAGCTTCTTGCTGAATTGCGGGATATTGCTAAAGAATTAAAAATTAAGCGAGTAGAGTCCTTCAAAAAGCAAGATCTTATATATAAGATTCTGGATACCCAGGCCATCGTGGTATCGGAGAGTAAAGCTGCCAAGAAGGAGAGCCCGCGAAAAGAAAGCTCCCGGAAAGAGAGCTCACGCAAGGAAAGCTCACGCAAGGAAAGCCCACGCAAGGAAAGCCTCAAAAAAGAGAGGCCATCAGCTTCCTCTGATGAAGCAACAGCCCAGGCCAAAAAGAGGCCGGGCAGACCAAAAAAAGAGAAAAAGCAGGAGCCCGAAGTGAAAGCGGACACAGTTGAATCAAGTGCGACAGAGAGTGCACCCCAGGCTTCGGAAACAAAGAAAGAAAAGCCCTTTAAGAAGGAAGGCGGCCGACGTGAATTTCGCGATCGAGGGGATCGCAATGAGCGTGGAGATCGAAATGATCAAAACCGCGGCGATCAAAACCGAAATGATCAAAACCGAAACGATCAAAACCGGAAGGATCAAAACCGCGGCGATCAAAACCGCAATGAGCAGAGAGACCGTGGCGATCAGCGCGACAATCGTCAGCAGAAGAGGCCCCAGCAGGAGCGCAGGGAAGTTGATAAATACGATTTCGAGGGTCTGATTACCAATTCGGGTGTTCTTGAGATTATGCCCGATGGCTATGGCTTCCTGCGTTCGTCGGATTACAACTACCTGAACTCTCCGGATGATATTTATGTCTCCCAGAGCCAGATTAAACTTTTTGGACTGAAAACCGGAGACAATGTGACCGGAACCATACGTCCGCCCAAGGAGGGAGAGAAATACTTCCCGCTGATCAAGGTGGAATCCATCAATGGCCGTAGTCCTGATTTCATCCGTGACCGTGTGCCATTTGACTACCTGACACCCCTCTTCCCCGAAGAGAAGTTTACCCTGGTGGGGAACGGACAACACAACCTTTCGGTTCGTGTGGTGGATATGTTCTCACCCATCGGGAAGGGACAGCGCGGTTTGATCGTTGCCCAGCCAAAGACTGGTAAAACCGTATTGTTGAAGGATGTGGCCAATGCAATAGCCGCCAACCATCCTGAAGTTTATATGATTGTTCTTTTGATCGATGAGCGTCCGGAGGAGGTTACTGATATGGCCAGGAATGTAAATGCCGAGGTGATCTCATCCACCTTTGACGAGCCTGCTGAAAGACATGTGCGAATAGCCAGTATTGTTCTGGAGAAGGCCAAGCGAATGGTTGAGTGCGGACACGATGTGGTGATCCTGCTGGATTCCATCACCCGGCTTGCCAGGGCATATAATACTGTTTCGCCTGCTTCCGGAAAGGTGCTTTCCGGTGGTGTGGATGCCAACGCGCTGCACAAGCCGAAACGCTTCTTTGGAGCTGCCCGGAATATTGAGGACGGAGGCTCCCTGACCATTCTGGCTACAGCACTGACCGAGACCGGATCCAAAATGGATGAAGTAATTTTCGAAGAATTCAAGGGAACCGGTAACATGGAACTCCAGCTTGACAGGAAACTATCCAACAAGCGGGTATACCCATCAGTGGATGTCAATCCATCCAGTACCCGTCGCGAGGATCTGCTGCTTGACAAGCCCATGCTTGATAAGATCTGGATCCTGCGGAATTACCTCTCCGATATGAATTCGGTGGAGGCCATGCAATTCCTCCGGGACCGCCTGGTGAAAACGGCCACCAACGAGGAGTTTCTGATTTCCATGAACAGCGGCTGATCCGGCCGGAAAGAATATAAAAAGTGACGGTATACGCCGTCACTTTTTTGCTTTATGACCCCCGTGACCGGGTTTTATTTGAAATGATTTTATATTACGAAGTTGCGCTATAAATTAAGGCTATTTTACTAATTTTGGGTGACTTCAATCCGAATAGTCAACTAACTGTAATTTAAATACTTAAGTAAAAATAACATGGCAAATAAGAAGAATTTCATGACATGTGACGGTAATTATGCCGCAGCGCATATTGCTTACATGTTCAGTGAGGTGGCAGCCATCTATCCCATCACTCCTTCCTCCAACATGGCAGAGTATGTGGACGAGTGGTCGGCCAATGGCAGAAAAAACATTTTCGGTGAGATTGTGAAAGTAGCAGAAATGCAATCGGAGGCAGGTGCCGCCGGTGCCGTTCACGGATCACTGCAGAGTGGCACCCTCACTTCCACCTTTACCGCATCCCAGGGATTGCTTCTGATGATCCCAAATATGTACAAAATGTCCGGGGAGTTGCTTCCTGCAGTCTTCCACGTATCTGCAAGGAGTCTGGCAGCACAGGCGCTTTCAATCTTCGGAGACCACAGCGATGTAATGTCGACCCGTCAAACCGGATTCGCCATGCTTGCAACCGGTTCTGTTCAGGAAGTGATGGATCTGGCACCTATTGCTCACCTGACTTCAGTAAAAACCAGGATTCCCTTCCTGCATTTCTTCGATGGTTTCCGTACTTCCCATGAAATCCAAAAGGTGGAGGCACCCGACCAGGATGCACTGGCTAAACTCCTGGATATGGATGCACTGAAGGCATTCAGGGACAACGCACTTAATCCTGAGCATCCCGTAACCCGTGGACTGGCTCAGAATCCGGATATTTACTTCCAGGCACGTGAAGCGGCCAATAAGTACTACGAGGTAATTCCAGATCAGGTTGCTGCCTATATGAAGGAGATCAGCAAGATTACCGGTCGGGAATACAAGCCCTTTACCTATTATGGCGCCGACGATGCAGAGAATATCGTTATTGCCATGGGTTCTATTACAGAAACACTGAAAGAGGTGGTTGATCACCTGAACGCCAAGGGCGAAAAGGTTGGTCTGCTTTCCGTACACCTGTACAGACCTTTCTCAGCTAAATATTTTATGGATGTACTTCCCAAGTCAGTGAAGCGTATTTCCGTACTGGATCGCACCAAGGAACCGGGAGCCAATGGCGAACCACTCCTTATGGATATTAAAGAGTTGTTCTATGGTAAGGAAAATGCTCCACTGGTCATAGGTGGCCGATACGGACTTTCCTCCAAGGATACGACTCCTGCCATGATGATCTCCGTCTTTGATAACCTGAAGATGGCAGAGCCGAAGAACCAATTTACTGTTGGTATTGTGGATGATGTAACTTTTAAGTCCCTTCCACTGCTTCCTGAGATCAGCCTGGGAGCTAAAGGTACTTTTGAAGGGAAATTTTACGGACTGGGTTCTGATGGTACCGTAGGTGCCAATAAGAATTCCATCATGATCATTGGTGAATCGACCGATAAGTATTGTCAGGCTTATTTTGCTTATGACTCCAAGAAATCGGGAGGGATCACCACTTCGCATCTGCGCTTTGGTGATAATCCCATTCGTTCCCCTTACCTGGTGGTAACTCCAGACTTTGTCGCCTGTTCCGTACCTGCTTATCTTGAGAAGTACAACATGCTTAAGGGGCTGAAAGACGGTGGAACCTTCCTGCTGAACTCCATCTGGACCGAGGAGGAGACCATTAAGCACCTTCCCAATCATGTGAAGCGCTACATGGCCGAGCACAAGATTAACTTCTACACGATCAATGCGACAAAACTGGCGCAGGATATCGGGCTGGGCAATCGCACCAATACCATTATGCAAAGTGCCTTCTTTAAGATTGCCGATATCATTCCTTATGATCAGGCAGTTGAAGAGATGCGTAAATTCACCATTAAGAGCTTCGGACGCAAGGGTGAAGAGGTAGTTAACATGAACTTTGCTGCCATTGAAAAGGGTGCAGATGTTACTAAAATTGCTGTAAAAGCCGAATGGGCCTCTCTTAAGGATGAGGCAGATAAGGACACCCGGGTTGGTATTCCTGAATTTGTGAAGAATGTGGTAGAGCCCATCAACGGTCTTGCCGGTGACGATCTTCCTGTCAGCGCTTTTGCTGGTCGCGAAGATGGAACCTTCCCTTCCGGGACCTCTCAGTATGAGAAGCGAGGTATTGCAGTAAACGTACCCGAATGGGTGGCCGACAACTGCATCCAGTGTAACCAGTGCGCCTATGTTTGTCCCCACGCTGCCATCCGCCCCTTCCTGATTGACGAGGATGAGGCCAAGGTACTGCCTGAGGGAACTGAAACCATCAAGGCCAACGGAAAAGCTTTTGCAGGCCTGCAATTTAAAATCCAGGTAAGTGTACTGGATTGTACCGGTTGTGGAAATTGCGCCGACGTTTGCCCATCCAAGGTGAAGGCCCTGGAGATGAAGCCACTGGAGACACAGATGGAAGAAACTACTCGCTGGGATCACCTGATCAAGGAGATAAGCTACAAGGACACTCTGGTGGATAAGAAGCAAACTGTGAAGAACTCTCAGTTCGCCCAGCCCATGTTTGAGTTCTCAGGAGCCTGTGCTGGTTGTGGTGAAACACCTTATATCAAGCTGATTACCCAGTTGTACGGCGACCAGATGATAGTGGCCAATGCCACAGGTTGTTCCTCCATATATGGTGGTTCTGCTCCATCAACTCCATACTGTGCCAATGTAGAGGGACAGGGTCCGGCCTGGGCCAACTCTCTCTTCGAGGACAATGCTGAATATGGATTCGGACTGGCCACGGGTGTGAATAAAAATCGCGACCGTATCAAGAATAAAATGACAGCCGCCATGGACGAAGTGAAGCCTGCTACCAAGGAGGCCTTCACAGCCTGGATCGACGGCATGGAGAATATGGATGCTTCCAAGGAAGCTACAGCAAATCTTCTGACCGCTCTTGATAGTGAGTCACATGCCATTGCTGAGGAGATCAAGTGCCTCAAGCAGTACCTGGTGAAAAAATCCGTTTGGATCTTTGGTGGAGACGGATGGGCCTATGACATCGGTTATGGCGGACTGGATCACGTGATTGCTTCCGGCGAGGATGTGAATATCCTGGTAATGGATACTGAGGTATATTCCAATACAGGCGGACAGGCTTCCAAGGCCACCCCGGTGGGTGCCGTGGCCAAGTTTGCAGCTTCCGGTAAGAAGATTCGTAAGAAGGATCTGGGTATGATGGCCATGACCTACGGTTATGTATATGTGGCTCAGGTCTCCATGGGAGCCAGCCAGAGTCAGTATCTGAAGGCAATCAGGGAGGCTGAAGCCTATCCGGGACCGTCGCTGATCATTGCGTATTCGCCTTGTATCAGCCATGGATTGCGTTCAGGAATGGGCAAAACACAGGCACAGGCCAAGCAGGCTGTAGAGAGTGGCTACTGGCACCTCTATCGCTACAACCCGCTTCTGGAAGAGGAAGGCAAGAACCCATTCTTACTGGACTCCAAGGAGCCCCAGTGGGATCAGTTCCAGGGATTCCTGCAATCGGAGGTTCGTTATACCTCCCTGCAGAAGTCTTTCCCTGCCGAAGCAACCCATTTGTTCAAAGCGGCCGAGACCAATGCCAAGTGGCGTTATGACAGCTACGTGCGCATGGCCAGCCTGGACTTTGCACCCAAGGTGTAGTTCGGCATTTTGGTCCCTCGCTGCACCCAGCCTTTGGCTGGCTAAGGCTTCGGAACCTAAAATGCCTCACTACATGAGTGGTACAAAGATAGGTGACCATATATAAAAACAGGGGCCGTCTCAATTGAGGCGGCCTCTGCCTTTTATTCGTTCTCTGTAGAGAATTTTGTTTTATAGTTGAAAGAAGTATTTATAAGCTATCAAAACAAAAATTTTAACTTTGTCAGCAAAATCAGGCATTTGGGAAGGATTATTGCGATCGATTATGGCACAAAACGTACCGGAGTGGCAGTCACCGATCCGGGGCAGATGATTGCCTCGCCGGTGGAAACCGTTCCCAGCCATGAATTGATGAATTACCTCCAGACTTATTTTGCCAGGGAACAGGTGGAGCTCCTGGTAGTGGGTCATCCAAGGCAGATGGATTATTCAGAGTCCGAATCCATGAAACAGATCAGGTTTTTTGTGGATGCCTTTAAGAAACGTTTTACAGAGATTCCGGTGGAGTGGATGGATGAGCGCTTTACCTCCAAAATGGCCCTGGATGCCATGATTGCCGGGGGAATGAAGAAATCTGACCGGAGGGTCAAGGGGCAGGTGGACAAAGTTAGTGCAGCCCTTATCCTGCAATCTTTCCTGGAGAAGAGAAACAATTTGCGGAGATAGGCGTTGTTGTGGTATTATAAAGATTAAGAAAAAGTATGGTATTACCAGTGTATGTTTACGGGATGTCGGTGCTGCGAAAAACAGCCCAGGATATCCCTGAGGATTTTGAGGAACTTGATCAGTTGATTGCAGATATGTATGAAACCATGCACGCCAGTGATGGGGTTGGACTGGCAGCCCCACAGGTGGGAAAATCCTTGCGGATTTTTCTGGTGGATACCACCCCCATGGGCGAGTCAGGAAAAGATCCTGAGCTTATGGACTTCAAAAAAGTATTTATCAATCCAATCATCCTTGAAGAATGGGGCGATCCCTGGGCCTTCGAGGAAGGATGCCTCAGTTTGCCCAATATCCGGGAAGATGTGACCCGGCCAAGTCATGTGCGTATCGAATACTACGACGAAAACTGGAACCTGAAGGAGGAAGAGTATGACGGGATCCGCGCCAGGGTCATCCAGCATGAATACGACCACCTGGAAGGTAAATTATTTGTGGACCTGGTCAGTCCCATCAGGAGAAAACTGCTTTCGGCCCGTTTGAATGCCATCAGTCACGGACGTGCCGATTGTGACTACAGAATGGTCTATCCAAAGAAGTAAGATTCCGACCTAAAATTTTCACCTTAAGTATAAGATTTTTAGAAATATTTGTCCATCATATGGTTTCGTGATGCAATAGTTGTATATTGCAACAGTTTAATCATGAAACTATCATGGATTACAGCAAGCTGAGCATTGTCAGACCACCGGAAATTAACTCCATCTGGTTGCCTGAAGACCGCCTTGGAGCTCTGCGTGTCAGGTTTTCGATTGGAAGAAACCGGTATCGTGTCAATCCTGGTTTGTACAGACTGGGCAGTCCGGGAAGCGATTCAGAGGTTTTCGTAAGTGCAAATTACAAGCTCAGTTTTGACCTGTTAAGAAAAAGCCTGGAAGGAATGCATGCCTGGATCCTGGTGCTGGAAACCTTTGGCATCAATGTATGGTGTGCAGCCGGAAAAGGCACTTTTGGAAGTGATGAGCTGATCAGGCAGGTGAATACGTCCGGTCTGAACCTGTATGTAACCCACAGGCGATTGATTGTGCCTCAGTTGGGTGCTCCCGGGGTCTCAGCCCAAAAGGTAAAGGAAGCCACCGGGTATCAGGTGAAATTCGGTCCGGTACGTGCCGAAGACATTAAAAATTACATCTCAGCAGGATACAAAAAAGATGAAGTAAGCCGGACGGTACAGTTTAAAATGAGGGACAGGTTTATCCTGACGGCCGTTGAACTGGCAAATTCATTGCGCTACTTAATTATCGCAATCATCCTCTTCGCTCTTATTTCCGGGATTCATTCAGAGGGCTATTCATTTGAACTCATATGGAAGGAGGGACTAAAGGCAACTTTATTATTGCTGGCCGCCTATTTAAGTGGTGCCTTCCTGGCTCCTTTATTGCTGCCTTTCCTGCCCTTCAGACATTTTGGGGGGAAAGGAATGCTAAGCGGGATCCTGGTATTTGCTTTGATTGCAATATTTGGGAACCTTCATTTAAACTTGCTCTCATTGCTTGCCTGGTTACTGATTTCAGGAGCCATTTCCTCCTACCTCACCATGAATTTCACCGGGGCAAGTACTTATACCTCCCTTAGCGGTGTCAGGAAGGAGATGGGAATCTTTGTGCCTGTTCAGATTGCATTTGCCCTTGCCGGCCTGACGCTGCTGCTCATTTCAAAACTCTTGTAGAATGGATACACAGAAATATTTGAAAAATGTGACCACCCTGGAATACGATCCTTCCCTTTGCATTGGCTGTCGCTTATGCATAGAGGTATGCCCCCACAATGTGTTCCTTATGTCGGGAAAGAAAGCGGTGGTATCCAGACGGGATAAGTGTATGGAATGTGGTGCATGCGTAATTAATTGTGCTCCGGGTGCTCTAAAAGTCAAACAGGGTGTGGGTTGTGCTTCAGCAGTTATTTATGGATTCCTGAAGGGAACAGAGCCCACCTGTGATTGTGGCGGGAGTGAATCCTGCTGTTGATGGGTTTATTTAAAGAAACTTGGCTTATGAAAAACGAGTTTATACAGCAATTCAGAGAGATGCTACGGGTATTCGACAGGGAATTGTTTCTTCAGGATAATGCTTCATGTTGCAATGGAATAAGCCTGTCCCAGTGCCATACCCTCATGGAAGTGGAGAAGAACAGCGAGATTTCAGTTTCAGATCTGGCAAAGAAATTGTCCCTGGATAAGAGTACTGTGAGTCGAACCGTAGATGGACTTGTAAATATCAATTTGGTGAACCGCGACATCCCAAAGGAGAACCGCCGTCTTGCCCTGATCCGGCTTACGGGTTCAGGGAAAGAGCTTTGCTCAAGCATCAATAATAACAATGATTCCTATATAAGTGAGATCTTTGGCAATTTTACCGATGAGGAGAGAGAACGCTTTCTCAGTCTGTTCATTAAATTGACAGGTAATATGGCAGCATTCAGGGGACAAAAAAAAGAGGATGTCCGCCAGGACACCCTCCATATATAAGTATCTAAGTCTTATCAGATCACCGCATTGAAATGCTCGTCCGATTTCAGGAGCATATCAATATAGTGTGCTCGCTTGTATACAAATGGATCGTTGATGGCTTTGCTGCTCAGGGTTCCCCTGAAGGCGTCTATGGATTCATAGCCCTTGCGGTCCATCCATTCTTCCAGTTCCTTTAGCATTTCTGCAGCATGGCTCACTCCATTGTGATAAAAGGTGCTGACCGCCTGAATAGCGCTTGCACCGGCCAGGATCATTTTTACCATGTCGATGCCCTCATAGATCCCATTATTCGCGGCTATACTGGCATTCAGATGCCCGTGGGTCAGACCGATATAACGGAGGGAGAGACGATGATCGCTGTGGGTACTAAGGTTCCAGGGTGAGACATGCCTTTCTGCTTCCACATCAATGTCCGGCTCAAAAAGCCTGTTGAACAGTATAAAGGCATCGGCACCAGCTTCATCCATATCTTTAATGGTTTTCAGCACATTGGTATAGAAGGGACTCAATTTTACGCTGACCGGTATTTTTACAGCCGCTTTGACCGCTTTCAGATTTTCGATCTGCTGAAGGATCACATCGTGCCCACTTTTGTCAAAATCCCTTGGTACAGAGAAGAAGTTCAATTCAAGGCCGGCAACTCCCACTTCCTCAAGAAGCTTTGCATACTCAACCCATGATTCTTTGTAGACGGCATTCAGACTGGCAAAAACCGGTATGGACAGGGCATCTACCACCTGCTTCAGGTTGTGCAAATGCTCTTTGGGTCCGCCATGCTCAATTTTCGGAAAGAGGTTGATCATTTCAGCATTGCGTTCATCATAGGCCTCCAACTGATCGCTTAGCTCGTTTTCCTCAAGCTGAATCTGCTCTTCGAAAAGGGAACGGTAGACAATTGCTGCCACTCCTGCCTTTTCAGCTTCTAAAAGTTTGTCAAGATTATTTGAGAGATTACATGCACCCAGGATCAGAGGGTTCTTCAGGGTGACTCCCATGTGTTTTGTTGTAAGTGTTGCCATTTGTATCAGGTTATCGTTTAAATAATTCTAGTATATAAAACTCCCAACCCACAGGAAAGGTTCAAATAAAGTTTAAAGAATAGCAGATATTTTTCATTTCGGAGCATGTATATAATAAAATGAGCCAATGGGGCATCATGTTCGATTTGCGAAAAATTCCACTTCTTCGGGTCCTTGTGCCATTCTTCGGCGGGGTATTGAGCGGAATCCATCAGAATTCGAAGATCCAGGTGCATGTATTGATCATGTTATCACTTTTTCTCCTGGTCGTGGTCGTGGTGGTTTACAGGAGGCAGAGTCAGAGGCCGGATTTGCTTCCATGGATCAATGTCCCGTTATTATTTCTGCTTCTCTGGTTTGCAGGTACAGGCAGCGGGATCCTAAGCCTGCCCCATGATCCAGGCTTGCCTGTGAATCAGCAGGTGGTGGTTAGGGGGGAAATTGCGGGGTCGCCCTCTCCCCAGTCTTATGCCCATACCTTTGAGATGGAGCTTCATCTGCTTAGTTCCGGGGATACCATCTGCAGGACCAGAACCATTATAAAAGCCTACCTGAGCATGCCGGCCGACTCCCGGCTGCCTGAGGCGGGCGAGATCTGGCAGTTCTCCGGCAAGCTACTTCCCATTCGCAACAGCGGGAATCCGGGTTCGCCTGACTACAGATCCATCATGGGAAGGAAAAATTGCTGGTATCGCTTCTACATTGCCCGTGGTGCTGCCGGGACCTTGTCCAACAGGGAAATCATCGGGCAGGAGAGAAGACTGTCTCCAGCCAGATTCAGAAAAAGGGTAGCTGATCACTGGCAGGGGGACCTGGAAGAAGTATCCTTGCTAAAGGCGGTATGCCTGGGCGATCGATCCTCTCTTACCGACGATATGCGCCAGGCCTATTCTTCGGCAGGGGGGATGCATTTACTGGCTGTATCTGGCTTGCATGTGGGGCTGATCTGGTGGGTATTGCAGCGCATGACCGGGTGGCTGAGCCTGATTTTTCGAAAGGGGAGCCAACAGACCGTCCTGGTGGTGGCCCTCCTCTGGTTTTATGCCTTTCTTACAGGATTTTCTTCCTCCGTTAGCAGATCTGTTTGCATGTTCTCCTTCTTTTCGCTTAGCCGGATCATGGGGGAACGGCTTCATCCCCTGAATGCCATCTTTGTATCGGCTTTTCTGCTGGTAATGATAGATCCCCAAAGACTGATGGATGTTGGCTTTCAGCTTTCTTTTACAGCCATTGCCGGGATCATTACCCTGCATCCGATATTTCTGAAGCTGCTAAAGGTGAAAAACAGGATTCTTCGGTGGCTATGGGAAGCCAGCTCAGTGAGCCTGGCAGCCCAGATCTCCACAGCACCTCTTGTGATATTCTATTTCCACCACCTGCCCGTCTATTCGCTGATAACCAGCCTTCTTGCAATACCCCTGCTCAGCCTGCTGATTGCCACATTTGTATGCTCGGTTCCTTTTATGGAGATGGGCATTCTGACAGAATTTTTTAATTTCCTGCTGCTTGGCCTGGCCTCTTTGATGAATCGTTCCATGGATCTACTTTCATCCCTGCCTGCTTCCATACTGGGGGATTTGCACCTGGACCGGGGGAAGCTTCTGGCCTGGCTTCTGGCATTCGTGCTGGGTATAATTTTTTTGCATGGCAGGAGGCGGCTCATCGCCTACCTGCTTATGTTTTTAATCTCTGTCTCCATGACAGGGAGCTCGTTTTCAGCTTTGAAGCGTCGCTCTTCTTCTGAGCTGGTCATTTCGCACTTCAGGGGGGCATCCATGGTGACCTTCCGGGAAGGAACACGAGTGAATCACTATTGCTGGTACAGGGACAGCACCTCAAAATACTTTGTGAATGCTTACAGGGATAGCTACTGGAGCAGGAGGATTTATAAGAATACCCTTTATGAGCCGGATTCTGGTTTGCAGCAAAGGGGAACAATTTCAGCTTGCATAGCCCTTACAGAGGGGGCGTGGATGCTTGGTGGGGGATCATGTGGGGGCCTGCTGCTGTCGCATGAATTGAATCCGGATATTTGGGATGCTGTCCAGCTTGATTCGGTGTTGAAAGGTGCAAGGCAGCCCGATTTTATTCTTTTCTCGGGCGAGCCACCTGTTGAGATTTTGCAGCCCGATCGGTGGTTGGGGGATGAAGTACTGGTGATCGACGGATCGAACCGAAAGAAATTTCTGGAGCATATTGACGCAGAAGGGGACCGGGTATATTTGACCGACCGCTCGGGGGCTTACGTGAAAAGATGGTAAAAAAAGGGACTTCCATGCCTGGTATTGGACAATTATCTGTTATTTTGCCCTGTTGTTTTTTTTTAAATTATGCGTATTGTAATTGCCGGAGCTGGCGAAGTTGGATCACATCTGGCCAAGATGCTCAGTCACGAGGAACATGACCTGGTGGTAATTGATAACGATGGCGATCGTCTTAAGACCATTGGAAGCACACTGGATGTGCTGACCATTGAGGGAAATGCCAACTCCATTGCCCAGCTGAAAGAAGCGAAAATCGGAAAGGCCGATCTCTTGATCAGTGTTACTTCCTCGGAGGATGTGAATATAAATTCAGCCATACTCAGCAAGCGGCTTGGAGCTAAGAAGACCATTGCCAGAATCGATAATCAGGAGTATTTACTACCAGCCAACAAGGAGATTTTCGAAAATCTGGGCGTGGATTACATGATTTACCCGGAAAAAATTGCGGCCCGTGAAATTGTGGGCCTGCTTTCGGAAACGGGCAGTACCGAGGTGGTGGAATTTGGCGGAGGCAAGCTTCATATGTATGTGATCCGACTTGACGAGGATGCCCCCATCATAAATAAGAGCCTGCGTGAACTTGCACCTGAAAACAATGGATTGGAATACAGGGCGGTGGCAATCACCAGGCATGCGCAGACCATCGTGCCTTCGGGTGACGACCGTTTTCAAATCGGAGACCTGGTCTATGTAATAAGCAGCAAGACCGGACTGAAACAGCTTTACAAGTATTCCGGAAAGAAGCAATTTGAGGTACGGGATATCATGATCCTGGGTGGAAGCAGGATTGGGAGGAAGACTGCCGATGCGCTGGGGAACCAGCACTATGTGAAACTGATCGAGAAGGATCGGCAGCGGAGCTTTGTTTTGTCTAATATGTTAAGCAATACGCTGGTTATCAACGGAGATGGCACCGATATGGAACTTTTGCGTGAGGAGGGGCTGGATAAGATGGATGCCTTTATCGCGGTCACAGGGAATGCCGAGACCAATATCCTGAGCTGCTTGCTGGCCAAGCACATGGGTGTGAAGAGAACCATCGCGGAGGTTGAAAACATGGACTATATCCACCTGGCAGAAAACATAGGTGTGGATACCATCATCAATAAAAAACTGATCACCGCCAGCCGGATTTTCCGTTTTACCATGGCAGAAGAGGTAAGCAGCATCAAATGCCTCACGGGAACAGAGGCAGAGGTGATGGAATTTGTTGTGAAGCCTGATGCACCTGCCACACAGGGAAAACTGAAAGACATCAACTTCCCCAAGGAGGCCATTATAGGTGGTTTGATCAGGGGAAAGAAGGCCCACATAGCCCATGGAGAGACACATATTAAACCCTACGACCGAGTGGTGGTCTTTGCCCTGCCGGGAGTCATCTATACCATAGGCAAGTTTTTCAATTAGTAGCTTATGCTGAATCCCCGAACGATTATCCGGATCCTGGGTGTGATATTGATCACCGAAGGATTTTTTATGTGGCTTACCATTCCGGTGTCCCTGATTTTCAGGGAGCAGGATTCCATGAGCTTTTTGCTTTCAGGTGGCATATCCGTTTTAGTTGGCGTGGCAGCTTATCTGCCCCTGAGAAAATCCGATCTGGACCTGAACAGAAGGGATGGCTACGTGATTGTTACCGGGGCCTGGATCCTCTTTTCCCTTTTTGGAACCCTGCCCTTTCTCCTCACACATTCCATTCCCAATTTTACAGATGCGTTTTTTGAGACCATTTCTGGCTTTACCACCACCGGGGCCTCCGTTCTGAATAATATCGAGGAACTGAGTCATGCTGTTCTATTCTGGAGGAGCCTGATTCAATGGCTGGGAGGCATGGGAATTATTCTGCTCACCCTGCTTCTGCTTCCCTACCTGGGAATAGGGGGCATGCAGCTGTTTTCAGCCGAAGTACCAAGCCCCACTCCCGATAAGCTCCACCCCCATGTGAAGGATACTGCCAAGCGCCTGTGGTTCATCTATCTGATCTTCACTTTTGTGGAGACCATCTTACTATGGGCCGGTGAAATGAAGCTTTTCGATGCCGTGTGTCATTCGCTCACCACCATGGCAACAGGGGGGTACTCCACCAAGCAGGCCTCCATTGCTTACTGGAACTCCCCCTATATCCACTATGTGATTACTGCTTTTATGTTCCTGGCAGGAACCAATTTTACCCTGGCCTATTTTGGAATGCACGGACAGTTCAGAAAGATCTGGAGAAATGAAGAGTTCCGGTGGTACCTTGGTTTTATAGGGGGCTTTACCCTGCTTGTTACCCTTGGACTTTTCTTTACCAGCGGCTCAGGACTGGAGCCGGCTTTCCGGAATGCCATTTTCCAGGTGGTTTCCATTATCACTACCACCGGGTATGCAACAGCTGATTACCTGAAGTGGGCACCCTGGCTCATCGTGGTAATTTTCACCCTGATGTTTTTTGGGGGCTCGGCAGGATCCACCGGGGGTGGCCCAAAGATCATGCGGGTGGTGGTTATGTTGAAAAACTCCACCCAGGAATTGAAACGAATGATTCATCCCAACGCCATGATTCCGGTCAGGCTCAATAAAATGGCCGTAGAGGAACCAGTGGTTACCAGTGTGCTTGCATTTATGGCTTTTTACGGGATCATTGCTGTGGCCTCCATGGTAATTATGTCCATACTGGGAAATGACCTGGACACCTCCATTGGCGCCGTTGCAGCCACCCTGGGGAATATTGGTCCGGGTATCGGCAACGTAGGTCCTGCCCTGAACTTTTCAGAAATTCATGTGGCAGGCAAATGGTTTCTCTCCTTCCTGATGCTGGTGGGCCGACTTGAACTCTTTACCGTGCTTGTACTATTCTCCCCCATGTTCTGGAGGCGCTAGTCTACTTAATTTGGCGAGAGCTGAAATTCAGCCGGAAGCTTCCCGAAGGTTTTTCTCATCCAGAAATGGAATTTATGCATCCCGTCCCCGTAGAACATAAGCGGGCAGAAGCCATAGACCACCTTGATATTGTTATCCAGACAGAGCTGATGCGCTTTCTCTGTATAGGCTCCTCTGCCCACACCGCGAATCATCCATACACGTTGGATGGGAGTACCTATGCACTGCTCTGTGATCTCATTAGTAAGTGAAGCCGGGACCGCCAGAATCACACTTACTACATCTTCGGGCAGATCTTTAACCGTAGGAACACAGGTTCTGCCTTCCACCTCCTTGCATTTCGGATTTACCGGGTAAACCTCGTAATCCTTTTTACTGAGTTCGAGCAGCAGGCTGCGTCCGAAATTATCTTTTTTAGCGGAAGCTCCGACAATGGCTACTTTCTTGTCATTGAGGAATTCCTGAATAATATCTTTCATGATCCTGGTTTTATCTCCCTTAAATTTATGACTTTTTGATCTTTCTTCTACTTTTCTTCTCCTTTTTTCGTCCATAGGAGTATTGATTGCTGCCTCTTATTGAAGCTACCTTTGACTCATTCATTGGGTTATTTGCCGGAAAAGCAAGCTCCCATTTTCTGGATCTTTACAATGGCAAAAACCAGGATATGGCATATGATCCGCTGATGAATAAGTTTAGTGCCCTGGATGCATACAGATATAGTTATAATGCGCTGGTAAACCTTTTTTGGCAACCGGTTGAAGGAGCTAGCCTTGGAATAGAATTTGCCAATGGTCAGCGCTTTGATAAAGGTCCCTTCCGTGGCCATGCAAACCGCTTGTCGGCGCTTATCTATTATGATTTCTAATTCAATTAGCAATGACTTGCTCAACAGCTTTTATTCAGAGAAACAGCTTACAAAAGTGGCATCCGAGATACTAGGGGATGAGCTTCAACTCATCCCATCCGAGAAGAATGCCGTTTTTTGTTTCCCGGATACCCTTGCCACCGTATACCACAAATTGCTGTTTGTCCTGACTTCCTGATAACTTTCTCCAGTAGTTTATTCCGGAGAAGAAACTTTCAGAATAGGTTCGTGAGGATTTTATTTCAATCGGAATCAAGGAGTCCGCCTGCTCTATAATCAAATCAATTTCAACACCTTTATGGTTTCTCCAGAAATATAGATTACTACGTTTTCCCGCATGGAATCTACTTTTCAGCAACTCAGAAATAATGAAATTTTCAAACAATGCACCAAACAGAAAATGTGTGTCAATTTGTTCTTTCGATGATATTCCAAGCAATGAAGAAGCTAGACCGGTGTCATGGAAGTAGAGTTTGGGCATTTTTACAAGCCTCTTATTAAAATTCTTGTGATGGGGTTGCAACAAGAAGATGATGAAACTGGCTTCGAGGACAGAAATCCAGGATTTGGCTGTGTTCACGCTTACCCCGGTATCATTGGCCAAAGAGGATAGATTGAGTAACTGTCCTACACGACCGGCACATAATTTCATGAATCGAACGAATAAGTTCAGATTCTGGATGTTTTGCAGAAGCCTGACATCTCTTTCAATGTAGGTCTGAATATAATTGGGATAGAAATCCTGCGGATCGATTTCCCTATCATACAGCCTCGGATAAAAGCCATTGTATATGATTCCCTCAGCTGATTCTACCTTCAGGCCGTGCGCAGACAGCTCAGAGTAACTAAATGGTAGAAGATGCAAAATGGCAACTCTGCCGGCAAGGGATTGTGAAATCCTTTCGTTCAAAAGAAAGCTTTGAGAGCCGGAAATGATGAATTGTCCTACCTGACCAGATTGATCTGTGATGGTTTGTATATAAGAGAATAAATCAGGGATTCTCTGGATTTCATCGATAATCATTCTGGGGGCTGTAGCAAGAAACCTTCTTGGATCAGATTCTGCCTGAATTCTGGTATCCGGTTCCTCGAGCGATGTATACAAGTATTCTGGAAATGACTCTTGCAGAAGAGTAGTTTTTCCCGATTGCCTTGGTCCTGTAAGAGAAACAACCGGGTACTTGTGTGCTAGCTGTAACAGCTTGTCCTTAACTTCTCGTTGAATCATGTTTGAAAGGTACAAAAATGCAATTAAAATGCAAAATTGTACGAGTTGAAGACAGTATGTATGCTCCCAATGAATAAAATGTTTTGCCTGACTGGACTGGAAAGGGATCCAGCTTTTGTGATTCTAAAATCATTTACACGATTCTGACAATTTTCCACCTTTTTACCACTTAAGGAGCATTGACATTACTCCCGGAAAATAGGTACATTTATATTTAATTTTGCTACACGCATGGAAAATGAAAATTATAAGATCCTTGCTGCTCTTGCTTTTGGGGCAATGGGAGGGCTATTACTTGGGAACTACATATGGGGAAGCGCCCAGGGAAAAAGCAAAAGTCTTTCAAATCACCTGGCCACACTGAGTAAGGTAGTGGAGCAGATTGAACACATCAATACGGAGGAGTCAGAGAAGCTCAAAGAAAGGATAGAAAATATATTAACCACTATTGAATCAAGCTATGGCGACTCTGAAGGATCAAATCAATGATATAAGCAAGGATACAGAAAGCCTTGTAAAAGAATACGTGAGGCTTTTCTCCATCAGGCAATCTGAAAAACTTGCTTTGTTTTTGGGGATTTTATCCTCGGTATTTGTGCTGGCCATTCTTCTCCTTATTGTGGTGGTTTTCTCTTCTTTCGCCCTGGCAGCCTACCTGAACAAGGTAATGCCTGGCGATTTCTGGGGTTTTGTGATTGTTGGCGGGGTATATATTTTGACGATTATCTTACTGATCATTAAGATTTTCAGGACAAAAACACCGCTTTTTGGCAACTTCTTTGCCAGAATGATTTCCACCGTTCTTGACCTTGATATGGAGGATGCCAATAACCTGAAAGGACTCAAACATGCCGGTGAGTTGGCCAATCAGAAGATAGATGCTAATAAAATAAAGATAAAAGGAGATCTTCAATTGCTTCGATTTACTATTTTTGAGGCGCTTTTTAAGGAGTTTATCGGTTTGTTTAAATCCAGAAAGAAAGAGAAGGGCACGGCCAGTAAAGCCAAGAAGGCAGAAATGAATGAGAAATCTGACGAGACAGAGAAAACTGACAAGGCCAAGAAAACCAACAAGACCAACAAGACTGATAACACCCAATAGATACAATGTCTGATCACATCATTAAATACCGAAGCCTCATCATAATCGGAGCCCTGCTCATCACTGTACTGGCAGGCTTGCTGATACCCCGGCTCGAGATCAATTCCAACCTGGATAAATATGTTCCCGATCACCTGGAGAATAAGGCCTACCTGAGGGAGCTTAACTCCATTTTCGGAAGTACTGAAATGATCCTGGTTATGCTCCATGATGGAGACCTGGTCAATGCAGCCGCCTTAAAAAGGCTGAGTGCACTGGCTGACGATCTGGCTGATTTGGAGGGCATTACCCGCTGTATCTCACCATTTGATGCAAAAGAAATATCCTACGACGATGGCTTCATGCTGATGGATCCGCTCTTCGAAGAAGAGTCACTTGATACCTACAATTATGAATCCCTGAAGCCCCGCATTGCAGCCAACCAGATGGCAAGCCGCTTCTTTTCAGAAGATTTCACCCTGGCGTCCATTATTCTGAGTAAGGATACAGATGCTCCTGAGTCAATCATAGAAGATATTCAGGAAGTGATTGCTCAGCATCCTGGTGATGAGGAGGTGTTGATAGGGGGCCTGCCCTATATTCGCTATTCCATCTCAGGAAACATCAAGAGTGATATGCTTGTGCTTGTACCACTGGCCCTTGTACTGATGGTGTCCATGCTCTATTTTTTCTTTCGGGAGTGGAGGGGAGTCTTAATGCCTTTCAGTGTCGTGGCTATGAGTATTATATTCTCTTTTGGAATTATGGCCCTGCTTGGCTGGCAAATATCCCTGATGTCCATCCTAATGCCCATCATGCTTATTGCCATTGCCAATAACTATGGCATTCATATGATTGCCCTGTACCAGGAACTTGCAAGGAGTCCGGAACCCATGTCCATGATAGCTATTTGTAAGCGAATCTATAAGGATTTGAGACGCCCGATTATTATCACCGGTCTGACCACCATTGCCGGCGTGCTTGGCTTGCTAACCCATAGCATGATCCCTGCTGCGCAACTGGGTGTCATTACTTCGGTGGGCATCGCCTTTGCCTTGATCCTGAGTCTCTGGTTCGTACCGGCCATGCTTTCCTATTTCAAAGTGAAGGCACGCACTGCCAGTGACAAACCCAAAAAAACGGCCCTTGCAGATCGCTGGCTCGAAAGGTTCAGCAGGTGGGTAAGTTATCATCCGAAATATACGGTTGGCATTTCGGTCCTGATCGCTGTACTGGGTACCATGGGCGTTTTTCTGGTGAAAGTCGATACCAACATCGAAGGTTACTTCCTGGGTAAATCGGAAGTCAGGCGTTCCACCGAACTTATTAACAATCAGTTTGGAGGGGCCCAGTTTATTTCCGTACTGTTTGAGGGAGATGTGCTCCAACCGGATATTTTGAGGCGCATGGAGTACTACGAAGAGGAGATCAGAAAGCAGCCTGCTGTGGGAAATGTAAATTCACCGGTCACCCTGGTCAAAGAACTCAGCAAAGGCTTTTATACACCCGATGAGGAGGGCTACAATCAAATTCCTGAAACAGCTGATGAGGCCTACCAGTTTATCGAAATATTTGCAATGGGGGGCAACGAAGATGCGGTGGAGCAGTTCATCGATTATAACTATGAGTATGCGCGCATCATGATCAGCCTGAAAGATGGCAGCAACAGCGCAGGGAAAAATCTCCTGAAAACGCTTAAGGAGATGACCAAGGACGATCCGAATGTTCGTTTTATCACAGGGACGGCGCTTACAAAGATAGAGTTCGCCGATTTGGTTGTGAACGGTCAGATAAAATCCCTGATCTTTGCCATGATCATGATCTTCCTGATAATATCCTTCATTTTCCGGTCACCCAAAGCAGGTATCCTGTCAAGTGTGCCACTCTCCATTGCAATTATTGTCCTCTTTGGCTTAATGGGTATTCTGGGAATATCACTGGATATTGCCACCGCCCTGCTTTCTTCCATTATGATCGGGATTGGGGTCGATTATACCATTCATTTTCTATGGCGTTTTAAAACCGAACGTGCAAGAGGAATGGAACACAAGGAGGCAGCAAGTATTACACTTCGCACAACCGGAAGGGGTATCTTCTTTAATGCAGTTTCAGTTATCATCGGATTCCTGGCATTATCTTTGTCTTATTTTGCACCAATGCGTTACTTTAGCGCCTTAATTGTGATATCGATTACCATATGCCTGATCAGTGCACTGGTGCTGGTTCCGGCGATCGTAATCTTAACAAAACCCAAGTTTTTAGACAAATGACAATCTTAAGTTCATATAAACAGATCAGAAGCATCTTAATTCTTCTATTGATTGCCCTGAACCTGCCCGGCCTGGCTCAGGATGATCCAAAGGCCATTTTCACCAGGGCCCTTGATCAAATGATGACCGATCAGATGGAGCTTTCCATGGACATTGCTACCACCGACGACAGAGGCCGGGTGAAAGAAAAGGCCTACGACATCCTTATGAAAAAATTCGGTGAGGTAGAGAAAACCCGGATGGTCATGCAAAAACCGGAACGGGCAAAAGGGATCAAAGTGGTGATTACGAGTACTCCGGGAGAAACAGGAGTGATCGAAGTCTTTACACCAGCCAATGGAAAAACCAGGAAAATGAAGGCAACCCCTGCTAATATGGACCAGGTGGGCTCCAACTTAATACTCTCCAGCTTAACTTCTCTGGTTCGGGAAGGTTTGAGCTATGGTATGGGGGGAATGCAGGAAGTGGATGGGAAAAATTGCTATAGCCTTGAGATAAGTGACCACTCAGGATCAAACGGGATGAATGGTAAGTTCCTTGTAGAGGAAGGAACCTATCACCTGGTCAGGATTGAGTTATTTAATGATAAGGGAGCAAGCAGCAGTATTACAAAACTTTCGAATTTCAAGACCATTGCAGGCACAAATGGTAAAATCCAGGCCATGAAGATCGATACGGAAGATTTGGATGATAACTCCCAGACCAGGATGCAGGTGACTCATATTGCGCATCGGCCCGACCTCAAGGAAGAGGACTTTCTTATTCAGGAATCTACCGAATAGCGTCCATTATTTCACTTTAATATTTGTAACTTCAGCTCAAACTGTAGATACAATGAAATTAAGAAGTGCAATAATAAGATTTCTGGTATGGGGAGTGCTCCTCCCTCTTCTCGGAAGCGCCTGCGGTTCCATAGGCCCCAAAAAAATAACAGCCGACCGTTTGGACTACAGTACTGTTCTTGCAGAATCCTGGAAAAAACAAATGCTGCTGAACATTGTAAAGGTGCGTTACCTGGATCTTCCCATTTTTCTGGATGTGGGGCAGCTGGTTACCGGATATTCCATGGAAACAAGTGTGAATGCGGGTGGTAGTGTTGCATCCGGCACAGGTGTGGGTTCTCTTGGTGCGTCGGGGAGATACACGGACCGCCCGACCATTACCTACATGCCCATGACGGGAGACCGCTTCCTGGAAAGTTTCCTGACACCCATCCAGCCAGTTCATGTCTTTTCGCTGGTTCAATCGGGATATGCTGCAGATTTTATTCTGGAACTATGCCTTGAATCTTTCAATGGCCTTCATAATCATTCAACCTCCTTAAGCTCTCAACACGAGCCCGATCCGGAATTTTTCAGGGTCCTGAAACTATTACGGGAGCTTCAGGATCAACGTGGGTTTGGGATCAGGACCCGGGAAACGGAAGACGGACCGGCCTATGTGATTTTCTTCAGAGATACTAACATGCCGGAAGAGATGCAGGCCAAATCAGAAGAAATAAGAAACCTGCTGAAGATTCCCATGGATCAATCGGAGTTTGAACTTATCTATACACCTTTACATGGACAGGCCGGGGAGCTGGGTGTTGCCACAAGGTCCCTGTGGCAGATCCTGGGGGCCATGTCTATGGGAATAGTTATCCCGGATTCGCACGATGAAAGAAAGCTGACGCCTCCAATGGATGAAATTGGTTTAAAGGAACATGCGCTCCTTCATGTGCATAGTAGTTCGGATAAGCCCAAGCATTCTTATGTGACTGTGCAGTATCAGGATGAATGGTTCTGGATCGCGGAGGATGACTGGAATTCCAAAAGAACCTTCAGTTCCATTCTCTTCCTGTTTACCCTGGCTGGCAATTATGGATCGGAGGGTCTTCCAACCATCACCATTCCGACTTTTTAGTAGATGTTAAATGCTTTCAGCCTTTCGCTGCCCATTGCCTTAGGTGTTGCCGCCAGTCCGATGACCATTCTGGCCCTGATGATCCTGCTGATGACACCCAGGGCACTTCCCAATGCTTATTCATTTTTACTGGGTTGGTTTGTCGGTTTGTTCCTGGTTGGAGGCCTTGTGCTGATAAGTCCAGGTCTGAATGAATACACCAGCGGTCCTACTCCGGCAGCTGGTTGGATCCGGATTGGCCTCGGATCTTTGTTTTTTCTAATTAGCTTGATCATTTCGAAGGATCTCCCCAGAAGAGGGCAGGTAACAGCTCCACCCAGATGGATGGAAAAGGTCGATACCTATGGTCCCTTTCAGGCCATGAACGTGGGCTTATTTCTATCCATTCTCAATCTTAAGAATGCCGCCATGGTGGCCTCGGGAGCAGTTGTAATTGCTGCCGGCGGACTAAGCTTCATTCAGGAGGTCGTATTACTGATTATCTTCTGTTTTATTGCTTCCCTGGGCGTATTGTTTCCGGTCATTATTTACCTGCTTTTCAGATCAGTGGTGGAAGCTGTATTCGCTAAAATGAAAGTCTGGCTGCAAAGATACAGCACCCTGATTCTAATGATTGTTCTGATTGCATTCGGGAGCTGGTCCCTTTACAGGGGGATTATCCTGGTAGGGCTTTATGCAGGCTAAAAATCAACTTCGCCAAGTCCTTCCCGGATAAGTTCCGGCTCGTCGCCGCTGCAATCGATGATGGTGGATGGTACAATACCTCCATAACCTCCGTCAATGACAGCATCCACGAAGTCACCATAATCTTCTGCAATGAGTTCCGGATCGGTGGGGTATTCCAGGATTTCATCGTCCATTTTCAGGGAGGTGGTGAGAATTGGATGGCCCAATTGCCTGACTATTTCCAGGATGATATTGTTGTCGGGAACCCTGATCCCCACGGTCTTGCGCTTCTGTTTGATGGACTTGGGAACCTGGTTGCTGGCAGTAAGGATGAAGGTGTAGGGACCAGGTAAATGGGATTTCATCAGCTTGAAGGTAGCGTTATCCACATGCCTGGCAAAATCGGAAAGGTGACTCAGGTCGGAACAAATAAATGAAAACTGAGCTTTTTCAGCTTTGATACCCTTGATCCGGGCAACCCGCTCCACGGCCCTGGCCTTGGTGATATCGCAGCCCATTCCATAGACCGTATCGGTGGGATAAATGATCACACCACCGTCGCGAAGCAGCTCAACAATTCTGTCGATATGCCTTTGCTCCGGATTCTTCTCATATAGCTTCAGCAGCAGCATATTATTCGATAAACCGCGTAAAATTAGCATAATAACTGTATAAATGCAGCTTGTTTTGTATTTTAGATACATGCAACTCCCCACCATAGACCTGGAAAAATTCAGGCTCAGACCCTGGCACCCCGATGATGCCTCCACCCTGGTTAAACATGCCAACAACCCTCGCATTGCTTCCAACCTGAGGGATGGCTTTCCCTATCCTTATCTGCTTAGCGATGCAAAGAAGTGGCTGGCTATGGTAGGGGAGAACAGGGATGATGTGATCCTGGCCATCGAGGTGAATGGTGAGGCTTCAGGAGGCATTGGGCTTCACGGCCTCAAGGATGTATACCGCTATAACTGTGAGATAGGATACTGGCTGTCAGAGGTACACTGGGGGAAGGGGATTATGAGCGAAGCAGTGGGGGCCATGTTGGATCATGCCTTTACTCAGGGGCCCTGGCTCAGACTCTTTGCCTGCATCTTTGAGAACAACCCCGGCTCCATGAGGATCCTGGAGAAAAACGGATTTAAGCACGAAGCCATCCACAGGAAAGCAGTGATGAAGGAGGGGAAACTGATGGATGAGCATCTCTATGCCCTGCTGAAGGATCAATGGCTGGCCTCTTTGTCCGGAGGCTCAACTTCTGATTGATCTCCTTCTGGTGAATCCTCTTCCTGATCCTCCTCCTCATCATCCAGTTCGCTTTTTTCAGGCTCGGGACCCTGATCCCGGTAGACAAGGGCCAGGACCAGTCCCGAAACGGCCCCGGTGATATGGGCTTCAAAAGAAACATCAACATCTATGGGCAGGAGTCCCCACCACATGCTTCCATACCAGAAGACCACCAGCAGTGAGATGGCGGTCAGACTTCTTACCCGTCTTATAATGCCGCTCAGAAAGAGAAAGGCAGCAAGACCATAGACCAGTCCCGATGCACCTATATGATAGGCTTCTCTTCCCAGGCCCCAGAGCAGAATCCCTCCCATGAAATAGATCAGCAACCAGATCTTGTAGGCTATATCACGATAGAAGTAAAAAAGTGCCAGACTGAGCAGGAAAACCGGCATGGAGTTGTTTATAAGGTGCTTCCATCCGCCGTGAATAAGAGGGGAAAAGAGGATCCCCTGCAGTCCGCTCCACTTCCTTGGGTAGACACCCCCATGTGCAAAGGAGAGTTCCATGCTGAACTCGAAAAATGCCACTGCCCAGATCAGTAAGAGGAAGAAACCGGGAAAAACCAGGCTGTATATAAAGCGTTTCTTCTCTTCCGCCATATAACAAAGTTATCTTTTTTCCGATTGTGTTATCTTTAAAGATTAAAACAAAAGAAGATGACAGAAATCCTGCTGGGTGTCCTGATATTACTTGCCATTGTAAATGTGGTGATCGCTTTAAGGAAAGGGGGATCGGGCGATGACGGATCCAAATTGAAAGAGGTTGAGACTTCCATCCTGCGCTTTGAAACGGTTCTGGAAAAGAGCGAGAGGACCCAGAAGGATGAATTTGAGCGGAACCGGCGGGAGAACCAGGAAAGTGCCAAGACCAACCGGGAGGAACTGAGCAGGTCCCTGCAGTCTTTTGAGGAAAAGTTTGCCACCAACATCAAAGAGCTGAATGAATTGATCCGGCAGAAATTCGGAGATTTTAACAAGCAGCAGATCGATAATAACAAGCTGGCTGCGGACCATATCAAGGGGATCCAGGAGACCATCGAAAAGCAGCTGCTGAGTATTCGTGATGATAATACAAAGCAGTTGAACGAGATGCGCAAGACCGTGGATGAAAAGTTGCAGACAACCCTGGAGAAGAGGCTTGGAGAGTCCTTTAAGCAGGTCAGCGAAAGGCTGGAGCAGGTGCATAAGGGACTTGGAGAGATGCAGACCATTGCTTCCGGGGTGGGGGACCTGAAAAAAGTGCTGTCAAATGTGAAGACCCGGGGTGTACTGGGTGAGTATCAGTTGGGTAATATCCTGGAGCAGATCCTGACCCCTGATCAATACAGCATGAATGTGTCCACGAAGAAAGGAAGCCAGGCCCATGTGGAGTATGCAATCAAATTGCCGGGGAAAAGCACGGACGAGGAGGTCTGGCTGCCGGTGGATTCAAAATTTCCCATTGAATCCTACGAGGTACTGCTGGCTGCATATGAAGGAGGGAACCCGGAACAGATCGAAGCGGCCCAGAAAATACTGATCAAATCGGTGGAAGGATTTGCAAAAGATATAAGCGATAAATACCTGGATCCTCCCCATACCACTGATTTTGGCATTATGTTCCTGCCGGTGGAGAGCCTCTATGCAGAAGTCCTGCGGCATCCCGGACTTTTTGAGACCCTCCAGAGGAACCACCGGATCACAGTGACAGGACCCACCACCCTGTCTGCACTCCTGAACAGCCTTCAGATGGGATTCCGCACCCTGGCTGTACAGAAAAGAAGCAGTGAGGTCTGGAAGGTACTGGGAGCCGTAAAGGCTGAGTTTGAGACTTTTTCTGATCACCTGAAAAAGGTAAGAAAGCAGCTGGATACCGCTACCGGCACCCTGGATAAGCTGCAGACCACCCGGACCAATCAGATCGAAAGGAAGCTTCGTACAGTTGAGACACTGGATGCCCCGGAATCCCAGGAGATTCTGGAATTGCCTTCCGAATCGGAAGAAGAAAGCCCGGAACTTGAATAAATTGTTATTTTTTTAAGGAATTGAGCTTGCGAATTAAATTTATATCTATATTTGAGCGATGTTTTAAAACTATGCTAAACAACATTCTTCATATTCTACTCGTGGTGCTAGTGCTGGTGATCGATCCAGGGTTGGCCTGAGGGTGGTATTTTGAAGATAAATACATATAGCCATTCTCAGGATAGAGGATGGCTTTTTTAATGAAAGTAAACAGAAGTAGCGATGAAGATTCAATACCGGAGCCATACAAGTACCATGGGGCGCAGAATGGCAGGAGCAAGGAGCCTCTGGCGTGCCAATGGAATGAAAGAAAGTCAGTTCGGAAAGCCGGTCTTTGGCATTGCTAACTCATTTACCCAGTTTGTTCCAGGTCATACCCACCTGCACCATATTGGTCAGGAAGTGAAGCAAATCTTCGAAGAGGCCGGCTATTTTGCTGCAGAATTCAATACCATCGCCATTGACGACGGAATTGCCATGGGTCATGATGGCATGCTTTATTCGCTTCCTTCGAGGGATCTGATCGCCGACAGCATTGAGTACATGGCCAACGCCCATAAGGTGGATGCCCTGTTCTGTATTTCAAACTGTGATAAAATTACTCCGGGCATGCAGATGGCGGCCATGCGGCTGAACATCCCGGTGATCTTTGTATCGGGCGGACCCATGGAGGCGGGAAGGGATGGCGATACGGCCCTGGACCTGGTGGATTCCATGGTGATGGCTGTGGATCCGAATGTAAGCGATGAAAAGATGGCACGCATCGAAAAACTGGCCTGTCCCACCTGCGGTTCCTGTTCGGGTATGTTTACTGCCAATTCCATGAATTGTCTGAATGAAGCCATCGGCCTGGCCCTTCCGGGCAACGGCACCATCGTGGCCACGCATGTGGAGCGAAAAGAATTGTTTAAAAGGGCAGCTCATCACCTTATTGAAAATACCCGTTCCTACTATGAGGAAGGGAACGAGAAAGTGCTTCCCCGTTCCATCGGGACCTATGAGGCCTTTGAAAATGCAATGACCCTGGATATTGCCATGGGAGGGTCCACCAATACGGTACTGCACCTGCTGGCCATAGCTCATGAGGCTGAAGTTGATTTTACCATGAAGGATATGGACCGCCTGTCCCGCAATACGCCGGTATTGTGCAAGGTGGCACCCAGCTCCAGCTACCACGTGGAGGATGTAAACCGGGCCGGTGGGATCATGGGAATCCTGGCGGAACTGGATCGGGGCGGACTGATTAATCCGGATGTATACCGGGTGGACGGACGAACCCTGGGAGAGGCCATGGAGTGCTGTGACCTGATTAATAATCAGCCCTGCGATCGCAATGAGGAGTTCTATTCGGCAGCACCCGGAGGGAAATTCAACCTGACCCTGGGATCTCAGGATGCCCGGTATGAGGAATTTGACCTGGATCGTGAGACCGGTTGTATCCGGCGTATTGAAAATGCCTACAGCAATGACGGCGGACTGGCCGTTCTTTTTGGAAATATTGCTGAAAAGGGATCCATTGTAAAGACTGCCGGGGTATCTGAAAAGGTGCTTCAGTTTGAGGGTCCTGCCAAAGTGTATGATTCACAGGATGATGCCTGCGATGCCATCCTGCAAAACAAAGTGAAGGCAGGAGATGTGGTGGTCATCCGCTACGAAGGACCTAAGGGAGGTCCCGGCATGCAGGAAATGCTCTATCCCACCTCCTATATTAAGTCAAGACACCTGGGAGAGAAATGTGCCCTGATTACAGATGGCCGTTTTTCCGGGGGGACCTCCGGACTCTCCATCGGACATATTTCGCCGGAGGCAGCGGATGGTGGGGCCATCGGACTGATACGGGACGGAGATATGATCCGGATCGATATTCCCAGCCGTTCCATGGATCTCCTGGTGGATGACCGGGAAATGGAACAACGAAGAAAAGACGCCGACAGCAGCCCTGAGGGATGGAAACCACGCAGGGAACGAGAAGTGTCTAAGGCCCTGAAGGCATATGCCAGTATGGTATCGTCGGCAGACCAGGGGGCCATCAGACTGCTCAATGAATCTTAAAACAGAATTACAAAATTATAACAGCATGGAAACAGAAACAAAAAAGAAGGCAGCTGAAAAAAAGTCAGCCGGACAGAAGATGAGTGGAGCCGAAGCCCTTGTAAAAGCTTTGCTGGAGGAAGGTGTTGATACGGCATTTGGATATATTGGCGGAGCCATTATGCCCGTTTATGATGCCTTGTATCATTATGAGGACAAATTGAAGCATGTCATGGTCAGGCATGAGCAGGGTGCGGTGCATGCGGCCCAGGGCTATGCCAGGATATCCCGCAAACCGGGAGTCTGCTTTACCACATCGGGACCGGGTGCAACCAACCTGGTAACCGGACTGGCCGATGCCATGCTCGATTCTACTCCCCTGGTATGTATCACAGGTCAGGTCGGAGCTCCCCTGCTTGGTTCAGATGCCTTCCAGGAGACCGATATGGTAAGTGTATCCATGCCAATTACCAAGTGGAATTACCAGATCACCAGTGCCGATGAGATCTGCGATGTGATGGCCAAAGCATTTTTCTATGCTAACTCAGGCCGTCCCGGTCCGGTTCTTATCGATATTACCAAGAATGCTCAGGTGGAAGAGGTGGAATACACTTATAAGAAACGGAAGCAGGTAAGAAGCTATATTCCAAAACCAATTCCCAATTCAAAAGAAATCGAAGCTGCTGCTGATCTGATCAATGGTGCTGAAAAACCTTTTGTACTTTGTGGTCAGGGGGTTACCATCTCCAGAGCAGAAAAGGTATTCAGGGAGTTTGTAGAGAAAGCAGGCATCCCGGTTGGGCACACGCTGAATGGCATCTCAGCATTCCCGGAGGATCACCCCCTGCATGTGGGCATGCTCGGTATGCATGGAAATTATGCTCCTAACATCAATACCAACAAGTGTGATGTACTGATTGCCATCGGGATGCGTTTTGACGACCGGGTCACAGGGAGTTTGTCTACCTATGCCAAACAGGCAAAGATTATCCACATTGAAATTGACCGGGCCGAAATTGATAAAAACGTGAAGACCGATGTGGCCATCAATGCCGATGCCAAGCAGGCACTTAAGCTTTTGTTGCCCAAGATCAAACCGGCCGAGCATGCCGAATGGCTGGAATCGTTCCGTCAGCTCGAAGCCCTGGAGATGGAGAAGGTGATTAATAAGGATTGTTTTCCCGACGGGGAGCAGATGAATATGGGAGAGGTGATCCATAAACTTTCCGAAAAAACAAAAGGGAAAGCTATCATGGTGACCGATGTGGGGCAGAACCAGATGGCTGCCGCCAGGTATTATCAGCATAAGGAGCATAATTCCTGGGTAAGTTCGGGCGGACTGGGCACCATGGGTTTTGGCGTCCCTGCAGCCATGGGGGTTGCATTTTCTGAACCCGGACGACCCATACTGGCTGTAACCGGCGATGGCGGGTTCCAGATGACCATTCAGGAGCTGGGAACCATTTCACAGTATAAACTCCCGGTGAAAGTCGTGTTGCTGAATAACCAGTACCTGGGAATGGTAAGACAGTGGCAGGAGCTTTTTTTTGATAAAAGATATGCCAGCACCGGTCTGACCAATCCCGATTTCAGCAAGATTGCTGAAGGATTTGGAGTACCGGCAAAGAAAATTACCGAACGTGCAGATCTGGATAAGGCACTGGATGACCTGCTTGCAAAAGAGGGGCCCTGTGTTCTGGAGATTGAGGTGAGGCAGGAAGGGAACATCTTTCCCATGGTTCCGGCCGGAGCATCTGTATCGGATATCCGCCTGGAATAATTTATTGAGGTGACCCGGAAAGCGCAATTCAAAAGAAAAACAAATAAGTGATGAAAAAGGAATATACCATATCGGTTTTCAGCGAGCACAAAGTGGGGCTCCTGCATCGGATTACCGTGATCTTTTCACGGCGGAAAATTAATATTGAAAGTCTCAATACCTCTGAATCGGAGGTCAGGGGAATTTATCGCTTCACCATTGTGATCCAGGCCACCGAGGCCATGGCCAGGGTGGTTACCAAGCAGATTGAAAAACAGATTGGAATCCTCAAAGCCTTCTACCACACCCTGGACGAAATTGTCTACCAGGAAATTGCCCTTTATAAAGTGCCCACAGAGGCCTTTGCCAATGGCGACGAAGTGGAGAAATTAATCAGACAACACAATGCCAGGATCCTGACCATTGAACCTGAATATACGGTTGTAGAGAAGACCGGGCATAAGGATGAAACCAGGCAGCTGTTCCGTGATCTGGAACCCTACGGGATTCTCCAATTTGCGCGTTCGGGACGAATTGCACTGACTAAGCAGATCAAAGAGATTTCCACCTACCTGAAGGAGATCGATGCCCATCACGAGGTCACAGCAAACGACACCGTAACTTACTAATTGAACAATTTATTAGCTACAGACTTATTAAGCTATAAGGTATTAACGCAATAACACAATAACATCATTACAAAATGGCAAAATTAAATTTTGGCGGCGTGGAAGAGAACGTCGTTACCCGGGAAGAGTTTTCCCTTTCCAAGGCACAGGAAGTGCTGAAGGACGAAGTAATTGCAATTATCGGATACGGTGTTCAGGGTCCGGCCCAGGCACTGAACCTGAAAGACAACGGGATCAATGTCATTGTTGGTCAGGCACCTGAGTTCAAAGCGGACTGGGACCGGGCTGTAAAAGACGGCTTTGTGCCCGGTGAATCTCTTTTCCCCATCAAGGAGGCAGCCGAAAAGGCTACCGTGATTCAGTACCTGGTGTCCGATGCGGCTCAGCGCGCTGTATGGCCCATCCTGGAGCCCTGTCTGAAAGAGGGAGATGCCCTCTATTTTTCCCATGGCTTCTCTGTAACATACAAAGAGCAGACCGGTGTGATTCCCCCCAAGAATGTGGATGTGGTCCTGGTAGCTCCCAAAGGTTCCGGGATGAGTGTGAGGCGCAACTTCCTGGCCGGAACCGGAATTAACTCCAGTTACGCAATCTTCCAGGACTATACCGGGAAGGCCGAAGAACGTACCCTGGCCCTTGGAATCGGGATCGGTTCGGGATATCTTTTCCCTACCACTTTCGAGGATGAAGTTTTCAGCGACCTGACCGGTGAACGGGGTGTGTTGATGGGTGCCCTGGCAGGGATCATGGAAGCCCAGTATGACGTATTGAGAGAGAATGGCCATTCTCCGTCGGAAGCTTTCAATGAAACCGTGGAGGAATTGACCCAGAGTTTGATACGCCTGGTGGACGAGAAGGGTATGGACTGGATGTATGGCAATTGCAGTGCCACCGCACAGCGGGGCGCACTGGATTGGAAACCCAAGTTCAAAGAGGCCACGCTTCCTGTTTTCAAGGATCTCTACAGCAGGGTCAAGAGTGGTGAAGAGACCAGGGTTGTTCTGGAAAGGACCAGTGGAGCTGACTACAAGGACCATCTTGAAGCTGAGTTGAAGGAGATCAGGGAATCTGAAATGTGGCAGGCTGGCGCAACAGTCAGAAGCCTGCGTCCCGGCGACAACTAGGAACACTGAGGTTTAAACCTCAAACCCAATTATAAGCGGTTCAGGCTTATCTCTCACGGGATATTGCCAGAACCGCTTTTTCTTCTTAAATTTGCGCTTCGGGCAAGTCTTATACGACCAGCTCCTGCTCAATTCCCCCAGGACCGGAAGGTAGCAAGGGTAAGCGGTTGTAGCGGTGCGATATAAGTAGCTTGCCCGTTTTTTTCGACACAACTATACTAACTATAAGTTTTTTTAATCATGGAAGAAAAAGTTAAAGCACCTTTCTGGAAGCCGGCCCTGATCTACGGGGCAATTATGGGTTTTGTATCCGTATTTATTTCTCTGGTTTTTTACTTCATCGGAATGGCAACCGAAAACTGGACCAACTGGATCAACATGCTGGTCGGTCTTGTTCTGCTGGTATACCTGATGCTGCAGTACCGGAAGGAGTACCTGGGAGGCTATGCAAGTTTTGGCCAGATCTTTCTGATGGTACTTGTTTCTGCAGGTATTATTTCGGTCATCATCAGTGCGATTTACACCTACCTGCTTTTTACAGTGATTGATCCCGGCTTGATTGACCAGATTAAGATTGCGGCTGAAGAGTCGATCATGAGCAACTCCAGGATTCCGGAGAGCATGTACGACGATATCCTTGATAAGATGGAGAAGCGTACCACTGCTGCTTATATGATCAAGATGTCACTGATTGCAGGTCCCATTATAAATGCCATTCTCGGACTAATCATCGCAGCCTTTATCAAGAAAGAGAAGGATGTAAGTCCTGCATAATCATTGGCTGTCCATGAATGTATCCATTGTAGTTCCCCTGTTTGATGAGGAGGAGTCGCTTCCTGAATTATGTAGCTGGATAGACCGGGTGCTAAGCGAAAATAAACTTAGCTACGAACTTATCCTGGTGGATGACGGTAGTAAGGATGGATCATGGGAACAGATTGAAAAACTGAAGCTTAGCTATAAGCAGATCAGGGGAATCAGATTTCGGCGGAACTATGGGAAATCGGCAGCGCTTCACACAGGTTTTGCACTGGCAGGCGGTGAAGTGGTGATTACCATGGATGCAGACCTGCAGGACAGCCCTGAGGAAATTCCCGAGATGCGCAGAATGATCATTGAGGAGGGCTATGATGTGGTGAGCGGGTGGAAGAAGAAGCGCTACGACCCCTTTCTGAGAAAAAAGGTTCCTACCCGGTTGTTTAACTGGGCCGCCAGGAGTGTAAGCGGGATCAGGCTTCACGATTTTAATTGTGGACTGAAAGCCTACCGGCTCAACGTTGCAAAAAGTGTGGAGGTATACGGGGATATGCACCGTTACATCCCTGTCCTGGCAAAGGGAAACGGATTTACCCGTATCGGAGAGAAGGTGGTTCAGCACCAGGAACGGAAATACGGAGTGACAAAATTCGGGATGAGCCGTTTTATGAATGGCTTTCTGGACTTGATGACTGTTTCCTTTCTTACACGCTTTGGCAAAAAACCAATGCATCTCTTTGGTGCCATGGGTTCACTTATGTTTTTTGTGGGACTGGGGATGGCCATTTACCTGGGAGTTGATAAGCTGATCGCGTTGATCAAGCACGTTCCCCAGCGTTTGATTGCGGATAGTGCCTTCTTCTATATAGGTCTGGCCACCATGATCATGGGGACACTCCTTTTTATCGGGGGCTTTCTTGGAGAACTGATCTCCCGGAATTCTCCTGAACGAAACAGGTACGAGGTGGAGAAGGAAATTTAAGGTGAAGATATCTTTTATTATTCCGGTTTTCAACAGGCCCGGGGAGACTGAAGAGCTGCTCCGGAGTCTCTCCCGTCAACCGGACCGTGACTTCGAGGTGATCATTGTGGAAGATGGTTCTACCGAAAGAAGTGATGCCGTGGTGGAGAAGTACCGGGAGCATCTCAACATCAGCTATTATTACAAGGATAATTCAGGACCGGGACCCAGCCGGAATTTTGGCTGTGAGAAGGCCGGGGGAGAATATATGATCTTTCTGGATTCCGACTGTCTTGTGCCGGAGGACTATTTCCGGATTGTCAGGGAGACCCTGGAGCAGAACTATACCGATGCTTTTGGAGGGCCCGATCGTGCTCATAAGGATTTCACAAACTTTCAGAAGGCCATTAATTTCTCCATGACCTCCTTTCTTACAACCGGGGGCATCCGGGGTGGAAATGAAAAGATGGAGAAGTTTCATCCCCGAAGCTTTAACATGGGATTTTCAAAGGAGGTTTTTAATACAACAGGCGGATTCTCAAGCATGCGTTTCGGGGAAGACGTGGATTTGAGCATCCGGATCCTGGAACAAGGATTCCTTACCCAATTGATCAAAGAAGCCTTTGTGTACCATAAAAGAAGGAGCAACCTGAGGCAGTTTTTTAAACAGGTTTATAATTCAGGCATTGCCAGGATCAACCTGCAGCTGAGGCATCCGGGGACATTGAAGCCCGTGCATGCGGCGCCAGCACTTTTTACTCTCGGTGTTATTGGGCTGCTCTTGCTTTCGGTCCTGGTATCCTGGTATTTCGCCCTGCCGATCCTCTTACATATCTTGCTTTTATTCCTGAGTGCTGCCCTGAAAAATCACAGTCTGAGCATTGGCCTGCTGGCTGTTCTGACTAGTTACACACAACTCTTTGGCTACGGGACAGGCTTTCTGAATGCCTTCTGGCGCAGGTTTATCCTTGGGAGGGACGAATTCTCGGCCTTCAATAAGAATTTCTACAAATAGCCTGCTTCTTTTTCTACCCAGTCAATTATCTCTGGGCAGTTGTTTGGAGAGAACCATTGGTAGCGGTTCTCCTTTCTGAACCAGGTCAGCTGCTTCCTTGCGAATTTCCTGGTATTACGCTTGATCAGGTCCACTCCCTCGCTGATGCTTAGCTCTCCGTCCAGTACCCTGAACAACTCCCGGTAGCCCACTGTTTTCATGGCTGTATACCCCCTCAGGTGCTGCACCTGCTTCACCTCGTCCAGAAGTCCGGACACCATCATTTGTTCCACCCGCATGTTGATCCGCTCATAGAGGATTTCACGATCCAGATCAAGTGCTACACGGAGTATATTGAAGGGACGCTCTTTTTTCGTATCGGAAAGAAAGGACGAATAGGGAAGGCCCGTCTGAATGGTGATTTCCAGGGCCTTCAGCACCCGCATATGATTCTTCAGATCCACTCTTGCATATGAGACAGGATCCAGGCTCTTCAGTTCCCGGGTGAGTGATTCAAGACCTTCTTTCCTGTGTCTTTCAAGTAGCTTTTCTCTCAGAGCTGGGTCCACCCGGGGCAGGTCGTCGATCCCCTGGCATACGGCATCGATATAGAGCCCGGATCCGCCTACCATCAGGATCAGCTTGTGTACCCTGAACAGCTCTTCCAGCCTGTCAAGCACCTGATTCTCATAAATGCTGGCATTATAGGACTCCTTTACTGATACCGTCTGGATAAAGTGGTGTTTCACCTGGCTCAGCTCCTCAGCAGAGGGTACTGCCGTACCAATGCTGCATTCCCGGTAGATCTGCCTCGAATCGGCTGAGATGATCTCAGTGCCGAAGTGTCTGGCAAGCTCAATTCCACAGGAGGTTTTTCCCACAGCCGTGGGCCCGGCCAGTACCACCAGTGTTTTTTTCATCTAAAAGTCCTCCGGCATTCCCTCATTGAACATATCCGGATCCAGGTCATCTATCCGCAGGTTATTGGGATCATCCATGGGATCATCTTCCGTGGAACTGGAATTCTCAAACTCCCCGGATTCATCCATCAGCAAATCCAGTGCCAGTTGAGCAGGGGGATCTTCCTTCCCGTTTGCGATAAAGGGTGTTGCGCGGGGTGAGATCTCATCTGACATCTCTATCAGCTCAATGAAAAAGGCCCTGTCCGAAAAGAAATCGAAGACATAGATCATGCGTTGATTGAGTTCCTTCAGATATTCTCCCAGGGTCACCTGATCCATGGTAAGGCATTCAATTCCTGGTTCCTGCATCATATCGATCAGGGTAATCTCCCGTTCCTTTTCCCAATTCTCATTGGTTATAAAGAAGGAAGCAAGTTGGCTCGGATCATATCCCAATTCCTTCTGAAGGCTATTGTGGAAATCCAGAAAGGTATCCGAGTCGCCTGCAACCAGGTCGCGGAAAAAATCCGGGTTTTCATCGCTGATTATTCTGAAGAGGAAGATCATGTCATTCAAGTTCCATTAAAAAGCGAATCGTATCCACACCATCGGCATAATCCCAGGGCATCGGTTCCTGAGTGGACCCTGGCAGAATGCTTTCTTTTACCAATTGCCGGGCTGAAACGATGCACTGGATCTCTTCGCGATGCAGGTCCAGCTCCTTTAGTACCAGGTCAATTTCCGAATATCTTTCATAATAAACAACTCCCACGGGACTGGCAATGGAAACATCCTCCTTCAGGAGGACGATCCCGTTATCCAGGAAGGGGACCTGATTCATCAGGTAGAGAGTCCTGTAATAGTCCACGTTGTTCCCGTATTTATGGTGCTGGGACAGGGGTAAAAAACGATCCAGCACACCCAGCAGAACCTTCAGATCGTAGGATTCGGGTATGTAGAGTTTTGTAATGTTGCGGCAACCCATGCCGAAATAGCTAAAGATATCCTCGCCAAGGGCAGCCAGGTCCTCTTCCGATTCGTCGCCGCTTAACACGGCCACTCCATTCCGGTTTTTCCTGATGATATGCGGGATGTTCCTGAAGTAATACTCAAAGTAGCGGGAACTGTTATCACTTCCTGTGGCAATCACCGCATCCATTCCGGAGAGTGTATCCGCTGTAAACTGAATTCTGTTACCTGTCTCCGGATCAATGGCAATAAGCACCTCTGCCACTTTCCGGATCAGCCGGTCATCCTTCGAGGAGGGTTTGATCAGCGCCCTGTGGCCGCAGGCCAACACGGATAACATATCGTGAAAACCCACCAGTGGTATATTGCCGGCCAGAATCAGGCCGACAGTAAACTGCTTTGAGGACCAACCCGGCTTGATCCCGTAGGGTTCAAGCCAGGACACAAGCACCTTTTCTTCCAGCATGGTGGCAATGCCCTTAAGTGCTTTCATCAGGGAATCCCTGGTAAACCAAGGATTAAGAACGGGTTCCATTTCGAGGAGTTCAGAAAACTCCTTGAAGAAGCGATTGTTTAAATCCTTCAAAGCGGCTTCTTCAGCTCCGGATTGCGGACCTGTGCCATCGGGAAACTGTCGCAGAAATTGGCCCAGCCGTGTGAGGGCCGGGATAAAAGAAGAGCTTGTATGCAATGTATTACTTGTTTTCCTCTCTGATCAGATTCAATGCCGACCCGGCCCTGAACCAAAGAATCTGGTTGTTATTAAGTGTGTGATTGGCCGGGAAGCGATCACTGCTTCCGTCTGTGTGATGCAGCACAATCTCAAGCGCTTTCCCGGGGGCCAGCTCTTTGAGTCCAAGCACATCCACCAGGTCTCCTTCCCGAACCAGCTCATAGTCTTCCTTATTCTGGAAGGTAAGACCCAGCATTCCCTGCTTTTTCAGGTTGGTCTCATGAATCCTTGCAAAGGATTTCACCAGTACCACCCTGACACCCAGGTGCCTTGGCTCCATGGCAGCATGCTCCCTGGAGGACCCTTCCCCGTAGTTTTCATCTCCGACCACAATGGATCCAATGCCCTTGGCCTTATAAGACCTTGCCGTAGCAGGCACCGGCTCATACCTTCCGGAAAGCTGGTTCAGTACCGAATTGGTTTGGTCATTGGCCGAATTTACCGCACCGATGAGCATATTGTCGGATATGTTATCGAGATGTCCTCTGAATCGCAACCAGGGCCCCGCCATGGAGATATGATCCGTGGTACATTTGCCTTTGGCTTTGATCAGCAGTCTTAAACCGGTCAGATCCTCTCCATTCCACGGAGCGAAAGGGGTCAGAAGCTGCAAGCGCTTGGATTCCGGATCGACCTTGATTTCCACTCCACTGCCATCTTTAGCAGGAGCCTGGTAGCCATTATCTTCAACGGCAAATCCTGATGCCGGGAGCTCAAGGCCCTGAGGTTCATCCAGCTTCACGGCTACTCCATTTTCATTTACCAGGGTGTCGGTCAGCGGATTGAAGGTCAGATCACCTGCAATGGCCATGGCTGTAACTATTTCAGGTGAAGCCACAAAAGAGTGGGTGTTGGGATTTCCATCGTTGCGTTTGGCAAAGTTCCGGTTAAATGAAGTGATAATGGAGTTTTTCTCCTCCTTGTCAGCTCCGTGCCTGGCCCACTGACCGATACAGGGTCCGCAGGCGTTGGCCAGCACCACGCCGCCAATCTCCTCAAAGGTCTGGATCAGCCCATCCCGTTCAATTGTATAACGCACCAGCTCAGAACCGGGAGTAATTGTATATTCGGAAGCTGCCTTCAGATCTTTTTCCCCAGCCTGCCTGGCTACAGAGGCTGCCCTGGTGATGTCTTCGTAGGAAGAATTGGTACATGATCCGATCAGTCCGACTTCAAGTTTCTGGGGATAGCCTTCTTTTTTGACCGCCTCGGCAAATTGGGAAATGGGCCATGCTTTGTCGGGAGTAAAGGGTCCGTTAACATGCGGCTCCAGGCTTGAAAGATCAATTTCAATCACCTCATCGAAATACTTCTCAGGATGGGCATATACTTCCGGATCGCCTGTGAGGTGCTCCGCAATCTTATCCGCTTCAGCAGCCACATCGGCACGTCCGGTGCCGGATAGGTACTCCTTCATTTTCTGATCGTATCCGAAGAGGGAGGTGGTGGCGCCGATCTCAGCCCCCATATTGCAAATGGTTCCTTTCCCCGTACAGGAGATAGAATCCGCACCTTCTCCAAAATATTCCACAATCTTTCCGGTGCCTCCTTTTACAGTAAGGATACCAGCCACCTTCAGGATTACATCCTTGGCCGAGGTCCATCCACTCATTTTACCGGTCAGCTTCACACCTACAAGCTTCGGAAACTTCAGCTCCCAGGGCATGCCAGCCATGACATCTACAGCATCGGCACCGCCCACACCAATGGCAATCATGCCAAGTCCGCCTGCATTCACGGTATGAGAATCGGTTCCTATCATCATTCCTCCGGGGAATGCATAGTTCTCCAGAACCACCTGGTGTATGATTCCTGCACCTGGTTTCCAGAAACCAATGCCGTATTTATTGGATACACTTCCCAGGAAATCATAGACTTCCTGATTTGTCGTAAGAGCAGTCTTCAGATCTTCGGCTGCTCCTGATTTTGCCTGGATCAGGTGGTCACAATGTACGGTGGAAGGTACCGCTACCTTGTTCTTGCCTGCCTGCATAAACTGCAACAGGGCCATCTGTGCGGTGGCGTCCTGCATGGCAACCCGGTCCGGACTGAAGTCCACATAATCGACACCACGCTTATAGGCCTGGTCCGGTGCTTCACCGAAAAGATGACCATAAAGAATTTTCTCTGTCAGGGTCATAGGTTTTTGAAGAGTTTTTCTGGCAGCTTCAATTCTGCCCGGTAGCGCCTGGTAGGCCTTCTGAATCATATCAAAATCGAAAATCATAGGGGCTATTTTGAGTTTTTTGTAAATATATTGGAAAATGGCATGTAAGCCTGACATAATACCCCGCAGATTGTTCAGATTTTTATATTTTTATTGTGCTATCAAAAAAAGAGATCGATGAAGTGGCATATGTTTGTGGAGAATGTTCGAATTGCTTTGAAATCGATCCGGACGAATTTGTTGAGGACCATCCTGACAATCATGATCATTGCCTTTGGGATTATGGCGCTGGTTGGAATACTGACTTCAATCGATGCTGTTAAATCCATGCTTACCGAATCTTTCAGCCTGATGGGAGCCAATACCTTTACAATTGAATCCAGATCCATGCGGGTTCAGATTGGGGATCAGTCCTACCGCAGGAAAAATCATGAATTCATTTCCCATAAGCAGGCACAGGAGTTTAAAGAACACTATGAGCTTCCTGCCAGGGTGTCTGTCTGGACCAGGGCATCGGGGAGTGCTGTAGTGAAGTATAAATCATATAAGTCAAATCCAAATACCTCCGTTCTGGGAGTGGATGAAGATTATATATTCACTGCGGGCTATGAAATTGAGAAAGGAAGGAATTTTACTACGGGTGAAATAGGGGATAATGCAAACATTGTGCTGATTGGGGCTGATCTTGCGCGCGAAGCCTTTGAGAAGAATCAGGATCCCCTGAATCGTTTCATTTCGGTAGGTGGTGGCAGGTACCGGGTCGTAGGCGTTCTGAAGTCCAGGGGAAACTCCGGAGGCATGGGAACCGACCGCGTCTGCCTGATTCCCTATACCAATGTCAGACAATACTTTTCCAGGCCACAGATGCGCTATTCCATCAATGTTTCGCCAACCCTGCCACAAATGCTTGATGTTTCGGTGTCGGAGGCTGAAGGGATTTTCCGTCGTGTCAGAAGGCTGGAGGCCAGGGATGAGTCAGACTTTAATATAACGCAAAGCGACCAGCTGGCACAGATGCTTATCGAAAATATGAAAATGGTGACCATGGCTGCCACCATTATAGGACTGATCACCCTGATGGGGGCAGTAATTGGCCTGATGAATATTATGCTGGTTTCCGTAACAGAACGAACCAAGGAGATCGGAACGCGTAAAGCGCTGGGGGCCAAATCATTGATGATAAAGAGGCAGTTCCTGTATGAGGCCATAGTAATTGGACAGATGGGAGCTGTTGTTGGCATTTTGTTAGGTATTGTTATTGGAAATGGTGTATCTTTAGCCATTGACTCAAGTTTTATTATTCCATGGAAGTGGATATTTACCGGGATCGTGCTCTGTTTTATTGTGGGAGTGATTTCGGGATATTTCCCGGCCGTTAAGGCTTCAAAGCTTGATCCGATTCTGGCATTGCGTTACGAATAAGACAAAGATTTTATGGAAGACCTCTATTTGAAAAAGACATTCAACTCACCTGAAGTGGAGTTTATTGCCGATACCGGCGAACTTTCTATGGAGGGAAGATCGATCCCCGAGGATCCGGGAGAGTTTTTCGAGGCGTTGATTGACTGGATCAATGAATACTTCCTTTCACCTGTCGAACAGACGGTGTTGAGTATTAAGCTTGAATATATCAATAGCGGATCATCCAAATATATGCTGGAGGTACTGCGGATCATGAAAATCAACCACGATTCCGGAAAGGACGTTAAGATCCTCTGGTTCTTTGAGGAGGGGGATGAATCCATCGAGGAGCTGGGAGTACATTATGAGCAGACCATTCAGATACCCTTTGAGCACATTGAATATTATTAGTGTCAACCCCAAGTATAACATGGAAACGCTCCGGTAAACCGGGGCGTTTTTTTTTGGTAAAAATCCCGGAAGAAATGCC